>WNFV01002247.1_pt1 | contig 37836 bp, 31 predicted proteins | sample 5400101 | NCBI WGS metagenome assembly WNFV01 (sample SAMN13153361, study PRJNA577476) | soil metagenome | isolation source: 115 cm soil or saprolite under grassland replicate 1 | place: USA:California | collected 2016-06-15 | reverse complement strand
GGGGCTTGCCCGGTGTGACCGTGAACCCGCCGACCACGATCACCGCGACCGGCGCCGCTCTGACCTGGCCGGCCTATGTGGACCCGACCGGCCCGAACGGCGGCGGCGACGACATCGTCGAGTACCAGGTGCACCGCAGCATCTACCAGACGTACACACCGTCGGCGGCCACCCTGATCGCGCCGGTCGCTCCCGGCTCATTGTCCTATCAGGACACGACGGCCGTACCCACACCAACCGATGAGACGGACCCGCTCAGGCGGCACTTCTACTACTACATGGTCGCGGTGAAGACCGCCGCCGGCCAGGTCATCGCGGGACCGACCCAGTCGGCGTTGCTGCCCAAGGCGGGCCGGATCACGAAGCTCTTCCGCGAGACCACGGCCAACCAGGTGCCTGACACGACACTGTCGCAGGCGCTACCAGATACCAACGTCAACGTCTACGACGGCGACCCGTATGTGGCCGTCGGCAACAACTCCACCTTCTACGGCGACACCCGGGGCTTGGTGAAGTTCGCCACCCTGTCCGGTGTCCCGGCCAATGCGCAGGTCGTCGACGCGCAGCTGCAGATGTGGAACACCTACCTGTACCCGGGTACGGTCACCGATGGCAAGGTCGACGTGCACCGGCTCACGCGCGCGTTCGACGAGACGACGGCGACCTGGAACAGGGCCAGCGCCACCACCCCGTGGACCAGCCCAGGTGGCGACTACGACCCGGCCGCCGAGTCGTACTTCGACGGGTTCACCAACGACCCGGAGTGGGAGGCCTGGACGGTCACCAACACGGTGAAGTCGTGGCTGGCCAACCCGGCGTCGAACTTCGGCTTCCTGCTCAAGATGCGTGACGAGGCCGTGGCCACGCAGCGGGCTATGCTGCTGTCCGCCGAGGGTGCCGAACCGATGCTGCACCCGACGCTGCAGGTGACCTACCTGGAGCCGACACCGGCGTCGACCTACTTCGCGCCGGACACTCCGGCGCTGATGATCCCGGGCGACACCTACCCGGTCACCCAGAGCGTGTCGAACCCGACCCAGTCAGCGTGGTCGGCCGCGGACTGGGAGCTGTCCTACCACTGGACGCTGCCCGACGGTACGGACGTCACCACCGGCGGAAACCAGGTCGCCACCGCGCTGCCCAAGGACATCGCCCCGGGCGACACTGTCGACGTCGCCGCGACCGTGAAGACCCCGATCCAGTCGGCCAGCGGCAACAAGCGCACCGATTACACGCTCAAATGGGAGCTGCACAACAAGACCACGGGGCAGTGGCTGTCCTCGGCCACCGGGATCGCCCCACTCGACCAGAACGTGGCGGTCGAGGAGCCGACCTCCGACCAGCTCGGCCTGGAGAAGTTCTACGCCTACGCCGGTGTCAACACCGGTGCCGGTGCCAGCCTGATGAACAACCTCTTTGCCGGCAACACCGTCTGGTCGTACAACTCGTTCACCAACCCGTCCCGCGGCATCCACACGTTCGTGCGGATGGCCTACAACTCGCAGGACACCTCGGGCACCGTCGCCGGGTACGGCTGGTCGTTGCAGGCGTCGTCGGTCATGCGGTTGGGCATGCCGCTGGACTTCCACCCCAACCCCAACCCGACCACCGTCAAGCTGACCGACGGCGACGGCACCACGCACACGTTCTCCTGGAACCCCGCCGCCAACGAGTGGAAGTCCCCTGCCGGCGTGCACCTGTTCCTGCAGCGGCTGGTGGTCTGCGGCCAGCAGACCGAGGAGTCGCGCGCGTGGAGCATGACCAAGCCGGACCGGACCCAGTTCTTCTTCGACTGCCAGGGCTACCTGTCCTCGGTCGAGGACAACAACGGCAACGTCATGACGTTCACCTACGAGGTACGCCGGTCGCAGAACAAGCCAACCAAGTTCCTGCGCTACATCACCGACGCCACCGGCCGGCAGACCCTGACGCTGCAGTACTGGGCGAAAGGCGACACCTACGACTACATCGACGACAACACCTGGGCCAAGGTCACCGGTCAGGCGAACCTGACTAACCCGAAGATCATCGACCACGTGCGGTCGGTAACCGACATCTCCGGCCGCACGCTGACCTTCACGTACACCGTGAAGGGTCTGCTCGGCGAGCTGGTCGACGGCGCCGGCGCAAGCCAGCCCAAGGTGTTCGGGTTCCAGTACGACATGACCCAGGGCAACAAGAACGTCAAGCTGGTCAGGGTCACCGACCCGCGCGGGCACGCGACGAACCTCGCCTACTACGGCAACCCCGAGGATGACCCGAAGTTCAAGTGGAACACCAAGACCTATACCAACCGCCTCGGCTACCCGTCGTCGTTCGCCTACACCGACCCGGACGGCAGCGCCGGCTCGACGATCCAGACGGTCGTCACCGATGCCGAGAACCACGCCACCACGTACCTGATGGACGGTTTCGGCCGCCCGACCCAGAGCACCAACGCCAAGAACCAGGTCACCAAGCTCGGCTGGGACGTCGACCACAACGTCAACCGGCTGGAGGAGGACAACGGCGCGGTCTCGACCTGGTCGTTCGACCCGAAGACCGGCTACCCGACCGAGGTCAAGGACCCCGAGGCGGTCAAGAACGGCGGGCCGGGCACGACGCTCGCGTACCAGACCGGAATGAACGGGCACTGGGCCGACCTGATCGCCAAGCAGTCGCCTGAGGGTCGCATGTGGACGTTCACCTACGACAGCGAGGGTGATCTCGCCACGGTCACCGACCCGGTCGGCAACACCAGCGCGACCGCCGGCGACTACACCGCCACGTACGCCTACGACACGTGGGGTCAGCTGCTCACCGCTACCGATCCCAACGGCCACACGACAACCAACAGCCGGTTCGACGCGAACGGCTACCCACAGACCATCACGGACCCGCTCAACAACAAGACCGACTTCGTTTACGACGTACGTGGAAACGTCCTGACGGTCACCGACGCGCTTGGCAAGACCACGACGCAGACCTACGACGCGTTCGGGCGGCCGCTGGTCAACACGGTGCCCAAGAAACAGGCGGCGGGCCAGCTCATCGTCACGCCGGCGCCGGTGTACGACGCGAACGACAACGTGGTGACCGCCTCCGCGGCCAACGGGGCGACCACGCAGGCGGTGTACGACGATGCCGACCAGACCACCTACACCCTCGACCCGGTGCACCAGGCAGGTGACCCGATCCGCAAGACCTCGTTCACCTACGACAAGGTCGGCAACCTGCTCAGCACCACCGAGCCGAAGGGAAACCTCACCAGCACGGCCGGCGACTTCGTCACCTCGTACACCTACGACGAGATCTACCAGCTCAAGGACGTCGTGAACGCCCTGGGCCGCAAGCTGTCGTACGGCTACGACAACGTGGGCAACATCGTCACCGTCGTCGATGCCCGGAAGAACGCGACCACCGACCCGAACGACTACACGACCAAGTTCGAGTACGACCTGGCGCACCGCCTCACCAAGACGATCGACGCGCTGGGCAAGTTCGTCACCACCACCCACGACCGCGACGGCCTGGTCACCGCGACCACTGACCAGTCCGGCAACACCACCCTGCTGACGCTGGACGCCCGCGGAAAGACGGTCGAGGAGAAGGTGCCGCACGAGGTCGCCGGCAGCATCGTCTACCGGACCACGCGGTACGAGTACGACCAGGTCGGCAACCGCACGAAGGTCGTCACGCCGCGGGGTGTGGCCACGACCGACGATCCTGACGACTTCGCTCAGGTCACCGTGTACGACGAGCTGAACCGGACCAAGGAGGTGGACTCCGCCTTCGACCGGGACGACGCGCGGTACAACGTGCCCGACAAGACCTTCTCCAGCTACGACGCCGTGGGCCGGCTCACGAAGGTCAGCGCGCCGCCGTCGTCTGGCGAGTCGGTGCGCAACGACACCACGTACACCTACTTCGACAACGGCTGGGTCGAGACGTCCACCGATCCGTGGGACATCGTCACCACGTACGACTACAACGCGCTCGGCCAGCAGACCTCCCGGACCATAACATCGGCCGGAGGGTCGTCGAGCCGGACCTTGACGACCGACTACTTCCTCGACGGCAAGGTGAAGACGCGCAGCGACGAGGGCGTACCGGTCGGCAAGGACGTCGTCCTGGTGGATAACTCCGACTTCGGCAACACCACGGCCACCGGTACCTGGCCCACGGCGACGTCGGCCGCCGACCGGTACGGCCACAACTACGCCACGCACGCCGCCGGCACCGGGTCGAACACGTTCACCTGGCGGCTCAACGTGCCGCAGGCGGGTAGCTACGAGGTCTTCGTCCGCTACCCGACCGTGTCCGGGGCGGCCACCGATGCCCGGTTCGCCATCGCGAACGCCGGCGGGACGGCCACCAAGACGGTCAACCAGACCACCAACGCGGGCGCGTGGGTGTCACTGGGGTCGTACAGCTTCACCGAAGGAAACGCGCACAGCATTACGCTTTCCGACCAGGCCACCGGCACCGTCGTGGCTGACGCGGTAAAGCTGGTGCGCGACAACTCGGCTGACGTCGACGCGGAGGCTCACCGCTTCACCTTCCAGTACGACCCGAACAACAACCTGACCACCATCAACGACGCGAGCCCCGGCGCCCGCATCGACAACTACGGCATCGACTACGACGGGCTGAACCTGCTTGCCGAGGTCCGCGAGACCAAGGCCGGCGTGCTCAAGAACAAGACGCAGTACACGTACAACGAGAACGGTGCGCCGACGACATACACCCACGACAAGCAGTTCTCCTCCTTCGAGTACGACCCGCGGGACCTTATCGCCAAGGTGACCACCGGTACCTCGTCCACCGACCCGGCGGCGAAGACCACGACGTACACCTACACCGACAAGCAGGAGCGGCTGCACGAGGTCAAGGGCAACGGCAACACCGTTGACTACACGTACTTCCTGGACGGGAAGCTCAAGAACCAGGTGGAGCGCAAACAGCCCAGCGGCACCCTGGTCTCCGAGCACACCATGGACTACGACCTCAACGGCAACCGCAAGCACAGCGTCGACAAGAAGATGAACGCCGACAACCATTCGGCGTACCTGACGACGACGGACGACTTCACGTACGACCCGCGGGACCGCGTGGCGACGAAGACGACCACCGGCGACGGTGCCGGCACCGAGACCTACGTGAACGACGCGAACAACAACGTCATCTCGCAGACGGTCAAGGGCGTCTGGACGACCTTCAACTACGACCGTAACCGGCTGCTCACCACGACCAGCGGCGGTACCACGTCCTCGTACAACTACGACCCGTACGGCCGGTTGGACACGGTGACCGCCGGCGGTCAGATCATCGAGCGCAATCGCTACGACGGGTTCGACCACATCACGGAGAACCGGAAGAAGGTCGGCGCCAACACCGTCGTGACCCGGTACACGTACGACCCGCTGGACCGCACGGCGACCAAGACGACCGATGCCGGCACCGCGAAGGAGAAGACCACAAACTTCAACTACCTCGGTCTGTCCAGCGAGGTCCTCGACGAGGACGTCGCGGGCGCGATCAGCAAGTCATACCGGTACTCGCCCTGGGGCGAACGGCTCTCGCAGGTCAAGCACAACACCGACGGCACCAAGGAAGACGGCTACTACGGCTACAACCCGCACACCGACGTCGACCAGGTGACCGACAGCACCGGCGACACCAAGGCCACCTACGGCTACACCGCCTACGGCAAGGACGACAGCGCCCAGTTCAGTGGCATCGACAAGCCCGACGCGGTCGACCCGACGAAGGAGCCGTACAACCCGTACCGGTTCAACGCCAAGCGATGGGACCAGGCCTCCGGCTCGTACGACATGGGCTTCCGGGACTACAGCCCCGCGCTGAACCGGTTCCTGACCCGCGACAACTACAACGGCGCCCTGGCCGACATGCACCTCGGCCTCGACCCGTTCACCGGCAACCGGTACGCCTTCGGCGGCGGCAACCCGATCAGCAGCGTCGAGATCGACGGGCACTACTACGACCCGGGTGACGGCGGGGGCGGTAGCCCGACGCCGGAGGCTGGCTGCAACAGCACCAACATGTACAGCGCCAGCTGCGAGGTCTACCGCAGCTTCGTGATCACCGCGGCCCGGCCCGCGTCGCCGCCGCCGACCATCTGGGCGCCGCCGAAGACCGACCCGTGGAAAGAGGTCAAGATCTGGGGCAAGCGGACCGGCGGTATCGGGTTCGCGCTCGGCCTGGTCATGATGCTGGGCGGCGACTCCGCCCCCGACACGGAGCACTACGACTACGACGTAGACAAGCGGGACGAGCGCGAGAAGGGCTGCCTCGAGGAGGACTCACCGCCCACCGCGCCGGTCTACTACCCGCTCGACGACCGCCGCCGTGCGCAGGGCGTGGAGGCCTGCCTCGGTCCATGGTCGCAGCCGATCAACACGACATACCGGCCGACGCCGCCCGGGTTCAAGGAGGGCATGGACCGTAGCCATCTGCTGCCGGACCGGTTTGGCGGGCTTTCTATCCCGGAGAACATCGTCCCGATGTGGAGCTGGGGCAACAAGAGCCAGATGAGTACGGTCGAAAACAAGGTGGCCCAGCTGCTCGCCGGGGGCGAGCGGGTGTACTTCCAGGCGATACCGATCTACGCAAGGCCCAACAACCCGCGGTACAAAGAGCTGGGTGACGCCCCGATCTACGTCCAGTACCACATAGTCACAAAAACCAAGACATACGACTACTATGCGCAGAACGTCCCGTAGCTCAGGCGTGGGGGCGGCGGTCTCCTACGGGTGGACCGCCGCCCCACCGCCTGGTCTAGGGTGGTTGCTCGGACACGCGGTTGGCGGGGACTTGGGGGCATACGTGGAGGTCTCAGATTGCGTGAGTCGCCTGGCCGCGCTGGTCGGCGTACCTGACCGGAAGCGCAACCGGCTCGACTGGCGGGCGATCGAGGCGTCGCTCGGAACGCGGCTACCGGAGGACTACAAGCGCCTCGTCGACACGTTTCCGGACGGCATCTTCCAGGGGCTGGCGCGTGTCAACCGCCCAGGCGACCACCACCAGTCGGACAAAGAGTTCCTCGGCTTCTACGCCTACCAGTTGGAAGACATGCGAGCACTGCGCTCCGACGGGCACTCCTTTCCGTACCCGATGTTCCCGGAGCCCGGCGGGCTGCTGCCGTGGGCAACCGGCCCCAGAAGGGAGCCGTTCTTCTGGGTTACCCAGGCCGAGGACCCGAACGCGTGGCCGGTGGTAACCGCGGACTACGGGTTCACCGAATGGCGGGAGTTTTCCGGTCCGGCGTGCCAGTTCCTGATCGAGGTGGTGGAGGGCCGGTTCGACGGCAGCATCTTCGGCGTCGACCTCGCCGCGCGCGGCCCCTGGTTCCAACCGATCGATGACGAGGAGCTCGCGCCGAGCAGCAGCGCGGGCCGGCCCTCCATGAGCCACACCGGCCGGGCTGCGAACGAGCTCTCCGCGCTCGTGGAGGTGGTGGGGCCCGCACCGGGCACCGCCCACCCGGTCGACTGGGCCGAAGTCCAGGAGTTCATGGGAGTATCGCTGCCGGAGGACTACCGATCCTTCATCGACATGTACGGGCCGGGTACGTTCGGCGAGATCACGATAACGGTTCCGGGCGGACCAGCCGAGCTCGACATGTACCAGCTGCTGGCCCGCGCCATCGCGGCAGCGCGCGCGCCGGACGCGATCCGCTCGGTGCCGATTTGCCCGGAGCCCGATGGGATCATCGCGTGGGGCGAAACCGCCGACGGCTGGACCTTCAGCTGGGCACCGACCGACCCGGACCCGGACCGTTGGGGGGTCGTCGCGTCCAGCCGGGAGCTCGTGGCGTACCTTCCCGACCGGTCGTTCAGCCAGTTCCTGGGGCTGTACGCCGAGGGCGACCGGGAGATCGCCGACGTCCTCGGCCGGAACACGCCGCTGCTGGCACCTCCTCGGTTCACGCCGTACGGATCAGCCCGTTCAGATCAAACGTTGAAGGAGTAACCGCCACGGAGAACGCTCCGGAGTAGCGACCGTTCACGTTGGCCGCGGTCGCTTGCCATTCGACTCGGAGCCCGACCCCGGGCGGCTCGTTGACCGCGAGCGGCACCGGCGGAAGTACGTACGAGCCACCGGGCCGGAGCTCGAACTCGACGTAGTCGATATCAACCGACCCGCTGTCCCGAACGGTGTAGCCCTGCCCGGGACGCGGGGCCATGAAGGGCGGCGCGGGCCGAACATCACCGGTGTCGGCACCGGGACTCTGCGGGCTTCGCCGGCTTGGCGTGCCGAGGGGGAGGGGTACCGGTGGCATGCCGGGTTCGTTGCCCGCCGCGTCGGCGTCCAGCCTCCGCACCTCTCCGCTGACGTGAACGTGTAGCCGCACCGCGCACAACCCCACCTCGGTGGCGTTGTGCGCGACAAGGTTGAGCTGAGCCGGGCCATGCCGGGCGAAGCGCGCGAACGCTCGAGCCAGAATCGCGACCTCCGCGTCGTGGAGGTACTTGTCGATCTCGCTGCGGTACTCGTTTTCCGAGCGCGTATCGGGCTCTTCCCGCTCGTACGCCAGTGCCCGCTCGTACGCCGCCGCCCAGTCCGATCGGCCGCTGGCCGGCGCTGAGCCTGGCGGTATGGAGCGACGACTGATGAGTCGTGGCTTCTGCTCCGCCGCCCAGTCGTTGACGAAGCGAGCAAAGTCAGGAATCGGCTCGATCGTGCTGGGCTGCGCGGTGACCGAAAGCTCCAACCCTGGCGTGCGATCGAGGAGCCGGCGTTGGAGCATCTCCATGTCCGCCACGGAGGCCGGTTCGGTGCGTCCGGTGTGGCGCACGAACACCGTGCCGGGCGGGAAGTTGTGCAGCTGCTTGTGCAGGCAATGAATCGGGTCCCCGGATCGCGGGGGGTCGACGACGATGATGAGCGCCTCGACGCCTTCGACGACAACCTGCTCGGGGGTCCACCGGATGACATCGCCGACGTAGGGGCGTACCTGGTCCACGAGGGCCGCTGGATCGACCTCGTTCGATCCAGCGAGGCTGCCAGGTGCAACCCCCACCAGGAGGTACGCGTAACCGCCTGCCCGGCGCCGGGCCTCAGCTGGGTCCCGGTTGGCAAAGCCAAGTATTTGCTTGGCGACATAGGCGACTCCGGCCGCCGTCGTCACGTCCAGGCCCACCTGCCAGTCGATCCATACATGCTCGTCCTGACCCGTGGCGTCGCGGACGGCGCAGACGAGAGTACGCAGCTCGCTCGGACGCAGGAATGGTGCGTCGACGTCGATGGAGAGAGCCACGATGTAACAGTAGCTGGCGGCTTGCACGCCTTCGGAACACGACATGCGGATTGTGTAGCTCCACGTACCTTTGCCCCCCCCGGGGTGGCCACCCCGCCGGGTACCCGTACCGCCGATGCTGCTGGCATATCACCATGACGATCATCCGCTCGATGGTGCTGTTCGGCCTCGCCGCCCTCGCCGAGATCGGCGGCGCCTGGTTGGTCTGGCAAGGCGTACGCGAGCATCGCGGCGCGCTGTTCATCGGCGCCGGCATCGCGACGTTGGGCGCTTACGGCTTCGTCGCCACCTTCCAACCCGACCCGCATTTCGGCCGGGTTCTGGCCGCGTACGGCGGCATCTTCGTCGCCGGCTCCCTCGCCTGGGGCATCGCGATCGACAAGTTCCGCCCCGACCGCTATGACCTGCTCGGCGCCGCCCTCTGCCTCGCCGGCGTGGCCGTCATCATGTACGCGCCCCGGACCACCTGACCAACGCCGACCAGTGCGAGTGATCCCGCTTAGCGATCCAGCAGCCGGCGCGAGCGGTCGATCACGTCGGCAAGACGCTGGGTGGTGGCCGGAGTCGCGCCGAGGCCGTTGGTCCGTGGCCAGGCGAGGATCTCCGCCTCTGCCGCGGCAGCCCACTCTTCGACCGCGTCGATGAGGCGGGCGCACAGGTCGGCGAAGAGCACGATGATGTGCAGCCGCTCGGGAAACGGTCCGCCGTCGGTCTGGTACTCCTCGAGCTGCGCCAGACCGCGTTCGGTCTCCGCGCGCGCCCAGGCGCGGGCCGCGGCGACCGCCCGCAGCAGGTCGCGCTTGCCGCCGCGGTCGGCGTAGAGCAGGCGCAGCAACGGTTCCAGCTCGAACCGGGGAGGTGCCGGCTCACTGGCGAGCCACTCCCGCAGCGCCGCCCGCCCGGCTTTGGTGATGGCGTAGACGGCGCGTGTCCGCGAGCCGTTGCCGGGTCGCTCTTCGCGGGCGCCGGCAAGGCCGAGCCGCACCAACCGTTTGGGCTCGTCGTAGAGGACGCTTTCGGCCTTCGGCCAGCAGTACGCGAGGCTGCGGCGCATCTGCTTGGTCAGCTCGTACGCCGACCACGGCCGGACGGCCAGCATCCCGAGCACCGCGTACGAGGTCGTCGACAGCACGTCGTGACTGTACTCCGGATCGGAGTATCGTTCCCCGCCTATACTCCGATCCGGAGTATCGACCGGAGGAGGCAGCGTCATGGCGACCGCCATCTTCGACCGCGCCGCAACCCTCACCGCCATCGACAAGGTGGCTGCTCGACTCGTTGCGATGGTCGTCAACGCCCGCGACACCGCCGTACAAGTCCCCGAGACACCGCGCTGGACGGTGGCCGAAGCCTTCGCGCACGTCGTCACCGTCGCACCGCGGTACAGCCAAGGCGCAGCACGAAGGTGAGTGGGTGAGCTCCGCAGGCGACCTCGCCGACCTCAACGCCCGCCAGCTCGCGGCGATCCAGACAACGGACGTCCACGCCCTGGCCGACGATCTGCGGACGTCACTGGCGGAAGTAGCCCGGCTCATCACGGGGTTCGGCGATCGGCAGCCGGTCTTCACCTGTCCACGGCGCGGTACGAGGTGCGCCTGCGCGGACAGGGTCGGCACCGGTTCGCCTTCGACGATGGGCGGCTGAGCATGAACCCGCCGGGCCCGTTCGTTCCAGACACCGTCATCTCGGCGGACCCGGCCACGTTCCTGCTGGTCGTCTACAAGCGCATGAACCCGTGGCTGGCAATCCTCACCGGTCGGCTGGTCGCCTGGGGACGCCGACCCTGGCTCGCCTTGAGCTTCGCCAGCCGGTTCCACCAGCCCTAGCTTGCCCGTCGAGGTGTAGGCTCCCATCCGCTCGGCGCACCGGCCCAGGCGGAGAGGAGCGGCTATGACGAAGACAACCACGAAGGTGCTCGCTGGCGTTGCCGTTGCCGCGCTGGCGGCGGCCGGTGTAGCCGCGGTCATGCATTATCGCCAGGGGCAGAAGCCTCATCCTGATGAGCACGCCCATCTCGATGAGCTGGACGCCCGGTTACAAGAGGTCGAAGAACCGGGCAAGAGCAGCCCGCCGACCCGGGTCGGTCGGGTCGTCGAAAGCCTCCAGCGAAATCACGGCATCTCGGTGGCACGCCTGCGGCGATGGATCACCGGTCTACGGCATGGGACGTTGAGCCCCGAGCAGGCGGCGGTCGCCGAGAGCGACTTCGACGTCCTTGAGCGGGAAGCAGACCAAGGCGGCGCATAGCTCGAAGGCAGTACGGTACGAGCGTGGCGACCCTTGACGACGTGGCCCGGCTTGCCTTGGAGCTGCCCGAGGTAGCTGAAGGTGAACGTCACGGCAGCCGAACGTGGTCGGTTGCCGGGAAGGTGTTCGCATGGGAGCGGTCATTCAGTAAGGCGGACCTCAAGCGGTTTGGCGACGTGCCCCCGCCAGACGGGCCCATTCTGGCCGTTCGTGTTGAGGATCTCGGCGAGAAGGAGGCCGTGATCGCCCCGCAGCCCAAGGCTTTCTTCACCATCCCGCACTTCGATGGGTTCCCTGCCGTTCTCATTCAGCTGCGGAAAGTCTCGAAGAAGGCGCTGCGGGATGCGCTTGTCGATGGCTGGTTGGCACGCGCACCGTCGAACCTCACGGAACAACACCTCAAGCGCCGCTAAGCCTCCGTTCAGTGGACTACGCGGTAGCTGATGTGGGTGACGAGCGACGCGCCCCGCACGGCGAGGATCTCGAGGTGCATTGGCGGTACGCCGTCGAAGAGGCGTTCGCCGGCCCCCAGGGTGACCGGTGCGATGTGGGTGCGGAGCTCGTCGATGAGGCCGGTCGCCAGGTACTGGTTGATCGTGGCTGCTCCGCCAGCGATGGCGACGTTGCGGTCGCCCGCGGCCTTGCGGGCCTGGTCGAGGGCCGACTCGATGCCGTCGGTCACGAATGTGAACGTCGTGCCACCCTGCATGGTCAGCGGCTGGCGCGGGTGGTGGGTGAGCACGAACACGGGGCCGTGGTATGGCGGCTCATCGCCCCACCAGCCCGTCCAGCTGAGGTCCCACTCGCCCCGAATGGGGCCGAACATGTTGCGGCCCATCACGAACGCTCCGGCCGAGACGATCTGGTCGATCTCGGCCTTGTTCCCATCCGGCGTGTCGAACATCCAGGCATGTAGCCGGTCAACCGGCCCGTCGCCGAACGGCTTCTCCGCGGTCTGGCCCGGGCCGGCGGCATAGCCATCAGCAGAGATCGAGATGTCGCAGACGACCTTGGTGCTCACGATGCTCTCCGTCCTTGTCATCGCCGCTTGCGATCTGCAATCAGTACGGACGCTAGCGCATCCGGTTGTAAACTGCAATCAGTTGCGATCGGAGGTCCGCTGTGGAGGAACATCGCTCGGGCTGCCCGATCAACCTCTCTTTAGAGGTCCTCGGCGACAAGTGGTCGCTGGTGATCATCCGGGACATGATGTTCGGCAACCGTCGTCACTTCCGTGAGCTGCTGCACCACTCGCAGGAGGGGATCGCCTCGAACATCCTCGCCGACCGTCTCCGCCGGCTGGTCGAGCAAGGTCTCGTCTCCCGCGTCCCTGATCCCAGCCACAAGCAAAAGGTGCTCTACAGCCTCACGGAGCCAGCCATCCAGCTCGTCCCGATCATGGCGCACCTCGGCGCGTGGGGGCGGCGCCACCTTCCGGTCACCCGCGAGCTGGCGGTGCGCGCCGAGCTCCTGGAAGAGGGCGGCCCCGAGCTGTGGGACCAGTTCATGGACGAGCTCCGCGAGCAGCACCTCGGCGTACCGCGGCCAGACCCCTCCGAGTCCGTGCTCGAGCGGCTGCGCGCCGCCTACGAAGCCGAGCTGGCGGCGGACCATACGCCGCACCGAGGCTAAATGTCGTACCCCCGACGGCAGGATGGGTCCGACCTCACCATGGGAGTGAACAATGATCGGGAAACTGGACATGGTCGTGATCGACGCCCCCGATATCGGCAGGTTGTCGGACTTCTACTCGAGGCTGGCCGGGTGGACCCAGTCGGACACCAGCGCCGACTGGATCACGCTGACGACGGATGACGGCTGGTGCATCGGTCTGCAGCGCGCCCCGGACCACCTGCCCCCGCAGTGGCCTGACCAGGCCCGTCCGCAGCAGGCGCACCTTGACCTGCGCGTGCCCGATCTCGCCACGGCGACGGCGAAAGCCGTCGACCTCGGGGCGACGCTGTTGCGGGAGAACGAGACCTGGCACACGCTCGCCGACCCGGCCGGGCACCCGTTCGACCTGTGCCTGAAGGCGGACGACCCGAGGACCACGCTGATGGGTGTCACGCTCGACTGCCCCGACGCTACGGAGCTGAGCGCGTTCTATGCACAGCTCCTTGGCAAACCGGTCACCTATGACGCCGATGGCATGGCCATGATCGGCAGCGACGGTGACCATCCGGTGCTGTTCCAGCAAGTGGCCAACTACACACCGCCGCAATGGCCCGACCCGGCCCGGCCCCAGCAGTTCCACCTCGACGTCATGGTCGATGACCTCGACGCCGGCGAGGAAGCGGCTCGGTCCATTGGGGCCACCAGGCTGGCGGGTGGCGGCAAAACCTTCCGGGTGTTCGCCGACCCTGCGAGCAAGCCGTTCTGTCTGACGACTGGCGACTGACCCGAACCACCCATCAACCAGGATCACCGTCTGCTGGGCCTTCGAGATGCCGGTACCTGGCGTGGAGGGCCGCCATTCATGACACCGGGACCTGGTCGCCGAGAAGGGCCGTAGTCAAAGCCGGCTATCCTCGGCCGCTTGCGCGAGACGTACACCGAAAGGAACGCCATGACGGAGCCCCAGCCCACCGAGACGCCGCGTACTCAGACCGAGGCCTCAAGCGACCCGGCCGACACCGCCACCGGCGCGGCGCCCCTGGTCCGTCCCGGCATGTTCCTGCTCGAGCTCGTGCCGGTACCCGTGAGTGACATCGATCGAGCCAAGACCTTCTACTCCGAACGGCTCGGCTTTCACGTGGACGTCGACGTACGGCCGGCCGACGGTGTCCGGGTCGTACAGCTCACCCCGCCGGGCTCCGCTTGCTCGATCGCCCTGACCACCGGAATCCCGTGGCTGGACATGCCGGTCGGCAGCCTCCGCGGTCTGCACCTGGTGGTCAGCGACATCGAGGAGGCCCGCGCGGCGCTCATCGAACGCGGTGCGGAGGTGGGCCCCGTCGAGGACCTCGGCGGCGTCTTCTACGCCTCATTCGCCGATCCGGACGGCAACAGCTGGACGCTCCAACGCATGCCTTGGCGCACATAGCGGGAAGCCCGTTGGGGTCGCCGCCGGGAGCCGCGCGCTAGCCGGTCGCGCTAGCCGGTTGTGCTCGACCACAGCGGCTGCCGCGTGGAGCTGTACAGCACGACCTTGCCATCGTCCTGCACCAGCAGGTAGGCCGCGTCGGTACCGAAGGTCTGCGTGCTCCAGAGGGCCTTGTCGGCCGCGTCGTAGATGACGACGTTACCGTCGTGCTGGACTTTGGTGTACGCGCCGGGATGTGCGCTGGTCCCGCTGCTCCATAGGACGTGTCCGCCACTGTCACGCAGCACCAGGTTGCCATCCACCTGCTGCAGCAGCGTGTACCGGCTGTTCGGGGACCGGCGGGACTGGTTGGCGTTGAGCCGTTGGCCGAGCGACACCTTGGACACGCCCTCCGTCGCGGTACCCCACACCAGGTGTGCCTTCGCGCGGCCGCCGGGCGGCACGACGAGACGATGTAAGCAGAGTCCGGTGGATCCGACGGTCTCAGCCGATACCCCAACGAAGTAGGTCAGTCCCTGCCGTCCCTGAAGGTCACCCGCCGCCGGCCGGACGACACGGACCGCGGTGCCAGCCCGCTCTGGCATGGTCACAGCCTAGGCGTCAGTTGTGACGGCGTCAGTCGCGACGGCGTCAGTCGAGGGCCGCGTCGCGTTGGCCGACGGCCGAGGTGTGCGCGTATGGGCCGTCGGCCGGCAGGTACCGCGGTACCTGCGTCGGACTACTCAGTCGCGGCTGAGTAGCCGGGCGGATGTGCCGGACGTGGGAGTACGGCGACCCTGTCCGGGTGAGGTCAACAGCGAGACTGGAGCGCAAGCCGTGACCGGGCCCGACGGCGGCGACACTGCGGCGTACCCGTGCCCGGCTTGCCGGGCGGCAGCCGACCTGCGGACCGGCTGCACTGCGTGTGGGCGGCCGCCGGACCCGGAAGCGGCGGAGGTGGTCGCGCTCGATCGGGTCATCGCCGGGCTGCGTGCCGATGTCGAGGCGGCCCGGCTGGCGTTGGCGGACCGGACCGGACGGTTGAACGCCACCGTGTCCCAGCGAAACGGCCTCGCACGGCGGGTGGTGGCCCGAACGGCGGCCGACCTGTGGGCGGCCCGTGTCGGCGCGGCACCGCCCGAGCCGCGCCCGGTGGCGGAGGCCCCGGTGGCGGAGGCCCCGGTGCCGGCGGCGCGGCCCGAGGCGTCCACGAAGGCCGTACAGAACGTGCTGTTCGTCCTCGGTGGGCTGCTCCTGGGGAGCGCGGCGGTGGTTTTCACCGCTGTCGCGTGGGCCAGCTTCGGCGTGGTCGGCCGGGCCGCGATCCTCGGGGTGGTCACGGTGCTCGTGCTCGCGGTGCCGCCGGTGGCGCTGCTGCGCCGGCTGGCCGGTACCGCCGAGACGTTCGCGGCGCTCGGGCTGCTGCTGGTCCTGCTTGATGGGTACGCGGCGTGGTATGTCAACCTGTTCGGCGTCGCCGACGCGCTGCCCCCGCGGCGGTACGCAGCGCTGCTGTGTGCGCTGACCGCCGCCACGGCGTTCGGGTACGGCCGGGTGACCGGACTCGTCGGCCCAGGGCTGGCGGCGCTGCTTGTCGCCCAGCCGGCGCTGCCGCTGCTGTTCGGCGAGGCCGGTTTGGGCGCGGCCGGCTGGGCGGGAGTCCTCGCCGCAGTGGCCCTGGGAAACCTGGCGGTGGTCTGGCGGTCGCCACGCAGTCCGGCCTATCCGGTGATCGCCGTGATGGTCGGCACGATCGCGTACGGGTCCGCGGTCGTCGCCGCCCTGGTCGCGCTGCTCACCTCCGGAGGGGCTGGCGTGGCTGCCGCGAGCCGGTCGGCAGCCGCGGTGGCGGTTGTGGCCGCGCTGCTCGTGCCCGCGTCGCTGGTCGTCGGAGTACCGACCCTGCGGCACGCGGCGAACGGGGTGCTCACCGGCGTGCTGATCGTCGCCGGGGGCCATGTCATCACCACCGCGTTCCACGCCGACCCGGGGTACCAGCTTGTCGCGGCGCAGGTCGTCATCGTCGCGCTCGCCGTGCGCGTCCTTCCGGCCGTGGTACAGCCGGGACCGCGGGTCGGCGTACTCGTGATGGCCGGCCTGTTCGGCCTGGTCGCCGCTGTCCGCGCGCTGGACATCGCCGTACGAACAGCCGCCGCCGCGATGCCCGCCTGGCGAGCCGACCTCCAGCCGACCGCCGAGCGGGTGGACTGGCGCCTGCCGGCGGTGCTGGCACTGTTCGCGCTCGCCGTGGCGGTCCTGCTGCCGCGCGCGTGGCTCGTGGAGGTCGCCGTGGTCGCGGCCGGCCTGCTCGCGCTGGCCGTTCCCGCGTCGTTTCCGCTGCGCTGGTGGACGCCGTCCATTGTGGACGGCGTGGTCGCCGTCCCGTTGGCGGTGGCCGCGGGTCGCGCCCGCTCGGTCCAGCGCGCCGCGCGCTACGGGCTGGTCTCCGGGTTCCTCGCCGGGCACGCCGCCCTGGCCGGACTTGCCCGGCCGGTCAGCACGGTCGCGGTCCTGGGGGCGCTGGTCGTGCTCGCCGGCACACTGGCGGGTACCGGGGCGCACCGGGCCGTCGGCGCGGTCGCGGCCGGTACCGCGCTGCTCGCCCTGCCCGGGCTTGCCGCCGCCATCGGTGAGATGTCCCGGTCGGACGCGCGAGTGACGCTCGGTTGCGCCGCTGCCGGTCTGGTGCTCGCGGCGCTCGCCCTGCTACCGCTGCGGCGCTGGCGGCCGGTCTACATGGTCGCCGGTGCCGCGGCCGTGCTGCTTGGCGGCGTCGGGGTCGTCGTAGCGGCCCTCGCCGGCCCGGCGGAGCCGTTCGGCCGGTACGCCGCGCTGGCGTTCCTGTGCGACACCGTAGCCGTGGTGACCGTGCTGCCCACGCTGCGCCGCGAGCAGGTCCAGGTAGCGCTGACGGTTGCCGCCGTACCGGCCGGGATCGCGTTCCTGCCGGCGCTGGTCGCCGTGGCACCCGCCACCTTCGCGGTGCTTGCCGCCCCGTACACCTGGCTGGGGCACATCTGGTCGGGGACTCCGACGGGCACCGGCCTCGCCGCCACGGGCAGCGATCTCGGCGTCAGGTCCGGCGGCCCGTTCGGGCTGCAAAACGCCGCGGTGGCGCTGGTCCTGTTGGCGCTCGCCGCCGCCGTGGCCGGCAGGGCCGTGCGCTGGGCGGCGGTGGCACCGGCCGCGCTGGCCGTCCTCACCGGAGCCGCCGCGCTCGACGCGCGCTGGCCCACGGTAGCCGCGCTGAGTCTCGCGATCGGCGTGGGCAGCGCGCTCCTCGGCGCTCGCCGGCCCAGCGCGGTCCTCGCCTTCGTCGCGGTAGCCACGGCCGGCGCCGGGATCGCCGGGCTGCTAGCGACCGAGCCGGCCACGCTCACCGGCCTCGCCGTGGTCACGGTCGCCGCCACACTGTGCGGACTCGCGGGGCGGCGCCTCGCAATACGGGCAGCCGGCTGGCTCGTCGCCGTGGTCGGCGGCGCAACACTCGCGCTGGCCTCGGCGCTCGCGGCCGACCTCGCGCTGCGCTGGGCCGCGCTGTGGGTCCTCGCCGCGGCGGCGCTCGCCCTGGGCGGCAGCGCGGTCCTGCAATGGGCGACGCGGCGCGCCGACGCCCGGCTGGTGGAGGCGACGGCACACGCGAGCGCGGCGGCCGCCCTGCTGCTCGCGTTCGGTTCCCTGCGTCACATGGCCGCCGTCTGCACGATCTGGGGCCTCGCGCTCGGCCTGCGGGCGCTCTGGCCGGCCGAGCCCGGCCGCTCCATCCGCGTCGTCGCCGCGACCGCGAGCGAGCTGCTGGCGTACTGGCTCCTGCTGTTCGCCAATGAGGTGTCCCTGCTGGAGGCGTACACCGTGCCGGCCGCCGGCGTGGCACTGCTCGGCGGCTGGCTGGCCGCCCGCGCCCGGCCCACGCTGCATAGCTGGACCGCGTACGGACCCGCGCTGCTCGCCGGCTTCAGCCCGAGCCTGGCCGCCGTCCTGCTCACCCCCGGCGAACCGGAGCGTCGCCTGGCGCTCGGCATCGCCGCCGTCGCGGCGGTGCTCGCCGGGGCACTGCGCCGCCGGCAGGCCCCCGTGATCGTCGGCGGCGCCGTCCTCGCCCTCCTTGCCGTGCACGAGGCCGTGCTGGTGTGGGACCTCGTCCCACGCTGGATCCCGCTCGCCATGGCGGGCCTGTTGCTGGTGGGCCTCGCCATGACGTACGAGCGGCGCAGACGCGAGATCGTACGGCTGCGCGTCACGGTAGGCCGGATGCGGTAACTGCTTGCCAACGCTCGACCGGTTAAGCGCCGCGCGGCAGTGCCCGGACGGTCAGGCCGATGCGGGCGAGGCTGGCCGGGATAGCAACGGCCATCGGCCACACGAGCAGTGGTGCCAGTACCGCAACGCCGGCGATCATGGCGGCGTCGAGGACTACGAGCGTGAGCGCGCCGGCGGCGCCGAGGCGCGTACGGCGGTAGCTGTGCCGACTGGTCGCGGCGGTGAGAAGCGCGAGGACAACCATGAGCAGCGCCAGAGCATAGGCGGCGGCGAGCGGCGGTTGGATCGGCCAGGTCCACACCTTGGCGGTGATGAGGGTAACGCCCCAGCAGCCGCCCATGACCGGGCCGGTGGCCAGCAGGAGCCGGGCGATGCGCCGGCCGGGTGCCTGGGCGACGAACTCGTCGGCGATGCGGTCGGCGGTGCCGAACTCGGCGATCGTGGCGCGAGCGGCTTGATCGGGGCTGAGGCCGTTGGCGAGGTGGTGCTGCCAGGTTTCGGTCAGCCCGTCGGCGAGCTCGTCGACGGTGTCGGCGGGTAGCCGTCCGGCAAGGCCGGCGAGGTACGAGTCGATCAGTTGGTGGCTGGCCATGGTCGGCGCTCCAGCAGGGCGGTGATGGCGGCGGCGAGCTCGTGCCAGATACCGCGGTAGCAGCGTATCGAACCCGGCCCGGGCGAGCGGACGTAGCGTGGTTGCCCATAATCGGTTCCTTGACCCGGTCACGATTGGTTGCGCTCAGGAGGTAGGTGCTGCTCGGTCTCGAACTCGTCGTGATCATCGGTGTGACGTTGCTGGTATGCGGCGTGCTCGCGCGCCGCTGGCGGATCGCCCCACCGGTGCTGCTGCTTGTCTGCGGCGTACTGCTGGGGTTCGTGCCCGCGCTGCGCCACGTCCACCTGCCACCCGAGATGGTGCTGCTGCTGTTCCTGCCGGCGCTGCTGTACTGGGAGAGCATCACCACCTCGCTTCGCGAGATTCGCAGTAACCTGCGTGCGATCGTCTTGCTGAGCACCGCCCTCGTCATCGCCACGGCCGGTGCCGTGGCCGCGGCGGCACACGCGCTGGGGCTGCCATGGGGACCGGCGTGGGTGCTCGGCGCCGCCGTCGCCCCCACCGACGCGACCGCGGTTGGAGTGCTCGCCCGGGCACTGCCACGGCGCACCGTCACGGTCCTGCGGGCCGAGAGCCTGATCAACGACGGGACCGCCCTGGTCATCTACGGACTGGCCGTCGGAATCACTGTGGGCGAGGAACACCTCAGGCCGCTGCACGTCGGGTGGCTGTTCCTACTGGCCTACGGCGGCGGCGTTCTGGCCGGAGCGGCGATCGCGTGGCTTGGGGTGCAGGTGCGCCGGCGTGTGGATGATCCTCTGCGGGGCAACGTCGTCACCATCCTCACCCCGTTCACGGCGTTCCTGACCGCCGAGGCGATCCACGCCTCTGGCGTGCTCGCGGTCGTGGTCAGCGGCCTGTGGCTCAGCCAAGCCGCACCACGTGTGGTGCGGGCGGAAACGCGACAGCGGGCGGAGGCGTTCTGGTCGCTGGCGACATTCCTGCTCAACGGCTCGCTGTTCGTCCTGATTGGGCTACAGGTGCAGTCGGCGGTACGCGACCAGAACGGTGCCGCGCTCACCCGTGGACTCATCGGGGTCGCTGTCGTCTCGGCGGTGATCCTCGGCGCGCGGTTCGCGTGGCTGTTCACCGTGCCGTACCTGGTCCGCCTGCTGGACCGCCGCCCACAGCAACGCGCACGCCGCGTCGGCGCCCGCGCCCGAGTGGTCACCGGATTAGCCGGGTTCCGCGGCGCGGTGTCGCTCGCCGCAGCGCTCGCGGTGCCGCAGGCGCTGGCGTCCGGACAGCCCTTCCCCGACCGCGACATCATCGTCTTCGTGACCGCCGGAGTCATCGTGGTCACGCTGGCGCAGGGGCTGCTGTTGCCTGGCGTGGTGCGCTGGGCCCGGCTGCCCCGTGACACCTCGGTCGAGCAGGAGCGTCACCTCGCCGAGACGGTGGCCACCGAGGAAGCGCTCGCCGCGATACCGGAGCTCGCCGACGGTCTGGGCACGGACGTCGAGGTCACCGGCCGGCTCGGCCGCGAGTACGAGAAACACCTGCGCGTCCTGCGCGCCAACGAACCGGATGTCGACGACGAACCGGCGCTGCGGCACGAGCAGCAGTACACCGAGCTGCGCCTGGCCGTGCTCGCCCACAAACGCGCCACCGTCGTCAGGCTGCGCGACGAGGGCCGCATCGACGACATCGTGCTGCGCCACGTACAGACCAGGCTAGACATCGAAGAGGTCCGGCTAACCCGGCGCGAAGCGATCGACTGACGAAAGCACTTCATCCGCGGCGAGTGGTTTCGTCGGCACCGCAGTCCAGCCTCGTCTACGTATTCAGGTGGCACTGGGATCTATCGATCTGGCAACGCGACACCGCCGTTGCGAGTGCTCGGTCCCGATCACCCCGCAGACCCCTCGCCACACGCCGAGCCCGCTTGATACTCGGTCGCAAGTACGATCACAACGCGATTGCCGAGAGCGAGCAGTAGCGTAGCGGCCAAGGGACGCGAGTGGCGATGGCCGCGTAAACTCGGCGCGATGTCAGGCGACTCACCGTGGAAACGCCCGGATTCTGCCGGGTGGAGTACACCTGAGCTGACAGGCTCAGGGATGAGTGAGAAACCCCCGCTCATCCAGACGCGGCGGCGTCGGTGGCCTCTGGTGGCGGGCCTGTGCGCCGTCGTGCTCATGTTGGTAGGGGTCGGCGTCGCGGTGGTCGTCTGGTCGGGTCACCCAGCCGTTCGTACTATTTTCGCCGGAGCCTCCAGTTCCGCTTCGCCCAGCGGCTCCCCGCGGCCCTCGCCATCGCGCACCGGAATGGCCGTCGCTGGCCCGCTACCGACCGGCTCGCCGGTCTGCAATGCGCGACTGGGGTTCATCGGGGCGCTGACCGGACCGGTCGGCCCCTTCGGCACCTCGATCCACCGGGGCGCGCAACTCGCCGTCGACGAGTACAACCGGGCACATCCGGGCTGCGCTGTCACGCTGGCCGACTGCGACTCGCAGAGTGACCCAGATCGAGTGTCGGTGCTGGCAGCTGCAGCATCGGCCGACCAGCGGCTCGTCGGCGTGATCGGCACGATTCTGTCTGGCGAGTCGAATGCCGCCATGCCGATCCTGAACCGAGCCGGTCTGACCGCGATCACACCGACGGCGACGGCGACGAATCTGTCCGCCAACGGCTGGCGGGTCTTCCACCGCGCCATCGCCAACGACGCGGGACAGGCCTCGGCCGCCGCGCGATACATCACGCACGAGCTACACGCCACCAGGGTGTTCGTAGTGAACGACGGCTCCGCGTACGGCAGCGCGGGCGCGGCCGTCGTACGGCGCGGGCTCGCCGGCGCCGTCGCGGGTAGCGACCAGGTCCAGCAGGGACAGCAGCATTTCCCGGGCACGATCAACAAAATCAAGACCAGCGGCGCGACCGCGGTGTACTACGGCGGCTACGCTGCCGAGGCCGGCGCACTACTCAGCGACCTACGGGCAGCCGGCGTGACCGCGACATTCATCGGCGGCGACGCCATCAACGACTCCGCCTTCTTCGACGCTGCGGGCGGTCAGAACGCCGAGGGCGCCGTCTCGACCTGTTCCTGCCTACCATCCTCCGACCAGCGCTTCGAGTCGGCCTACGGTGCCGCCTACCACAGTGCACCCGGCCTCTTCTCAGGAACTGCGTACGACGTGGCGAGCATCTTTCTCGTTGGACTGGCTCATGGTGTGGGCACCCGCGCCGACATGCTCGCGTTCGTCAACTCCTTCGACGGCACTGGTATCAGCGGCGACTACAAGTTCACCGCCGCCGGCGAACTAGATCCCGGCCGGTCGACCGTCGCGATCTACGTCGTCCATGGCGGGAAGTTCAGCTACGAGCGCACGGAGTCAGCACAGTAACGGGCTGACCGGCTCCCACGGATGGCTCTGCTGCATTAAGCGATCGGTACTGTTGGATGCCGCAGGTCTTCCATCGCGAGGTTCTCGGCGATGGGAGGACCGTGGCTTGATTAGCGGCAGCAACGCCGAGAAGCGCGGTTTCGGTTCCTCGTCCGGCTGGGTTACGTCCAGTCGTGCTGAGGGACGGGCTCAGTCGCGAACCGCGCCAGCCACCCGCAGTCGGTTATGAGTTCGCCGGGCAGCTTGTCCGAGCACGCGCCTGGGTTCTCGACCACTTGGTCGCCGACCTGTACCGAGATCCTGACTGGCCCGTGCGTGGCCTCCTGCCAGTCGAGGTGAGCAAGCAGCTCGAAAAGGACCGTCTCGACTATGTGCGGCGCGACGGCGCGTACTGCCTGAAGCTGCTCGGGTGTCATGGAGGACAACGGCGCCTCCCGAGCCTGCCTGACGAGGACCCACACCTGCCCGAGGCTCGTGTCGTACACCTCGGCGATAGCGCGTCCGAGCACGTCCAGGGCCTGCCGAGCTGTCTCGCTACCGAATCTGGCGTCCATGGCGGCCCAGTTTCCCCGATCACGCGCGTCGCCGGAGAGGCGCGCCTGTTCCGCCTCGGCCTGTACCTGACCGTCCACGCCGCGAGCGAGCAGGAATCGGCCGAACGCGTGACCGAGGTACGCAACCTGGCCGCGTCGCTGCTGCTGGACACCGCCACCGTCACCTGGCGGCAGCTTCAGGGCTGGATCACCTGCCTGCCCCTCGGGTTCGACGCGGTGGGCATGCGGCGGGTGTTCGACACCGACGCGCTCGCGGCGGCGTTCCCGTTCACCAGCCCCGACCTGCCCCTCGGTGCGGGGGATGCCGGGATGGGGGTGCTGTTCGGCCTGAACCTCGCCTCGTCCGGTGTGGTGGTGTGGGATCGGTGGGCGCAGGACAACTACAACGCCGCCATCCTCGCCCGCTCCGGTGCCGGCAAGTCCTACCTGGCCAAGCTGGCCCTGCTGCGCAACCTGTACCTCGGGGTCGCGGCAGGTCTTCGAAGATCCCGCCGTGTGTCGGCTCATCGACTGGACCCGCCCCGGTGCCGTGCTCATGGTCGCGGTCGTGCACTTCATCCCTGACCGGCCCGATGGGACCGTGGCCCGGCCCCCGCGTGGTGTACCTCCAGCACGCGTCCGACCCGATCACCTGGTGGTCGCCGATGCTCGCGGTACGCCGGCCCGACTGGCTGCACGAGGCGCGCGGCCCCGGACGTCCTGCCCGCGATGCGCTGGTACCCGTTCGTCACGTTCTGGCAGGTGACCGCCGACCTCGTGCTGGCCCAGGACACCCGGCTCGACCACGGCCACCGGTCCGGCGGCGAGCTCGCCAGCGCCTGGGCGGCCATCGCCCCACCGCCGGGCTGGACCGCCGCGGACACCGCCCGCCTCGTAAGGCTCATCGAGACCCGGGGTTGAGACCTATGCTGGTCCGGTGAGGCCCGAGGAGCTCAAGCACCTTCGGCGCGCCCGCGACCTGATGGACCGGGAGTACGCGCGGCCGCTGGACGTACCGGCGATGGCCCGAGCCGCCTTCATGTCCCCGGCGCACTTCTCCCGCCAGTTCCGCGCAGCCTACGGCGAGACCCCGTACAGCTATCTGATGACCCGGCGGATCGAGCGCGCCAAGCTGCTGCTGCGTCGCGGCGACCTGAGCGTCACCGACGTGTGCATGGCCGTCGGCTGTACCTCCCTCGGCTCGTTCAGCGCCCGCTTCACCGAACTGGTCGGGGAGACCCCGAGCACCTACCGGGCGCGCAACCACGCGGCCCTGGCCACCATCCCCGGCTGCTGGGCCAAAGTCGTCACCAGGCCGAGCAGAAACGGAGAAGCACAGGTCAGCCCGGCCTCGTAGCGTTCTGGGCATGGATCTTTCAGTCAAGTACACGTTTCTGGAAGTCGACGACCACGACGCCGCGCTGGCCTTCTACCGCGACGCCCTCGGTCTCGAGGTACGCCAGGACGTCGCCATGGAGGGCGCGCGCTGGCTGACCGTCGGGCCTGCGGCGCAGCCCGAGCTCGGCATCGTCCTGAATACCGTGGGCGTGGGCCGCCCGCCCGAGGACGCGCAGACGCTCAAGGCCTTGCTGGCCAAGGGTTCCCTGGCCGGCCTGGTACTGGAGACCGACGACGTCGACGCGACGTTTGAGTCGGTACGGGCGACCGGGGCCGAGGTCCTGCAGGAGCCGATGGACCAGCCGTACGGCACGCGGGACTGCGCGTTCCGCGACCCGGCCGGCAACCAGGTCCGCTTCAACCAGCGCCCCAAGGGCTAGGGTGACGGCGGGCCGACCCCGGTACGCCGAGGTCGGCCGGCCAGCGCCTGATCGAGGACGCCGCGTGGTTGGGCCGGGCGGGCGGCGGGTCCCTGCGGGGGCCATGCCAGCCCGTACCCTCGCACGGCCCGTCCGCGGCTCGCGCCGCCGGCTGGCTCTCGTGCTCGGCGCGGTACTCGTCGTCCTGGCCGCGGTCAACGTGGCCGACAAGTACGGGCCGCCGCGCACGGGGCTGGTCGCCGGGCCACTCGTCGCGCTCGGGCTCGTACTGCTCGGCCGGCGGGCCGGGCTGCGCTGGTACGACTGGGACTGTCCCGGCGTACCCTGGCGCCCGGCCTGCGGTACGCGGTCGGCGCCGTCCTCGCCGTGACCGTCCTGTACGCGGTCGGCGCCGCTGTACCGTTCACCCGCCGGCCTTCCACGACGTCCGGTACCACCTGCACCTGGGTGCCGCGCTGCTGACCGCGTTCGTCGTGGTGCCGCTCGGTACCGTGCTGCTTCGAGATCGACGCGCTGCCGCAGGAGTGGGGTGACCGGTTCGCCGCCTACACCGGCTTCGACCCGTGTGGGCCGGCCACGCCGTACCGCTGGTTCCGCATCTCCCCGCGTCGGCCGGGCGCGCCGCGTGGCCGGGGCCCAGAGGCTCCACGGGCCGAAGCGGCGTGGATGCCTTGGTTCTTGCGCCGAGCGCGACCCCGGCCAGCGTCAGCCGGACGGGCGTCGCGCCACCCCGGCCGACACCGCCGATCAGGTAGACAGCGGACCGTTGCCGCGACCGCGCCGACGAAGGAGAACCAGGCGTACTGCTCGAAGCTGGTTAGATCGAGCCAGGCGACGCCGACGGAGACCGCGAGGCGGCCCCGCCCAACAGATGGAGACACGATGAGCAAGGCCATGAGGACCGACACGCAGTCGCCTGCGCTGCACGTTGCCGACCGCCACGATCTGATCCGCGTGCACGGCGCGCGCGTGAACAACCTCAAAGACGTCAGCATCGAGATCCCGAAGCGCCGGCTGACGGTGTTCACCGGCGTCTCCGGCTCGGGCAAGAGCTCGCTGGTGTTCCGCACGATCGCCGCGGAGTCGCAGCGGCTGATCAACGAGACCTACAGCGCCTTCGTGCAGGGCTTCATGCCGACGCTGTCGCGGCCCGAGGTCGACGTACTGGAGGGCCTGACGACGGCGATCCTCGTCGACCAGGAGCGGATGGGCTCCAACCCCCGCTCCACCGTCGGCACCGCCACCGACGCCAACGCGATGCTGCGCATCCTCTTCAGCCGGCTCGGGCAGCCGCACATCGGCTCGCCCAACGCGTACTCGTTCAACGTCCCCTCGGTGAAGGCCAGCGGTGCGATCACCATCGAGCGCGGCGCCGGCAAGACGAAGACCGAGAAGGCGACCTTCACCCGTCTCGGCGGCATGTGTCCGCGCTGCGAGGGCATGGGCTCGGTCACCGACTTCGACCTGTCTGCGCTGTACGACGACAGCTTGTCGCTCAACGAGGGCGCGCTCACGATCCCCGGCTACAGCATGGACGGCTGGTACGGCCGCATCTTCCGGGGCTGCGGCTTCTTCGACCCGGACAAGCCGATCCGCAAGTACACCAAGAAGGAACTGCGCGACCTGCTCCACAAGGAGCCGACCAAGATCAAGGTCGACGGGATCAACCTGACGTACGAGGGCCTGATCCCGAAGATCCAGAAGTCGTTCCTGTCCAAGGACGCCGACGCGCTGCAGCCGCACATCCGCGCCTTCGTGGAGCGGGCGGTGACGTTCACGACCTGTCCCGAGTGCGACGGCACCCGACTCAGCAAGGAGGCCCGGTCGTCGAAGATCAAGGGGAAGAACATCGCCGACGCCTGCGCGATGCAGATCAGCGACCTCGCCGCATGGGTCCGGGGCCTCGACGAGTCGTCGGTGGCCCCGCTGCTCACCGGGCTGCAACACCTCCTCGACTCGTTCGGGGAGATCGGGTTGGGATACCTCTCGCTCGACCGGCCGTCGGGCACGCTGTCCGGGGGAGAGGCGCAGCGCACCAAGATGATCCGCCACCTCGGCTCGTCGCTCACCGACGTCACTTACGTCTTCGACGAGCCCACCATCGGCCTGCACCCCCATGACATCGAGCGGATGAACGACCTCCTGCTGCAGCTGCGCGACAAGGCCAACACCGTCCTCGTCGTGGAGCACAAGCCCCAGACGATCGCGATCGCCGACCACGTCGTCGACCTCGGCCCCGGCGCCGGCACGGAGGGCGGCACCATCTGCTTCGAGGGCACCGTGGAGGGGCTGCGGGAGAGTGACACCACCACCGGCCGCCATCTCGACGACCGGGCGACCCTCAAGGAATCGGTGCGTTCGTCTGCCGGCACGCTGGAGATCCGCGGCGCGTCGACGCACAACCTCCAAGACGTGGACGTCGACATCCCGCTCGGGGTGCTCTGCGTGGTCACGGGCGTCGCCGGCTCCGGCAAGAGCTCGCTGATCCACGGCTCGGTCTCCGGCCGCGACGGCGTGGTGGTGATCGACCAGGGCGCGATCCGCGGTTCGCGACGGAGCAACCCGGCGACGTACACCGGACTGCTCGACCCGATCCGCAAGGCGTTCGCGAAGGCCAACGGCGTGAAGCCGGCTCTCTTCAGCGCCAACTCCGAGGGCGCCTGCCCCACCTGCAACGGCGCCGGGGTCATCTACACCGACCTGGGCGTCATGGCCACCGTCGAATCCACCTGCGAGGAGTGCGAGGGGAAGCGGTTCCAAGCGTCGGTGCTGGAGTACACGCTGGGCGGCCGGAACATCGCCGAAGTGCTCGCGATGTCGGTGACCGAGGCCGAGGAGTTCTTCGACGACGGCGAGGCAGGCACGCCGGCCGCCCACAAGATCCTCGACCGGCTCGCCGACGTCGGGCTGGGCTACCTCAGCCTCGGCCAGCCGCTCACGACGCTGTCCGGCGGCGAGCGGCAGCGGCTCAGGCTGGCCACACGGATGGCCGAGAAGGGTGACGTCTTCGTCCTGGACGAGCCGACCACCGGCCTCCACCTCGCCGACGTCGAGCAACTGCTCGGCCTGCTCGACCGGCTCGTCGACTCCGGCAAGTCGGTCATCGTCATCGCGCACCACCAGGCGGTGATGGCGCACGCCGACTGGATCATCGACCTCGGCCCCGGCGCCGGCCACGACGGCGGCCGGATCGTCTTCAAGGGCACACCCGCCGACCTCGTCGCCGCCCGCTCCACCCTCACCGGCGAGCACCTTGCGGCCTACGTCGGCACCTGACCGAGGCCCTCGCGTACACCGTGAGACGAGTTCTCTCATCTGTTTCGACTCGTCCCACTCAACTGGCAGGGACGGGAGTTGATGAGGCGGGAGTAACTCGGGGGAAAGACACCCGAGCTCACCCTCAACGCGGCTACTTCTTGAATGGACGTACGGCTCCAGCCCGGCCAGGCTTGGGTCGAGGTGATCGGCAGGGTCGCTCTGGACAACCACCGGCATCCTCGCGTTCGTGCTGCTGTCCGGTGGCATAGCGGACCTGGTGCGGGTGCCCGCGACCACCGAGGGTGTGCTGGCACTGGGCTACCCGGACCACTTCCTGACGATCCTTGGAGTCTGGAAGGTGCTCGGCGCCATCGCCATCCTCGCCCCGCGGTTCCCGCGGCTCAAGGAATGGGCGTACGCGGGATCGTTCTTCGACTTCACCGGCGCCATCGTCGCCCACACGGTCTCCGGTTCCAACGTGGACCATGTGATCTGGACCAGCCTCTTGCGGTGTGCACGGTCATCTCGTGGGCGCTACGGCCGCAAAGCCGCACCCTCGGCGTACTCCTGCCACTAGCGGCCGTTTCCGGACCCGCTCGGGCGCGCCGGGACGGATCGCGGTTGATCACGGCCGACGTGACGAACTGAGGGGCCAGCCATGGACCAGGGTGCCGGACAATCTGTGGTAGCTGACGACCGATTGCGGTCCGGCACCCGGTCGTGGATCGGGTCCCTCGGCCGGGTGCTGAGCCAGCCGATGCTTCGCCGGGTCATGCCCGGGATGCTGGTCTCGGCACTCGGCGACGGGATGAGCATGGTCGCGGTGGCGTGGCTCGCGGTGCAGATCGCGCCACCCGACCAGGCCGGTGTTTGGACCGGGCTGGCAGTGGCGGCGTACGCGCTGCCGGCCACCATCGGCGCGGCCATGCTCGCCCGGCTGGTGCGCGGGTTCCGCGGCGTACGACTGGTCGCTGTGGACACAACGCTTCGGGCAGTCGCGCTGGGCGCGATCGCGGTGCTCGCGGTGGCGGGGCTGCTTGACCCGGTGGTGTACGTGGTGCTGCTCGCGATCTCGTCGCTGCTGCACGCGTGGGGCAGCGCCGGGGCGTACACGCTCATCGCCGAGTCGCTGCCGGAGGAGGATCGGGTGACCGGCAACGCGATCCTGTCGACGTTCACGCAGGCGGCGTTCGTGGTGGGCCCGGCGCTAGCCGGCGGGCTGACCGCGCTGGTCGGTCCCGGCTGGGTGATCGGCGCCGATGCGGCGAGCTTCGCCGTCCTCGCCGCGAGCTGCTGGACGGCCTCGCCGCGGCGGGCCACCGCCGTTCGCCCCGTGCCGGCGGCGGCGACCGGGGGCTGGCGCATCATTCTGGGCCAGCCGCGGCTGCTCGGGCTGCTCGCGGTGACCTGTATCTTCTTCTTCCTCTACGGCCCGGTCGAGGTGGCCCTGCCTGTCCATGTTGCACAGGAGCTCCACGGCTCGCCTGGCCTGCTGGGCCTGTACTGGGCCGTGTTCGGCGTCGGGGCGACGCTGGGAGGTCTCGGCGCCGATCTGCTCCGGCACCGCTCGCTGTGGCTGGTGGTGGTGAGCATCATCGTCGGCTGGGGAGCCGCGCTGCTGCCGCTGGGGCTGACCGACCTCGTCGCACCAGGACTGATCAGCTTCGCCGTCGGTGGGCTGATCTACGGCCCGTTCACCGCGATCTGCACGGCGCTGTTCCAGCGCACCAGCCCGCCGGATGCGCTCAGCCGCGTGCTCGCCACCCGGACCGCGCTCACCATCCCTTCCACCGCGCTGGGCACGCTGCTGGGCGGCCCGCTCGTCACCGCGGTCGGTGGCCGGTACACGCTGCTGCTGTCCGCGTTGCTGACCATCGCGCTCGGGGTATCGGTCGCGGCGGTCCTCGGGGTGGGGTCACGCGCCGTCGAACCGCGGGTAGCGCGGTGTACTGCATCGCGTGTCGTGGCCACTCCGCCGTGGGCGGAGTCGACCGGATACGTGGCACTCGGCGCGGCTTTCGCATGGGCGGGATACCTGCTGGGGAGGCGTACACCAACGAGGCACAGCAGGACGGTGGGGCACACGTCCTCTGACCGCCCGACTGGCTAGGCGGCGCAGGCAGTCGACGTAGGTCCGGGCAGATCCGGCCCGCCCAGGGCTACGGTGCAGGTCCGAGCGTCGGGTCGGTGGTGAGGAAAGCGCGGATCGTCTCGGCGATGCTGGGCCAGTCTTGTCCGAGCCAGATGAGGTGGCTGTCGGCCTCACTCTCCACGAGTTCGGCGTGCCGGATGGCGGCGGCGAGGGACTGGGCGTGGGCAAACGGCACGCCGCCGTCATGGCGGGTGGCGATCACGAGGGTGGGCTGGCTGACATCGGCGGTGAGGTCGGGGGTGGGGCGCAGGTCGTTTCGGAACCCGCGGCCCGACCGCATCTGCGAGAACAGCGCGACCACCATCGCGCGATCCTCGGGGCGAAGCGCCGTCACGACATTCCGGGCCGGCAGCGTGGACAGTTGGCCCATCCACAGCCGCAGGCTCGTCTCGGGCGCCAGGCGCATGAGGGTGCGCACCGCGCGCCACGTGGCGCCCTCGGTGGCGCCGGCGAACATGACGTGCGCGCCGAGGCGGGTACGCCGGTCGGGATAGGGCAGCGGCCCGACGGCGCATTGCAGGATCAGTCGCTGCACCAGGTCGGGATGGCGTGCCGCCGTGGTTACCGCGGTGGGTCCTCCCCCCGATGTGCCCACCACCGCGGCGACCCGGGTGATACCGAGGTGCGCGCACAGCGCGCGGGTGACGTCGGCGAACCCGGTCACCGACGTGCCGGTCGACACCGGGGTGCGACCGTAGCCGGGACGCGAGGGCACCAGCACGCTGTAGCCGGCGTCGGCGAACACCTCCTCACCCAGCGCCAGACCAGCCCGGTGGTGCCCGCCGTGGAACACCACCACCGTGGCATCGCCGCGCCGTTCCAGCCGATATTCGACCGGACCCGCGTCAAGTCGGACGACTGTCGTGGGCCGTTCCACCCCGGTCATCGTGCCCATCGGGACGCCTCCCGTCGCTCGGCATCGTGGCAACATCGACACGCCGGCCAGGCTTCCCGGCATATCTGCCGGTCAACGTAGCGCCCAACGACGCCCGGTACCGACCGGCCGACGCGACAGCCCGCCGGCTCGATCACGGCAACGACGGCGAGCATCGCTGTGACGGCCAGGCGGTACCGACTGCCGGCGTGCCCGGCCGAGAGGGACATCTCGCGTTCCTGTTCAATAGCGGTCAACCGAAAAGAACGTGGTCTCGGCCGGAGTCGAGACCACGCAGTCCGGGTGTCATGCAATCGAGAACGTTGCTTCCACCAGCAGTCGCTGGACCTCGGCATCGTCGACCGGGACACGCGGTACAGCTCGCCGATGGCCACGGCGGTGTCGATCTGGGCGGCTGTCGGCCACCCTCGCAACGACGGCGCCCGACGACCGCTGCTCATGGTCGAGGGCAGCGGCGCCGTTGAGGGGGCAGGCTGTGGCCGGTTTCAGAGATTGGTCAAGCGTTCCAGGGTTTCGGGGTAGCGGGCGCCCTGTACATCGATCTTGGCGGCCCCGTCCTCGATGTCTTTCAGGTCGTCGGCGGTGAGCTGGACGTTGGCGGCGGCGATGTTCTCTTCCAGGCGTTCGAGTTTGCGGGTGCCCGGTATCGGCACGATCCAGGGCTTCTGGGCGAGCAGCCATGCCAGGGCGATCTGGGCGGGTGTGGCGTTCTTGCGAGCGGCGATGGTGCCGAGCAGGTCGACCAGGGCCTGGTTGGCCTGCCGCGCTTCGGGGTTGAAGCGGGGGATGGTGGTGCGGATGTCGTTGGTGGTGAATTGGGTGTCCTGGGTGATCTTGCCGGTGAGGAAGCCTTTGCCGAGCGGGCTGTACGGGACGAACCCGATGCCGAGTTCCTCGCAGGCGGGCAGCACCTCGGCCTCGGGCCGGCGCCACCACAGGGAGTACTCGCTCTGCATGGCGGTGACCGGCTGGACGGCGTGGGCGCGGCGGATCGTGGCCGCGGCGGCCTCGGACATGCCGAAGTGCTTGACCTTGCCGGCTTCGATAAGTTCCTTGACGGCGCCGGCGACGTCTTCGATCGGCACGTCCGGGTTGACGCGGTGCTGGTAGAACAGGTCGATGGCGTCGACGCGTAGCCGCTTGAGCGAGGTGTCGGCGACCTGCTTGATGTGCTCGGGGCGGCTGGACAGGCCGATCTGGCGGCCGTCGGCGTCGAACGCGAACCCGAACTTGGTGGCGATGACGACCTGTCCGAGGAACGGTTCGAGAGCTTCGCCAACGAGTTCTTCGTTGACGAACGGGCCGTACACCTCGGCGGTGTCGAAGAAGGTGACGCCGCGCTCGACGGCGGCCCGGATGAGCGCGATGTTGTCGTCCCGGTTCGGTGCGGGGCCGTAGCTTTGGCTCATGCCCATGGCGCCGAAGCCGATCGCCGAGACCGTCAGTCCGGTGCCGAGTGTGCGTTGCTGCATGTGCGGGAGTCCTTCCTTGGCGGGAACCGGTCGGTCAGGGGCGGACGAGCAGCCGCTGAACGGCGGACCGCTGCTGCGCCGTGATGTTGGCTGGTCGGCTGGCTAGGTAGCGGCAGGCGTTTCTTGGTGGGTGGATGCCCAGGTGGCGAGCTCGTCGAGCGCTTGTTGTGCCGGAGAGTCGGGGCCGGCGGTGTAGGCGACGATGGTCAGTCCCGGGTCGGCCGGGATCTCCAGGGCGTCGTAGTTGAGGGTGAGGTCGCCGACGACGGGGTGGTGGAACGGCTGGACGCCGCTGCGGTAGAACTTCACGTCGTGCGCCGCCCAGCGCACCCGGAACTCTGGGCTGCGGGTGGACAACTCGCCGATCAGATCGGTGAGCGCCCGGTCGTAGGGGTCGCGTCCGGCCTCGGCGCGCAGGCTGCCGACGGCGGCGTGGGCGATGCCGTTCCAGTCGCCGTAGAACTGGGTCGAGTGGCGGTCGAGGAAGATGAACCGGGCGAGGTTGACCGGCCGGGCCGGGTCGAGGAACGCCGGGGAGTACAGGGCGTAGCCGAGCTGGTTGGCGGACAGGATGTCCAGCCGCCCGTTGCACACGAACGCGGCGGTGCCGGTCATGGTGTCGAGGATGCGTTGCACGCTCAGTCGAACCCGCTCGCGGGTCGGTCGCCGCCGGGTGGGACGGGTGGCGTTGGCGGTGCGGATGAGGTCGTCGAGGTGTGCCCGTTCCACGTCGTCGAGTTGCAGCGCCCGAGCGAGCGCGTCGAGGACCTCGTCGGAGACCCCGGTGGCGTCGCCGCGTTCCAGCCGCGTGTAGTACTCGATCGAGATGCCGGCCAGCAGCGCCACTTCCTCCCGACGCAGCCCGACCACCCGCCGCCTCCCGCCGTAGTGAGGTAGGCCGGCCTGCTGCGGGGTGACCTTGGCGCGGCGGGTGGTGAGGAACTGGCGGATCTCACCGCGGATGGCGTTCCTGCTGGTCACGCCTCAAGATTACGGAGATCCATCGCGGGTAGGGAGTCCCTGTCAGTACCCCCTACCAGCAAGGACTCCCTGGCGCCCGGGACGGGTGGTTGCGTGGAGGCATCGCCGCGACGCCGCGGCCAACGCCTACGCCGGACCGGCGTGGAACCCGCACCACTGGGAGACCGACCGATGCCGATTCTCGTCGCTGCCGCCCGGCAGCGCGCCAACCCTGCCGCCCGACGCGTGAACTCCAGCTCGGGGTTCACCCTGGCCGCGGCCGTGCTCGGCTTCTTCGTGATCACACTCGACGCGGTGGTGGTCAACGTCGCGTTGCCGGCGATCCGGCGGGAGCCGGGCGGCGGCATCGCCGGGCTGCAATGGGTAGTTGACGGGTACACGCTCATGTTCGCCGCGGTGCTGCTGTCGGCCGGGGCGTTGACCGACCGGGTCGGTGCACGCCGGGCGTTCGGCGTCGGCCTGGCGGTGTTCGTGGCCGCCTCCGTCGCGTGCGGTCTCGCGCCGAGCCTGGGCGCGCTGGTCGCCGCCCGGTTCGTCCAAGGCGCGGCGGCCGCGGTGATGACGCCGGCGTCGATGGCGTTGATCGGCCAGGCGTACCCCGAGCCGGCGAGGCGGACGCGGGCGGTCGCGGCGTGGGCCACCAACGTGCAGAGCGCCCCGTCCCAGGCAGGGCAGCGGGTAGCTCGCTTCGATGATCTCAACGCCCCCAACGCTGGCGCAGTTCTATGACGTTGCGGGTGCCGACAATGACGTCCCGCCCTGGTCACGGCAGGTTTGATCACAACAACAAAGATCTTGCGCTGTCAACCGTGCCTGGGCTGGTCGTGTTGCTTGTGACCATTGGGGCGAGGATGCCTGGTCGTGCTGTTTCGACTGGCCTACCTCGGCGTAACCAACGCGCTGGCGATGCTGCGGCTGTTGCCCATGAGCGACAGGGCCAAGGACGCCGAAATCCTCGCCCTGCGGCCGGGACGATCCCTCACCAGCAACTGGACGAACCGGTCCGCGGCCCTGAGCGGGCCGCGGACCATCGGCTCAGGCGGGTGGGTCAGGCCACGCTGACCACCAGCTGGGCGTTCCCCGTGGCGCCGGCCGCGACCTGTACCTGCTGGCCGCGGGCGGTGGTGACGAGGGTGTACGCGACCGGTGCGCCGTTCAGCGTGACGGCGGTGACGTGCTTGCCGGTGGGCAGTACCGCACCAATCGTCAGGGCCACCGTCAGGTGCCGGGTCACGGTCGTGGTGAGGGTCGTGGCCGTACGGGTCGCGGCCACGTCGACCGACCCGGTACCGAGCTGGATGGCGTTGCCGGCGATGCTCGACTGCCCGTCTGGGATCTGCGGTACAACGGTGACCGTGCCGCGGCCCAGATCCGGCGCCACGCCGAGCTCGAAGTGCACGACCGGCCAGAGGATCCCGTAGGTGCCCCAGGCCTGCAGGCCCATTGACCGATCGGTGAACAGCCGGTCGATGTTCGCGCCGAAGTCCGGCGACGGCGAGATTTCCGGCATGTCGCCGGGTACCTCCCAGACCGACGGGTCCAGTTGTACCCGGGCGTTGGCCGTGGTGTACCGCAGCAGCTGCGCCGGTCCCATCCGGCCGAGGGCCGCTTCGGACACGGCCATGACAGAGGTGCCGAGCGTGAAGATGGACCGTTCGCTGGGCACGCTGGAGACCGCCGAGTCACACGTTGGTCCCGGGTTGCCCGACGGCGCGGTCGTTGCACCGGTACCGGTGTGGTAGAGCCCGAATGTGCCCGAGTAGCACGGCTCTTCGCGCTTGGCCACGGCCAGGTTGCCGTGGTCGGTGGCGGCGAGCGGGCCGGCCGGCTGGCCGGACCGTACCAGTTCGGCCTCGACCGGGGTTAGCCCGATCCAGTGCCGCTGGAACACCTTGACATCACCCGGGTCGGACAGCGAGTCGGCGTACTGGTCGGCCGTGGGCCCGAACCACCACGCCGCCTCGAACCGGCTCTCCAGGTTGGCCGCCCGGGTGGTGGCCCAGGTCTGGATCGCCGTGTCGCCCTTGCTGGCGGCCATGTCGGCCAGGTCGCGCAGGGCTCGGATGGTGTAGACGGTGTTGTCGAGCTTCTCCTGGCCCATGCCCGCGCGCTCGACGTTGCCCAGTCCCTCGGGCCAGCCGTCGCCGTCCGCGTCGAGGGTGGCGTAGATGTGCTGCAGGTTCTTCACCGCGAACGGGTACAGCTCGTCGCGGAAGGCGTTGTCCCCGGTCCAGCGCCATACGAGGGCCACGGCGCTGGGGAACTTCGCGGTTTCGTCGGTGTTGCCGGGGTCGGCGTTGACCCCGAAGTACACCGAGCCTTCCGGGACGACCTCGTGCACCACCTTGCCGGAGTTGCCGTTGGCGACCAGGCTGACGTCCCGCAGCGCGCGCAGGTGGTTCTCGATGGCGGTGAACTGGCCGGCCGCGACGGCGGCGAATGCCGAGTACTCCCCGTCGGTGGCGAACAGCCACGGGTAGTCCGGGAAGCCCGCGCCGATCCACCTTGCCTTCGCGACGGTACCCACCGGCGGCGGGTACGCGTTGCCCTGGTCGACCAGCCGTACCTGGAGGTCGCGCGCCTCCTGGACGGAGTCGCCGAGGTTCTGCTTGCTCCACGCCACGCTCGCCTGGAGCAAAGGGTCACCGGGCAGGCTCACGTCGGTACGGGCGTTGAGCTGCGTGCGGTACGCCACCTTGGCGGCCAGCAACCCGGCCGGGTCGGCGAGCGCGGCGGCCTGCGCCGACCGAGCCTCGGTCAGCCCCTTGTCCGAGCCGGCGACCGCGAACCACACGGTGGTACCGCCGGCGGGAACCCGCACCACGTAATGCAGCTCGCCACCTGTGCCCTTGCCGATCGCGGTGTCGTCGCAGCGGCCCGGATCCGGGCCGTTCGCCGGACAGATCACCGCCGGGTCCTGCGGGCCTCGGAAGTTCGGACCCAGCTTGTGGTTGACCGGCTGCAGGGTCGAGGCGACCAGCGCCGCCCAGTCATGGGCCGTCGCGTTGGCTACGGGCGGGGTCCCCGTCTCGCGGAACACCAGACCGTGCCCGTCGTACGAGCCGGTGTCGGGCAGGTTGTAGGTTTGCGCGTTCGGTGTCGTCCACCCCCACGGGTACGACTGCAACAGCTCGGAGTGCGCGTCGACAGTGAGGCTGACGCTGCGCGCGTTGCGGGAGGTCAGGGTGAGCCCGATCAGCCCGGCGCGGATACCGTCCGGCATGAAGTCGGTACGGGTGATCGTCACGCCGCTCGTCGAGCCGAGGTCCATGCGCGCGTACCCCCAGCCGTTGCTGTACCTGCGCGCGGTCAACCACTGGCCGTTGACGTTGAACCAGATTCCGTCCAACAGCTTGATCGGCTGGGTCCAGAACCCGCCCATCTCGCCGTGGATGTGCCACCCCGCCGCCGGGTAGCTGCCGTCTTCGGCGCCGACCTCGTACGCGCGGTCGCCGACGATGATCGAGCGGCGGTCCGCCAGCCGGGTGGTGGTGGATGCTTCGGGCGAGCTGGCCAGTGCCTGCCCCGCAGCCAATGCTGGTGCGGGGAGCGCCGTCACGCCTAACGGAACGGCTATGGCGGTAGCGACGACAGGGGCCAGTGTCCGGAATCGAGACATGGCATGCTCCTCGATCGGTCTACTTCCCGCAGTCTGCTCCCATGGACCTCGTTGCGCGACACGAGACGGGGCGCGCGCGGGCGGGGGTTCGGGAGCGGGCACGGTACTGGTTCGACACCACCATGTCCCGCCGTACTCCCGGGTTGATCGGGTGGCTGGGGCTGGCCCGGGTGAGGCTGATCCTGGGTCGTGTCCGGCCTCGTGCTGTTGCTAACCCCGGGCGATGTCGGCGGCAACCCGCAAGTCTCGTCACCGGTCTCTAGGGTGGGGTGACCATGAACGTTTGCCGGGTTTGGTGACACGCCGGGCGGGTTCCCACAGGCGGGTTGGAGGCAGGGCCAGGCTCGATAGCGAGTGATCGCGATCGAGAGGTGGGCGAGTGTCATGGCTGGGCCGGTACGGG
>WNFV01001073.1_pt1 | contig 37843 bp, 34 predicted proteins | sample 5400101 | NCBI WGS metagenome assembly WNFV01 (sample SAMN13153361, study PRJNA577476) | soil metagenome | isolation source: 115 cm soil or saprolite under grassland replicate 1 | place: USA:California | collected 2016-06-15 | reverse complement strand
GCACGCGCGGCGAGGCGAGTGCACAGGCGGTCACCCTCGGGCTCGCCGGCCAAGATAGGTAGCGCCGCGGGACAACCTGGGTAGTTGGGCCGATGCGCCCGGCGCGCTCCACGCCTACCGTCGAATGCAAGGAAGGTCGCGGACGGAAGGAGGAGCGATGGACGGGATGTACGCCATGCTGGGTCGGGAGCACCAAGCCGACTTGGATCGTGAGTCGCAGAAGTGTCACCTCGCCGCAATCGCTGGGCCACGTCCCGTTCTACCGAATAAGCGTCGGTCAAAACGACGCAGGGTGCTTGTCGTCTTGCGGCTGAGGGAGGCGTGAGATGCCCCGGTACGTGGTGGAGCGCATATTCCCGGACGGCTTGCGCATCCCGGTCGACGCCGAGGGCGCGCAACTGTGGCTCAGCGTCGTCGAGCGGAACGCGGACGAAGGTGTCACTTGGATCCACTCGTACGTGAGCGAGGAGGGCAAGAAGACGTTCTGCGTCTACGACGCCCCGAGCCCCGAGGCGATCAGGAAGACGGCCGGCTGGAACGATCTCCCCGTCGATCGGATCACGCAGGTCCGCGTCCTCGACCCGTACTTCTACGGCTGAGAAGTGGAGGGCTAGGAGTGAGCGATCGCGCCCCCACGCCCGAACCGCGGATGACGCGCCGATGGTTGCTGCAGACGGCCGGCGCTGGTGGCCTCGCGCTTCTCGTCCCGGACGGCGCGCTCGCCCGGCCGCTTGTGAGGGGCCGTCGAGTAGCCGAGCGTGCCGAGAACGTCGTCCTGCGCTGGAACAAGGCCCTTCTCCAGGGCGTGCGCGACTCGCGGATCGGCCCACCGATGGTGTCCCGCGCGCTCGCCGTCGCGCATACGTGCATGTACGACGCCTGGGCCGCCTACGACCGGGTGGCGGTCGGTACCCGGCTCGGCGGAGCGCTGAGGCGGCCGGCGCGCGAGCGGCGCTTCGAGAGCAAGGTGGAGGCCGTCAGCTTCGCCGCCTACCGGGCCGCCGCGGACCTCTTCCCGCAGAGCACGGCGACCGTCTTCGATCCACTGATGGCGAGCCTCGGCTTCGACCCGGGGGACCGGACGACGGATCCGGGGTCGCCGGCCGGAATCGGTAACCTCGCCGCCGGGGCGCTGCTCTCCTTCCGGCACCGCGACGGCGCGAACCAGCTCGGCGACGAGCCCGGCGGCCGGCCGGGAATCCCGTACTCGGACTACACCGGCTACGCGCCGGCTAACGAGCCGATGGACACGCGCGCGCCGCTCGACCTGTCGACGGTGCACGACGTGAACCGGTGGCAGCCGCTGACCTACGTCGACGGCTCCGGCGCGCTCGTGACGCCGTCGTTCGTGGGGGCGCAGTGGCAGCGGGTGCGTCCGTTCGCGATGGCCTCGAGCGACGAGTTGCGCTCGCCGACGGGCCCCGCCCGCTTCGGCTCCCCAGAGTTCCTCGCGCAGGCGCAAGCGGTGGTCGCCCTGAGCGCGGCGCTGACGGACGAGCAGAAACTGATCGCGGAGTACTGGGCGGACGGGCCCCACTCCGAGCTGCCGCCCGGGCACTGGAACCTCTTTGCCCAGCAGGTCTCCCACCGCGACCGCACCGGCGACAGCGAGCACGACCTTGACCAGGCGGTCAAGCTCTTCTTCGCAGTCACGAACGCGGTCTTCGACGCCGGCTGCTGCGCCTGGGACAACAAGCGCGCCTACGACTCGGTGCGGCCGATCACCGCCATCCGCTACCTCTTCGCCGGGAAGAAGATCCGCGCCTGGGGCGGCCCCGGCCGCGGTACGCAGACGATCGCGGGCGAGGAGTGGTTTCCCTACCAGCCGACGACCTTCCCGACGCCGCCCTTTGCGGAGTACTCGTCCGGCCACTCGAACTTCAGCGCTGCAGGCGCGGAGATCCTGAAGCTGTTCACCGGCAGCGACCGCTTCGGCGGCTCCGTGACCTTCCCGGTCGGGAGCTCGCGAATCGAGCCCGGCCTCGTCCCGACCAACGAGCTCACGCTGACCTGGGCGAGCTTCTCCGCCGCCGCCGCGCAGGCAGGCATCTCCCGCCGCTACGGCGGCATCCACTTCGAGCAGGGAGACCTCGACGCGCGCGCGACGGCCAGGGTCGCCGCTCGTGACTGCTGGATCAAAGCCCAGAGCTACTTCGCCGGGACGGCCCCCACCCCGGCGGCGTACTGAACGAGCACGTGCTGTGACCTCAACGGGGGACAGGAGGCACGACCGACATGAAATTCGCATTCGCAATCGCCGCGGCACTCGTCGCCCTGGCAGTGCCGCTCTCCGCGCAGGCGGATAGCGCGACCCGGCAGGCGGCCGACGTCCTCTCCTGGACCGAGGCGACCGGCACGTTGAGTCCGCCCGTCTACGGCGCTGCCACCCTGATCCGCAACGACCAGGGGATCGCGATGACCTTCCACACGACGGGACTTCCCGCCGGTGAGGCGGTCACGATCTGGTGGATCATCATCGGCCCCGGCGGGCTGCTCTCCGCGCAGTTTGCGGCAGGCCACGTGATCGGGAACGACGGCGTCGGGAACTTCGCGGGCTCGCTCGCCGAGGGAGACACCTCCGGGTGCTTCGCCACCTGGTTCCCCTGCGAGGGTCTCTCGACCGATCCGGCGATCGGCGACTCCAGGACGGCGACCGTCCTCCTGCTCGCCCGTGTCCACGGCCCCGCAGAGCCGGGACGGATCCCGACGCAGATCCACACGAGCGAGACGACGGACGATGGGGTGACGTGCTCGGAGACGCTCTGTCAAGTGCAGGGAGCGATCTTCTCCCCCGTCCCGTAAAAGCAGGCGAGGAGCCGGAGGGGTCGCGATCGCCGCGACCCCTCCCGCGACTCTGTCCAAGCGTTGGCGCGCCGCTAGCGACTTGCCTTCTCCTACGCAGCGGCCGAACCTCGATCACTGTCGCCGGGCAGAGGTCGGCTCGCCGCGGATCGTGCCCGCGCTCGAGTGAGGTGCGGAGGGCAAGACGCGCGCCGAGGGTCACTGGTTCGAGCCCAGTACCGCCCATCTACGGGAAGCCCTGCTAAACCAGGGCTTCCGTCCTCTCTGAGGAAAACGCGCGAGGGTGCGTGGCAACAGAATGGCGACGCTCCTCTTTGCAGGGACCTGAAGTCGCGCGTCTAACCGGCAGAGCATCGCCACGGTCAACCTCTCAGTTTTTCGGCGTCATCCGTGTGGGGGCACCCCTAATGCTCGGGCGTGAGGGTTCCGCTGACGACGGCCTGGATCGAGGCGAAGAAAAGGCCGTCGGCGTCCTCGCCCGACACGCAGGCCTCGTAGTGCCACGTTCCGATGAACGGGTCGGATGCCGATCCGGTAGTGAGCCGCGTCTGGACGTCGCCCGCCCAGCGCGCCCGCGGCAGGGGCCGGAGTTCGAGCGCGAGCCCCCGCGAGGAGGTGACCGAGCCGCTGTCGTCGACTCGCAGGGAGCGGATGTACGCCTGGGGCTTCCGCGAGGCGAACACCTCGGCGTTGAAGCTGTCGATCGTCAGGATCATGTCGCCTGGTGGCCTGATCGTCCTGCACTGCTCGAGGCCGTCCTGCGTGCTGACGATCACCATCTGCTGAAACGGCTGCTCGACGGGCCGCACGGCATTGGCCGCAGCGTCGAGCTTGACTGTGTTCGCACCGGGGTCGAGGCCGACTGTGCCATTCACGGTCGCCGTTCCCTGTTCGTGCACCTTGATGTTTCCGTTCGAGTCGAGATTCGTGATGTGTGCGTCGACCAGCTGCGCCGCCCACGCCACCGGCTCGCGCAGCAACGTCGCGCCCAGGATGAGCGCAAGGCCGATCATCCCGGCCGCCACCAACGACCTACGTCGCATCGATTCCCCTCCTAAAAGATCTTGTCCCAGTACTGGGATGTCGGTGTCGCCGTCGTTGCTGATCCAGTCGTTGAGCCGGCTGAGCCCGCATCGAGTGGCCGGAAGAAGTTCGCGACGACGTAGCGCGCGACCTTCTTACCGATCCAGGCGCCCTCCATCGTGGAGTTGCGGAAGTGGAGGCCGCCCCAGGTGCGGGCGTCGTACACCTCCTTCGCGGCGTCGCTGAAGCGCTCGTAGTAGCGCGTCTTCTGTGTGACAGTGCCGACGGTGCTGTCCACCGAGAAGGCGACCTTGTCGGTGCCAAAGAAGGCCGCCAGCGCCTCGGTGACCGCCTTCGTGAAGCAGCCGTGGGCGCCGGGGTACTCGGGATGGTTGACGAACAGGAGCGGCGTCCAGGTCGGATCGGGCTGAGTGGCGGGATTGCCGTCGGTATCGGCGCGCCGGATCGCATGGATCGGCCGCCAGAAGCGGTAGTGGTACTTGGCGTCGAAGCACGCGAGGATCGAGTCGGCGACCGCGACGTGCATCAGCGTCAGCATCCGCGCGGTCTCGGCCAAGCTGAGCCCCTTCTCGAGCGCGAGCGCCCGAAGCGCGCGCGGCCACTGGACGGCCGCGTTGTCCGACCAGAAGCGGGCGACGTCGGTCTGCGCCGGCGTGCGGATGGTGCTGTCGACTCGGCCATAGGCCTTGACCTCGTTGAAATCCTCGGCGTACTCGGAGCTCGTCAGCGGGTTCGGGCCGTCCGGACGGAACTGCGCGTTCGAGGTGAGCGTCAGCGGGGTGACCCGCGTCAGTTTGACGTCGACCGGGGTCGTCGGAAGCACGGGCTCGAAGACGCCCGGCCCCGGCGGCTGTTCGTACGGGACGTCGTCGTCGAAGTGGTCGTTGGCACGCCAGGCGAGGATCGCCTGCGCGACCTCCTCGCCCACGGTGATCCCGTTCGTCTTCGCCGGTCCGTCCGGGATCGCTGCCAGGTAGGGGGCGTATTGGTCCTCGACATAGGTCGCCTGGAGGGGCACGCGGGCGAGCAGCACGTCGTGCGCAGCGGCTGCGACCGCGGCCGCCGTCGAGGCCGGGAGCGGCACGGTCGGCGAGGCGATGAACGGCTCGTAGCCGCCCTCGATCGCGACCACTGCGTCGTAGATCGCCGCCTGAACGATCCCCTGCAGAACCGTAGAGCCCCCGGGGGGCCGTCCGGGCACGATCGCCTTCTGTGCGATTTCGTTCCAGTCGATCACCGCGTTGCCCTGCGCGGAGATCTCGCCGATCTTCTGCGGCGGGACCCACTTGGAGAAGTGCATGGCATCGGCGCCACCCGCGAACGCTGCGAGCAGCGCCGCGACGGCGAACGCTGTACGAACGATCTTCATCGGCTCCTCCTTGTCGAATTGCCTCTCCCACCCGGTGGGCGTAACGAACAACGGAACGGCGGTAACACGCCGGATGGCGACCGAGCGGCCTTACCGCGGGAGCAACTCGGCGAAGGCGCGAACCGGGATAGCGACTCCGCCGGCGATCCGTGGCGGAACCGCGAAGAAGCGAAAGCCATCGGTCGGCAGCGCAGACAGGTTGCACAGGTTGGCGATGACCAGCACACCGGCGCCCAGCAGCCGTGTACGAGCCGTCCGAGACGGATCGGAGGGACCGTCGATGGTGGAGAAGTCGACGCCGACGAGCGCCGCACCGTCGCGGACGAGGATGTCGATCGTCTCGGGAGCGAGATACGGCGCCGCCTGTCGGTAGCCGTCAGTGCCCCAGCGCTTGTCCCAACCGGTTCGGATCAGGACAGCGCGGTCCTGGACTGCCTGCTCACCGACCTGGAGAACGATCGCGCGGGGCGGAACCGAGGCATCGACGACAAGTCCCGGAATGCCCGCGACTGCAGCCAAAGGGATCCGGCTCAGCCAATCCTCGTCGCCGCGCTGCGGTGAATTGTCGAGGGAGGTGCTGCGGCCCTGCGGGGCGGAGACCACCACTCCGTCCTCGAGCGGATGCCCAAGTTCCACGAACCTCGTCACAGGCGAGCCGATGAAGCATCGAAGCCCTCGCGCCTCGCGCCTGACTGAACAAGTGACGCCGGCCGCAACCGCTCCGTCTCTCGCTCGAGATCGGCTTCACGTTCCCGTCCCAACATCCGACATACCTCGATCACGTCGGCCGCCCTCCGGATTGGCCTCTCGCACCGGGAGGCGTGAGCAACGGCGTTACGGCGGTAACGCGTCGCTAAAGCTGCCAGTCGATCGGAGCGTGTGGATCGGGCCTGTACGAGCAGAACGTTCCCGTTTGGATCGTCCGCTCGAGATGCTCGCCCAGGGCATTGCTGTGCTCGCGGATGCGCGCGATGGCCGCTCGGATGGCGCGGGTAACACTGACCCGCGCCCGCTCGGAAGGAGAGGCGGCGCGCCGGGGCCTCCCGCCGAGGCCGAGCGCGCCCGCGAGTTCCGCGACAAGGAAGTCGCGCTCCTCCTCGGCGCGCGCGGCCCGCTCGTCGTCGCCGAAGGACCGTGCCTCCTCGAGCTCCTCCTCGAGCTCGGTCAGCCGACGGCGATACTCGGCCTTCGCCCGCGCGTCGATGACCTCCCCGGCGTCGCTGGGCCTCGAGGCAATGAGTCCGGGCTCGACGGCGCGGTGGGGCCGACCGTGCGTTCGTTCGCCGGTGACGAGATCGAGCGCGTGCAGTTCCTGCCCCCGCTCGGCCAGCAGCCGTGCGAGATAGCGAAGCCCCTTCGAGTCCTTGAGCCGGAACGCGTCTCGCTCGTACGCGATTGCCCAATATTCGCCCTCGACGCGGAACACGCTCGGGCGCGCGGCTGAGATCGATTCGGTTGCCGGCCGCCGCTGCGTACGACCGTCAGCGAGTTCCTCGGCGTGCCTTGCGAGTGGCCCCATCCCGAGCTCGCGCGCAAGCTTGCCCGCCTGTGCGAGCAGCTCCAACGCACGCTCGCGATCCCCCGGACCGTCACGCCTGAGCAGTGCATCCGCCCAGTCCCCGGTCGTGCGGACGACCCAGGGATGCGCTCCCATCCGCGCGTTCGCGCGCAGCGCCTCCTCGAAATGTCGCTCGGCCTCGCTCCACCGTTCCATCAGCGCGGCGGCGATGGCGAGCGAGCGCGAGACGGAGCCGATACAGGCGGCGGGTGGGTTGAAGGCGTTCCGCTCTGCGTAGGGCAGGAGAAGGTCGTAGATCGTACTCGCATGCGTCGGGTCGTCCAGCTCGCGACTGACGTCCGCGAGCATGCACAGGCTGAAGAGCCAGTCGTCGTTCCGTGGGAGCGCGGCAAAGTCGTCGGAGGCGAGAGTGTGGAGCTCCTCGCGGGCCGCGCGCTCGCGCCCGAGCACCGCGGCAACGTGCGCCCGGACACACCGCAGGACGTCGTACATCGGGAAGCGCCGGACGAGCTCGGCGAGGGGCTGCTCGACCTCCGCGAGCCGTCCCTGCTCCCGCCGGAGCGCCCAAAGCTGGATCGTGCCGTACAGGTCCGCGAGCAAACCGGCGGCGCGTGCGAAGGCCAATGCCTGCGGGATCAGCTGTTCCGCGTCGGCGAAGCGCCCCTCGGACGTCGCAAGCGTGGCGCGCAGGACGACGTCGAACCACAGCTGCGCCGGCTGTCGCAGCTCCTTGGCCAGGCTGGCCATGAGGTCGAGCTCCGCGTGAACGCCGCGCAGGTCTCCGAGCTCGAGCGCAGCGGCCGAGTGCCAGCTATGGCCTTCCCACATCCGCTCCTGGTCGCCCGCGAGCGTCGCGGCCCGAACGACCTCGGCGGCGATCTCCATCCGCTCGTCGAGAGTGTCGGGCCCCCAGATTGCCACCCAGCGGGCGTCGAGGGCGTAAGCAAGCGACGCAGGGTCGTCGAGTCGGCGTGCCATCTCGACGGCCTCGCGACTCAGCACCTCCCGCCGCTCCTCAGCCTCGCGCACGTCCGCAAGCGGCCCTGCAGCCACGCGCGCCATCAGCCTGAGACGCAGCTCGCTGTCTGCTTCCGGCAGCGCGGAGATTGCCTCCTCGAGGAGAGGCAACAGGTGCGGGTCCCCGCGCCCGGGATCCCAAACGAACCTCCCCCCGTAGCCGATCGCCGCGCAGCCGAGATGCTCTGCCAGCTTCTCCACCCTCGCGATTGCGGCGGCGCTCAGGAACGTCGCCTTCGCGTTCTCGAACGCGCCCGCCCGTGTCTGTGCGTCGCCGAGGCCGAGGAGGAGCTCGCACTGGATCCGCGGGTCGACGCTCGGCTCGAGTTCGAGCGCCTGGAGGGCGAGTTCGAAGAGTCGTGCCGCCTCCTCGTACGCGAGCAGGCGGATCGCTCGGTCGCCGGCGCGGCGAGCGTACGAGACCGCTCTGTCGACCTCTCCTGCCGGGGCAGCACGAGCGAAGTGGTGCGCCAGCTCGGCGAGGTGCGGCTCGAGGTCGCGTCGGTACCGCTCCTCGAGGGCGTCGCCGATCTCGCGATGGAGCCGGACCCGGCGCGAGGCGGGAAGCTCGTCGTAGAGCGTGTCGCGGACGAGGTCGTGTGAGAAGCGGAGGCGCGCGAGGGCGCCTGGAACGCCGGACACGACCCTCTCCGCAACCGCCTCGTCGAGGACGTGCAGCAGCCTGTCACGTGGCAGGCCGCTCAGCCGCGCGAGCGCCTCGAGATCGAACTCCCGCCCGAGCACAGCAGCGAGCGCAAGGAGCCCGTTCGTCTCGTCGGATAGACGGGCCAGCCGACGCGTGATCACCTCTCGGACGCTCTGAGGCACCGACAGCTGCCAGGCGGGCGTGGCGATCGGGCGTTCGAGCAAGCCCTCAGTGACGAGCAGTCGTACGACTTCGCCGACAAAGAGCGGGTTGCCCTCAGTCGCGGCGTGGACGGCCGCCGCGAGACCCTCGAGGTGCGGCCTGCCGGAGAGGAGCTCGATGAACCTGCGGACGTCAGGCTCGGCGAGCCCGGCGAGCGTCACCCGCCGAGTGAGTGGCTGCCGGGCGAGCTCGTTCACCATTGCCGCGAGCGGGTGGTTTGGGGTCAACTCGGTATCGCGGTAGCAGGCGAGGACGAAAATGTGGGCGTCCGCGAGCTCGTCCGCGACGAAACGGAGGAGCAGGAGCGAGGGCGTGTCGGCCGCGTGCAGGTCGTCGAGGAGCAAGACGATCGGCCGGTGGGCCGCGGAGTTTTTCAGGAACGAGGCGGTCGCATCGAAAAGGCGGAAGCGCGCAGTATCAGGATCGACGGCCGTCGGCGCCGCGAGGTCGGGAAGGACCGTGCGCAACTCGGGAAGCACCCGAGCAAGCTCCGGGCCCCCGGGACCAACACGGGAATGCAGCGCGGCGGGCCGGAGCTCACGGACAAGCGAGCGCAGCGACTGCAGCCACGGCCAGTACGCGGGGGCTCCCCCCGCCTCCCAGCAGCGCCCCCAGAGCACGGAAGCCCCTAATCCCCTGGCCACAACCGCCAACTCGTCCGCAAGCCGGCTCTTGCCAATGCCGGGCTCGCCCGAGAGAAGAATCAAGCGTCCCAGGCCCGCGAACGAGCTCTCGAGCGCCTCGACGAGCTGCGCCAGCTCGTGCTCACGACCCACGAACACGGCGCCGCCCGTCGTGCCCCTGCGCGTGCGCGTCGTCTCCAACGGTCTCGGCTGATCGCGCTTGCTCGGAGGAGGACGGGATCGTCGCACCGGTCGACCATAGGTGCGTTTCCTGGCCGCGGCAAGGCGACGCATCCACGCGCTGCCGATCGCCTTAGGAGCTGCGCGCGTGGCGGGTGGTAGCGCTCAGCGCTCCCCTAGTGCGCGCGCGGACGTGCTGGGGCGCCGAGCCACTCGCCGGCGCGTGGCCCTCGCCGGCCTTGTCGTGCAGGCCGCGGCGAGCCATCCAGTTGATCACCCTTGGACGGGAGCGGGATCGGGAACGACGACGGTCGTGTCCGACGGAACGTCAGGGCCCGCGGTGTTTTCGTATTCCCAACACGCGTTCAGCGGGTCCTGGAGCTTCTCGACCGTTGCGAGCAGCACGCGAACGGTGAATCTGGCCTGGACCTACGCTGGCTTCCACTCGTTCTTCCGGGTCACGGTCGGCCTCGACGCCTTTGTCACTCACGGCGCGACGACGACCACCACGTCTCTCGTCAACGCCGGACCCGTGAACTGCTGCACGCCGCCGTCTGGTGGCTTCAGCTACAGCGGTACAACCTCCCTCTCCGTCCAGGCGGGGGACACGTACGGTTTCGCGATGCGGGGGAGCAACTTCGACAGCATCGAGACGTTGCAAGGGACGCTCACCGTGGACGATGCTGATGTGACGCAGCCGACCGGGTCGTGCGACCTCGGCGTCAACCCGTCGGGCAAGAATGTGCCCAACGCGAACGCGGGCTTCCGGCAGGTGAACGCTTCTGACACCGGCGGCTCCGGCCTCGCGTCGCTCGTAATCACGGACGGCACATTCACGTCCGGGCAGCTCGCGAGCGGCGACTACGTCAAGCTGACGGTCGACCCGCTCAGCGCCGGCTCGGACGTGCGTCCTGGCCCTGGCGTGCTCACGGCGCAGATCACGACGAGTGGCCAGCCGTCACTGGTGGCCACGGACGCGGCGGGCAACACCACCACCGTCCCGTGCGGGCCGCTTCCGCCGATCAGCCAGTAGCAGAAGCTAATCGACGCCGCGCGAGCGGCGCATCCCAGGGATGGGCAGCGGGGCCGCGTTGGGCGGCTCCCGCTGCCCCCGGTGCTTACTCGCCGAACTCCCGCACCCAGCACGCCTCGCAGGCCCACTTAGCCAAAGGTCACCAGCCGTCGGCAGCCACGGGCCGCTTGACCAAGTGCCGTCGATGATCGAAGTCGGCAGCACCGCGATCACAGTCAGCTCACGGCACGATCTGCAGCGCGTGCACATCGAAGTAAACTCCCGCCGGTGCCGTGCGTGATCGTGTTCGGCGGAGACGACCAAGAGCTGCTCACCCTCCAGCTCGACGTGGACGCCGATGAGGTAGCTAAGAGCCTTCGTGGCCACTCGATTCAGCGGATTGAGGTGAAGGGGAGGATCGTCTGGGTGAATCCGCAGAACGTGCTCTACGTTGAAGATGCGAGCGCACCCGCTGACGAGCAGGCTGTTTCCTTGCCCGACGTGTCGTAGGAAGTCGCACCTGGCCCTAGACCGGTAAGCGCTCGCTGACGCGTTCCAGAATGCGAGCACCACGTCCGCACCACACGCACGCGAACTCTTCCCGAGCCAAACCCCATCGCCCTGAAGGGTGTCAAAACGCGGATCTGGGAATGGATCGAGGTCAGGCGGTTTGCGGTTGAACCGGGATGACCTGGATCGCGCGCGACTGCCGGTCGGACACGTAGGCGGTCAGGCCGTCCGGCATCATGGCGATGCCGTCGGCCGTGCCGGACCAGCTGACGGGGTGGGTTGGGAACATGGTGGTCCCGGTTTCGATCACGCTGAGCTGGTGCCGCGTTCTCTGGGCCACGTAGACGAAGCGCCCATCCGGAGTGACCGCGAGGTCGGTCGTCAGGCCGCTGGCTTCGAGCGAGTTGACGAGTTGGCTCGTGGCGACGTCAATCACGAAGATCTGGGTGTCGGCGTCGCGAATCATGTACGCGAGTTGTCCGTCAGGGGTAAACGCGATCCGCTCGACACTGAGTTGGCCGCCGAACGGGAAGGTGCGCTCCTGGGAGGCGGTGTCGATCACGGCTGGGTCGCCGTCCCGGTCGAGCACGTAGACAAACCGCCCGTCCGGCTGGATCGCCACGGCGTTGGTGACGCTGCGCTCGGCGGCGCGCCTCGCGATCCCATGGGCTCGCCTCTTACGCCGGCGGAAGGCTAAGCAGCGCGAAGATCGGGGCGTCGGATACGTCATTTCCTGCCGCGGTTCGGCACGTGTTCCTGCTGGGCCCGGTGCCGCCGGCGCCAGTGGTCACTGCCGAGGCCCGATCGCCACGCGTGGCAAATCGCACGGGCGTGAATCGTCCATGCTCGACTTCGTTGATGATGAGTCGCTTGGCCAGAAGGCCCGATGCCCGGTCTCCCGGCGCGCGCGAAGCCGCGAGCTTGTATGGGTTGTCGCGACGAGGCATGATCGAGTCGGGCGAGATCGCGGAGTTCATCGGTGTGCGCGGGGTTCGTCCGCACCGCGCCGAACTCGTCCTGACCGCGAGCCGAACCCTTAGAGGAGGGGAACGATGAGCAGGCAGCCGCAGATCGACGAGTTCGTGCACGAGCTCTCCGTCGGTCGAATCGATCGCCGCACCTTTCTGCAGCGGGTGACGGCGGCCGGCTACTCGCTCGGCGTCGCAGGCTCGCTGGCGGCCGCCGTCGGCGCCGGCCGCGCCCGCGCCGCCGAGGACGCTGCCGGCACGCTCCGGATCCGGTCGGCCGGCGACGTCGGCAACCTCGACCCGGCGTTCGTTCCCGGCCTAACCGAGACGGTCGTGATGACGTGCGTCTACGAAGGCCTCGTCGGCTTCAAGCCCGGGAGCTACAAGGTTGTGCCCGTGCTCGCCGACAAGTTCGAGCTGTCGAAGGACGGCAAGCGCATCGACTTCACCCTGCGCAAGGGGATCCAGTTCCACGGCGGTTACGGCGAGCTGACTGCGGCCGACGTCAAGTTCTCGTACGAGCGAACGGCGGGACTGACGAGCCCGCCGATCAACTCGCCGTACCAGACCGACTGGGCCGCCCTGGCGGAAGTCCACGTCCGCGGCAAATACAGCGGCCGCATCATCCTCAAGAACGCTTTCGCGCCGCTGATGACGAACACGCTGCCAGGGTTCGACGGCTACATCGTCTCGAAGAAGGCCGTCGAGGACCTCGGCGCCAACATGGCGCACCATCCGATCGGGACCGGGCCATACGAGTTCGTCTCGTGGACGCCGGGACAGAAGCTCGTGCTGAAGAAGTTCGCCCGCTACGGTCGGAGCTGGATGCGCCATGCGAAGGCGCCGATTTGGAGCCAGATCCACTTCATCCCGATCCCGCTCGCAAGCGCGGCCGCGATCGCGATCGAGAGCGGCGCGGTCGACTGGGGCCCGGTGGGGACCGACGACATCGACCACCTGCGGTCGCTCGGCCGGCTTCGCGTGCAGAAGCGCACGACGCTCAACTACAGCTGGATCGGGATGAACCAGGCTAACCCGGCGCTGAGGAACATCAACGTCCGGCGGGCGATCCGCTCAGCGATCGACGTGCCGGGAATCCTGCAGGCCGCGTTCAACGGCAAGTGGCGCCGGGCGACCGCGCTGCTCGCGCCGGGCATGGCCGTCGGCCATTGGCACGGCGCACCCGTGTACAAGCGCAACGTGAGCAAGGCGAAGGCCTACCTCGCGAAAGCGGGCCAGGCCGGCCGGGGCCTCCACCTGACGATGGCCGTCAAGCAGACGGACGTCGGCGCGTCGACGATCGCGCAGATCGTGCAGGCGAACCTGGCCGACATCGGCATCAAGGTGGACGTCCTCGTCCAGGACCGCTCCGTATTCAACCGGCTCGGCGGCGACGCCCAGAAGAACCGGCAGCTTTTCTACGAGGTCTTCACGACCCCCACCCCGGAGCCGTCCTTCGCGACCGAATGGTTCACCTGCGACCAGCTCGACCAGTGGAACTGGATGTCATGGTGCAACCGTCAGTTCAGCAACTGGGATGCCCAGGCGGTCAAGATCCTTAATCCGAAGAGGCGTTCCGGCATCTACGTCAAGATGCAGAAGCTCTGGGACCAGCACGCGAACACGGTCTGGGTCGCGTGGCCCACCGCGTACTTCGCAGGCAAGAAGCAGATCAGACCCTCGCTGCAGCCCTCCGGCCTCTACCAGCCCTGGGACTTCCGCCTGGCCTAAGGCACCGGCCGCTGCGGGTCATGGTCCAGTATCTGATCAAGCGCACGGCGATGGCGCTGATCGTCGTCGTTCTGCTGGCGGTGTTCCTCGCGCTGCTCGTCCACGTCGTGCCGGGCGACCCGGTGACGTCGATCCTCGGCCCGAGAGCGACGCCCGACCTGATCCACATGGTCCGCACGCAGATGGAGCTCGACAAGCCGGTACCGAGGCAGGTGGTGGACTTCGTCGGCCGCGCCGCTCACGGCGACCTCGGCCGCGACTTCATCAGCAACGTGCCCGTCTCGCATCTGATCGCGAACGCCCTGCCGCACACGATTGCGCTGGCGGTCGCGGGCCTTGGGCTCGCGATGCTGCTCGGCGTCCCGCTGGGCGTACTCGCCGCGACGCGCCCGAACGGGATCCTCGACCGGCTGACGGGGGTCGTGTCGATCTCGCTGATGACGACGCCGTCGTACGTCGCCGGGCTCTTCCTGCTGCTCCTCTTCGCGCTGGACGTGCCGTGGTTTCCGGCGGTCGGTACCGGTACCTTCTCGCACCCGCTCGACTACTTGCGGCACCTTGTGCTTCCTGCGGTAGCGCTCGCACTCGGCTGGATCGGCTATTTCGCCCGTCTTGTCCGCGCGAGCATGCTCGAGGTGATGAACACGAACTACATCCGCACGGCCTATGCGTATGGGCTGGGTGAGCGCGTCATCTTCTACCGCCACGCGCTCAGGAATGCGATCATCCCGACCGTCGCCGTACTCGGGGTCGGGCTCGGGGAGCTGATGGGCGGTGCGGTCTTCATCGAGTCGATCTTCAGCCGGGTCGGCCTCGGCACGCTGATTGTCGACTCGATCCAGAACCGCAACTACCCGGTCGTACGTGGCGCGGTGCTGACGATCGCGTTGCTCTTCGTTCTCGCCAACCTCCTCGCCGACCTGTCGTACCGCTTCCTCGACCCGCGCATACGGGTGGAGGAGTCGGCGGCACCCTAGCTCGTGTCCGTCTTCGTCCCGACACTTCCTCGGCCCGCAGCGACGTTCCGGCGCGACTCGCTTCTCGTGAGGCTGACGCGGAGTCCGTCCGGGCTCTTTGGCCTGCTCGTCGTCTTCGGCTTGCTCGTGCTCGTCGCGTTCCCGGCACAGATCGCGCCGTACGACCCCGCACAGCAAAGCATCGTCGACCGGCTCCAGGGGCCGTCCTGGCAGCACCTGCTCGGGACCGACGGGATCGGCCGGGACCTGCTCTCCCGGCTCATCTTCGGCGTACGCGTCGAGCTGCAGGTGGCGGTGCCGGCGACCCTCGGCGCACTCGCGTTCGGCCTGCTGCTCGGCCTCGCGGCGGGCTACCTCGGAGGCTGGGTCGACAACGCGTTGATCGTCGTCATGGACGCGATCCAGGCGTTCCCCGCGGTGATCCTCGCACTCGCGATCCTCGCCCTGCTCGGCCCGTCTCTGCGGAACGTCACGATCGTGCTCGTCGTCGCGTTCTCGCCGGCGTACGCACGCGTGACGCGCGCACTCGTCCTCGCGGTGAAGCAGAACACGTACATCGAGGCGGAGCGCTCGCTCGGCGCCGGCAGCCCGAGGATCGTCGTCGCCCACATCGTGCCGAACATCCTTCCGCCGCTCCTCGCTCTCGTCGCGATGAACCTGCCGAGCGCGATCGGCGCCGAGGCGGGGCTCTCGTTCCTCGGGCTCGGCGTCCAGCCGCCGACTCCCTCCTGGGGCGTGATCCTGTCGGAGGGCTTCGAGTATGTGCGCGTCGCGCCCTGGGCAGTCCTCTGGGCGGGGCTGACACTGATGGTGACGACGCTCGGCTTCACGTACCTGGGAGAGGCTCTCCGCGACGTCCTTGATCCGAGGCTCGCAGGAGTAATCGATTGAGCGAGCCGGTGCTGCGCGTCGAGGACCTCGAGGTCACCTACCGCCTCCACGGGGGCCGGTTCGCTGCAGTCACGAACGTCAGCTTCGATCTGGCCCCGGGCGAAATCCTCGGCGTCGTGGGCGAGTCCGGTTGCGGCAAGTCGACTCTCGGCCTCGCGCTGCTGCGGCTGCTGCCGAAGAACGGCGAGATCGCCGGCGGACGGATCCTGTTCGCTGGTCGCGATCTGGCCTTGCTCGGGCGCGAGGAGCTCCGGCGCGTCCGAGGCAGCGGGCTCGCGATGATCTTCCAGGACCCCCTGACGAGCCTCAACCCGACGCTCACCGTAGGAGCGCAGCTGCGCGACGTACTGCGCGCGCACGGTCGCGGTCGCGGACGTGCGCTCCGCGGCAGGATCGTCTCGATGCTCGAGCAGGTCGGCATCCCCGACGCGGCCGATCGTGTCGACCGCTACCCGCACGAGCTCTCGGGCGGCATGCGGCAGCGCGCGATGATCGCGATGGCGCTGCTGCTCGAGCCGGCGGTCCTCGTCGCCGACGAGCCGACGTCGGCGCTCGACGTGACGCTCCAGATGCAGATCCTCGAGCTCCTGAGCGAGCTGCGGCAGACGCGGGGAACCGCGATCCTCTTCATCTCGCACGATCTCGGCGTCGTCTCGCAGATCTGCGACCGCGTCGTTGTGATGTACGCCGGCCGCGCCGTCGAGGAGAGCGATATCCACTCGATCTTCGGCGCGCCGCAGCACCCCTATACGCAAGCGTTGCTCGCGGCGATCCCGTCGTGGCGGCGGCGCGGCGAGGAGCTCGGCTCGATCCGCGGGCGCGTGCCGCGCCTCCTCGACCTGCCACCCGGCTGCGCCTTCGCCGATCGTTGTCCGTACGCCGAGGCCGTCTGCCGCGAGCAGGCTCCCCGCTACCTCGGGCCGCCGGGCCGGCTCGTCAGGTGCCACATCCACGACCCCGACTCCGGCTACGCCCGCGCCGCGACGCCCGATCCGACGGCGCCGGCAGTCCGGCGATGAGCGCGGATCCGCTCGTCCGCCTCCGCGGCGTCCGAACGTACTTTCACGACAAGCGCGGCCTCGCGGCGGAGGTGCTCAGGCAGGAGAGGGGCGCTGTCTACGCGGTCGACGGCGTCGACCTCGAGATCCCGCGCGGCCAGATCGTCGGTCTCGTGGGCGAGTCCGGCTCCGGCAAGACGACGCTCGGCCGGACGATCGTAGGCCTTCAGCGGCCGACCGCGGGGGAGGTCCTCTTCGACGGCCATGATCTCGCACGCGCGCGCCGGCCCGAGCTCCGCGGGCTGCGACGGAGGATGCAGATGATCTTCCAGGACGCTCACGCAAGCCTGAGCCCCCGTTACCGCGTCTCCTCGCTCCTCGCAGAGCCGTACCGGATCCACGGCACCCCCGCAGCCAAACGCTACGGTGTCGCGGCGCTCCTCGAGATGGTCGAGCTCTCGCCGGATCTCGCCTCGCACTACCCACACCAGCTCTCGGGAGGGCAGGCCCGCCGCGTCGGCATCGCACGGGCGCTCGCACTCCATCCTGAATTCGTCGTCGCCGACGAGCTAACGTCGGGCCTCGACGTTTCGGCGGCCGCGGCAGTGCTCAACCTCGTGCGCGATCTGCGGGGACGGCTCGGCCTGACCTACCTGGTAATCACGCATGACCTGAACGTCGTTGGCTACCTGGCCGACACGATTGCCGTCATGTATCTCGGCCGGCTCGTCGAGCTGGGGCCCGCCGAACGGATCTACGCCGCTCCCGCCCACCCTTACACGCAGGCCCTGTTCGCCGCGCTGCCCGAGCCGAACGCGGAGCCGATCGAGCGGCGCCTCCTGCTCCCCGGCGAGATCCCGAGCCCGCGAACGCCGCCGGCGGGGTGCCGCTTCCACACGCGGTGCGCGTATGCGGGCGAGCGCTCGCGCAGCGAACAGCCGGCGCTCGAGGAGATCGAGACAGGCCACTTCGTTGCCTGCCACTACTGGCGTGAGGTGCGCGCCGCCGTCGCGGCGATTCCTTCCCGACGCGAACGAGGGGAGACCGGATGACGACCGCGGAGACGACCGTCCGTGACGTGCGGATGGAGAACGTCTGGATCCCCATGTCCGACGGTTGCCGCCTCTCGGCCCGCGTGTGGCTGCCGCGCGACGCCGAGGAGCGCGAGGTCCCGGCGATCCTCGAGTACATCCCGTATCGCAAGAATGACGCCACCGCGCTGCGCGACGCGCAGCGCCACCCACTCTTCGCCTCCTGTGGGTATGCGTCCGTGCGCGTGGACATGCGCGGCAGCGGCGACTCGGACGGGATCCTCTACGACGAGTACCTGCTGCAGGAGCAGGACGACGCGCTCGAGATCCTTTCCTGGCTTGCGGACCAGCCGTGGTGCACCGGGGCGATCGGGATGATGGGGATCTCTTGGGGCGGCTTCAACTCCCTCCAGGTCGCGGCGCGGCGCCCCCCGGAGCTGAAGGCGATCATCGCGCTCTGCGCCACCGACGACCGCTACGCCGACGATGTCCACTACTCGGGCGGATGCGTCGACGAGGCTGCGCTCGGCTGGGCAACCACGATGCTCGCCAACAACGCGCGACCGCCCGACCCGAAGATCGTCGGGGAGGGCTGGCGTGCGCTCTGGCTCGACCGGCTCGACCGCACGCCGCCGTACATCGAGGCGTGGCTGACCCACCAGCGCCGGGACGAGTTCTGGCGGCACGGCTCCGTTTGCGAGGACTTCTCGGAGATCGAGTGCCCGGTGTACATCACGTCCGGCTGGGCGGACTGGTACCGCAATCCCGTTGCGACGCTCCTCGAGGGTCTCTCGGTTCCCCGGAAGGGCCTGATCGGCCCATGGGCCCACGTCTACCCGAACGACGGCACGCCGGGCCCGCCGATCGACTTCGTCGCGGAGGCCGTCCGCTGGTGGGACCAATGGCTGAAGGGCGTCGACACCGGGATCATGGACGAGCCGATGCTGACGGTCTGGATGCCGGAGCCCGTCGAGGCGACTCCGGAGGGGGCGCACCGCTGGCTCACCGAAGGGCGCTGGGTCGCAGAGCCATCATGGCCGTCGCCGAACATGGAGCCCCGCTCCTTCGCACTCGCCGCGGGCGGGCTCCGGCTGGACGAGCCCGCCGAGGAGGCAGCGCTGGAAATCCGGGGCGTCCAGTCTGCCGGGATCGAGGCGAGCACCGCCACGCTCGTCGACCAGCGGCACGAGGACGCGCGCTGGCTCTGCTTCGACTCCGCGCCGCTGTCGGAGGAGATCGAGGTGCTCGGGCTTCCCTACGTCGAGGTGGCGGTCGCGAGCGACCGTGCGAACGCGCTCGTCGCGGTCCGCTTCTGCGACGTCTCCCCGGGTGGCGTCTCCACGCTTGTCACGCGCGGCCAGCTCAACCTGACCCACCGCGACAGCCATGCGGAGCCGAGTCCGCTCGTACCCGGAGAGCGGTATGTCGTCCGCGTCAGGCTCGACATGATCGCGCACCTCTTCCGGAAAGGCCACCGCCTGCGGGTCGCCGTCTCGCCGACGTCGTGGCCGTCCGCCTGGCCGTCGCCCGAGCCGGTCACGCTCACCGTTTTCGCCGGTCCGGCGAGCAGGCTCGACCTCCCTGTCCGGCGCGCCGCGGACGAGCTGGAGCTGCGGCCGTTCCGGCCCCCGCCGCTGCTGTCGGCGCCGGGGCAACGGCTGCCGCGGCGCGCCCACGAGTCGGTCGAGCGCGACTTCGGGACGGGGCGTGCGACGTTCCGGACCCGCCGGGTGGAACGCGACGGCGCGCTGTTCGACGACGGCCTGCTCCTTGTGCCCTCGGCGCTGGACGAGCACTCGATCGTCGAGGGGGAACCGCTCTCGGCGGAGGTGCGCTGCCGGCGCTCCTTCGTGATCGAGCGAGGGGACTGGCGGACGCGCGTCGAGGCGAGCAGTTCGCTGAGCTCCGATCGCGGCTCGTTCCGTGTCACGAGTGCGCTCGAGGCGTACGAGTCGGACGTCCGGGTGTTCGCCCGGTCGTGGGATTTCACGATCCCGCGTGACCTCGTGTGACGGTGCGCTTGCCGCGCACGAGCCCGTAGGTTGCGCCACCGCCGCCCGTGTGCCACCCTCGGGAGCGTGTCGGCCCCTGTGAGCCAGCTCGACGAGTGGAGCCTCCTCGAGACGATTTTCGGAACAGCGCCCGTGGGCATCGGCCTCCTCGACCCGCAACTCCGTTTCGTCGCGCTGAACGAGACGCTCGCTCGCGGGAACGGCGTCCCCCGAGAGGAACACTTGGGGCGGCGGATCGACGAGGTCTGGCCCGAGATCCGGGGGGAGCTTCTGGCCCGGTTGGGGGAGCTCGTCGAGACAGGAGAGCCGTTCACGGATGTCGAGGTCGTCAGTGAGCTTGGAGGAGCGCCGCGGCACCTGCTCGGAAGCTGCTACCCGGTGAGGGCAGCGGACGGGACGATCTCCGGAGTCGGGGTCATCGTCCTCGACATCACGGAGCGGAAGCTCGCCGAGGAAGCGCTCAGCGCCTCCGAGCAGCAACAGCGCGAGATACTCGAGAACGCACAGGTCATCGCCGTCATCGTCGACGACCAGTCGCGGATCGTCTACTGCAACCCCTTCCTCGCCGACCTGACCGGGTGGACGCGCGAGGAGCTCCTCGGCCGCGAGTGGTACGCGACGTTCGAGCCGTTCGCGGCGGGCGAGGCCCGGGAGCGCTTCCTGCGTCACATCGCCGAGGTCGCCGTCAACGCGCACGCCGATGGCCCGCTGCTGACACGGAGCGGCGAGTGGCGGCTCATCTCCTGGAACAACACCGTGATACGCGACCGGCAGGGACGGGGGATCGGCGCGACTAGCATCGGCGAGGACATCACGGAGCGTCGGTTGGCGGAGAAGGAGCTTCGTACGCGCGTGGAGGAGCAGGCGGCGCTGCGGCGCGTCGCCACCCTCGCCGCCGCGGAGGCAGACCCGGAGCACGTCTTCCTCTCTGTGGCTGCGGAGGCTGCCTGCATCCTCGGAGCTGAGTCTTCGGCCGTCCTCCGCTTCGACGATCCGGAGACCGTGACGGTGGTTGGGCAATGGGACGACTCTGAGTCCGACGGCTTCCCGATGGGCTCGACGATTCCGTTGGGGGAAGACGGGGCGCTCCTCCGCCTCCTCCGGGCAGGGGAGCCGGCTCGGGTCGACGACCACCAGGGCTTGCCGGGCGAGCTCCCGGCGGCTATGCGGTCGCTCGGCTTCCGCTCGGTTGCAGCGGCGCCGGTCGTCGTCGCGAACCGGCTGTGGGGGGCGCTCGCAGTCGGCTCGCGATGTTCCGAGCCGGTGCCGGCGGATGGCGAGCAACGGCTCGGCGAGTTTGCCGAGGTTCTTGGGCTCGCCGTCGCGAGCGCCGACGCCCGGGAGAAGCTCGCCCGGTCGCGCGCGCGGATCGTGGAGGCGAGCGACGAGGCGCGACGACGCATCGAGCGCGACCTCCACGACGGAGCGCAGCAGCGCCTCGTGAGCCTCGCGCTGATACTCCGGCTCGCCGAGGCGAAGCTCGCGCGCGACCCTGCTGAAGCCGCCTCCGAGCTCGCCCGAGCGTCCGCCGAGCTCGAGCAGGCAGTGGCGGAGCTGCGCCAGCTCGCGCGAGGCATCCACCCGGCGATCCTCAGCGATTATGGGCTCGCGCCCGCGCTCGAGGCGCTCGCGTCCCGCATGCCGTTGCCCGTCGAGGTCCGCTCGGCCGTCGCAGTGCGCCTGCCACCGCCGGTCGAGGTGGCGACGTACTACGTCGTCTCGGAGGGCCTGACCAATGTCGTCAAGCACGCAGGCGCCTCGCATGCGTCCGTGACCGTCACACGCTCGAACGGCACTGTCACAGTCGAGGTCGCGGACGATGGAATCAGCGGCGCGGACCCGAGTCTCGGATCAGGCCTGAACGGGCTCCAGGACCGCGTTGAGGCGCTCGGCGGCAAGCTCGAGGTGGTGAGCGAGCGCGGCGCGGGGACGCGCCTACGAGCGGAGATCCCATGCACTTTCGTGGGCGACGATCGATTGCCTTAGGTTCTGGGGTCTGGGGTGCGCGCACTGGTGTCCCTCCTAAGTTGTCAGCCCGCCGGCGTAGAATCTGAGTCCAAGGTAAGGCTCTTAAGCGAGTGAGGCTCGGCCAAAAGTAGAGCGCACGTCTGACCGTTCATCGTGGGTGCGCATCGCGTGTGGGTCCCTAGGAACTCGGTCGCGGGGACTTGATCGAAGTCGGTCTCTGAGCGCTGAATTTCGCTTCGACTCGGGCGGGCGGATCGGATCGAGCCAGCGTCTGTGAGTGCGCCCTGAGGTGCGTCGGGCGTAGGGTTCGCAAACTCGTCCGCAGCTTCGGAACGCGTCGGACTCGCTAGGTTCGGCGCTCTTGCTGTGGTCGAGGGAGGGTGTGGGGTGCGTAAACCGTTCCGCCTGCAAATCGGCGCCTTCGAAGGACGGGTCCGAGTTTTGGCACCCCACAGGTGCGGGAACTCGAGACCCCGACGCTGCGGATGTCGAGCGGCGTTCGAATAGCGTCGACACCACGCGGCGTAGGGGTTAGGCTTGACGTGCGGCCCTTGGTCTGCCCGCAGACCGTGGTGGCCGCTCTCCCCTGTAAGCGGGCAGTCCCGAGACCAAGCGGGAAGGCCCGCTTACCCCCTTCGAGGGTCGACATGGTCCTTGCGGTCGTGCTCTGTGAGGAAGCGGCCCGCCCTCCGCTTGGTTGGAAGGCGGGCCGCGAACCTGTGGGGGCGCAGACTCGATCCGGGTGGGGTCGTTGGGCGGGCCCTGTGGGGGTGCGGCGGCGGTTCGTGTTGTTCCGAGTGGGGGAGGGGTGTCTGGAGCAGGGTCGGAAGGTGCATCGATTTCGGCGGGTCTTCGGTGCAGGCGCGCGCAAGCACAACCGCTTTCGACAGGCGCCCGGGGCGAGGCGCTCGAAGGTCGATCCGCCGACGCTGCGCGACGACCTGCTCGAGTTGCTGCGCGGGTCGGGAGCCTTGCGCTAACAGAGGGCAGCACTGCGATCGAGACCCAGCTTTTGAACAGCGTCAGCGATCGGCACGACCGCGCGGTTTTTAGCGGGGCTGGTGGAGTCCTGGAGCGCGCGATACCCCGAGGCGCGGGTCGACGTGGTCTCGCCTCAGCCCTAGCCGCTATTCGCGCGACAGGCTTTCCCATGGTCTGACTCGTGGGCAACCCTGGAGGAATCCCCGGCGGACGCTAAGGCATCCGCTCTGATCGTGCTCCGCTCGCTTGCCGCGAAGCGGGGCGTGCTCCACCTGCCGGCAATGTGTCCAAGAGTTCGAGATTGGTACGGCCGATGAGGCGCGGGATGTGCGCGGGATGGAGGCCGTCGCCAGGTGCCCACCTGGGACGAAACCCGTGCAAACAGAGCAGCGTGACGCTCGACGGCGAGCTGAACTCCGGCTATCACGGCCGGCACGATGGCCAGCGGGTATTCGAGGCTAGGAGCGGTTTTCACCGGGCTCAGCGCCAGCCGCGGACGTGCGCTGGGATCACCGGCGCGTCCGTGCAGTCAACACAAGTCGCTGATTTGCAGGTCTTTTATGGAGCGTACCGGGATCGAACCGGTGACCTCCGGCTTGCAAAGCCGGCGCTCTCCCAGCTGAGCTAACGCCCCGTGGGCGTCAGTGTAGCCCCCCGCTGCGCCGGGCTCCGGCTGGGGGGAGGGAAGAAAGCCCTCGCCGGAGCCCGGCTCGTGGTTGCGGAGGTTAAGCCGCTCTTTCGAGCCGCTCCTCGACGCGGGCGCGCGCGACGATGTGGTCGCGGTTGCCGAAGCGGAGGGCGGCTTTCAGGGTGCGGTGGTCGTCCCAGAGCTCGGCCAAACGGGCGTCGATCTCCTTGATCTCTGCGACGACCTGCGGATTGTGACCGTGTGACAGGTCGTTCCAGAGCTCCGTGCGGCGCTCGCTGACCCGCTCGATTTCTTGATGAATCTGGTTCAGGGTCATGTCCGTCAGAACGCAACCAGCGGCGTCGTCATTCCCGGGGCCCGAAAAAGAACACGACGAGCACCAGAGCGCCGACGGCCGCGCCCGCGATCGTGACGACGTTCAGGAACGTGACCAACTACCCGTAGCCGAGCTCGTCCAAACGATCCTCGTCGATCCCGAAGTAGTGCGCCAGCTCGTGAAGGACGGTGATCCGAATCTCGTCTTCCAGCTGCGCGGGATCGTCGCCGAAGTCCTGCTCGAGCGGCCGGCGGTAGATCGAGATTCGCGCCGGCATGTACTCGTCGACCTCGAACAGCCCGAACAGGTCGGGATCATCCGCATTCTCCTCCTCGACGACGACGGCGACGTTCTCGAGCGCGGCGGCGAGCTTCGGCGGCAGCGAGTCGAGCGCGCGGCGGACGTGCGCGTCGAAGGAGGCCATGTCAGTACACCGGACGGAGCGGCGGCCGCTTTCTGACCACGAAGACGGTCAGCACCCCGAATGCGAAGCCGCCGATGTGGGCGAAGAAGGCGACCCCGCCACCCTGTTCCGGATGCAGCAGGCCGAGGCCTCCCTGCCAGATCTGAAGGCCGATCCAGATCCCGAGGAACCAGACCGCCGGAATCTCCCGTAAGAAGATGAGCCCGAAGAAGATCGCGGTCAGGACACGGGCGCGCGGCAGCATCAGGAAGTAGGCGCCTAGAACGCCCGCGATCGCGCCGCTCGCGCCGATATTGGGGATGCTCGCGTCCTCGACGTCCCCGAAACGCAGGGTCACGAAGGTCTGGGCAGCCGTCGCGGCGAGGCCCGCGGCCAGATACCAGAGCAGGAACCGAACCTTTCCGAGCGCGTCTTCGACGTTGTTGCCGAAGATCCACAGGAAGAGCATGTTCCCGATGATGTGCTCCCAGCCGCCATGCATGAACATCGAGGTGAAGGCGCCCTCCCACCAGGGAAGATGGTGGGCGTAGATGTGGCTCCCCACCCTGACGGCCTCGCACGGGCCCTGGACCTTGCACGGGTAGTACCCGTCGGCAACGACGTCCTGCTCGACAGACGTAGACCCCCCGACCTCCCAGAACCACACGATCGCGTTCGCGACGATGATCCCGATCGTCACGACCGGGAACGTCCGCGTCGGGACGTTGTCCCTCAGTGGAATCACTTAGCGATCCTTACCGGATCACGAGCGCCATAAGCGCCTTCTGGGCGTGGAGGCGGTTCTCAGCCTCGTCCCAGACGGCCGACCGGGGGCCGTAGAGAACCTCCTCCGTGATCTAATCGACGTAGTGTGCCGGCAGGCAGTGGAGGACGATCGCGTCGTCGCCGGCACGCGCGACGAGCTCGGAGTCGATCCCGTAGCCGGCGAGATCGCGGAGGCGCTGCTCTCGCTCGGCCTCCTGGCCCATCGACGTCCACACGTCCGCGTAGAGGATGTCCGCCCCCTCGGCCGCGGCCCGCGGATCGTCGGTCAGCTCGATGCTTCCGCCCGTATCGCGGGCGGCCTCGACCGCCTCTGGTGCAGGCGCGTAATCGGTCGGCGTCGCGGCGACGAAATCCGCCCCGAGCTTCGCGCACGCCACCATCAGCGACGCGCAGACGTTGTTGCCGTCCCCGAGATAGACCACCTTCAGCCCCTCGACGCGGCCGAAGCGCTCCCGGATCGTCATCACGTCCGCGAGCGCCTGGCACGGGTGTGAGCTGTCCGTCAGCCCGTTGATCACCGGGATCGAAGCGTGCTCGGCGAGCGCCTCGACGTCCGACTGGGCGTACGTCCGGATCATGATCGCGTCGAGATAGCGCGAGAGCACGTGGGCGGTGTCCTTGATCGTCTCGCCACGGCCGAGCTGGAGGTCGGCCGCCGAGAGGTAGAGGCCGAGCCCGCCGAGCTGGTAGATGCCTACCTCGAAGGAGACTCGAGTGCGCGTCGAGGGCTTCTGGAAGATCATCCCCAGCGTCCGACCGGGGAGGAGATGGTGCCGCTCGCGGTCCTGCTGGCGCCGTTTGAGTTCGTCCGCGAGGTCGAGAACCTCGGTCAGCTCCTCCGTGCTCCAGTCCGCCACCTTCGTGAACGAGCGGCCTTTGAGGCGGTCTGCGACGGCAACGGCCATCTTGGGCGGATCCTACTCTGGGAATACTTGACAATCTAAGACTCAGGTTTTATCCTGTTCTTACGATCAAATCACGGAAAGGAGGAGATGGGATGGCAACTCTGGTTCGTTGGGAACCGTTCCGCGAGATCGCGACGCTGCAGAACGAGATGAGCCGTTTCATGAACGGCCTCCTCGAGGGCAACGGTCGCACCAATCAGGCCTGGGTGCCTGCGCTCGACGTCTGGGAGACGGAGAACGAGATCGTCTACGCGCTCGACGTTCCCGGCATCCCCGAGGACAAGATCTCGGTGGAGCTGGACGACGGCGCGCTGACCATCAGCGCCGAGCGTGAGCGCACCGAGGAGCAGTCCGACGACCGGTTCTACCGGTACGAGCGGCGCTTCGGCACCTTCTCGCGCACCTTCGGGGTGCCGCAGGGCGTGACCGAGAGCGACGTCTCCGCGGACTACAAGGACGGTGTCCTCGAGGTCCACGTGAAGAAGCCCGAGCAGCCGAAGCCGAAGCGGATCCAGGTCGGGTCCAGCGAGAAGGCGACGATCGAGGGCTCTTCCTCGAAGAAGTAGCTTCCTCTCCCAGAGGAAAACCGGAAGGGCGGCGACGAGCCGCCCTTCCGCGTTCTAGGGTCGGCCGATCCTCGTGCCGCCGCGGCCGGCGAGCGCTGCGGGAAGCCCCTCGAAGTCCGTGATCAGCGTCTCCCGCCCGTACGCGATCGCGGCCTCGACCTTCGGCCCCATCGAGCCTTCGGCCAGATCCGTGAGCAGCGCTTCGGCTTCTTCGAGTGTGAGGTCGCGAATCTCCTCCTCTCGCTGTGTGCCGAAATGCCGGTAGACGGCCGGCACCTCGGTGAGGATCACGAGCCGCTCGGCGCCGAGATCCTTCGCCAGGAGCGCTGACGCGTGGTCCTTGTCGATCACTGCGTCTACACCCGTGAGGCGGCCGCCCCTCCTCACGACCGGGATCCCGCCGCCGCCGCACGCGATCGTGATCGCGCCCGCCGCGGCGAGCGCCCGGATTGCCTCTAGCTCGACCACTTCGAGCGGCATCGGCGAGGGGACGACACGGCGCCGGCCGCGGTTCGCGTCGGCCACCATCGCCCAGCCGCGGTCGCGTTGGAGCTGCTCGGCCTCGGCGTCCGAGTAGAACGGTCCGATCGGCTTCGTGGGGCGGTCGAAAGCCGGATCGTCCGGCGCGACCCGCACGTGCGTGAGCACGCAGGCCACGTCACGCGAATTCACGGCAGGCCGTACCTCGGCCGCGATCAGAGCTCCGATCTCGGCCTGTGTCTGCGCGACGGCGAGCCAGAGGGGGAGCGGCGGTGCCTCCTCAGCCGCGCGTTCCTGGCGCAGTAGCTCGTTTCCGACCTGCGGCCCGTTCCCGTGGGTGATCACCAGCTGCGGCTCTTCGAACAGCTCTTTCAGCGCTGAGACTGCGCGACGGAGGTTGGCGAGCTGCTCGGCCGCGGTGCCGCGCTCGCCCGGCCGCATCAATGCGTTGCCGCCGAGCGCGACGACCACGGGCCGGGAAGATCTCACGTTGCAGCGGCCGCGGCCGAGGCGCTCGACAAACGCGACGCTACTTCGGCGTAACTAGGGCGGGCAGCGCTGTCACACGAGGGCGGTCTCCTCGATCAGACCCTTCTCCACGAGCACGTCCTTCAGCGTCGGCTCGCCGATCTCCTGCAGCCGATAGGTGACCCGCATCGCCGGCTTGCCGATGTCGATCAGCCGTCGGAGATCGATCGGCGTTCCGATCAGGACGAGGTCGGCGTCCGATCGCTCGATCGTCGCGCGAAGGTCATCCATCTGCCCGTTCCCGTAACCCATGGCCGGGAGCAGCGCGCCGATCTCCGGATATTCCTCGAACGTCTTCGCAATCGAGCCGACCGCGAAGGGCCGTGGGTCGACAAGCTCGGCGGCGCCGTGCTGCTTCGCCGCGAGCACAGCCGCTCCGAATGTCATCTCACCGTGTGTCAGCGTCGGACCGTCCTCGACGGCAAGGACACGCTTTGCGTGGATCTCCTCGACGTCGCCCTCAACGTGGAATGGGGAGGCCGCGAGCACCACGGTCGCGCCCGTCGTGTGCTCGTGGATCGAGTTGAGGACCCTGTCGATCCCCTCCTGCGACGCGCTGTCGATCTTGTTGACGACGCAGACGTCCGCCATCCTCAGATTGGTTTCACCCGGGTGGTACCGGAGCTCGTGGCCCGGCCGATGGGGATCGACGACGACGATGTGGAGGTCTGGGCGAATGAACGGCGTGTCGTTGTTGCCGCCGTCCCAGAGGATCACGTCGGCTTCCCGCTCGGCGGCTCGCAGGATCCGCTCGTAGTCGACCCCGGCAAAGACGAGGTTGCCCTCGGCGAGATGGGGCTCGTACTCCTCGCGCTCCTCGATCGTCGCGTCGGCCGCGTCGAGGTCCTCATAGCGCTCGAAGCGCTGGACGGCCTGCTTCGTCAGGTCGCCGTACGGCATCGGATGGCGGAGGACGGCGACGCGCTTGCCCGACTCGCGGAGGAGCGCGGCGACGTGGCGTGTGGTCTGACTCTTGCCGGAGCCGGTCCGCACCGCGCAGATCGCGACCACCGGCTTCGCGGAGGCGAGCATCGTTTCCAGCGGCGCGATCAAGCGGTACGACGCGCCGGCGGCGAGCGACCGCGAGGCGACGTGCATCACGTGTTCGTGCGTGACGTCGGAGTAGGCGAAGACGACCTCGTCGATCTCGTGCTGGCGCACGAGTTGCTCGAGCGCCGACTCGGGGAGAATCGGAATCCCCTCCGGATACAACGACCCCGCCAGCTCGGCGGGGTACACGCGTCCTTCGATGTTCGGGATCTGGGTCGCCGTGAAGGCGACGACCTCGTAGGCCTCGCGGTCGCGGTAGACGAGGTTGAAGTTGTGGAAGTCGCGACCGGCGGCGCCGGCGATCAGCACTCGAGTCCTGGTCATGCATAAAGCTTATGCAGGCCGATAGGACGGACGCGACTGGCCGATCGGGGAGACCGTCAGGTCAGTACTTCGCGGACGCGCTCGGCGACGGCCTCCATCTCGAGGGTGGAGCCGGTCACCTCCTTGAGCATCTCCTCGGCCCGCATCTTCTGGCCCTCGCCCCAGAGCTCGCGCAGGAGCGAGCCCGCGTCCCGCGTCGTGAACCAGCGCGTCCCGAACTTCTCCTTCAGGAACGACCGCAGCTGTGCCTCGAACGCCCATGAGCGGAGGTACGAGGAGACGTAGAAGCCGGAGTCGATGTCCGCGAGGTAGTTGGCCGACGTCGGCTCGATCTTGAGCGCGTCGCCGAGCAGCTCGACGTAGCGGTTCCGCATCGTCGTCACGTCCTCGGTTGCGTGGAACTCGACCTCGTAGAGGATCTTCGCGCAGTAGCGGCGGACGAAGAAGAGGAGCCCGGTCGCGCCCTCGACCGCGTACTCCTTCGGCCGCGGGAAGTCGAGGAGCCGCGACAGCCACTCCGGTTCGTCCGTCAGGTGCTGCAACAGCATCGCCCAGCCTTCGGTGACCGCGTTGTCGCCGAGCCGCTTCTCCTCCATCGCGAGCTCGCGGGACGTGTTGGCGAAGTGCTCCGTGTGGCCGGCCTCGTGGAAGAGTGCACGCCAGTCGTCCGGGCCGCCGATCGGCTGGATCACGAGCATGACCTTGTCGGGGATCTCGATCGGGGCGCAGAACGCGCGCGGCGTCTTGTTCGGCCGCTCCTCCAGGTCGAGGTGGACGTTGTCCTGTGACTTCAGGTCGATGCCGAGGTCGGCGAGCGTGCCCTCGAGCGCGGGCACCATCTTGTCCTTCGGGAACATCGGGTCCCACTCCGGGGCGCGGAATAGGCGGGGGACGTCCCAGCGCTGCGCCTCGGCGAGGCTGAGCCCGACGCGGTTGCGGAAAAGCCGGTCGGCGGCGTCCTCGTAGAGGCGCTCCGTCGAATCGAGGAAGGCACGGCACTGAGCCGCCAGGTCGTCGAGCGCCGTGGACGGCAGCGCCTTCCGGTAGAGCTCGAGGTAGCTGTCGAAGCCGAGATCCTGGGCCGCGCGCTGCACAGTCCGCGCGGCGTCGAGGTGAAGCGGATTCATCCGCTCCTCGAGCACCTCGTTCGCCTTCGAGTCGAGGCGCTCGCGCTTGCCGCGGTCGGGCTCGTTGGCGAGCGCCGGGCGGATCATTCGATACGGGATCTCCTCGCCGTCGACCTTGACGTGGACCTCCGACTCGAGCGCGGCGAGTCGCTCGGCGTGGTCACGTGTCAGCTCTCCGAAGTAGCCCTCGCAGGCGAAGCGCCACAGCTCGCGAACACGGGCGCCTCCATTCACGGCGAGCCCGACCGACTTGACCGTATCGAGGTCGGTCAGATTCCTGTGCCGCTCGTAGATCGGGCTGAGGTCGAACGTGTCCTTGTGGCCGGCGTAGTGGAGGTAGAACTCCTCGTCGAGCTCCGCGATGAAACGGTCCGCCTGCTCGCGATAAGCATCGAGCTCGCGGTCTGACGGCGGGGCGGGCGGCATTCGTCTCATAGGATACGGAAGCAATGCAGCAGATCAGCGTCCGAACGGAGCGCCGGACCCAGCTCGTCGACATCACGAGCAGCGTGCAGGAGGCGCTCGACGAGATGAACGGTGCGGCCGCGGCGCTCGTGTACGTCCCGCACACGACCGCCGGCGTCACGATCAACGAGCATTCGGACCCGGCCGTTGCACGGGATCTCGAGTCCGCCCTCGAGAAGGTCGTCGACGACGGGTGGGATTGGAAGCACATCGAGGATCCGGACGGTCCGAATGCGCCCTCTCACATCCGTGCGTCGCTGATGAGCCCGCAGATTCTCGTCCCCCTCCAGGACGGCCGGCTCGCGCTCGGCACCTATCAGGGGATTTTCTTCTGCGAATTCGACGGGCCGCGCGAGCGCAAGGTGTACGTCACGCCGCTCGCCTGACAGTCGTCAGTACGCGTGCACGTAGCCGGGGCACGTGCAGACAGTGGCGGCGAGCGTCTGGAAGTCGAAGTCCTGGCCGCGGCAGGCGCCGCGGGCTCCGCGTGCCCGAGCTCGTGGAAGAGCGTCGCGAACGGCGCCACAATCGCCAGCGTCAGCAGCCACATGACCAGTCCCGGGCCGCTGTTCATGACGTCGTTGAACTGCCGCAGTGCGTCTGTCACCGCCAGGTCATCGGCCGGTCTGCCGCTGCGCTTGAGCGTGCTCAAACGCGAAGGGACGCCGCAGCGCCCCCTTCGCGTCAACTGCCGGCGCTCGTTACTTCTTGAACGAGGCGCGCAGGTCCTTCAGCGCCGCGCGGGCGTTCTTCACGGCCTCGCGCGCGGAGCTGCGAGCCTGGTGGACGGCGTCGTGCGTGGCCTTGACGTCGGCCTTCAGCGCCTTCTTGGCGCCCTTGACCTGCTTCGCGGCGGCGAGGTCGGTCTTGAGCTGAGCCTTGTCGGCCTTCAGGAGCTGTCTGGCGGCGACGAGATCGGCCTTCAGCTTGGCGACGTCCGGCTTGATAGACGCCTTTGCCTGAGCCCGGGCGGTGCCCTTCGCGGCGGTGGCGTCGGCGGCGAGCTTCTGCGCGTCGGCGACGATCGTTGCGCTGGTCGTGGTCGCGTCGGTCTTCAGCTTCGCAAGATCCGTCTTGACGGCGGCGACGGGATCGGCCTGTCCGGTGGCGAGCGCCGGAACGGCGAGCGCGAGGACGAGCGCGATCGAGGCGAGGATGGTCTTCATCGAGTGGAGTGACCCCTTTCGGTTCGGATTGGCCGGGTGAAGGTAGCGCGGCCGTGTAAGCGTTCCGTTAGAGCCGCCGATACCCTCAGCTCATGGCCGCGCCGGTACAGATGGATCAAGAGCTGGAGCTCACGATCGACCGGCTCGCGTTCGGCGGCAACGGCGTCGCCCGGTTGAACGGCTTCGTCGTTTTCGTTCGCCGTGGCCTCCCAGGTGACCGTGTCCGGGCGCGTGTCACCAAGGTGCAGCGGCGCCACGCGGAGGCGCTCGCCACCGAAGTCCTCGAGCCCGGACCGCAACGGGTCGATGCGCCCTGCGCGCATTACCCGGCATGCGGCGGCTGCCGCTTCCAGGATCTCGCCTACGAGGCTCAGGTCGCTGCGAAGGAGGAGCAGGTCGCGGACGCGCTCCGGCGGATCGGCGGAATCCAGGAGCCGCCGCTCGAGCCCATCCTCCCGTCCGTCGACGTCTTCCATTACCGCAACAAGCTCGAATACTCGTTCACGCAGCTCGAGGATGGGCCGTCCCTCGGGTTCCACAAGGCCGGGCGCTGGGACGAGGTGCTCGAGGTGGAGAAGTGCTGGCTCACGACCGATGTCGGAAACGCGATCCGGAACGCCGTCCGCGAGTGGGCCCGTGAGGAGCGGCTCGTCGCCTATGACCAGTCCGAGCAGACGGGCTATCTGCGGCACCTCGTCGTCCGCGAGGGCCGAAACACCGGCCAGGCGCTCGTCCTGCTCGTCACCGCCGCGGGTGAGAAGTTCGAGACGGGCCACTTCGTCGACGTGCTCCGGCGTTTCCCCGAGGTGCGCTCGATCCACTGGTCGCAGAACGACTCGCCCGCCGAGGTCACGAACCTGCCGACCACCCTGCTCTGGGGAGAGGACGCGATCGAGGAGGAGCTCTGCGGTCTGCGCTGCCGGGTGCGCCCGAACGCGTTCCTCCAGACGAACACGGCGATGGCGGAGCGGCTGTACGGGCTCGCGCGCGACTTCGCCGCCCTCACCGGCCGCGAGACGGTCTACGACCTCTACTGCGGGATCGGCACGATCGGGCTCGTCCTCGCCCGCGACGCCTTGACGGTGTGGGGGATCGAGCTCTCCGAAGAGTCCGTGGCCTGCGCGCTCGAGAACGCAGATCTCAACGGCATCACCAACGCCGCCTTCTTCGCGGGGAATGTCGGCCAGTCCCTCGAGGAGCTGCACGAGCGGAGCGGCGATCCCGACGTGGTCGTGGTCGACCCACCGCGGGCCGGGCTCGCGGGAAAAGCGCTTCGTCGACTCGGACGGATCGGCGCGCCGCGGATCGTCTACGTGTCGTGCAACCCGACGACCCTGGCCAGCGACGTCAAGCAGTTGAGTGCCGACTTCGGGTACGAGCTCGTGCGCGCGAAGCCGGTCGACATGTTCCCGCACACACCGCACGTGGAGACCGTCGCGCTACTCGAGCGGCGCGCGAATTAGAGGTACACGCGCGCGCGTTTCCCACCCTCTTAGGGTGGGGGTGACCCACCACCCTCGCGGTCGACGCTACCGGCCTGCGGCGCGCGCGTGGGTGACGAATCTGTGCCGATTTCCGCCTCGGAGGGGCCACCCCGCCGACGGAGCCTCCTCCACAGCAAATCGGCGTTGGCCAGCAGGAACGCGACCGAGAGCAGCGGCAGCGCCGGCAGCCCGCCGAGATTGAAGACCCGCTCGAGCACGTCGCTGACGGCCAGGGCGATCGTCCCGCCGAACGACGCCACCATCGCAAGCCAGGTCCAGCCCGGGCGCAGCGCAAACCGCGCCGCCGCCGCCAGGAAGAGCGCGAAGAACAGCAAGTCGGGAAGTCCGAGATTCGCCGCGCTCTGCTCGCCGGGCACCGGAAACGCGAACGAGAGGTTCGTGAACACCTGCTCGTGGTGCTGGACGATCGCCTTCGTCGGCCCCCGGGCCACGGAGTACGCGTCGACGACCGGGATGATCGCCGCCACGAGGACGACCCAAGCCACAGTCTCGAAGTAGCTCAGGAACCAGAAGCCGATCAGGCTGACACCCGCGAGCTTGGCGAAGTTCTCCGCCGTGTGCCACCCCGCCACGTGGAATGCAAACGCGAGTAGACCGATCGCGATCCCGACCGGAAGCAGCCCGCGCCGCGTCCGGAGCGGCAGCCCGAGCCAGACGAACGCGAAGCACGCCGGGATGAGCACGCAGCCCAGGAAGGCGACGTCCCACCAGTCGGACGCGCTCCAGAGCCGGTCGTGAACGGCGTAGTAGACGCCGAGCCCGGTCGCCAGCCCTAGTGCGGCGGCAACGCGGCCCACCACGCTCTCTCCGGCCTCAGGCCAGCGGCGGCTCACGCCGGGCGGAGCCCGGCTCCGCCGCCGCCTCGCGGCGCTGGCCGCGCTCCGGCCAGCGGGCCGTGCGGTCTTGCACTGTCCCACTGGCCTACGCACGCCCAGCGCCGCGCCTGAGACCGGAGAGCGCTGCGCTTTCTCAATACGGAGGGAGTGTGCTCCACCACGCGCCAAGCGCTTTGAATGCGTTCCAAAACTCCGTCTTGGCAGGAGCTTCGTCGAGCGATGCATCGATGTCCGGCACGACCAGCGCCTCGATCGTGGCCGTGAGGCGCTGGAGCTCGCCGGGCTTCCACTCGAGCGGATCGGCGAGCGGGAACTCGAGCGAGTTCAGGAAAGCCAGCGCCTGCTCGCCCATCGGCACGACGAGCTTCGGTTGGACGATGTGGAGCTCCCGGGTGAGGAACGGCCGCGCCTCGTCCTCGTCCCCATCCGCGAACTTGAGGCAGTTCGTGCCGTAAACGGAGGTCGGATCGACGCGCAGGCGCTGGAGTGACTTCAGGATTGCCTGGCCCGCGCGGCCGTAGAACGCCACGCCCTCGTGCACCTCTGCCGCCTGCGGCCGGTACTTGAGCAGCAGCACGTCCGCGAGCGGATGGCCCGAACCGACGACCGGCACTCGCGTCCCGCCCCCGGCGCGCGCAACCTCGTCGCCGAGCTCGTTGATCTCGACGATCGCCTTCTGGAGGTACCTCTCGTAGATCTCGTCCGTGGCAGGCACGCGGCTCGGACCCTTTCTTCCTTAGCGGACCCGTTCCTTGGCCTGGGCCACCCACTTGAGCGACTGCAGGTAGACGAGCGAGCGCGGCCGCCGCAGGACGTGGGCCGAGCGCAGGCTCAGCAGAAGCTCCTCGGGGCCGTGAAAGGCGCGCATCCGCATCGCGCCGGTGCCAACGCCCTGCAGCACGTGCGCGTCCGAGCCGGCGCCCATCGTCAGGTTGTACTTCGTCGCGAACCGCAGCGCCTCGTCGTTGTAGGCCTCGAAGAGCAGCCGCGCGTTGTAGACCTCGAAGACGTCGATGTCGGCCAGGTGGCGGTGCAGCGTCGCCGGGTCGGGGATCGAGTGCATCCGGTCGAACGGGTGCGGGAGGTAGACGAGCCCGTTCTGCGCCCTGATCGCGGCGATCGTGTCCGTAAAGGACATCCCGCGCGGGATCTCCTCCTTCAGGAACAGGCCGATCACCTCCCCCTGGCCGTCGGTCTTGACCTCCTCGCCTGGGACGACGACGAGACCACTGCCGCGCGCCAGCTCGGCCGCCTCGAGCGCGCCGCCGAACACGTTGTGGTCGGTGACCGCGATCGCACCGAGGCCGACCGCTTGGGCGTAGGCGACCAGCTCTTCCGGGCTGACCGCGCAGTCGTGCGACCAGCTCGTGTGCATGTGGAGGTCGCACGCGATCCAGTCGCGCTCGGCGAGCGGCTCGGCCTCGCGCCGTGGACTCCGGCGGCGCCGCGCAAGCGACCGATAGACGTCGTCCAGCTCGTCGGCGGCTGCGGCGAAGCTCTGGCCCTCGGCGGATGTGCGCACGGTGGCGGCGCGCCGCGTGCGGAAGGCCTCGTCTTCGGCGAGCCTCGCCACCTCGGCGCCCGCGAGCTCGGGCTGCTCGGCCGTCCCGGCAGGGGCTGCGATCGCGCAGCCCGCGGCAGCCGCTTCGAGGGCGACGCGGCGCAGGCCCTCGAGGGCTGGGACGAAGATGCTCGTGCCCGCGAGCAGCGGTGCCCGGGCGGCGCCGTCGCGGCCGGTTCGCACCGAGACGCGTCCACGCAGCGAACGTGGAATCGTGGGCCGGCCGGTCAGCGGCTTCGTCCGGAGCAGGATCAGCTCCCAGCCCGGCAGCTCGTCGAACGCACGGAAGACGGCCCGCACCAAAGGCCGCTCAGCCGGCTTCCATTCGAGCACGACCAGCTTCCGCTTCCGCGCCGGCTGGAACAGCTCGAGATCGACTCCTTCGGGGACGACGCGGTAGTGACCGGGGAACCGGATCGCCGCCGCCTCCGCCGTCTCCTGGCTCGTCGCCAGCAGGGCATCCAGGCGGGCGAGCAACCGCTCCCGCTGGGCCTTTCCGGGCGGATAGCCGAGCCGTTCCGCCGACAGGAACGTCGCGACCGTGAGCGCCTGCGCGTCCCGTAGGGCCAGGTAGGACAAACTCGGCAGGCCGGGCTCGAACCCGTGGACGACGTCGAAACGGCCGAGCGCGAGCGCGAGCGAGAGGTTCGCGCGCGCTCCTACCGGGACACCGATCCGGCTGCGGCGCGAGATCGGAACGGCCGGGCCGAGCGCCACGACTTCCGCATTGAGACCGTCGAGGAGCGCGCGCCGACCTGCGGCGAGATCGCGTGCCCGATTCGACGGCGCGAGGACGGTCACGGAATGCCCCAGCTCGCGCAGCCCCCGAGCTACCCCCGCCACGTGCTCGTTCACGTCGTGCGGCTGCGACCACGCGAACGGCGTGACGAGGCAGATGCGGAGCGTCATTCGCTTCGAGTGTAGTAAGGAGGGCAGGTCGGGCGGCCGGCCCGTCGAAACGAAGCAGGGCGATGGGCGTGGGGCCGAGGTCGGCGCCCACGCCGCCGCCTATCTCCGAGACCTAGCGCCGGCCCGCCGGCTGTTTGGCCGTCTTCCGCGCGTTCTTGCGGATGAAGGCCTCGGTCGCCTCGTACGCCTCGTCGTCGACGATCTGCTTCGGGGGCGACTTCATCAGGTACGAGCTCGGGCCCTCGAGCGCGCCGGCAACGCCGTTGTTGAGCGCCAGCTTTGCGAGCCGGACGGCGTCGATCACGATCCCGGCCGAGTTGGGCGAGTCCCACACCTCGAGCTTCAACTCGAGGTTGAGGGGGACGTCGCCGAAGGACGAGCCCTCCATCCGGATGTACGCCCACTTGCGGTCGGTCAGCCACGGCACGTGGTCGGACGGGCCGACGTGGACGTTGCCGGCGCCCAGGTCGTAGTCGAGCATCGACGTGACCGCGTTCGTCTTCGAGATCTTCTTCGACTCGAGCCGGTCCCGCTCCAGCATGTTGAGGAAGTCGGAGTTGCCGCCGACGTTCAACTGCATCGTCCGGTCGAGCTTGACGCCGCGCTCGCGGAAGAGCGAGGTGAGCACGCGGTGCGTGATCGTCGCGCCGACCTGCGACTTGATGTCGTCGCCGATGATCGGCAGGCCCTTCTCCTCGAAGCGCTTCTGCCAGTAGTTCTCGCGCGCGATGAAGACGGGCATGCAGTTGACCATCGCGCAGCCGGCCTCGAGCACCTGCTCCGTGTACCACTTGGTCGCGGCCTCGGAGCCGACTGGCAGGTAGTTGACGACCACGTCGGTCTTCGTGTCGCGCAGGATCCCAACGACGTCGGCGGTCTCGCCCGGCGCCTTCTCCACGACTTCGGAGATGTACTTTCCGAGCCCGTCGTGCGTCATCCCGCGGGAGACCTTGATCCCCGTCTTCGGGACGTCCGCGAACTTGATCGTGTCGTTCGGGTGCGCCCAGATCGCCTCCGACAGGTCCTTGCCGACCTTCGCGGTGGTGACGTCGAACGCGGCCGTGAACTCGATGTCGCGGATGTGATACCCGCCGAGGTTGACGTGCATCAGCCCCGGGACGAATTTGTCGCAGCGAGTTGGCGCAGTTGCCGACGCCCACCAGCGCCACGCGAACGCGGTCGTCGAGGCGCGCCTTTCCGTTCTGCTTGCCGTCCTGCTGAGCCATGCCGAGGGACCTCCTATCGCAGTCTTGCTATGCGCTCGAACGATAGCAGGTTTGCGATATGGAACATCTACGGAAGTCGTCGCGCCGACGGCCCGGTGATGCCGCGCCCCTGCACGAAGCGGCGATAGAGGTACAGAAGCAGGATCGCGCCGAGGAGTGCGAAGACGACCCCACCTGCGGTGCCGATGAGAACGCGCGCGATGATCCCGCCGACGAGCGAGCCGCCGAGGCCTAGCCCGATCGTTGCGTACCAGGGCATCGGATCCGGTCCGGGAAGCGCGAGCCGGGCCAGGCCACCGACGATGAAGCCCCAGACGATCAGTCCGATGATGAAGAACAGCACGGCGGCAGCTACCGGCCCTCGCGCAACTGGGTGCGGACGAACAGGATCCGCTGCAGCACCGTCAGCCACGCCGTCGCCGTCAGCAGCGCGATCGCGCCGACGAGGAGCCAGATGCTGATCGGCGCGAGCACGAGGCCGCCCGTGATCACGACCACGCGCTCGGCGCGCGAGCCGAGGCCGACATCGCCGCGCAGGCC
>WNFV01001752.1_pt1 | contig 37852 bp, 39 predicted proteins | sample 5400101 | NCBI WGS metagenome assembly WNFV01 (sample SAMN13153361, study PRJNA577476) | soil metagenome | isolation source: 115 cm soil or saprolite under grassland replicate 1 | place: USA:California | collected 2016-06-15 | reverse complement strand
GCATCTCGGGGTGATCCCGGCTCATTAGGCCGAAGGCACCCAGCCCCCATCCCCCGGCTTCGCCGGGTACTTCCCCGCAAGCGGGGAAGAGTTAGCGGTGGCTACCACACCTTGCACGTGAGCATCTCGGGGTGATCCCGGCTTATTAAGCCAGAGGCACCCAGCCCCATCCCCCGGCTTCGCCGGGTACTTCCCCGCAAGCGGGGAAGAGTTAGCAGTGGCTACCACTCCGTGCACGTGAGCATCTCGGGGTGATCCCGGCTTCGCCGGGTACTTCCCCGCAAGCGGGGAAGAGTTAGCAGTGGCTACCACACCGTGCACGTGAGCATCTCGGGGTGATCCCGGCTTATTAGGCCAGAGGCACCCAGCCCCCATCCCCCGGCTTCGCCGGGTACTTCCCCGCAAGCGGGGAAGAGTTAGCGAGACTGGGCGCGGCTTAGAAGCTCGGAGACGATCTCCTGGTCGTGCACCAGGGAGGCGAAGTGCCCTTCCTTGTGCCAGATCCGCAGGTCCACCTTGCTCAGCTGCGCGACCACACGCCTTGCCGCGGTGAGCGGGGCGTTCATGTCGTCGTCGCCGTGCCACCACGTCACTGACGTCTTCACGTCGGCGGGGTCGAAATCCCACCTGTCGTGCATGGCCATCGACTCGTCGGTCCACCCCTCAGCGCCCTGGCGCAACGTCTCGGCCAGGTTCTCGCGCGACATCCTCTGCCACGCCGGGTCGGCCATGATCCGGCGGTCGGTCTCGAGCGCGTCGCTGAGCACGCCCTGCATGCCCTCCTCGCTGAGCAACCTCTCCCGCACCTCCCGGAGGAACTCGAACAGCGGCTCCCAGCCCTGCTCCGCCAGCGCGTAGCCTCGCGCGTTGACGCCGACGAGGCGCGAGACTTCTCCTTCAATCAGCGGCGTGCCGCCCACGACCACGCTCACCGCGGACACCCTGTCCGGGTGGCACGCGGCGAGCGCGAGCACGTGCGGTCCTCCGCCGCTGGTGCCCATCGCCGGCACGCGATCCAGGCCGTGCGCGTCGAGGAGCTCGGCGTAGTCGTCCGCAATGTCGGCGATGCCGCGGCCGGCCTTGCGTGTCGAGCCTCCGTAGCCAGGCCGGTCGGCCATCAGGTAGCGGGCTCCGCTCGATGTGAGTGCGCTTTCGTCGGGGTTGCGCTGCAGGCGGGAGCTGGGCGTGCCCTGGATGCGGAGCAGCGGCTTGCCGTCGGGATCGCCCCACCACCGCCACGCCATCAAGCGGCCGTCGCTGAGCGTGAGGACGCCGTCCTCAAAGGCAATGCCATCCACCGTCCCCAACCCGCGCCGCTTCGCGGCCCGACCTGCTCACGGGGTGGGGAGGTGAAGCTTTTTCAGTCACTTCATCGCCCAGAGAGCTTTCGCGGTGTCCCAGCCCATCCGGAACAGTCCCTGTTTGCGCAGCATGCGCAGGATGTTGCTCTGCTTTTCCCACTTCGACCTACCGTCGACGCGGAAGAACTCGTCCAGTGCGCGGTCGAGCACCTGCGGATATTTCGTCAGCAGTTGAGGGTTGTGCTCGAGCAGCGGAACCGCCTTGTCGTACTTCTTCATGTCGGCCATGATCCAGGAGTGGTCGAGCTTGCCTTTGTACTCGGCCAGCCGGCGCTCCGAGAAGTCGCCGATCTCCTTGGCGTGGATGACGGTCTCGCCTGCCATCCGACCTGAGGCCATGGCCAGGTTCGACCCCTCGCGGTGCACTGGGTTGGAAAGCATCGCCGCGTCGCCGCAGACGAGGTAGCCGGGACCGTAGACCTTCGGGATCCCGCGATAGCCGCCCTCCGGGATGAGGTGCGCCAGGTACTCCACGGTCTCCGCGCCGCGCAGCAGCGGCTTGATCGACGGATGCTGCTTGAAGTGCTCCATGAGGTCGTTCGGCGAACGCAGCGTCTTGTTGAACTCGCTCAGCAGCGCGCCGCCACCGACCGAAAGCGTGTCGCGGTTGGTGTAGATGAACATGAACCCCGACATGCCCATGGTCGAGTCGCCGAAGCACTCGATGGTGCAGCCTTCGCCCGGGTCGCAGTTGAAGCGCTCCTCGATCAGACCGGGGTCGAGCTGCATGATCTCCTTGACCGCCATCGCGACCTCGTTCTCGCGCAGTTTCCGGCGCAGCGGCTGGCCGTTGATGACGGTCTTCTCGAGCAGGCCTGTGCCCAGTCCGATGCCCTCGCAGACGATGGTGACCTCGGCGTACACGTCGTCACCGCGACCCGTGCCCGCGCCGACGACACGGCCGTTCTTGACGATCAGGCGGTCGACGACAGTCTCCGGCACCACCATCGCCCCCGCCTTCTCCGCCTGCTCCGCGAACCACGCATCGAACTTCGCTCTCAACACCGAGTAGGAGTGCGGATGGGCTCGGTTGCGCAGGTTCTTGTAATCGAAACCGATGGCCGCGTCGGCGGTCATCATCCAGCGCCGCTCCTCGATGATCGGGCGCTCGAGCGGTGCCTGCTTCCACTCGTCGCCTACGATCTCCTCGAGGTAGTGGTTGTAGAGGATGCCGCCCATGACGTTCTTGGCGCCGGGCTTGGCGCCACGCTCGAGCAGCGCGACCTGCAGCCCCGCCTTCGCCATCGTGATCGCCGCCGCTGACCCTGCCGGCCCCCCACCGACCACGACCGCGTCGAATTTCTCCTCGTCCGCCATCCCCGGAAATTGAAACTCATTGGGCTGACGGGCGGCGCCGGGTCGGGCAAATCAACCGTCGCGGCCATGCTCCGCGAGCTGGGGGCGGAAGTCCTCGATGCGGACGTCGCGGCTCACAACGTCTATGAACCCGGGAGCCTCGGCTTCGATCTGATCGAGCGCGAATTTGGTCCCGAGTACGTTCGCGACGGAAAGATCGACCGCACCCGCCTGGGCGAGCTGGTGTTTCACGACGCCGACGCCCGCGCCCGACTGAACGCGATCGTGCATCCGCTGGTGCGCGAGTGGATGACCGCCCAAACCGCGAATGCCCTGATGCACGGCGCAGCGGTGGTGGTGCAGGACGTGCCGCTCCTCTTCGAGAACGGCCTCGAGAATCTCTATTCCGACGTCTTGCTCGTCTACGTTCCCGAGCCGCTGCAGATCCGCCGGCTGGTCGAGGCACGCGGCCTCGCCGAGGACCGGGCACGGGCGATCGTGGCGGCACAGATGCCGATCGAGAAAAAGCGCGGCCGCGCGCGGCATGTCATTGACAACAGCGGGAGCCGGGAGGAGACGCGCCGCCAGGTGGAGGACCTCTGGGCGCAGCTCATTGGCTGACGTCCACCCCGATCTCTCGCAACACCTCTTCGGTGTGCTCACCAAGCCGAGGCCCACGTCCCTGGCGAACACGTTCGAGCGACCGGCGGGCAACGATCTGCGGGTGGGAGGCGACCTCGTCGATGTCGAGCACCGGCTCGCAGCACACGTCCAGCGTCGACAGCACCTTCTCCCATTCGTCCCTGGTCCGCGAGCGAAAGATCGTCTCGACTGTCGACTGGACAGATGGATCCTCCGAGTACTGCAGCTCGACGAGGTCCGGCTTCTCCATCGCGTCGCAAAAGGAGCTCCAGAACTTCGGCTCCAGGGCGCCGACGCTGTAATGACGGCCGTCCTTGCACTCGTAGACCCGGTAGCACGGAAAGCGCCCGGCGAGGCGCTGGTCGCCGCGCGCGACCTTCTCCCCCGCCGCCCGCGCCGCGAACGCCAGCGACAGCCAGCCGACCGCGCCGTCCGTCATCGAGACATCGATCCACCGACCCTCCCCACCGCGCTGCACTCCGACAAGCGCGCCGAGGATCGCCACCGCCGGCTGCAGGCCGCCACCGCCGATGTCGGCAACCTGGACCGAGAGCGGAATCGGCGGCCCGTCGCGCGTCCCGTTCAGGCCCAGGGCGCCGGCGATTGCCATGTAGTTGGGCGAACGGGCCATCCTGCCCGTAGCCGGTGATCGAGCACATGATCAGCCGCGGATTGCCTGCGTGCAGCACATCCCAACCGAGCCCAAGCCGTTCCATCACGCCGGGACGGTTGCCCTCCACGAGCACCTCGGCGGTAGCCGCAAGGCGGAGAAGGGCGTCACGACCGCGGTCGGTCTTGAGGTTCAAGGCAATGCTCCGCTTGCGGCGGTTCAGGACGTCGAACAGCGCGCTCTGGCCGTCGACAAGCGGCGGCGTCCAGCGCATGTAGTCGCCGCTCTCGGGTTCCTCGACCTTGATCACGTCGGCGCCCATGTCGGCGAGGAGGAGCGTGCAGTAGGCGCCCGGCAGGAGCCGCGTCAGGTCGAGGACGCGGATTCCCGTCAGTGGCATTGCGAACTCATTTTGCCTGCGTACTGCATTAGTACGAGACTTTCCGCGGACCCCCGTGCGTTAATAAGGCATGGAAGAGTCCGGTTCCAGCATGGGTTCCAGCCACCCACATCTAGGCGAGGTGTCCATCAAGGTGCCTGCACCGTTTGCCGGCATCTCCGACCTCGGGTTCACCGCCCAGTACCGAGCCCAGCAGTTCAACGAGCCTCAGCGCGATGTTCCGCTGCTGTTCGAAGGCCCGGAGCCGCCGATGCGAAGGCTCGCCGAGATCCTTCAGACGCTGAGCGGGTCGCGGTCGAGCACCTACGTGTGGACCGACCCGGTGATGCTGAGCGACGAGGTGGTGATCCTCGCGTTCCGCGACCGCAGCGTCGCGGGCCAGACTCTGTCCGACGGAGCGCGAATCGCCGACTACGTGCTCAACCTCGTGCGCCCGGTCGTGTTCACGTTCCTGCACGACTGCGCTTCGGTCGCGCACCTACGGCTTTCAGACGTGATCGAGATGCGTGTCTCCGCGGAGCGGAAGTCGGTCGCGGAGTTTGCGCTGCCCCTCGAAAAGATCGTCCGTCCGAACGGCGAGCGGTTGCTCTGGGGGCTTGCCTCTTAAGGGCTGGCTGACGCGCTCGGCGACGGCGAGTGCGACGGCGTCGGTGTAGGCGTGGGGCTCGCGACGCTGCTCGCGCGCGCGCTGCTGCCCGTGTTCAGGTTGGGAGTCGAGATCGGTCCGGGCCCCGTGTTGGCGAAGTAGAGAGCCAGCGGCACCACGACCATGCCCGCGATGACGGTCAAGACGAAGGTGACCGCCCCCCACTCCCGCCGCAGCACTGCCCAGTCCACGAGTCGGAAAGTCTACCGACTTCACTTGGGGGACCCTTGCCAGGTTCCCCCAGTGTCGGCGCGCTCAACGGCCGTTCGCGATCGATGACTCAGGCGAGTGCATCGCGGCCGGATTCGCGCGCCTCACCCCCTCCGGAGAAGACTTGATTATCGAAATAGCTCTTCGGGACGACGTTTGGCAGTCGTGAGGGTTGTGCGTGTCACGGCCGGAGCAAGTCCGGCCGCCAGGGCGACGCTAACGATCAGTAGTCGTCGTCGCGGGAGCCGAGCCCTTCCTCTTCCTTCTTCTTGCGCTGGTTCAGGAGTCGGATGAAGTCTTGCGCCCGCGCGAGCGCCTTCCAACGCTCCGGGAAGAAGTCTTGAACCAGGATCTGGCGGTCCGGCTGCTGGTAGACGGTGACGCACCACTTGTTGAGCGTGCGCGAGACTTCGACCTCGAAGTCCTTCTCCGCGGTCTCATACCGAACAACTTTGTCGTCGTCGAACCTTCTTCGTCCTGAAACAGCCATAGGTAAATCACTCGGGCGGGGATGCGGCTCATTGAGCGTGTACTGATTATAGGCCGAGGTTCGCAGACGCCGGCCAAACGCGCGAGTGCCGGCGGTGGCGCCTTTCGCGGGCAGCCCAAGCCCGCGAGTGCCGGCGGTGGCGCCTTTCGTGGGGGCAAGCGGCCGAGCCTCAGCGGCCCTCGGGGGAGGTTTCCAGGAGGTCGCGAAGCAGGGGCACCAGCTCCTCGCGCAGGCCCTCCCGCTTCATGGCCATGATCAGGTTGGCCCGCAGGTAGCCGGGCAGAGCGCCCGTATCGTAGTAGTCGCCCTCGAACTCGAGCGCGACCACCGGATGCCGGCCGAGGGTGCGTTTGATGGCGTCTGTCAGCTGGATCTCCTTGCCGGCTCCCGGCTCGGCGCGGTCAAGCTCCGCGAAGACCGCTGGGGTCAGCACGTAGCGGCCCAGGATGGCGAGGTCGGAAGGCTCGGTGCCCGGCTCGGGCTTCTCGACCATGTCGGTCACCTCATGGATGCGCCCGCTGCTCCCGTCGGTCACGACCACGCCGTAGCGGCCAATCTCGCTGCGAGGGAAGCGCCGAACCGCGAGGACCGTGGCCCCGGTCTTGCGGTGCGCGTCGATCAGCTGCTTCAGGACCGGCTGGTCTTCGCACAGGATCACGTCATCGGCGAGAAGAACCGCACAGGCCTCGTTTTCCACCAGGCGGCGCGCCGTCCACACGGCGTGGCCCAGTCCGAGTGGCTCTTTCTGCTGGATGTACGTGATATCGACCTGGTTGCTCAGGGCGTCGACCTCGGCCAGGATCCGCAGCAGGTCGCTCTTGCCGCGCTGCTCCAGGTAGTGCTCGAGCTCGAGGGAGCGGTCGAAGTGGTCGACGATGGCGCGCTTGCCGCCGCCCGTGACCATGATGACCTGCTCGATGCCGCTGGCGATCGCCTCCTCGACACCGTACTGGATGGTCGGCTTGTCGACGAGGGGCAGCATCTCTTTCGGCTGCGCCTTGGTCGCGGGCAAGAACCGCGTGCCGAGACCGGCGGCCGGGAATATGGCTTTACGGACCGAAGGCATCGTCATTAACGACAATCTATAGGGTGGACACCATTGACGGCATCAAGCCAGGCCTCGAGGGACGCCTGGAACGGGTGGTCGAGGGCAACCTGCTGACGCACCACGTCGGCGGTAAGGGGACGTTCGCGACGCCTGCCATGATCGGCCTGATGGAGCTCACCAGCCACCGCTCTGTAGAAAGCCTTCTCCCCGACGGACATACGACCGTCGGCTACGAGGTGCACGTCACGCATCTCGCACCGACAGCCCCGGGACGCACGATCGTCGTCACGACGCGACTCACCGACGTGAAGGGCAACAAGCTGCACTTCGAGGTCGCCTGCTACGAGGGCGACAAGCTGCTGGGCTCGGGCCTCCACAAGCGGGCGATCGTGCGGGCGACCTTTTAGCCAATGCCGTACATCGACATCGTCTGGCGCTCGTTCCGGATCAGCTGGAACCACAAGTACCTGTGGTTGATCGCTCTGTTCTCGGGCGAGGGCGGCGGCGGATTCAACTTCAACACGTCCCAGCCTGTATCCGGGCAGGGGCAGCCGCCTGACCTCGCCGCCTTCCAGGCGCAGGTCATGACCTGGATCAATGAGCACATCGGGCTCATCGTTGCGCTCGTGATCCTGTGGCTGGTGCTGATCGTGGCGTTCTTCATCCTTGCCGCGGTTTGCGAGGGCGCAACGGTGCGCGCCTCCGCCGAGCACGACGCGGAGCGGTCCTTCAGGCTCGGCCTCGCGTGGCAGGCCGGCGTCCAGACGATGTGGGCCATGATTCGCTTCCGCCTCCTTCTGATCGCGATCGGCCTGCCGCTGTTGATTCTTTTCGTCGTGTACACGATCGCGGTGGTGATTGCGATCCTCAACCAGAATGCCGCCTCGATCTTTCCCCTTCTCTTCTCGGGGGTGCTCCTGGTCGCAGCCGCGATCCCCTACGCGCTGTACGTGTTCTTCCTGGACCGCCTGGGCACCCGAGCGCTCGTGCTCGAGCAGCTCGGCGCGCGGTCTTCGATCGTGCGGGCGCACCGGCTGCTGCTCAAGCGCTTCGGCCGGTCGCTTTTGGTCTGGGTGATCGCGCTCGCGGTCGGGATAGTCGTGGGGATCCTCGTCGCAGTGGCCTTCGGGATCGTCGCCATCCCGTTTGCGATCGTGGCCGTCGGCCTCTTCGTAGCCCACTCGAACGCCTTCTGGCCGCTCGTCGTCCTCTTCGCGATCATCCTGGTGCCGATCTCGCTGGTCGTCGGCGGGTTCCTCGCCGCGGTGAGCTCGACTTACTGGACGCTGGCGTGACCGGATCGCGCCGCAGGAAAGCGCCCGCACGAAGGCGCGGGACAAGAAGGTCCGCGGACCGAAGGTGGTCTCGGTCAACCCCGGCTTGAAAAAGTTGGCCCAGCACCTGGCCGACAAGCGCACCCGAAAAAAGCGCCGTTAACGCGATAACCTGAGCGAATCCCGTTCACGAAAGCTACTGGGGGGTTGACCGATGAAGGCCTATGTCCTCATCAACGCGTCGCCTGGGCGTGCACTCGAGGTGGCCAAGAAGATGGAAGGCGTGCAGGGGATCTCAGCCGCAGACGCCATCACCGGCGAGTACGACGTCATTGCGGTGTGTGAGGCCCCCGACGTCAATTCGATCGGTTCGCTCATCGTCGACAAGATCCAGAAGATCGACGGCGTCTTCAAGACGATCACCTGCCTGGCGGTCAAGTAGCCTCCGCCTGATCCTCCGGCATCTCGGCAAGCGCCTCCGCGACTCCCGGTAATCGCGAGAGCCACGGCGCCATCGCGGGCATCTCCTGCTCGAAGCTGCCGATCGACGGTGACCATGTCAGCTCGCGCCTGGAGTGCGAGTCGTCGTACAGGCGCGGGCGTCCCAGCACGTCGACCGCGTACAGGCCGGGCCAGACCGCCCCGCCCGACGGGGTGATGGTCTCCACGGCCAGCGCCTGCCAGTAGGCCAGGTCGTACGGGAGCGACGTCACCTCGGCGCCGAATCCGACGCCGCGCGCTGCGGAGACGAGCAGGTCACGCCAGGAGGAGTCGAAACCGCCAGCGATGTAGCGGTGCCCAGGCCGGCCGCGGCCGGCGGCGGCAAGGCAGGCGCGACCAACGTCCTCCGCCGAGATGAAGGTCTGCCGCGCCATGCCGCCCCCCGGAAGCCAGACCCGACCCCGCACCGCCCGCATCATCAAGCGCGGCAGGATCCAGTCCTCACCCTCACCGAAGACGTGCGCCGGCCGGACGATCACGACATGCAGGTCCTCGGCGGCGTCGAGCAGCCATTCTTCCTCGAAGAGACGCAGCTTTTCGTAGGCGTGGGCAGGCCTGGGGACCGTCTTCTCGGTGATCCGGCCGTCGTGCCCCGAGCCGAAAACGTCGGCGGTCGACACGTGGACGAGGCGCCTCACCCTGGACCCTCGCGAGGCTTGCAGGATCCGCCGGAGCAGCGGCGGTGCGTGCTTGCGATAGTGGAGCCTTCGTCCGGGCGACCAGTTCTGCGCACAGTGGACGACGACTTCGACGCCGGCGATGGCGTCGGTCAGCGCCTGGTCGTCGGCGTCGGCGTTGAGCTCGATGACCTCGCTGTCGGCGGACAGGGCGCGTGCGACGTGGCGTCCGAGAAACTGATCCGCCCCGATGACCAGGTGCAAAACTGCCAGATTCTAGGATCGGCGCCGGCCAAGAGCCGACGTGAGCGACGACCTCACCCTTTCGATCACGCTGGACACGCGCCGGCTCAGCTCCCACCAAGTCGGCAAATCGGGCTGGACCGGTGGCCCGATCGACACGTCGACACGGCTGAACGGCAGCAGCCGGTCGGTGCCGGTCACCGCCACCGGGACGATGGGGACACCAGCCTGGAGCGCGAAGTAAGCAATCCCGTTCTTGAGCGGCCTCAGGCCGCGCCCGCGCGAGTAGCGGCCCTCGGGAAACATCAGCATCGCACCGCCCCGCTCGAGGACCTGGTAGACGGTGCGCAGTCCCTGCTCGTCAAGCTCGCCCCTGTTGGGCGAGATCGGAAAGACGCCGATGGGCGGCAGCAGCCTCCGCTTCCACGCGCGGTTGAAAACGGTCTCGCGCTTGGCCATCGTGTAGATCAACGGGCGCTCAGGAAAGAAGGGAATGATGAACGCCGGGTCGAACCAGGCCTGGTGGTTCGCCGCAATGATGTAGGGCGGTCGGGGGATGTTCTCGACGCCGGTCACCGTCACGCGGAAGAGATGCGACACAACCCAACGTGCCAGCCGGCGGATGTAGAGGTAGAAGCGCGTCGGCTCCTGCGGTGTCGGGTGAACGAGCGGATCGAGCGGGCCCGCGACGAGATCCCGGTACTCGGGACTGCGATATCGCCTCTCCTCGGGCTGGTCAGCCGTCGAGGAATCGATGGAGGACGCGGTTGAACTCCTCAGGCCGCTCCGCCTGAGGCGTGTGTCCGGCGCCCCCGATGACCGCCAACGTCGCGCGGCCGATCAGGGATTGCGCGCGCTCGGCGTGCGCAAGCGGAAAGAGAGGGTCGTCCGCGCCCCAGATCAGCTGGACGGGGATCTTCAGCTCGTTCAGGCGGCGGGTCACGTCGTGGTGCCCGCCGAAAAGCGCGCGCGGGTTGACAAGCGAGCGAATCGTCGAGAGATATGCGCTGCGGTAGCCATCGATCGCATACATCTCGCGCAGATCGGAGAGGTAACCGTCGTCGAGGGTCTGCGTCAGGTCGGCGCTGGCGCCCGAGTATCGGGCGGCGAACCTCCGCACCATCGTTTGCGGCGCCCAGGTGAGAGCGTCGCGCGCAAAACCCATGACCGCCTCGCCCACACGCGGGATGGTGACGAGACCGTACGCCGCCTGGACTACCCGAACCCGCGGCCGGCCGAGGCCGAGCGTATTCACGAGGACGAGCTTGCGCACGAGCCGTGACTCCTCCAGCGCAACCTCGAGGGCAACTCGCCCTCCCAGCGACGCCCCCACCAACGCCGCGGAGCGGAGCCCACGCTCTTTGATGTAGCGGCGGATGAACCTGGCGAAATACGGGACCGTGTAGCGGACCCGCGGCTTGTCCGTGCGGCCGTATCCAGGAAGGTCGGGCGCGTAGACCCGATGCCGCGACGCCACGCTCTCCAGGTTGCGCCGCCACTCCATGTAGCCCGACGAGCCGAGTCCGTGGATGAAGACGACAGGCGTGCCCTGCCCGCCGTGCATGTGATGCACGCGCAACGAGCCGATGTCGACGAAGCCGGAACGCACCAGCTTCGACTCTCGTTCGGAACCGATCACTGGCCCGGAAGCATACGGACGGGGCTGGCGAGTCCGGCGATCCTGGAGCCGCTTTTGAAGGTCGACGTCATGGACGAGTCGATGACGGTGACCGCGCCCGGGCCTTTCGCGAACCACGCCGTGTCCAGCCACACCGCGGCGCTGCGCTCATCGATGCCGAGCAGCGTCACGTCCGGCAGCTCGCGCCTGGCGGACTCGATCCATCGGTGGCCGAAAGTCTCGAAGTGCGGAAGCACGGCGGTGTCCGGCACGATACCCAGCGCGTCGCTGGGACGCCGGTCGAACCGGTTCGGCCAGCCGGCGCGGATCAGCGTCTGGCTGCACAGCGCCATCGCGCCCGCGGACGAACCGGCAAGGACGGCGCCGTCCTGCCAGGCCGCGAAGATGGCCCTCCAGACCCGCGAGTCGCGCAGCACCTGTGCCACCAGGCCAGGGTCGCCACCGACGAGGTAGAAGAAGCCGCCGTCGCGGGCTTTCGCCGCGAGCTCCTTCGAGTTGGCGTCTGCGGGCTTGAGCACGCGCAGCTCCTGCAGCTCTAGACCCAGCGCTTTGAACCAGCTCGTCGCGTGCTCGACAGCCGGCTCCGGTCCCTGGCGCGCCGCCGCGGTCGGAACCACGTAGGCGGGCCCTCGCCTGGCGGCGGCGACGAGCATGCGGTCCTGCTCCTCGTTGCCCGATTTGAACTCGTCACCTCCGACGAGGGCGAGCATTCCAGGCACCTCCGTAGTATGTGGCGGTGTCTGACGCTGTTCGGGTGAGGATCGCCCCGAGTCCGACCGGATTCGCCCATCTCGGCACAGTGAGCACCGCCCTCTACAACGTCCTTTTCGCGCGCCAGCGCAAGGGCACGTTCGTCCTGCGCATCGACGACACCGACCTCGAGCGCAATAAGCCCGAGTACGAGCAGCTCATCTACGAGACTCTGCGCTGGCTCCGTCTCGACTGGGACGAAGGTCCCGACAAAGGCGGACCGCACGCACCTTACCGGCAGTCGGAGCGGCTCGACATCTACCGCGAGGAGGCCGCGCGCCTGATCAAGGGCGGCCACGCGTATCGCTGCTACTGCACCCCCGACGAGCTCGACGCCGAGCGCAAGCAGGCGCAGCTCGAGAAGCGGCCCTACAAGTATTCGCGGCGCTGCCTCAACAATCCGCCCGCCGGCCGCACTGTCTTCGCCGTCCGCTTCAAGGTGCCGGGCGGTGACGTCCGGTTCACCGACATGGTGCGGGGCGAGATGCATTTCGACGGCGACCTGATCGGTGACTTCATCATCATCAAGTCGGACACTTATCCGACATATCAGTTCGCGAGCCCAGTCGACGACGCGGTGATGAAGATCACTCACGTGATCCGCGGCGAGGAGCACCTGTCGAACACGCCATACCAGCTGATGTTGATCGATGCCTTGGGGTACGAGCGACCGCAGGCATACGCGCATATGCCGCTGATCCTTGCCAGCGACGGCGCCAAGCTTTCGAAGCGCAAGCACCCGGAGACCAACCTGGTGCTGTTTCGCGAGCAGGGTTACCTACCCGAGGCGTTGCTCAACTATCTCGCGTTGCTGGGATGGAATCCGGGCACCGCGCAGGAGATCTTCACCTTCGACCAGCTGCTGAGCGCCTTCTCATTCGAGAGGGTCCAGCACGCGGGCGCGCGCTTCGACTGGGAGAAGCTCAACTGGATCAACGGCGAGTACATCCGCGCCCTCTCGGATGAGGAACTCGCTGCACGCATCGAGCCGTTCACGCCGCAGCTCGACGCGGCGACCATCAGGCGCGCGGTGCCAGCGCTCAAGACGCGGCTGCACAAGCTGTCGCAGGCGATCGACTACCTCGACTACCTGTGGAGCGACCCCGCGCCGCCCGCGCTCGACCCCGCGAGCATCGAGCGAGTTCGCGCCGCGCTCGAAGCCCTGCAGGACGTGCCCTGGGAGCCAGAGCCCATCGAGGCCGCGCTCGAGAAAGCCGTCGAAGAGTCGGGCGCCGGCAAGGGCAAGTTCTACACCCCGCTGCGAGACGCGATCACCGGCAAGAAGGTCTCGCTGCCCATCCACTACACGCTGGCGTTGCTGCCGAAGGACGTGGCCATGTTCCGGCTCCATCGCGCGACCAACCCGCCCGACTAGCGCCAGTGAATTGGTTGATCAAGCTGCGATTCATGGACAACACTTCAGCCGTCGATCATTCGCGGCACGAGAAACCGCGGCCGGGAGACCCGAAGGTAGGGTCATTTAAGTAGTGCCGCTCACGATCATCATCGACCTCGACCCCAACATCGCCCGCATCGGGCCGCTGCTCATCACCTGGCATGGGGTTTTCGCCGTCCTCGGCATCCTGGCCGCCGCGCGGCTCGGCTTCTGGCTCCTCGCCAAGGACGTGCCCGACCTGAAGGGCACCGGCGACGGCCTTGCCTGGATGGTCGTGGTCGGCCTGATCGGCGCGCGTCTGCTCTATGTGTGGGAGAACTTCAGGCTCTTCGCCAACGGCCAGCTGCTGCGCATGTTCGCCCTGACCGAAGGCGGCATCAGCCAGTGGGGCGGCCTTTTCGGGGCGATGATCGGCGCGTACATCTGGGCGCGGCGATCGAAGTTCTCCTACTTGAAGATCGTTGACGCCGGCGGCGCTGCGGCGATGATCGGGCTTGCGATCGGACGCATCGGCGACGTCGTCAACGGCGAGCACCACGGCACTCCGACCAACCTGCCGTGGGGGGTTGAGTACGTCAACCCGAGCACCCTCGGCGAACCCGGCAAGGTCGTGCATCCCGAGGTCGCCTATGAGATGGTGCTGTGCCTCCTCATCCTTGGGCTGCTGCTCCCGCTACATCAGCGCCTGAAGGCGCGGCTCCCGGATGGCGTGTTGGGGCTCATCTACTTCGGCGTCTACGCCGCCGGCCGCTTCTTCCTCAGCTACCTGCGCACGGACCCGGCAGTCTTCATCGGCTTGCGCCAGGCGCAGCTCGCGTCGGCGCTGATGGTCGTGATCGCGGTCATCGTGATCCCGATTCTTTTCCGGCGAGCCTCAGCAGGCTCCGAGCCAACCCCGGCGACGCAGGGTCATGCTTGAAGTAGACGTGCACCTCACTGTGCGTGGCGAGTGCGGAGTTGATGTCCGCGACCCAGGGCCGCAGCGATGCGGTCGTGTAGCCGCGCCGCAGCCGGAAGTAGGCCACCGAACCTAGATCGACGAGTGGCGCGCGCGGCCACTTCGCCTCATCCGTGACCACCAGCGCCCCGCCATGCTGCTGGATGACGCCATACGTGTCCTCATCGAACCAAGAGTCGTGGCGGAACTCGGCCGCGGCCGGACGATTCAGGGCCCTCAGCAGCGAATCGAGCAGGGCGAGGTTCTTCTGCCGCGTGGGTGGAAACTGCAGGAGCACCGGTCCCAGCCGCTCGCCCAGGACCGCGATGCGCTCGCTAAAGATGCGGGCCAGCCCGACCTTGTCGAACGCCTCCGCCGAGTAGGTCAGACCGCGGTTGGCCTTCATGCAGAAGCGAAAGCCTGGCGAGGTGTCGGCGGCCCACTTCAGCAGAGTCTTCTCGGGTGGTGTCCGGTAGAAACTCCCGTTCAGCTCGACCCCGGTGAACCGCTCGGCGTAGTAGGCAAGCATCTTCGAGCCGGCCAGCGTCTTGGGATAGAACCTGCCTTTCCACGAGGCGTAGCTGAACCCGGACGTGCCGGCAAACAGCGTTTGACTACACCCCGACGGGTTGGCGGGAGCGCATCACGCGCTCGTGCAGCTGGCCGCACGCGGCGTCCGCCTCCCGGCCCCGCGTGTCGCGCACCGTGACGTTCAGTCCTTCCGCCTCTACCTTTTCTTTGAAGCTGCGGATCGAGGCGCGGTCCGGCGCCCGATAGGGTGTGTCCGCGACCGGGTTGAACGGAATCAGGTTGACGTGCGCCAGCCTGTGTTTGAGCAGGGCACCGAGCTCTTTCGCGTCGCGCTCGGTGTCGTTGACACCGGCCAGCATCACCCACTCGTAGCTGACCCTGCGGCCGGTCTTCTCGGCGTAGCCCTGCGCGGCGTCGACCAGGTCGCGCACCGGGTATTTGCGGTTGATCGGCACCAGCACGTCGCGCAGCTCGTCGCGTGCGGCGTGCAGCGAGATGGCGAGTGTCACCGGCACCTTCTCCTCGCCAAGCTGCTCGATGCGTGGGATCAACCCACTCGTCGAGACGACGATCCTTCTTGGGCTGACGCCGAGAAGCTCGGGGTCGGAAAGCCGGCGCACCGACTCGATGACGGCGCGGTAGTTGGCCATCGGCTCGCCCATGCCCATGAACACGACGTGCGAAAGCCGGCGGCCCTCAGAGGTGAGCAACCGCGCGGCGTCGACCCCCTGCTCCACGATCTCGTGCGCGTTCAGGTTGCGACCGAAGGGGAACATCCCCGTCGCGCAGAAGGGACAGCCGATCGGGCAACCTGCCTGCGACGAGATGCACAGCGTCGAGCGGTCCGCGTAACGCATGACGACCGCCTCGACGGAGTGGCCGCCGTCCAGCTCGTAGAGCGTCTTGGTGGTGAGCCCGCGGTCCGCCTGGCTGACGGCGATCGCGCGCAGCGACGTGGCGCGAAATTCCCGCGCCAGCTCGTCGCGCAGAGGTTTCGGCACGTCGCGCATCGAGGCGAAGCTGGTGGTGCCGCGGGCGAGCCACGACCAGATCTGCCTGCGCCGGTACGCGGGTGCGTCGCGCTTCGCGAGCCAGGCCTCGAGCTCGGCCGCGGAAAGAGAAAGTATCGGCGTCACGGGCCTACTGTACCGACGGGCTCGTAGACCTCCCCCACCTCGCGGACCAGGCCATCGTCGACCAGCTTGCGCAGGTGCGCGAGCAGCGTCATCTCGGCGGCGACCGTCAGCTTTTCGTCCAGCTCGCCATAGACGCGCCTGGTGAGATCGGACGCGGTCCCTCCGCCGCGACGCACCTCGGCAAGGATCTGTTCTTCGCGTTCGAGGCGATGGTGACGGTACTCCTCGATCTTCGCCATGGCGTCGACGACCGGATCCCAGTGCCCGGGAAACAGCATCCGCGGCTTCAGTGACGCCAGCCGGTCGAGCGAGCGCAGGTAGGCGGCGACGTCGCCCTCGGGGTACGTGACCATCGAGCTGCCCTGGCCGAGGATCAGATCCCCGGTGAAGACCGCGCCGTCGGCGGCCAGCAAAAAGCAAAGGTGGTCGGCGCTATGTCCCGGCGTGTGGAGCGCGGTGATGTTGAGGTTGCCCACACGCACGATGTCGCCATCGTGCAGGTCGGGGTGCCGGCGGACCGACGCGTGGTGCGGCTCGGCGACGCGCTCCGCCAGCGGCAGGTGGTCGGGATGCGCGTGCGTGACCAGGACGACGCCCACCGTCTTGTCCGCCAGGCGCTTGTTGAGCGCGGCGAGGTGCGTGTCGTCGTCCGGTCCGGGGTCGATGACCGCCGCCACCGGTCCCGCGTCGAGGATCCAGGTGTTGGTGCCCGGCCCGGTGTACGGCCCTGGATTTGGGGCGACGACGCGGGAAACGGCCGTCAACGAGTGGGGGCGGCGGGCAAGTAGATGTCGGCGCCGTCCGACCGGCTCGAGTCGAGCCAGCCGTCGAGCTGCGTGTCGACGATGAGGCGGACGAGCGGCTCCCCGAGCTCGGACACCGGGAGCGGCGTTCGCTCACCGCTGGCGGTGAGGCCGACCTTCCACCACGCGCCCATCGGCTCGGCGACGACGTGCAGCGAATCCCCGAGGAGCCAGTCCTGGGCGCGGCTGAACGCTTCGACGAGCAGCGGCTCCGACCCGACCACGACCGCGTCGGCAGGTATGTCCTTGGTGGCCGCAGGCAGCGCGAGGTTGAGTACGGCGCCCAGGACCACGCCGCGGGCGCTGTCCTTCGGCTCGACCGCAGCCGACTCCAGGCCGGCGGCACGACGTCCTACCTCCTGCGCCTGCTCGAAGAGACCCTCGAGCATCTCGGGGCGGCCGAACGCAGCCTGCCTGGCCGACTCCTGAAGTGCGAGCACTGAGGAACGCAGCTTGTGGCCCAGCCGGCCGAGCAGATGGTCGCGCTGCTCGTGCGCCAGGCGCTGCCCAAGCTCCGCCGACTGGCGCGCCACTCGCAGCCCGCCCCGCTCCGCCCACCCCACGAAGCGCCCGTTCAGCATCAGGGCCTCCCAGGGGCCGCCTGGCGGCGGGAACTCAGGGTCGGCGGGGCCGTAACGCTGGTGATCGGGGACGGATTCGAGGCCGCCGCCGACCCGAACCCACATCGGCGCTACGGCGCTCATAGACGCGTCTAACGCTACTTACGTCCGAATCCGCGCCGGAACGGTGAATCTGAACGTGGTACCGCGCTTGTCGCTGGCGGCGACCCAGATCCGGCCGCCGAACGAGCGTTCGACCACCAGACGGCACAGGTAGAGCCCGAGGCCCAGGCCGCCCTGCGAGCGGCTGCGGCCGGCGGGCCCGGTCTTCTCGAACACGGTGTCCAGCGTCCCGGCCGGAAGTCCCTGGCCGTTGTCGGCGACCGTGACCTCGAGCCAGCCACGCTGCACCTGGCGCGCCTCGACCTGCACCGACGCCGTCGTGTACTCGAGCGCGTTGCCGATCAGGTTGGTCAGCACCTGCGCCAGGTGGGCGGGCTCGCAAAACGCCGGCGGCAGGTTGTCGGGCAGGTTGATCTTGACCGCCTCGGTGCGCTCGGCGTAACGGTGCTGCAAGACGGCGAGCACCCCGGTCAAGGCAGAGGCCAGGTCGACCGGCTCGGGCGTCGGCTCGAAGTGCCTGGTCTCGAGCTTGGCGATGATCAGCTGGCTTTCGACCAGGCTGAGCAGGCGGTCCGACGACTCGTACGCCTCTTGCAGCAGCGTCCGGCGGCCGGTTGTGTCGATGGTCTCGTCCCACTGCATGATCCCGGCGAGCGTGTTCTTCATCGCCGCGGCCGGGCTGCGTACCTCATGGCCGATGGCGCGGAGCATGAGGTCTTTCGCCTCCAGGGCCTGCCGCTGCACGGTCACGTCCTCGTGCAGGGTGAGGACGCCGGCCGGCTCACCCTCGAGGCCTGGGATGACGACGCGGCGCACATGCACAGTACGGTCGGGGTCGCGCATGCGGAGCTCGAGAGTCCCGTCCGAGTCGCCGTCCTCGGAGGGCGTGGCGCCCGCTGCGGCGTACACCTCCTCGGGCTTGCGGCCGGGCATATCCGACGCCTGCAGACTGTAGATCGACTCGATCTCGGGGTTGGCGTAGACGATTCGCCCCGCCGCGTCTTCGAGCATCACGCCCACAGGCGAGTGGCGGAGGATCGCGTTCATCATCCGGCGTTCGCGGTCGAGCGCGTCGACGAGCTCGAGCTGGCCGAGCAGCACCGACGCCTGCCCGGCGAGCACGCCGGCGAGCCTTCGCGTCTCGGCCCCACCGACGGTGATGCGCGCGACGAGCAGTCCGGCGAGCCGGCCCTCGACCTGGATCGGGATGGCGAACGCATCAGGCGGCGAGCCCAGCAGGTCGAGCAGGGCGCGCAGGCGCCGCGCACCCGCCGACGAGGTCAGGGCGCGGAGAAGCTGTGCGCTGTCGGTGACCGGAACCCTGGGCGCCACCTCGCCGTCGTCAGACCGTCGCACCAGCTCGCCGTCCTCGAGCAGCCAGAGCTCGCCCTGGGAGCCAGCGAGCGCGCGGCTGACCAGACGCGCCATCTCCGCGCGGGCGCGGTCGGGTTCGGTCGGCGTCAGCTCAGTGAAGGCGGCGACCGCTTCCAGCGTCCGGATTCGGCCGCGCGTCTCGGCGACCAGCCGCGCGTTCTCGATCGCAACGGCGGCGTGCCGCGCGAAGTCCAGCGCGGCTGCGCTGGGCTCGGGCACCAGGGTCGAAGCGTGGACCGCCCCGATCGCGCCGACAAGGCGGTCGGCGTACCAGAGCGGCACCAGGTTCCACGCGTAGTCGTGCGCCGTGCCGCTGACGATCCCCGCAGGCACCACCCGGTCGTCGGAGCTGAGACCGGCCCACCCCAGCACCTCCTCGGCCGCTTCGTCGCCGCTGCCTCGCGTCGCGGTCACGTGGCCCTCGGTGTCGAAAGCCCAGCAGACGGCGCCGACGCATTCGAGCATCGTCCGGGCCTGGTCCGCGATGTTGGCAACCACGCTCATCAGCTCGTGGCCCGCCAGCGCCGCAAGCTCCTGGATGCGGACCGACTGCGCAAGCGCCATCTCGTTGGCGTGGTGCAGCCGCATGGTCCTCAATGCGATGCCGACCACCGGCGTCGCGGACTCGAGCAGCTTGAGGTGCGCGGCCTGGAACCTTCCGCCGTCGTTGCGCATCGCGACGAGCCCGGCGACCACGCGATCGTTCTGCACGATGGGCGCCCAGACCACGTGGCTCGGAGAGCGGCTGAAGATGTAGTTGCCGACCGGTCCGGTTCGGTCGGACGGCTCTGGGGTCACGTCGAGCACCCCGGTGCCGCCTTCCATCATGCGCCGGAAGAAAGGCGCGTTTTCGATCGCCACCGGGCCCATCGGCGTCATCGGCTCGTCATGACCGCCGGCAAAGCCCGCGACCAGGCCGGCGACGTCGACGTAGGCGAGCACCATGTGCGTCGAGCCGAGGTAGTCGCCCGCGACCGAGCTCACCGCGACCGCGAGCTGGTGCTCGTCTGATGCTCCGGCGACGCCCATCTCAAGGAGGTGCAACGCTTCGAGGCGCGCGCGCTCGGTCTGCGCCTGCGCAAAGTGGTCCGCGTTGGCAAGGGCGAGGCTGACGTGCGCGGCCACGTCCTGGAGGAGCCTGACATGCCATTCGTCGAACGCGTCCTCGCTGTACGACTGGAGGGAGAGCATGGCCGTGATCTTGTCGCCGCTGAGCACGGGGACCCACACGAAGGATCTCGAGACGCGGCTCTTGTCCGAGGGCGGTCCGGAAACAAAGACCGCCGCGCCCTGTGCCACCGTCCATACCTCGCGCTCCAGCTCTTTGCCCTCGAAGGTCCGCGCCCACGGGGACTTGCGGACCAGGACGGGCTTGCCGGTCTCGTACGCCTCCCGCGACGGACCGGTCACCGCCAGCGCGACCGGCGGCACCACCTCCTCCACGCCGGCGACGTATTGATAGCCCTCGGCGACCGGGCCCTCAGGGGTCTGCGTGATCGCGGCAAGGATGAACCCGTCGAAGGTCAGGTTGACGGACAGCTCTTCGCGGAGCGTGCGCATGATCGACCAGCGGTCGAGGCTCGACGCGAGTCTGCGCCCGACCGAGTTCACGACCTCCAGCCTCCGCCGCTGGTCCTCGATGGCCTCGTAGCTGCGGGCGTTGCGAAGCGCCAGCGCGACCTCGTCGCAGACGAGCTCCATGAACGCTGCCGTCGAGTCTTCGTACACGTAAGGGCGTGCGCACTTGATGGCCAGGGCGCCGCGGGCAACGCCACCTTCTTTGAGCGGCACCCACAGCGAAGAGTGCGGCTCATAGGTGATGACGGGCTTGCCCCCGGCTACGACTTCTCTCGCCGTCGCGCCGAGCGGTGACCGCGCCGGCAGCCAGCGCGTCGTGGGCGAACTCTCGCCTTCGACGTGAAGGTGACCCGCGGGTCCGTCGGCGTCCGGCAGCGTCACCATGTCGAGCGCATCCACCGGCAGCAGCTCGCGCAGCGTGCTGTAGAGGCCCGCGACGACTGTGCTTTCGTCAAGGGTCGAGGTCATGGCGCGGGCGATGCTGTTCAACGCCTGCAAGCGTCTCGCCTGATTCCGGGTCAGCTCGTTGAGGGAGGCGTTGGCGAGGAGCACACCGAGCCGGCGGTGCACATCTTCGAGGAACGTGAGCTCCGACGTCGGTACCCGCCGTCTTCGGTTCGAGTGATAGATGACGCTTCCAATCAGCTCGCCCTGGTGCACCACGGGGACCCAGATCGCGAGCTTGTTGCTGACACGGGAGCCGGGACCCTTGCCGAACTCGAGACGCCCCGACTCGACCGGCACGACAGTCGTCTTGGGGTTGGCGAACTGCTTCGCGTAAGAGGATTCGCGGACCGGTCGCCGTCTCACGTCCTGCAGGACGCCGGCGTCCATGGGCAGCGAGTGGTACCAGCCCTCCCGCTCGAGGACCTGGAGGTTGATCGAGTTGTAGTCGAACTTGCGGGCGAGACCGCGATACAAAACCTGGACCAGGTCGGTCTCGGTGACGCACGTGCCCAGCTCCTGGACGAGGGCGTTGACCGAGGGTGCCGCGCTTCCGTTGGGGTGCCCGCGGTGGCTCTGCGAGCCCCCGGAGAGGGGTCGCGTCACGGCCGCCGAGGAGCGATGCGAGCCCGGGTTACCTCTCGCGGAAGTGGCCATTGTCACGGATATACTGCGGCAAGGCGCCATGCCGTTTACACCGCCGAAACCAATTGCGCCTACTCCCGAGGAGTTGCGGGGGTCGACTGTGCTCGTTGTCGACGACGAACGGGCGTGGCGGGTGATCCTGGAAACCGACCTCAAGATGCTGGGCTACAAGGTCTCCATGGCCGAGGACGCCGACCAGGCCCTGATCCGCGCCGCAGCCGACAAGCCAGAGGTAGCGATCATCGACCTGATGCTGCCCGAGCCGATGGATGGCTGGGGCTTGCTGAACGAGCTCCGCGCCCGCGGGCAGAAGGTCCCGGTGATCTTCTACACGGCGTACCCTGTCTTCCCCTCGGGGACGGATGATCCGGACGTGGTGGGATACATGAGCAAAGCCGTCGACAGAGCCGACCTGTACGCGTTGCTGCCGGTCGCGATCAGGCGCTCCCGCGAGCGTCGCGACTCCGAGCGTTAGGTCTTGCTTCTTACCAGCCGAGCAGGGTCGAAACCGCGTCGGTCCAGCTGTTCGACGTGGTCAGCGAGTCTGTCCACGACGGCTCCCAATCGGCGCCGACGGCGATCGCCAGCGCAGCCAGAACCAGAACCGCGATCAACACACCCTGGACCCTAAGACGCCATGTCATCCCCGATACACCCCTTTGTTTTTCCAACTACGCCAGGTCCGGTAGCTAGTATGCCGGGAACCCGGCACATCTGAGCATTCTACGGTAGTCAATAATCGTAAAAAATCATTTAGGGGTCGCCTTGGAAAATCGAACCGTTGTGCGCGAAACGCGGAACCCGGCCCGACGCGAGGTCCGGCTGCCGCCGCTGCCCCCCGGGCTCGAGGTGTACCGGCCGGCCGACGTCCTCGGCTCGTCGGTCCTGGTCGTCGAGGACGAGGCGGCCATGCTCCAGCAGCTGCGGATCGACCTACACGACCTCGGCTACCGGCCTTCGGTTGCCGCCTCGCCGCGCGAGGCCCAGAACGTGCTCGAGCACGAGCGGGTGGCCGCGGTTCTTCTCGACCTCGTGCTCGACGAGCGCGAGGACTCCGGCTTCGAGCTCCTGACCTGGATCCGGGAGCACCATCCGGGCCTGCCCGTGATCGTGCTGTCGGCCGCGCAGGTCAACTCGGCCGCGATCCGCCGCGCTTACGAGCTGGGGGCAAGCTCCTACTTCGTCAAGGGCAACGTGCCCATGGCCCACATCTACTCCGACCTCGCTGCGCGGCTGGTCGAGCGCGGCACAGGGCGTCCCGGCACCTACCGCTTCGGCAAGCTCATCTTCGACCCTACCCGGCGCACGGTCAAGCTGGGCGAGGCGGAGGCTCGCCTCACCCAGCAGCAGGCGGCCCTCGTCCTGTTTCTCGCCCAGGGCTCCAAGCCGGCCACCGCACGCGACCTCATCCAGGCCGGCCTGTTCCGCAACAACGCGGCGCACTCGACCGTCCACTCGGCGCTGCTCACGCTGCGCCGCCGGCTCGACGAGCTCGAGCCCGGCCTCGGGGCGACGTTCGTCCACGCCTCGGCTCGCGGCTACAGCCTGGTCGCATTTCATGACTGAGGAGAAGGCGACCACCCCGCTCCCCAGCAAGTCGGTGCTCGACGACGTCATCGACCTGCGCCGGCATTTTCACAAGCACCCCGAGGTCAGCTTCCAAGAGCACGAGACGACGCTCTATCTGAAGGAGAGGCTGCGTGAGCTCGGCCTCGACCTCGAGACCTGTCCTACCGAGACGGGCGCGGTCGCGCTCCTCGACACCGGCCGGCCCGGAAAGACCGTGATGCTCCGGGCCGATATCGACGCACTTCCGATCCACGAAGAGTCAGGCGTCGATTTCCAGTCGCGCGACGACGGTCGCATGCACGCGTGCGGCCACGACGCGCACATGGCGATCATGATCGGCGTCGCGCGGACGCTCATCGACCGGATCTGGGACGTCAACGGCAAATACCTTTTTGTCTTCCAGCCGGCCGAGGAGATCGTCGAGGGTGCGAAGGCGATGATCGCGCGCGGGCTGCTCGATCAGCAAAGACCCGATGTCGTGGTCGGCCTTCACATCGTGAGCTTCGTGCAGTCGGGAACCGTGATCACGAGGCCGGGTCTGTTGTGGGCGGGATCGGACGCGTTCGACATCAGGTTCTCCGGACCAGGCGGACACGGCGGCATGATGGGCCGCCGCGGCAACGTGCTCGCCGCGCAGGCGTTCTTCGTCGAGCGCCTGCACACGGTCGTCGAGGGTCTCGAGCACGAAGGCGTCCAGTGCCATACCACGATCGGGAACATCAGCAGCGACGGCGCCTGGAACATCGTGCCGCGCGGGGTGCTGGTCCAGGGGAGCCTGCGCACGTTCAACGACTCATTGCGCGAGCTGGCGCTGGACCGGCTGCACGACCTCCTGCGTGAGACACAGAGCGAGTTCGAGGTGCAGACCGACGTCGAGCTGGTGCACGGCACGGTGCCGTTGATGAACGAGCCAAACGTGACGCGCAAGGTGCTCGAGGTCGGAGAAGAGCTGATCGGCGACAGGGCGAGTCTTCTCGGCCGGCCGCTCACGGTGAGCGATGACTTCGCGGAGTTCCTGACCCGGATCCCTGGCTGCTACTTCATGCTCGGCGCGCGACCGGACGGCGACACCGCGCCGGCGCACCACTCATCGACGTTCCGCATCGACGAGGCCGCGCTGCCAGTCGGCGTCAAGGTGTTGGCGGGAGCCGCCTCTCGACTCGCCTCCGAGTAGCCGATGATCAACGTGCTCGCGATCTTCCTGGGAATCGCGGGCGGCCTGGCGACGGGCGGGTCGCTGCAGGGCCTGCAGCAGGTGCAGAGGCTGCGCTGGATCTGGGTCGTGCTCGTGGCGCTGGCGGTCAGGCTCATCACGGTGTTGACGCCCCTTCGCAGCGTCGAGGGCGTTCAGTACGTGTACGCGGCGGTGTTCGTGCTCCTGGTCGCGTGGATCGTGTTGAACATCACGAGGCTGAGCGGGCTGTGGATCATCGCCCTCGGTGCGGCCCTCAACCTCGTCGTGATCCTGGCCAATGGCGGACGCATGCCGGTCGCCTCCTCGGTCGCGCCGGTCCGGCCCGGCGTGGCGGTGTACACGGCGATGACGTCGAGCACGCATCTCAACTGGCTTGGTGACTGGATCGGACTCCCCGTGATCTCGCCCGGCAGCCCGCTCTGGGGTGCCTACAGCCCGGGCGACCTGGTGCTCGGGGCGGGCATCCTGGTCACTGCGTTCATGCTGACTCGCCCTCAGCAGCGGCCGGCCGAAACCGCAGGCCGTATAGTGAGTTGACCCCGCCGTGATCATCTTCTGGATCTTCACGCTCTTCGTCGGCGCTTCAGCCTTTGCCTTCGGGCTGATCGCGCTCCAGCTCGGCATCGCGTGGTCGATCGTCTACGCGGTCCTAGCGATGCTGGTCTGCCGCGGCATCCTGACCCTTTTCAAGCGGTGGCTGATCCTCAGCGAGCGGATTGCGCCAGAGGCCGACCAGGACGAACGGACGCTGGAAACCAATCGGGCCCTGTTCTGGCGCCGCATCAGAACCCTAACGATCCTTTTCGCCATCTACTTCGCCGGCATGTTCCTGCTGTTCGGCCTTGGCCCGCTGGAAGCACTCGACGCGCTGCCCGGCATCCTCGGCACCGCGATCCCGCAGCTCCTGTACTTCCTGGTGATCATGATCGCCAACTTCATGCTGTTCTTCGGGGCTTTCTTCATCTACGGCCGCATCGGGCGCACGTATGTCGACCCGGGAGAGGCCAACTACGACGTCAGCATCGACGACGTCCGCGGCCAGAAGTCCGCGGTCGAGGAGATGCGCAGGATCCTGCGCCTCATGGAGCAGGGCCGGAACTACGTGCGCGCCGGCGGCAAGCGCGAGCGCGGCGTACTGATGGTCGGACCTCCCGGCACCGGCAAGACGATGCTGGCCAAGGGCATCGCGTCCTCGATGCACGTGCCGATCATCATCACCTCGGGGTCCTCATTCCAGGGCATGTTCCTGGGCATGGACGCGCTCAACGTCTTCATGACTGTGCGCGCCGCGAAGAGCCGCGCCAAGCGCTGGGGCGGAAGCGTCGTCTTCATCGACGAGTTCGACGCGCTCGGTAACCGCCGGAGCGGCATGGGTGGCGGTGCGGGCGGCGGCGGGATGGGTGGTTTCTTCGGTGGAGGTCAGCTGGGACTCAACACGTTGCTGGTGATGATGGACGGCGTCGACAACCCCGGTTATTTCAAGCAGATGGGACGGCGCTTCGTCAACATCAGCCTCGACGGGCTCTTCCTGCCCAGGCAGATCGGCGCGAACGGCACTCGGATCAAGCTGCGCATCCCGATCCTGAAAGCCCCTCGCTACAACATCCTGTTCGTCGGCGCGACGAACCGGCCCCAGGTCCTCGACGAGGCCGTCGTGCGGCCGGGCCGTTTCGGTCGCCAGATCATCTTCCGGATGCCGACCAAGGAAGACCGCAAGGACATCGCGGACCTCTACTTCGCGAAGAAGAAGCATGATCCAGATCTCGACACCCCGGCGCGCCGCGATGAGTTCGCGCGCGTCACGCACGGATACTCCCCCGCGATGATCGAGCAGGCCACCTCCGTCGCGCTGATGTACGCGTTCGAGGCAGGACGCGATGCCTTCAACTGGCGCGATGTGCGCGAGGCGATGGGCAACATCGAGGCTGGGCTTGCGCATCCCATCGTGTACACGGAGCGCGAAAAGGTCGCGGTCGCAAGGCACGAACTCGGGCACGCCGTCGCCGCGCGATTCTTCCTCCCCGACCAGGTGTCCGTGAGGCTGTCGATCAAAGCACGCACCGGCTCGCTGGGACATCACCGCGCGGTCGACAAGGAAGAGGAGTATTCAAAGTTCCGGTCGCAGATGGCGGGAGAGCTGCGGCACGGCCTCGGGGCGATCGCGGCGGAGCGGGTCTTCTACGGCGAAAACTCGACGGGCGTCAGCCAGGACCTGGAGACCGCCACCCAGGAGGCAGCGATCATGATTGGCGTCTGGGGAATGGGCCCCGACCCACTTCCGCCTCACCTGTCGCGCCTCGCAGTCAGCATCGGCGAGTATCTGATCTCGGTTGCGGCGACAATGGCCGACAGCGAGCTCTCCGGGGCAAGCCCGGCGGGCCGTGCGCTCGCCAATCCACGCTCGCGGCAGGCGGTCGCTCAGGTGCTGGGCGCCGCCTACATCGACGACTGGCGCGTGATGTACGTCAACAAGGAGGCGATCGACCTCGCCGCCGAGGCCCTGATGGCGCAGGGCGAGCTGGTGGGCGACGAGATCGGCGGCCTGCTCGACTCCGTCAACCTGCGCGAGCCGACCGACAAGGACCCGTACCCGGAGGAGATTCCCTTGCCGCCGGTCCTCGAGCCACTCAAGATCGAGGCGGCAATGGTCGAAGTGGAGCAGACCGCCTGAGGGCACGGCGGATCGCGTCGGTGCTGGTTGCCTTCCTCGTCGCCACGTGGCCGGTGCAGGCCGGCGCGCGCGATCCGGGCGAGGGCCCGAACGCGCACCACCAGGCCGCACGCATCATCGCCGCCGAGCTCGGGATGCAGGAGGCGACGTCGCGACTTCGCGCCCTGGCGGCCGAAGAACCGGTCGGGCTGACGGAGATCATCCGGCATGAGCTCGCGCTCAGCGCCGCGAGGTACGCGTTTCGCCGGGCGGCGCGCCAGGAGCAGGCGCGCATCTATGAGGTGGCGGGTTACGCGAGCGTGCAGAGCTCGGTCATGCCGCTGCTGCCGGCCTCGGTGCAGGGGCCGCTCGGCGACTCCATCGCCGGCCTCCACTCGCTTTACATCCTGGCCGGGATCGACGAGTACTACCTCGTGAACCCTCACTACACGCGCCTGTACACGGACGCGGCGCCGTTGAGCTCGCTGCGCTCCTACTACCTGGAGGCGCAGAACCGCTACGGCATCGACGCCAGCTACCTCGCGTCGATCAACTACATCGAGAGCAAGTTCGGACGGGTCAACGGGCCCTCGTCAGCCGGAGCGATGGGGCCGATGCAGTTCCTGCCTTCGACGTGGGCGAACTACGGGAACGGCGGCAACATCATGGACCCGCACGCGTCGATCCTCGCCGCCGCTCGCTACCTGCAGCACTACGGGGCGCCGTACGACATGCGGACGGCGATCTGGCACTACAACCTGAGCTACGACTACGTCGACTCGGTGGAGTTCTTCGCGCGGGCGTACCGGGCCGACCCGGGGTGGCTCGACCGGATGTACTACTGGGATACGTACGGCTAGCGCCGATTCCGCACTCCTGACGCCAGAGGGGCCGAATTCGGCTCGGATTCCGCACTTTTGGCGCCAAACCGAACTGCCCGCGATCGTTAGAGTAAGTACTCATGGAGTATCGGATCGAACAATTGGCGCGCACGGCCGGTGTGGCCGTGGACACGATCCGCTTCTATCAGGGCAAAGGACTGCTGGACGCTCCGCGGCGGGACGGCCGGGTGACGTGGTACGGCGACTCCCACGTCGAGCGACTGCGCAGGATCAAGGAGCTCCAGCAGCAGGGCTTCACCCTGACCGTCATCCAGCGCTTCCTGGCGGGCGAGCTCGAGGCGTCCGATGAGGCGCTGGTCGCCGCGGTCACCCACCCGAGCGCGCCGCAGACCCTGACCCTGGCCGAGCTCGCCGAACGAAGCGGCGTGGCCGAGCCGCTGCTGGCGAGCCTCCAGCAGGCCGGTCTGCTGGTGCCCATCACGGGCGGCGACGAGCCCCTCTACCCCGCCGACGACCTGGAGGCGATCGCCGCCGGCATGAAGCTCATCGCTGCAGGCGTGCCCCTTGGCGCGCTGATGGAGCTCGGCAAAGAGCACGCGGCAGCCATGGACAGAACCGCGAGGCAGGCCGTCGATCTCTTCGACCGCCACGTGCGGGAGCGCATCCAGGCCGAAGGCGGCGAGACCGAAGCCGCCGAGCGCAAGCTGCTGCAGACCTTCAACGAGCTGCTGGAGGCGAGCGGCGTCCTGGTGCGCCACCACTTCGAGCGGACGCTGCTGCGCGCTGCGCGCGAGCACATCGAAAAAAGGGGATGAAGAGCCCCTCCGGCGCTTCGCGCCACCTCCCCATGAATGGGGAGGAGTTATGAAGAGCCCCTCCGGCGCTTCGCGCCACCTCCCCATGAATGGGGAGGAGTTATGAAGAGCCTCTCCGGCGCTTCGCGCCACCTCCCCATGAATGGGGAGGAGTTGGCATGAAGAGCCCCTCCGGCGCTTCGCGCCACCTCCCCATGAATGGGGAGGAGTTGGCATGAAGAGCCCCTCCGGCGCTTCGCGCCACCTCCCCATGAATGGGGAGGAGTTATGAAGAGCCCCTCCGGCGCTTCGCGCCACCTCCCCGTGAATGGGGAGGAGTTATGAAGAGCCCCTCCGGCGCTTCGCGCCACCTCCCCATGAATGGGGAGGAGTTATGAAGAGCCCCTCCGGCGCTTCGCGCCACCTCCCCATGAATGGGGAGGAGTTATGAAGAGCCCCTCCGGCGCTTCGCGCCACCTCCCCATGAACGGGGAGGAGTTATGAAGAGCCCCTCCGGCGCTTCGCGCCACCTCCCCGTGAATGGGGAGGAGTTGGCATGAAGAGCCCCTCCGGCGCTTCGCGCCACCTCCCCATGAATGGGGAGGAGTTATGAAGAGCCCCTCCGGCGCTCCGCGGCACCTCCCCATGAATGGGGAGGACTTAGCGGTCCGGACCTGGGAGCTCGACCGCACCCCCGACCTCGTGGACCTCGTCAGCGGCGCGCGCGACGCAGGTCATGAGGTGATGCTCATCGAGCGGCCCATGCCCGACGCGGTGAGCGTGGCCGCGATCGGCCGCTCGCTCGACATCGTCGCCGCGCCCAACGGAGTCGCCGTCGAGGACGCCGAAGGCAGGTCGATCGACTTCGAGGTCGGCGAAGATCGCATCCTCGCCGCCTCGCGCGCGTGGCAGCGTCACGCACCCGAAGACGCGATCGCGGTTGGCGGCTTCGCCTACCGGCCGGACCGCGAACCGGGTGGCGCGTGGTCTGGTTTCCCGGCGCTGCTCTTCAGAATCCCGGCGCTGACGGTCATGCGCCGGCGAGGTCGCACATTCGTCACCGCAGCCGCGCCCGGCGCCGAAGACCTCCTCGAGCTCACCACCACGACGATGCGCGCGCCCGCCGCGCACCGGCTTGACGTGACACCACTTCGCAACCCGCTCGCGTGGGCGGCGGCCGTCGAAGGTGTCGCCGCTCGGCTCCGCGCGGGTGAGGCCGAGAAGGTCGTTCTCGCGCGCGAGGTGGTGGCTCGTGGCGACGGCGTCGTCTCCGCGGGCATGGTCGTGCGCGGCCTTCGCGCGGCGTACCCGTCGTGCTTCACGTATCTCGTCGCAGGCGCGGACGGGACCGCGTTCGCAGGCGCGTCGCCGGAGCTGCTGATCCGCCGCTTGGGGCGACATGCGTTCTCGCAGCCGATGGCGGGCTCGGTCGCGCGCGGCGCCAGTGACGCGGAGGACGAACGCCTTGCGAAAGAGCTGACCACAAGCGAGAAGGACGGCGTCGAGCACCGCCTCGTCTCGAAGTTCGTGGTCGAAGCGCTAAAACCCCATGCGACCCGCGTCGAGGCCCACGATCCCGAGGTCGTCCGCTTCACCAATATCCAGCACCTGGCGACGAGTGTTACGGCCGAGCTCAAGACGCCGAGCGCCGACGTGCTGTCGCTCGCCGCCGCGCTCCACCCCACGCCCGCAGTCGGCGGCTGGCCGCGCCAGGCCGCGGACCGCCTGATCGACGAGCTCGAGGCCATGGAGCGCGGCTGGTACGCGGGCGCCGTCGGATGGATCGACGGCCGCGGCGACGGCGAGCTGGCGGTCGCGCTGCGATGCGGCCTCCTGTGGGAGGACGGCGCGCGACTCTACGCCGGCGTCGGCGTGATGCCTGACTCGGATCCAGCGCGCGAGCTGGAAGAAACCGAGCTGAAGTTCAAGGCATTGCTCACCGCGCTCATCTGATGGAGCTGACCATCAACGGCGCGCGCATCCATTACGAGCGCGCAGGGCAAGGGCTCCCAGTGATCTTGCTGCACGCGGGCGTCGCCGACTCGCGCATGTGGGAGCCTCAAGTCGCAGCATTCGCCAAACACTTCGACGTCATCCGGCCCGACCTACGCGGTTTCGGCAAGTCCGAGCTGCCGCCAACGGCATGGTCCCCGTTCGATGATGTGCTCGGCCTCATCGCGGAGCTGGGCCTGAAGCCCGCCCACATCGTCGGCTGCTCCATCGGCGGTGGCATCGCGATCGATTTCGCGCTGGCGCACGCAGAGCGAGTTTCGAAGCTGGTTCTTGTCGGACCTGGGATCGGCGGCAGGAGCTTCGGCGCCAACTATCCCGAGCTTTTCGCCGAGGTCGAGGCGGCCGAGAAGACTGGCGACACCGATGCGATCAATCGGGCCGAGATTCGACTGTGGCTCGACGGGCCGCGGCGCCAGGAGGGTTACGTCCGGGAGCCGCTGCGTGAGCTGGTGCTGGAGATGAACGGCGGCAATTTTGAAAGCGACTTCAAGAGCGCACCCATTCAACACCTCGATCCGCCGGCGGCCGAGCGGCTGCACGAGATCACGGCACCCACGTTGGTGGTCGTCGGCGACGAGGACGCGCCACCCATCTTCGACGCGGTCGAGATGCTGATGGAGAAAGTGCCGCACGCACGCAAGGCCGTGATCCACGACGCTGCCCACCTTCCGAACCTGGAGCACCCAGACGAGTTCAACCGGATCGTGCTGGAGTTCTTAACCCTTTAGCGCGGAGGCCGCGGACTCCCAGCACAGCCGGTGGCCGCTGACGCTGTCCTCGCGCTTGAACCGGACGACGACCATGGTCGGGGTCGGCGCAGCGATCGCGTCGGCGATCGCAGGCTCGAGGCCGGAGCGATCCGACACAGGGCTGTAGACGAGCCCGTAGAGGCGCGCCACCTGCGACAGGTCGAGGCCCAGCGGTGTGGCGAAGATCTCCTCGAACACATCCTGGTGCTCGGCCTGGGGCAAGAAGTTGAAGACTCCGCCGCCATTGTTGTCACAGACAACGAGCGTCGCCCGGATGCCGTGGCGCTGCAGCGCCCAGAGCCCGTTCATGTCGTGGTAGAGGGAAAGGTCGCCCAGCAGCAGGACGGTCGGTGATGGGTCGCGCCCCGTCGCGACACCAAGTCCGCTCGACACCAGGCCGTCGATCCCGCTCGCGCCGCGATTGCCGAAGAACCGCTGCTGCGGCCGGGCAAGCGGCCAGAAGCTGTCGGCGGCCCGGATCGGCATGCTCGAGCCGATGAACACCTGACCCGCGTCCGGAAGGCGCGCGCTCAGGGCACGCACGACGTGGCCCTCGTGGAGCGGGGTCGAGACCAGCGTCGCCGCGATGGCCGCGGTCGCGCGCTTGCCGGCGCTCACCCATTGCTCGCGCCAGCCCGGGCGTTCAACCACCGGCAGCGCGTCGAGCAACGGCTGCGGATCGCACGCGATGACGCTGGTGGCGACGTGGTCCTCGTCGCGCCAGGCCCGGTCAGGGTCGACGAGGAACGTCGGCGCGGCGGCCGCCGCGAGCCATCGGTTCAGCACCCGCGAGGTCGGGGTCGCGCCGACCCGGATCACGAGGTCCGGTCCGTGCTGCAGCGACCAACCGGCACGCAAGAGCGCCTCGTAGGACTCGACCGCGGCGCCGGACTCGGCGCGCCTCAGCTGCGAGCTCGGCTCGGCGAGCAGCGGCAGGCCCAGCCGCTGCAGCGCGGGCGCGAGCCGCTCGCCGTCACGCATGGCGCCGGCGACGACCAGCGGCCGCTGGGCACGCTGGAGCGCCGAGGCGAGCGAGGCGACCTGGGCCTGGGTGGGCAACAGGCGGCCGCCCGTGATCGCCTGCACCGGGGCTGCTTGAGCCGTGGGGACCTGGCCGGGAGGCGGCACGAGCGGCTCCCGAAATGGAAGGTTGAGGTGCACGGGGCCGGTCGCCGCCTCGGCCACCGCGCGCGCCGCCAGGCGCCGCCACAGGCGCGGTGCGTTGGGAAGCTCGACCGGGACTCCAGGGTCGAAGAACCACCTGGGTGCGCTGCCGTAGAGGTGCTGCTGGTCGATGGCCTGGTTCGCCCCCACTCCCTGCAGCTCCGGCGGCCGGTCTGCGGTCAACACGATCAGGGGAGTGCGCGAGTAGGCGGCCTCGACGACCGCGGCGTGGAATTCCGCCGCGGCCGTACCCGACGTCGAGAGCACGACCGCCGGCTTGCCCATCGCCTTGCCCAGCCCGACAGCAAAGAAAGAGCCGCATCGTTCGTCGATATGGACGAGGACTTTGATGCGCGGATGCCGCTGAAGGGCCATCGCGACCGGCGCCGAGCGCGAGCCTGGCGAGACGCAAGCGAACTCCACGCCCTGCGCCGCAAGCTCATCGACGAAAGTTGCGGCAAAACTCTGCGCTACATCCATAGGATCGACCCGTGATTCTGGACGTTGGGGACGCCAGCCTGAGCTACTTTGTCTTCGGCGACGGCCGGCCGGTCACTCTGCTGCACGGCTTCACCCAGAGCGGCCGCAGCTGGCGCGAGGTGATAGGCAAGATGCCCCCGGGCTGGAAGTGGATCGTGCCCGACCTGCGCGGCCACGGCGACACCCAGATCTGGAAAGGCGCCGCGTGCTCGATGGACGCCTGCACCCAGGACCTCGTCAAGCTCTGGGATGCGCTTGACGTCGAGAAGAGTCACCTCGTCGGCTACTCGATGGGCGGCCGGCTGGCGCTGCACGTCGCAGCCCGACGCCCCGACCGCGTGCTGTCGGTGCTGACCATCGGCGCCCACGCCGGGCTCGACGAGGACGCGCGCCAGGGCCGCATTCGCGGCGACGACGCGCTCGCCTCGCGTATCGAGAAGGACGGTATCGAGGCTTTCGTCAACTATTGGGGCTCGCTGCCGATGTTCGCCGGCCTGGAGCGACGCGGACCCAACTACGTGGCCGAGGTTCGCGCCGAGCGGCTGCGCAACCATATCACCGGCCTGGCGTGCTCTTTGCGAGGCATGGGCGCAGGGACGATGCAGCCTTTGTGGGACCACCTCGCGCATGTCGATTTTCCGTGCACCTTTGTCGCAGGTCAGCTCGACCACGGCTACGTCGCGTCGGCGCGACGGCTGGCGACCACGGTGCCGAACGGCCGCTTCGAGATCGTGCCGCGGGCCGGCCACGCCGTGCACCAGGAGCGGCCTGACGCCTTCGCCCGAGTCCTCTCCTTTCACCTCGCCGCGGCGACCGCGGTCGGTATCTCCTCCTCGAGCACGACCTCGGACTGAATTCCGGCCGCGTAGTGAGCAGCGCCCATGCGCTCCTTGTCGAGCATGCCTCCGTGGTCGATCCGACGGATTACAAACTGGCGATGGCCTCTACGCGTCAGCAGCTCGACCTCGTGCGCCACCTCAGCGGGTCGCCGTGCGGTGATCAGTCGCGCGTCGATAGCAGGACCCCCACCGTGAACAAGAGCGAATAGGCCATCTCGGCCACTGCCATCCGCCGGAGCGCCTTGACCAGCTCGGGCGCAGAGGTGGTCGCGAACGCTGTCCGCACCGGCACCGACGCGATCGGGATGCCGAAGTGCATCGCCATCACCGTCACGCTCGCGAGCTTGGTCATGAAGATCACGATCGGGACCGCGAACGCCGCCGACACCAGGAGCAGCAGCAGAACGCGAGTCCCCGGCCGGCCCAGCCTGGTGGCCAGCGTGCGCTTGCCCGCGGCGGCGTCGGTCTCGATGTCGCGCAGGTTGTTGAGGACCAGGATCGCGGTGGCGAGGAAGCCGACCCCGCAGCCCAGCAGCACGCTGAGCGTGGTGATGCGCCCGGTCTCGACGTAGAACGTGCCCACCGTGGCGACGAGACCGAAGAAGACAAAGACGAAGGCCTCGCCAAGACCGAGGTAGCCGTAGGGCCTCGGGCCGCCGGTGTAGAGCCAGCCCGCGAGCAGGCACGCGGCGCCGACGATGAGCAAGCGCCAATCCACGGCGAGGCTGAGCACGACCCCGGCCAGGGCGGCCACCGCGAAGGCCGCGATCGCCGCCCAGCGGACCTGCGCCGGCGCGACCACGCCGGACGAGGAAGCACGCAGCGGACCAACTCGCTTCGCGTCAACGCCGCGCACGAAGTCCGAGTAGTCGTTGGCCAGGTTCACCCCGACCTGCATGGCGAGCGCGACCACCAGCGCGAGCAGGCCCGCCCACCACCGCGCGCCGCCTTCGTGCACGGCCGCCGCGGTCCCGGCCAGCACCGGCGCGACCGACGCCGCGAGGGTGGCCGGACGCACCGCAGACCACCAGACCTCGGACGGCCGCAGGGTCTGCGCGGCTGTCATCGAGCTACGGGCGCTTGGGAAACTTGGCGAAGTTCGGCTTGCGTTTCTGCACGTAGGCGTCGCGACCTTCCTGCGCCTCGTCGCTCATGTAGTAGAGGAGCGTCGCGTCGCCCGCGAGCTGCTGGATGCCGGCAAGCCCGTCGTCGGCGGCGTTGAGCCCAGCCTTGAGCATGCGCAGCGCGAGCGGGCTCAGCTCGAGGATGCGCCGGCACCAGGCCACGGTCTCCTTCTCCAGGTCCGCGAGTGGCACGACCTTGTTGACGAGCCCCATCTCGAGCGCCTGCTTCGCGTCGTACTGCTCGCACAGGAACCAGATCTCGCGCGCCTTCTTCTGGCCGACGATGCGCGCGAGCAGGCCGGCGCCGTAGCCGCCGTCGAAGCTGCCGACGCGCGGCCCGGTCTGGCCGAAGCGCGCGTTGTCGGCAGCGATCGTCAGGTCGCAGACGACGTGCAGCACGTGGCCGCCGCCGATCGCGTAGCCCGCGACCATGGCGATCACCGGCTTGGGCAGGCGGCGGATCTGGACCTGCAGGTCGAGGACGTTGAGGCGGCCGGTGCCCGTGGCGTCGACGTAGCCGTCGTCGCCCCGCACCCGCTGGTCGCCGCCAGAGCAGAACGCCTCGTTCCCGGCGCCGGTGAGGATGACGACGCCGATCTCCGGGTCGTCGCGCGCGACCTCGAAAGCCTTTGCCATCTCGACCACGGTCAGGGGACGGAAGGCGTTGCGGACGTCGGGGCGGTTGATCGTGATCTTGGCGATCCCGTCCCAGGTCTCGTAGAGGATGTCCTGGTAGTCGCCGGCCCGAAGCCAGCGCGAACCTTTCAAGTCATCACTCCTAGAGCGATCACTAGCACCATCTGACATGGTACTCCGCCTCCCCTCCGGCGCTGCGCGCCACCTCCCCACACGGTGGGGAGGAGTGAGCCCCCGCTACGCGCGCTGGCGGGGCGTCTTGCGCGGGAACAACCGGACGATCTTGGCGTAGTCGTCGGGCGTGTCGATGTCGTCCGGCCTCCCGGGCGCCGGCACCATGTCCAGAAGCTCGGGCCGGCCGTGCAGGACCTGGCGCGCGCCCGCATCGCCCTCGAGCGCAAGCAGCTCGCCCCACAATTCGCGCGATAGGATGACCGGCGGCGCCCAACCGTCGTCGCCCTGCGCCACCGCGACGGCGGGTCGCGAGCCTTCGCGACGCCACGCGCGCAGCAGAGTCGCGACCGTGCGCGAGCCGACCAGCGGCTGATCGCCCAGCAGCACCATCGCGCCTTCGACCTCGGGCCGCATCGCGCGAAGACCGGCTTTGAGCGACGAGGCCATACCGGTGCGGGCCTTGGGGTTGAAGACGAGGTCTGCCCTTCCGTCGATGGCTCGCTTGACGTCTTCGTCGCCGTACACGACGACGACGTGGTGGCATCCACCCTCCGACGCCGCCTCGAAGACGTGCCGCACCATCGGCACGCCGTCGATGTCGAGCAAGAGCTTCTGCGACCCAGGCATGCGTGAGCTGCTGCCGGCCGCGAGCACGATGCCTCCCACCGGCAGCAGGGCGGCGGCCAGCCGCTCGAATGGCGGCCGCGCCGAGCGCACCCACTCGACTTCGATGCCCGCGCGAATCGCCACCTCGGCGAAGCTGCGCAGACGTCCGCTGTCCGCGTCGACGAGCAAAAGGCGTTTGCCGACCAGCGGCGAGATGTCCGGCACCTGCTCGGGCAGGCCGACGACCGCGACCGAGCGGCAATCGTCCCGCGAGGCGATGTGCTGGAGGGCGGAGTCGAGGTCTTTGCCCCGCACGACCATGGAGTGCGGCCCGTCGGGCTCGCGGTAAGTCCGGCCCCGGATCGCGAGGTCGAGGTCCCCCATGACGAACACTGACAAAACCCGGTCAGCATGCCAGATGGGACCCGATTTACTCTCTTTTGAATGCCGATTCTTGGAGCTCACGTCGACTCGTCCGGTGGACTGCACCTTGCGTATGAGCGCGCGAAGGCGATGGGGGCGGACGCCATACAGGTCCACCCTACTCCGCCCGGCTTTTGGGGGTCGCCGAAGCTGGACGACAACCGGATCGCGACGTTCAAAGAGGCGGCCGCGAAGCACGGACACCCACCGTTTTACTTTCACGCCGTGTACCTGATCAACCTCGCCGGCGACGACCCGACCATGCGCCAGCGCTCGGAGAGCACGCTCGCCGGCTACCTCAAGGCCGCCGACGAGCTGGGGATCAACGGGGTGATCTTTCACACGGGCTCACACAAAGGCGCCGGCTTTGAGGCGCGACTGCCCTCGATCACGGAGCACATCAAGCACGTGCTCGAGCGGGCGGACCCGAAATCCGCGCGGCTGCTCATCGAGAACAACGCCGGCCTCGGCGGGTGCGTCGGCGCGCGATTCGAAGAGATCGCGCAGATGCTCAGCGCCCTCGATGACGACCCGCGGGTGTCCGTCTGCTTCGACACGTGCCATGCGTTTGCGTCGGGTTACGACGAGCGCACCACCGCCGACGTAACCAAGACGGTGGATGAGCTGGACCGTGTGATCGGACTCCGACGTGTCGAGGTGATCCACTGCAACGACTCGGTCACCGGCCTCGGTTCGAATCGCATCGGTGAAGATGGCTTTCGCGCGCTCCTGCATGAGCCGCGTTTCGCGAAGCTACCGTTCATATTGGAGGTGCCGGGCGCGGGTGGCGGGCCCGACGCCGAGCAGGTCGCGACACTGAAACGGCTGGCTGCACAGGAGGCAAAGAGATGAAGATCCTGGACCAGGTCAAAGACGTGGTCACCGGGGCGACGGTCTTCGGACAGCCGTACGAGAAGAACGGTGTCACCGTGATCCCCGCCGCCAAGGTGAGCGGCGGTGGCGGTGGCGGGGAAGGATCCGATCAGGCGGGTGGGGCAGGCGTCGGTCTTGACGCCCGGCCCGCGGGCGCCTTTGTCATCAAGGGCGACGACGTCTCGTGGATCCCGGCCATCGACATCAACCGCGTGATCTTCATGGGGCAGGTCGTGCTGCTCGCCGCGATCCTGAGCTGGCGCTCCGTCGCGAGGCTGCGAGCCAAGCGGCCCTGACGACCGCTCGGAGCCTGGAGCCGAAGCTCGGCCGGGGCTGATCGCCCTCGTCTGAACCCGCCAGCAGGCGCCGGTTCTCGGCCTCGCGCTGGACGTCCTGCAGGCGCTTCCACATCACGTCTTCGTTCATGTACGGGTTCACTCTTTTCGACCTCCTGTAACCGGCAATAT
>WNFV01001080.1_pt1 | contig 37910 bp, 41 predicted proteins | sample 5400101 | NCBI WGS metagenome assembly WNFV01 (sample SAMN13153361, study PRJNA577476) | soil metagenome | isolation source: 115 cm soil or saprolite under grassland replicate 1 | place: USA:California | collected 2016-06-15 | reverse complement strand
CACAGTGACCAGGGTGAAGGCCTTGGCCGAGACCGCTCCGCTCACCAAGAGCACGGCCGCGAGCACGACCAGCAGCCCCTGGCGGGCGCGGTTTAGGGCCAGCCCCCTACTTCCCACGGCGGAGATTTTGAGGCCAAACTCGTTAACTCGTATCGGCGCAACAAAAGCTGCCATACACTTCGCGGCACCGTATGAGGAGTGGGTGGCGCGCAGCGGCCACGTTTGGTGGCCTGATTCTTCTGCTGCCGCCTGCACCCCGCCTACCAACAACACAGCGTCCCTGACGCCCGCGTCCACCCCCACCAGCAGCCCCACCACCGCGCCTTCCCCGTCGCCCAGCCCCAGCCCCAGCGCCGAACCGACGGCGCCGGCGCTGACGATCACCAGCATGCCGGTGCACAACGGCGAGGTCGGCATCGGCTACCTGGCCGTCACCCTCCACGCCACGGGCGGCACCACGCCCTACACCTGGTCGGTCTCCGGCGGCACCTTTCCACCGGGGCTGTCGCTGTCCTCGGCCGGGGTGATCACCGGCAAGAACACGACCGCCGGGAAGTTCCTGTTCACGGTCAAGGTCAAGGACTCGGCCGACCAGACCGACACCTCCAGCACGACCATCGGCGTTTTCACCGCCCTGGCGGCGACGCAGCCCTGCTCGACCGTCTGCAACGTCGGCGCGGACTGCACGCAGTGCGGGGCGTTCGGCGGAGCCAGCGGCGACCTGGGTCCCTACCAGTACAAGATCACGGGCGGCGCGGTGCCCACCGGCATGACGTGGAGCGGTCTCAAGCTCGTCGGCCCGTTCCCGATGCCGCCGGTCACCGCCCCGGCTTACGCCATCAACCCCGTGCTCGCCGCGCCTCAGCGCTGGACCCTGACCGTCCAGGTCTCTGACGTGTTCGGCGCCACGCGCAGCGTCAAAGCCAACTGGCAGGTCTTCGATCCGATCGCCTGGTACTTCTCCTCGCCGGACATCAGCCCGTACATCGGGTGTTACAGCGGCGCCACCGCGGGCTCCTGCACCAACAGCGACCAGCTCTACGTCCTGGGCTCACCGGCCGACTCGGTGACGGTGAAGGTGGTGCAGGCCTGCTACGACGACGCCCAGGCCCAGTACCTGTGCACCACCGACCCCACCCAGTTCGCCACCTACCTGCCGCCGAACTGGACGGCGTCCGCGAACAACGGGGTGCTGACCGTCGGCATGGACTGCGCCCAGACCTGCACCAACTGGTACGGCGACGTCTACATCGTGCTCGTCGACAACGGCAAGTGCGTGGCCCCCTCGCACCGGACGACCCTGATCCAGATGGACGTCAACATCGACATCTGACGCCTCACGGCGCCGGCTCGTTCCCCCTCCAACACATAACGTTCCCTTTATGCTTTAGACTGGTTCATAAAGCAACCTTTATGTTTCTCCAGAACCCGCGCCGTGAGTTGCCCGACCACTTCCTGGCCTTCGCCAACCCGACGCGCCTGCGCATCCTGGAGCGCCTGGCCCAGGCCGGCGAGGTCAACGTCAACGAGCTCGCCGCCTACCTGCACATGAGCCAGCCCCGCATCTCCTGGCACCTGCGCACGCTGCGGCTGGGCGGCGTGATCCGAACACGGCGCGAAGGGCGCCAGGTCTACTGCTCGCTGGACATAGAGAACATCCGGCGCTATCGCGAGCGCCTCGACGAGATGCTCGGTCTTTCCCGAGTCGGAAAAGTGAAAGTTCGTGAGGAGGTGGGCGCATGAGCGCCAATCACAGGAACGGCCAACGCCGGGGTGGCGACAACAAGGTCCGGGTGGCCATCGTGGGGGTGGGCAACTGCGCCTCCTCGCTGGTCCAGGGTGTCCATTACTACCGCGACGCGTCGACCAAGGACTCGGTCCCCGGCCTCATGCACGTCGACCTGGGCGGATACCACATACGCGACATCGAATTCGTGGCCGCGTTCGACATCGACAAGAACAAAGTCGGCCTCGACCTGTCCGAGGCGATCTTCACCAAGCCCAACAACACCGTGAAGTTCGCGGATGTGCCGAAGGCCGGAGTCAAGGTCCAGCGCGGCATGACGCACGACGGGATCGGCAAGTATCTCGCCGACGTCGTCACGAAGGCGCCGGGCGAGACCGCTGACGTCGTCGGCATCCTCAAGAAGACAAGGGCCGACGTCGTGGTCAGCTACCTTCCGGTCGGCTCCGAAGAGGCGACCAAGTGGTACGTCGAGCAAGCGCTCACGGCCGGCGTCGGGTTCGTCAACTGCATTCCCGTCTTCATCGCGCGCGAGCCGTACTGGCAGAAACGGTTCCTCGAGAAGAACCTGCCCATCATCGGCGACGACATCAAGTCGCAGGTCGGCGCGACGATCATCCACCGGGTGCTGACGCGGCTCTTCAGAGACCGCGGGGTCAAGCTCGAGCGCACCTACCAGCTCAACTTCGGCGGCAACACGGACTTCCTCAACATGCTCGAGCGCGAGCGCCTGATGTCCAAGAAGATCTCCAAGACGCGCTCGGTCACCTCGCAGCTCGACTACGACATCGGCAAGGACAACGTGCACATCGGACCGTCGGACTACGTGCCCTGGCTGAACGACCGGAAGTGGGCCTACATCCGGCTCGAAGGCCGCTCCTTCGGCGACGTGCCCCTGAACGTCGAGCTCAAGCTCGAAGTGGTCGATTCACCCAACTCGGCGGGCATCGTCATCGACGCCGTCCGCTGCGCCAAGCTGGCGCTGGACCGCGGCATCGGCGGAGCCCTCGAGTCGCCGAGCTCCTACTTCATGAAATCGCCGCCGGTGCAGTACAGCGACAACGAGGCCAGAAGGTTGGTGGAGGAGTTCATCGAAGGTGATAAGGCGGGCGTCGATGGGCGCGACGGGCGCGACCGCCGCGTCCCCAAAGCTAAACCGGCCGCCGCTGCTCGCCGCTAGTTACCGCGCGGGGGCGCGCGTCCTGCGCGCGACGCCAACCGGCCTGCGGCACGCCGCAGCGTCGCCGGGCGGCCTGGCGTGGTTCTGGCTCAGCCGTGGCCAGCGCAAGGCCGCGCTGGACAACTACGCGGCAGCCATGGGCCGGGATCCCGGCGATCCCGACGTCGCGCGCGTGGCCAGGCGCGCCTTTCAGAACTACGGCCGCGTGCTGATGGACTTCCTGCTCATCGGGAGCCTCACCCCGGCCGAGCTCATCGCTCGGATGTCGATCGACGGTCGCGAGCACCTGGACGCGAGCCTGGCCCGCGGTCGCGGCGTGATCATGGCGGTGCCTCACATGGGCTCGTGGGACATGGCCGGCTCATACGGCGGCGCGCTGGGCTACCGGATAGCCGCCGTCGCCGATCGGTTTCCCGGCTCCCTGAACGATGCCGTCGTGAGGACGCGTCAGCGCTTTGGGGTGAGCGTCATCACGCTGGGCAGGTCGGCCGTGCGCCCGATCACCGAGGCGTTGAAAGCCAACTCCGTCGTGGCGCTGCTGTGCGACCTCGAGCAGGGGCCGGGTGTGCCGGTGCGCTTTTTCGGACGGCGCGCGATCGTGCCTGGCGGCCCGGCCGCGATCGCCATCAAGACGGGCGCCGCCTTGGTCCCGGCGTGCCAGTACGCGACCTCGCCAGGGCGCTACCAGGTCCATCTCGACCCTCCGCTGGCGTGGACCGTCGAGGAGACGAAGGAGACCCTGATGCAGCGCGTGATCGAGCGTTTCGAGGAATTCATCAAGGAGCGACCTGACCAGTGGTACGCGTTTCGGCCAATGTTCTCTCGCTGAGGAATGGGCGAGTGGACGTGGCGAGGCTTCAGAATCGTCCAGTCTGTGGTCGAGCGGATTCCCCGCTCCTGGGCCTACGCGCTCGCCGTCCTGGGCGCGAAGTTCGCGTGGTGGTTCTCCCCACTCGCGCGGCCGCGCCTGGAGTACAACCTCAGGATCGCGTGCCCGGAGCTCGAGGGCGACGGCAGGGCACTGAGGCGACTGTCCTGGCTGAACTTCCGGAACCACGCAAAGGCGTACGCCGACCTGATGCAGCTGCCGCGCATGCACGTCGAGTCGATGCGCTCGCGGCTGAAAGTCGAGGGTTGGGAGCACCTGGAGGAGGCGCGGGCGCTGGGCAAGGGCGTGCTGGTGGTGTCGTGCCACATGGGCTCTTACGAAGTGGTGGCGGCGATCTGGTCGGCGACGCTGGCTCCCGTGAGCTTCTTCGCCGAGGAGGTGGAGCCGCGGACCCTGTTCGAGTGGTACCGGGACACTCGCGCGCGCCTCGGCATCAGCGTCTTGACGCTCGACCACGGCGGCATTCGCAAGGTCCTGGACGCGCTGCGCGAGCAGGAGATGGTGATCACCGCGATCGACCGCGACATCACCGGCACGGGTTACCTGATGCCGTTCTTCGGCAAGCTCGCGCCGATACCGCTCGGTCCGGCGGCGATCGCGCTGCGCCTCGGCACGCCGCTGTTCCCCGTCTGCGTGTACCGCATGCCGGACGACACCTACGTGGCGGAGGGCGCGCCGCTCGTCCACGCAAAGTCGACCGGCGACTCACGGGCAGACCAGGTGCGGGCGACCGGGGAGGTGCTGCGCCACATCGAGGGGTTCATTCAGCGGCATCCCGAGCAATGGCATGTGCCGCATCGGATCTGGTCAGGCTTGCCCGCCTCCCCATGAATGGGGAAGAGTTGGTGTTATGAGGGTAGGGCTGGTTTCCCCGTATGACTTCGCTTCGCCGGGCGGCGTGAACGACCAAAATCGTGGGGGGATCAGGATCCCCCCACGGGCCCTCCTTTGCGCGCGACGACTGGGAGGCGTTTGGAAGGAGAGTGTTTGGGTGACGGCCGGAGTGAATCCGGCCTGCGCACCACGCTTGGGCTCCAGATGAAAGTCGGATTGGTCTCCCCCTACGACTTCGCTTCGCCGGGCGGTGTCAACGACCACGTCCGCCACCTGGCGGTCCAGCTGCAGGAGCTCGGTCACGAGAGCCGGATCTTTGCGCCCTCGAGCCGCTCCGACGTCGGGTTCGACAAGGCGCGCTTCTACCGCATCGGCACTCCGATCGCGATCCCGGCCAACGACTCGGTCGCGCGGATCACGCTCAGCTTCCACCTGGCCAACCAGGTCGCGGCGATCGTCGCCGACGAGCGCTTCGACGTCCTTCACTTCCACGAGCCGCTGATGCCTGCGCTGCCGATGACGATGCTGCGCATGTCCACGACCGCCAACGTGGGCACCTTTCACGCCTTCTCGCGCTCCAACGTCGGCTACTACTACGGCCGGCCCCTCCTCCAGCCCTACCTCGCGCACCTGCACCGTGCGATCGCGGTCAGCGAACCGGCGCGCGCGTTCGTGAACCGGTACTTTCCCGACTTCCGGATGCGGGTCATCCCAAACGGCATCGACGTCGACACCTACCGGCCGGGGCTGGCGCCCATCCGCCACCTGCGTGACGGCAACCTCAACGTGCTGTTCGTGGGCCGCCTGGAGAAGCGCAAGGGCCTGGGCGACCTCCTGCGCGCCTATCGAGCCCTGAGCTCGCGTGTCCCACAGACGCGCCTGATCATCGTCGGCGACGGGCCGCTCCGAGGCCGGGTCGAGTCGTACATCGCGAGACACAGGCTGGCCAACGTGGTCATGGCCGGGTACGTTCCGGACAGCGTGAAGCCGCGCTACTACAACAGCGCGGACATCTTCTGCTCTCCCGCCACCGGGGCGGAGAGCTTCGGCATCGTCCTGCTCGAAGCGCTTGCGTCCGGTCTGCCGGTGGTGGCGACCGAGGTGCCGGGCTACATGTCGGTGCTGGAGCCGGGCCGTGACAGCATCACGGTGCCGCCGAAGAACTGGCGCGAGCTGGCGGCGTCGCTGGTGATCCTCGCCAGGGACCCCGAGCTGAGGCAGCGCCTGGGCGGCTATGGACTGCAGAAGGCGCGCCGCTACTCGTGGGAGGTGGTTGCGTCCGAGGTGGTCGAGGTCTACCACGAGGCTCGCAAGGCGTTGGCGACCGAGCCTGCATCCCTGGAGGCGAGCAGTGTTCACCACGCGGTTTGAAGCCTGGGTCCGGCGCCACGCCGAGGCCCTGATCACCGCCCTGGGCCGGACGCCGCTTACCCCGAACCAGGTTACTGTGGTCGGGCTTGCGCTCACCTTTGTCGCCGCCGGTCTCGCGGCTTTCGGCCAGCTGCGGTGGGCGGGCGTGGTGCTGATCTTCGCCGGCACGTGCGACATCCTCGACGGAGCGCTCGCGCGCTCGACCAGGGCGAGCTATCCATACGGTGCGTTTCTCGACTCGACGCTGGATCGCTACTCGGAGGGTGCCGTGTACCTGGGCCTGGCCGCGTACTTCATCACTGTCGACGGCCCGCTTCAGGAGTGGCTGGTCCTCGCCACGCTCGCAGCCCTCGCCGGCTCTTTCCTGGTGAGCTACGTGCGAGCGCGCGCCCAGAGTCTCGGCTTCACGTGCAAGTCGGGCCTTTTCCAGCGCCCGGAGCGTGTGGTCGTGACCGTGATCGGGCTGCTGTTCGGCGGCTACGTGCTGTACGGAGTCGTCTTCCTGCTCGCGATCGTGACCAACATCACCGCTCTGCAGCGCATCCGCGAGGTCTGGCTCCAGGGCCGCGCCCAGCGTCTCGAGCACGAGCGCGAGATCAAGGCGCGACGCGCTGCCGCTTCCAACCAGGCGCGATGATCGATCCGTTCGAGGGGGTCGTCGGCCACGCCCAGGCGCTGGACCAGCTGCGCTCGCAGCTGACGACCCAGCGCCTGGCCCACGCCTACCTGTTCGTCGGCGAATCCGGACTCGGCAAGACGACGGCAGCTCGCGCCCTGGCGGCGGCCCTGCTCCCCGAAGCGCAGCTGACCAGGCATCCCGACTACTGGGAGGACGATCGGATCAAAGCGCTCTCGATCAACGAGATCAGGCTGCTCCCGGACAAGCCTCCCGAGTTCCACGAGCTGTCCCTGCAGGCGTTCCTCAACCTCAAGCCTGCGGTCGGCTCGCGGCGCGTGGCTGTGGTCACCAGGGTGGGGCGACTTCGCGACCAGGACCAGGGCGTGCTCCTCAAGACACTCGAGGAGCCCCACCCGAACCGCGTCATCGTGCTCACGACGCCGAGCCTCAACCCGTTCGTCGTCCTGCCGACTGTGGTCTCCCGCTGCCAGCGCGTTTTCTTCCACCCGGTGCCCGCGCCGGCGATCGCAGGCCTCCTCGAGGCGCACGGCGTCGATGGGCAACGAGCCCAGCTCCTCGCCGACCTTTCCGGCGGGCGTCCGGGTTGGGCGATGCGGCGGGCCGGCGACGCGAGCGTGATCGAGCTCCACCACACGTGGACGCGGCGACTCGAGGAGATCTTCGGCGCCCCCGCGGACGTGCCGCTGCACCTCGCCGCCCAGCTCGACTCCGAGCAGATGGGATGGCGGCGCAGCGAGAGCGACGAGGAGGACCCGGCGCTGTTCGCGATCGCGAGCTGGCAGATCGAGCTGCGGCGCCGCATGCTGGCGACGCACGGCGGCGACCAGGGCACGTGGGCGCGCCTGCTCGAGCTTTCCTACGACACGCTCGGCTACCTCGAGCAGAACGTCAGCCCGCGCCTGGCCCTGGAAACATTCCTCCTCGAATGTCGAAAAGCGTCATAAGGAGGGCGCTCCAGGGGTTCCAGGCCTACACGCCGGGCGAGCAGCCGCCGGACGGGGAGGGGTGGGTCAAGCTCAACACCAACGAGTCGCCGCTGCCCCCGTCGCCGAAGGTGATCGAGGCGATCAAGGCCGCGGCCACCGACTCACTGCGCCTCTACCCGAGCCCGACCGCCCAGCCCGCGCGCGAGGCGATCGCTCGCAAGTTTGGGCTGGAAGCGTTCCAGGTCGCGGTCGGCAACGGCGGCGACGAGCTGATCGAGATGTGCTTCCGCGCCTTCGCCGGGGCGGGCGACCGCGTCGCTTTTCTGGCGCCGACGTATCCGCTGCTGGAGCCGCTGTGCCGGATCCACGAGGCCGTGCCGTCGACGCATCCCACCGAGGAGTTCGCGGAGCTGCCGCCAAGCCTCGGACCCGACCCCGCCCCGCTCAAGTTCATCGTCAACCCGAACTCGCCGACGGGGGCGCTGTTCGCCACCTCCGACGTGGAGGCGGCCGTGGCGGCCTCATCCGGCGTGGTGGTCATCGACGAGGCGTACGTGGACTTTGCGCCGCACTCTTGCCTTCCACTCCTGAAGAGGCACGAGAACGTGCTCTTGCTCCGGACCTTCTCCAAGTCATACGGCCTGGCGGGTCTGCGCATCGGTTTTGCCCTGGGCCCGCGCGAGGTGATCGAATCGCTCGACGCCGTCAAGGACTCGTACAACGTCGACCGGCTGGCGATTGCCGCCGCGGTGGCGGCGATCCAGGACGAGGAGCACCACCGAGGGCTCGTCGGCGAGGTGGTGCGCAACCGGGGTGAGCTGGGGCGCGCGCTCGAGGCGCTGGGCTTTGAGCTGGCGCCCTCGGCGGCCAACTTCGTCTTTGTCCGGCCGCCCAGGCCCGCGGCCGAGGTCGTGGCGGGCCTGCGCGAGCGCAAGATCCTGGTCCGCCATTACGATCGTGAGCCGATCTCGGGCTGGGTCCGGATCACGATCGGCACGCGCGAGCAGCACGAGGCGCTGCTCGCCGCATTGAAGGAGATTCTTTGACCACAACACCGACGCGAGACGAAGCGTGGGATCTCGTCACCTCGTTGACGAAATCGGATCAGCTGCGCCGCCACATGCGAAGTGTTGAGGCTGCGATGCGCGCGTATGCCCGGCGGTTCGGCGAAGACGAGGAGCGCTGGGCGGTCCTGGGGCTTATCCACGACTGGGACTACGAGTCGGGGCCGACGCTCGACCTCCATCCGATGCGCGGCATCCAGATGCTGCGGGAGAAGGGCTGGCCGGAGGACATCCTCGAGGACATCGCCTCGCACGCCGACTACCTCAACGTGCCGCGCGACACGAACATCCGCAAGGCGCTCAATGCGGTGGACGAGATGTGCGGCTTCATCATTGCCTGCGCGCTGGTCAAGCCCGACAAGTCGCTGAGCTCCGTGGAAGCGAGCACGGTCCGCAAGAAGATGAAGGACAAGGCTTTCGCTCGCGGCGTGCACCGGGATGAGCTCGTCGCGGGCGCCGAGGTGCTCGGTATACCCTTCGACGAGCACGTGGAGTTCGTCCGCGATGCCCTGAAGCCAATCGCACAGGAGCTGGGACTGAACCCATGAGCACCACCGGGCGTCCTCGTGTCCTCCTGATGCACCCCATCCTCGATCCCGGTCCCTCGATCCTGGCCGAGGCGGCCGAGGTCCTCGCCTACCCGCCGGACCGCCCCCTCGACGAGGCGAACATCCGGCAGGCGGCGGAAGGCTGCGTCGGCATCGTCAGCCAGCTCATGGACCCCATCCGCGAGACGGTGCTGTCGTCGCCCGGCCTCAAGTGCGTGAGCAACGTCGCGGTGGGCTTCGACAACATCGACGTCCCGACCGCGACCGCGCACAAGGTGATGGTGACCAACACGCCGGGCGTGCTCGACGACGCGACGTCCGATTTCGCGTTCACGCTGCTCATGGCCACGGCGCGCCGCGTCGTCGAGGCGGACAGCTTCACCCGAAGCGGCTACTTCCGCGGCTGGGCCATCGACATGATGCTGGGCCAGGATGTTTTCGGCGCCACGCTCGGCATCGTGGGCATCGGTCGCATCGGCCGCGGCGTGGCGCACCGCGCGAAGGGCTTCAACATGCGTGTCCTTTACTACGATCCGCAGCCCCTCCCGCGTGAGGCCGAAGAGCAGCTCGGCGCGACGCGCGTCGACCTGAACCGCCTGATCGCGGAGTCGGACTTCATCTCGGTCCATGTGCCTTTGACGCAGGAGACGCTTCACCTCATCAGCACCCAGCAGTTCAACTCGATGAAGCGGAACGCGATCCTCGTCAACACCTCGCGCGGTCCGGTGGTCGACGAGGCCGCGCTGGTCGAGGCGCTCAACGCGCGAAAGCTGGCCGGCGCCGGACTCGACGTCTACGAGCGCGAGCCCGCGGTGCATCCCGGCCTGGTCCCGATGCCGAACGTCGTGCTCGCGCCGCACATCGCGAGCGCCACCGTGCGCACACGCTCCGAGATGTCGGCGATGGCCGCGCGCAACATGGCGACCGCGGTCCGCGGCGGCCGGCCGCCGAACCTGCTCAACCCCGAGGTCAAGCGATAGCCCTCGCGCTCCGGTACCGATTGCTGGCGCTGGACCTCGACGGGACCATCCTTGGCCTGCACCTCGAGCTCGATCCGCGGGACGTCGAGGCGGTGCGCCGGCTGGTTGCCGCAGGGGTGACCGTGATCGCATGCACGGGCCGCCCATTCCCGGGCGCGGCGCCCTGGGCGGAGCGACTCGGTCTCGAGGGTCCGATCGTCTGCTACCAGGGCGCGCAGGTGCGGAACCTGGACGGGAGCGTGGTGCTCGACCGCGGGGTGCCGCACGACCTCGCCATGGAGGTGATCCGGCTGGCGCGAGAGCGCCGCCTGCACGTGCAGGCGTATCGCGACGACAGGCTGATCGTCGAGCGCGATCGAGAAGAGGCCCATGTTTACGCGCGCCACGCGGGCATGGACGTCCACGTCGTCGACGATCTCGACGAGGCGATGGGACCGACGACTCCGAAGCTGGTCATCGTGGCTGCGCCCGAGGTCAACGAGGCGCTTCTCCCAGAGGCCAGGCAGCGGTGGGCCGGCAAGCTCAACGTCGCGACGTCGGTGTCGGAATATCTCGAGTTCACCAGCGTGGAGAGCGACAAGGCGACAGCCTTGCGTTTTCTGTGCGAGCGGTTGGGCGTCGCCCAGGAGCAGGTGGTGGCCGTCGGCGACGGCCGCAACGACGCGTCGATGATCGCCTGGGCCGGACTCGGGGTGGCGGTCGAAGGCTCGCCGCCAGAGGTGATCGCCGCCGCCGATCGCACCATCCCGGCCCCGGGCAATGCTGGAATCCAGCGCCTCTCCGAGGCGTTGCTCTCTTAGATGGCCACTTTGATGCTGGTGCACGCTCATCCCGACGACGAGGCGATCTCGACGGGCGGCGTGATGATGAAGGCGAAGGCGCACGGACACCGCGTCGTGCTGATCACCGGGACGCGCGGCGAGGTGGGCGAGATCTACAACATGGACGAGGCGTCGTCGCGGCCGAGGCTGGGTGAGATCCGCACGGCCGAGCTCAAGGCGGCGGCCGAGATCCTGGGGGTCGACCGCCAGGAGTTCCTGGGCTACCGCGACTCCGGCATGGTGGACACCGACGACAACAAGGACCCGCGCTCGTTTCATCAGGCCAGGCTGGAGGAGGCGGCAGCCAGGCTGGCGGTTTTCGTCCGCGAGGAGCGCCCCGACGTCGTGGTCACCTACGCGGAGGACGGCGTGTACGGTCACCCCGACCACATCAAGGCGCACTTCGTGACCACGGCTGCACTCGACGTGGTGGAGCGCGAGGGGCACGCCGTCAAGAAGCTGTACTACACGGCGATCCCGCGTTCGCTGATGGAGGCGTTCGTCCAGCAGATGCCGGAAGAGGCGCGCCAGGCGATGGGCGGCAACATGCGGGTCGCGGGCACGCCGGACGAGCTGGTCACGACGCAGGTCGACGTGCAGGACTACGTCGCGGGCAAGCGGGACGCATTTCGCGCTCACGTGAGCCAGAACGACCCGAACTCCTGGTTTGCGACCATGCAGGACCAGGTGTACGAGCTCGCGTTTGGCACGGAGTACTACCAGCTCGCGCGTGGGGAGCTTGGGTCGGAGAAGCCGGAACCAGACCTGTTCGCGGGTATCGCCTAGGCGCCGGACTCCGCCATTCGGGCACAAGTGGCCGCCTGCGCCGGCGTGGACCTCGCCATTCGGGCAAGAACGGCGGGGGTTTACGACCTGGGTTGATCCGTCAGGCTGGGTCCCCGATCCTGACGGGATGCCACTGCGACCTGCAGTACCGGCCGTGCTCAAGACTGGTCCGTTCACGTTGGCCGAAGCCAGGCGTGTCGGCGTCATGCGTGGTCAGCTACGCGGATCCTGTTATCGCAGGCTGGGCGCAGGTCTCTACCGGTGGATCGGCCTGAGCGAAAGTCCACACGTGATCCTGAGAGCGATGGCCAAGCGGCTCCCGGCCGGCGCCGCCTTCTCGGGCCTCACAGCAGCCTGGTTGCACGGCCTTGAGGTCCGGCCTTGTGATCCCATCGAGGTCACGATGCCCGAACCGACCGGAAGCAGCCGCCGGTCGGGTGCCTCGGTCCGCCGCAACGTGCTTTCCACCGATCAGATCGTGACGCAACGTGGCTTACCGACGACGTCGGCACTGCGTACGGTGGTCGATATCGGTGGCAGAGATCCGCTGACCGAAGGGGTCGTCGCGGCCGATCTCTTCCTTCACGCGCGGTTGGTCAGCATCGCCCAACTGCGCTCGTATGTTGCGGATCATCCTGGAACGAAGGGCATAGCTCGGCTCCGCCGTGTGGTTCACCTGGCCGAACCGAAGGCCGAGTCTGCGATGGAAACGCGATTGCGAATGCTCCTGGTACTTGCCGGTCTTCCCCGGCCAGAGATTCAGGTTTCCATCCGTGACGCCGGCGGCCAGCTGTTGGGACGTCCAGACCTGCTTTATCGCTCTCAGTGCCTGGCCATCGAGTTCGACGGCGGCAACCACCGCGATCGCCTGGTCGCGGACAATCGCCGCCAGAACGGCCTCGTTGGCGCGGGCTTTCGGTTGCTTCGCTTCACCGCGGCGGACGTCTACGGAACGCCCGATGCGGTTGTGGCGCAGGTCCGTGATGGCCTCCACGTACACTCGAAGCGCTGATGGAAGTCCTGAAGATCACGCCCCGCGGCTATTGCCACGGCGTGGTCGACGCGTTCCGGATCGCCAGGCGGGTGCGCGAAGAGACCAACGGGCCGGTCAACATGCTGGGCATGCTCGTCCACAACACGCACGCCACCGACGACCTGCAGGCCCAGGGCATCGCCCTCGTCGACCAGCCGAATCGACTCGCCGGCCTCGAGCACATCAAGGAAGGCACCGTGATCTTCACGGCGCACGGCGTCTCCCCCCAGGTCAAAGCGCGCGCGGTCGAGCTCGGCCTGAAACCCGTTGACGCCACCTGCTCCGACGTCGTCCGCACCCACGAGCTGGTCGCCGACCTCGCCCGGAAGGGTTACGAGGTCGTTTACATCGGGCGCAAGGGCCACCCCGAGCCCGAGGGTGTGATGGGCGAGGCTCCCGGGCGCGTGTACCTGGTCCAGGAGCCGGAGGACATCGACGCCCTCGAGCTCAACGGCGACCGCATCGCCGTCACGTGCCAGACGACGCTCTCGGTTTGGGACACCGAGGATCTGATCGGCCGCGTGCAGGCGCGCTACCCGCAGGCCGAGGTCTACAACGAGATCTGCCGCGCCACCCAGGAGCGGCAGGAGGCCGCGGTGGAGGCCGCCAAAGAGGTCGACCTGGTGATCGTGGTCGGCAGCCCGCGATCCTCCAACTCGCTTCGCCTGGTCGAGGTCGTGAAGAAGCTCGGCCACAAGCCTGCCTACCTGGTCGACCGGTTCGAGGACCTGGACCTGGCCTGGTTCAAGGGGGCGCGGAAGGTGGGCGTCACGAGCGGGGCGTCAACTCCGACGCAGCTCACGCGCCGGGTGATCGAGTACCTGGAGTCGCTCGAAGTCCCGGCCTGATAAGCAACCCCGCCATTCGGGCACGAGCGGCGGCCTCCATCGCACCTGATACGACCGTTTGTGCCCGAATGGCGGGAAAACGTCCGAAGTTCCGGCCTAGCTTCCTCTGAGGCGGCGGAGCACCCCGCCAAGACCCCGCCCACCGGCGCGGGCAGAAGATGAGTTCGGCTCGCCAGGCGCGACGGCTGGCGGCGGCGCTGCAGTCTCCGGTGTGTGCGCGGCGCGCGGTTCGTGCTCTTCCTCGCGCGCCGTGGAGCCAGACGCGCGCCGGCGCCGCCTCCTCCGCGCGGGTCCGGCAGCCCTTTCCGGCTTGGCGCTCCCGGCGGGAGGCGCCGCGATGGGCGGCGGTTCAGGCACCGCAGCCGCGGTCCCGTTCGTTCGCGAGCGCCGCCGCCGGCGACGCGGCGCCGCCCCCGGAGCCGCTGCGGCCGCCGGGGCTGCATGCGCCGGCTCGGCCAGACGCTGGTGCCCGGCCGCGAGGTCTCGCTTGACCTTCGCGCCGACCTCGCCCTCGGCGCACATGGCCCCGTCGGCCGTGTGAACGTCTACCCTCCAGACGACGATCGAGGAGGGCGCTCCGCCTCGCGGCGGCCGCTTCTGGGTCAGCGTCCAGCGCGCATAGATCGTGTCGCCGGCCCGCACCGAGCGCGGGAATTTCCAGTTCAGCCACTCCCACTCGGCAACCGAAGGCACCGGCATGTCCATCGAGCCGAGCCCGACGGCCATGGCGACGACCAGCGCAGGAGGGGCGACCCGCGGGCCATCGCGACCGGCCTCGATCGTCAGCGGCGAGAAATCGCCGGCCACGCCGGCGAAAAGGGCTATTTCGGCTTCGGTGACGGTGCGACGGCGGGTCGTCCATTCGCCGCCAAGGGGAAGGTCGTCAAAAGAGAGCGGCTCCAGATCGCAGCCGAGTATAGCCGCGAACTGATTTCAACGTTCGAGCGTTAACCTATGGCAACTTCAGTCCGACCCCGGGAGGCACTGTGGATCTCGCCGCGATTCTGCTCGTCGTCTTAGGCCTGCTTCTCATCACGATCATCCTTCTGACCGTCTCGCTGATGCGCCGGCACGGCACGGCACGAGAGCTGGAGGTCGCGTTGAGCGACGCCGGCGGCGCCCGCGACCGCGCCGCCCTCTTGCTCGCGATGGCCTCCGCGGTGAACTCGTCACTCGCGCTGGAAGAGGTCCTGAATGTCGCGCTCACCCACGCCGGCCGGATCATGGGCGCCGTCGCCGGGGCAATGTACCTCGTCAGGGCCGGCAAAGCGGAGATGTACCGCGAGGCCTCGTACAACCTGACCACGCGCGCCCGCGGAGGGCTGCGCAAGATCGACGAGGAGCCGCTCAGCTCGGCGCTCGCGGCCATGCGCCCCCTCGTCGTCAAGCTCGACGAGCACACGGCGCCCGGGCTGGAGCTTGGCGGCCACCCTCAGCACGCCCTCGTGGTCCCCATCCAGCGCTCCGGGCAGCTCATGGGTGCGATGGAGCTCTACCTGAACGCCTGGCGCGAGCTCACCGAAGACCAGGCCGGCCTCCTCAACGGAGTCGCCTCGCAGGCGGCCATCGCCATCCGCCACGCGCAGCTCTTCGAGCTGCAGGAGGAGCACGCGCTCACCGACGAGCTGACCAAGCTTCCAAACCGCCGCGCCCTCGCCCAGCGGTTCTTGCAGGAGATGCAGCGGGCGCGCCGCCACAAGTACTCGATCGCATTCCTGATGATCGACCTCGACCATTTCAAGCAGGTCAACGACACCTACGGGCACCTCAACGGTGACGCCGTGCTGGCGGAGCTCGCGCAGATCCTCAGGGGCAGCGCGCGCGAATCCGATGTGTGTGCGCGCTACGGGGGAGAGGAGTTCGCGCTCATCCTGCACGAGACGACGGAGCCGGGGGCCCACATCCTGGCCGAGCGCATCCGTGCCAGGGTGGCCGCCGCGACGTTTCCGGGCGGCCTGAAGCTGACGATCAGCGTCGGCGTCGCGGCCACCGACGACGCCGCCCTCTTCACGCAGCTGATCGACCGCGCCGACCAGGCGCTCTACGTGGCCAAGCAGGGAGGCCGCAACCAGGTGCGGGTCGCCGACATGGACGCCCCCGCCCCGAAACCACACGTGACGAGGCCAGAGCCAGAAGCGGTCTAAGGTCGCAGGGGGCACCAGCGACGCTTGTCGCCGCCGGAGTAAATCCGGCCGCGATTTGAAACGACTAGAGTCCGGGGAAGTGGCCCACTTCTGCGTCAACTGCGGCGCGCCCCTGGTCATGAGGGTCATCGAGGGCCGCGAGCTCGAGGCCTGTGCCAACGACGACTTCGTCCTCTGGCGCGACCCGAAGGTCGCCGCCGCGGTGGTCGTCGAGCACGACGGCGGTGTGGTGCTCGGCCGGCGCGCCATCGAGCCGGGCTACGGCCAGTGGTGCCTGCCGGGCGGCTTTGTCAACCACGACGAGGATCCGGCGGCCGCAGCGGCTCGTGAGTGCCTCGAAGAGATCGGTGCCGCGGTCGAGATCACAGCCCTGCTCGGCACCTACCACGTCGCCAAGACGACCGCCTCGAGCATCGTGGGCATCGCCTACTCGGGACGGCTGGCCGCCGGCGAGGCGATCTCGGCAGGCCCCGAAATGCTCGAGGTAGCCGTGTTCAGACCTGGCGCGTTACCGCCGCTCGCGTTTCCGAGTCACCAATATGTGCTGGCTCTGCACGCCGGACCGCGACGCTCTGCATCGCCGCCATCACCAGAACGAGCACCATCGTGACTGCGGCGCAGGCGGTGAACCCGGCCGCGTAGCCGTAACCCTGCACGATCGGGCCGAACAGCAACGGTCCGATCGCGAGCCCGCCGAACAGCGTCGTTCCGTACATGCCCATCGTCACGCCGCGCGTGGACGCGCTCGAGAGGTCGGCGAACACGACGCCGATGGCGACGAAGCTCAGCGCGATGAACGGCGTGCCGATCGCCAGCACGATCGCCGGAACGACGAACCCGGAGAGGTGTCCGACGACCACACACACCGCCGACCAGCCGGCCGCGCCCACGAACACGATGGGCCAGCGCCGGCGCGCCCGATCCACAAGGCGGCCTGCGGGGATGCGCGACACCGCGTTCACGACCGCCTGCAGCGCAAGCAGGTAGCCGACCTGCGAGCTGGGCAGGTTGAGCTGCTCCTTGCCGAAGATCGGGACGAAGGCGTTGAAAGTGCCCCAGCTCAGGGTTATGGCCAAGAGGCCGATGGTCACTGGCACGAAGGCCGGCTGCCGGAAGAGCGCGCGCAGCGGACCGCGCAGGGACAAGCCCTGCTCGGAACGTTGCGTCGTGCGGCTTGCCACCAGCACGCCGGGAACGGCGAAGGCGAGGAGGATCGTCGTGATCGCAATGTCGGCGCGAACGTCGACCCAGGTGAGGGCCAGCCCCGCCACCGATGGTCCGAGAAAGAAACCCGCCTGCATCGAAAAGGTGAGCCAGCCCATCGCCCGGCCCATGCGCGACCGGGAAACCGACTCAGTCACAGCCGCGAAGATCGCGGACTGCTGGATGCCCGCCGCGAAGCCGCCGATGATCTGCCACAGGAAAAGGGGCGGGACCGTCGCGGTCGCGGCCGTGGCCAGCTGCGAGCCCGCGGTCAGGACGAGCGACAGCCCGAGCAGGGTGCGCACGCCGAAGCGGTCGACCAGGACGCCGGCCGGCAGGGCCAGGAACGCGGCCACGATGGTGGCGACCGAGAACAGCGCGCCAACCTCGAAGCGGCTTGCGCCGAGGTCGTGCGCGTACAGGGGAACGGTCAGGCCGCGAGCGCCGATGCTGGCGAAAATCGCGCCCGCCGCGACGTAAAGCGCGAGGGCGCGGCGCGATTCGGGGATCGCTTTGGCCATCGTGCCTAACATACCGGCGACATGGTTCGCGAACGGGTTGGCGACTGGAAGCTGGCCTGGCGGTTCGCGCTCGCGGGCCTCGCCGCGGGCGTGCTCGTCATCATCACTGCTTCAACCGGCGTCACGGCCGGAACATTCGACGGCGCCCAGGATCGCCTGTTCCCCGCGCCGGCCCCAGATTCGCGGATCACGCTGGTCGCCATCGACCAGCTGTCCGCGGACAACCTGGGCGGGTACCCCCTCGTCTCGAACGCATATCACGCCAAGGTCATCAACTACCTGATGAGCCTGCACCCAAGCGTGATCCTGTTCGACATTCCGCTGAACACGTTCACTCCGCCGGACCCGGAGGACAGGTCGAACACGAACGATGCCCTGATCACCGCCCTCACGAACGCGTCGAGCAAGATCGTTCTCGTCTGCACGGCGGACGTTGGCGTTTACGACGGGTTCCAGGTCGGCGAGCTGATCGGCGAGCGCACGCTCGGTATTCCCGATGCCGCCAACGCCATACGTGGCGTCAAGCTGCGCACCCCGCAAACGTGCATCGAAAACGAGAGCCAGGAGCCGGCCTTTCTACAGGCGTTGCGAATCTCCGAGGGCATCGCCGAACCTCTGGAAACCAGCGGCGGCACGGCGAAGTTTGGGCCGCATCGCATTCCGCTGGCCGGCGACCAGATGCTGATCGACTTCACGCGTGGAACCGGCCCGACATGCACGTACGCGCAGATCTTCAAGGGTGGCTGTCCACATCCCGACCTGATCACCAACCACATCGTCGTTGTCGGTACCAAGCTGATCGACGGCGGTGACATTTACTCGCAGCCGGTCGCCTTTACGCATGACGCGAGCTTCTGCCCGGAGTCTCGGGGGCGATGCATGCTCGACACGCAGAACTACGGCTATCGAATCCAAGCCGACGCGATGAGCACAATCCTCCAGGACCGTTATCTGAAGATTCAGCCGGACCTGTCGATGCGATTGACGGTCCTCCTGCTAGGGGTGCTTGTCGGCTTGCTCGTCTACCTGCTCTCGTTCCGGCTCGGGATGATCCTTGTCGCATCGCTCATCGTCCTCTACTACGCAGCGATCATCGGACTTGCGCAACTCGGCTACATCTCGGATCCGGTCCATGCACCGGCCACGATCGTCCTCGCCGCCATCGCGTCACTTGGCGCCCGGTACCTGCTCGAGGAACGCGAGCGCCGGAAAGTGGAGCGCATCTTCGGCCACTACATCGACCCCCGAGTCGCCCGCCAGCTGGCGGCGACGCGATCGGTGGACGACCTCATCTCGAAGGGTGAGCGCCGCGACCTGACCGTTCTGTTCATGGACATCAGGGGCTTCACATCGATGTCGGAGACGATGCGCGCTGACGACGTGCTCGCGGTCATACAGGACTATCTCGACGAGATGAGCAAGCTGATCCTCAAGTGGGACGGTCTCATCGACAAGTACGTCGGCGACGAGATCATGGCCCTCTGGAACGCGCCGCTCCCCCAGGCGAATCACGCCCTGCTCGCGATCCGCTGCGCCTACGACCTGGTCAACAACGCCCCGGCGGTGCAGGCGAAGCTCGCGGCAAGAGGCCTGCCCCCCATCGGCTGGGGCATCGGCATCAACACCGGGCCGGCGGTGGTCGGCAACATGGGCAGCCAGGAACGCCTGCAGTACACGGCGCTTGGCGACACGGTCAACACGGGCGCGCGATTCTGCAGCGCCGCCCCGGCGTTCGAGGTCTTGATCGGGCAGCCCACATATCAGGCGTGCGCCGACTACATCGCGGTCGATGAGCTGCCGGGCCTTCAGCTCAAGGGCAAGTCGGCCGAGACGTTCCGCCTCTTCAAGGTCACGGCCATCCGCGAGAACACGGGCTCGCGGTGGGTGCCGATGCCGACCGACCCGGCGCGCGAGGCGTACACCGCCAAGAAACAGCTGTACGCGACCCAGTCCGTCTTCGCGTGAGCCTCGCCCACGCGGCCGAGCTCCTGTCCTCGGCACGCAGCGGGCTGGCGCTAACAGGGGCTGGGGTTTCGGCCGAGAGCGGGATCCCCACGTTTCGCGGGGCGGACGGCCTGTGGACGAGGTTCGATCCCGTGAAGGTTTCCTCGATCGACACCTTTCTCGCCGACCCGACCGCCTACTGGACGGCGTCGAGGGAGCGCGGCAACATCGCGCTGGCCGCCAAGCCGAACGCCGGCCACCACGCGCTCGCGGCGATGGAGGCGGCCGGCCGCCTCGTCGCGGTGGTCACGCAGAACACCGACGGCCTGCACCAGGCCGCCGGAAGCAAGCGCGTCGTGGAGCTTCACGGGTCAGGGCGCACCGTGGCGTGCCTTGAGTGCGGCCGCACCGAGCCGCGGTCAGAGGTCCAGGCGCGGCTCGATGCCGAGATGCCGCCGCGGTGTCGGCACTGCGGCAGCACGCTCATGAAGCCGACGGTGATCCTTTTCGGCGAGCCCATGCCCCCGGATGCGGTGCGGGAGGCGTTCGACCTTGCCCAGAAGGCCGACGTGATTCTGGTCGTCGGGTCGTCGCTGGTCGTCTACCCGGCCGCGGACGTGCCTCTCGTGGCGGTCCGGTCCGGCGCCAGGATGATCGTGGTCAACGCCGAACCGACACCGTTCGACCGCCTGGCCGAAGTAGTGATCCACGGCCGCGCGGGCGAGGTGCTGCCGGAAATCCTCGACCTCATAGGTGCGTGACGCTCCCCGCGACGAAGGACCTGCCGTCGACGATCAGCTCGCCATGCGGTCCGATGTCCTGCGCGAGCCCTTCGGTCGAGTCGATGCGAATCCGCCGGCCGAGCGTGGCCGACAGCTCCCTCCAGCGGCTCAGCACTCGATCGTGCGGCGCAGCGCTCCAGGTGGCGATCTTCGCGCGCAACTTTTCGAACACCTCGTCCCGAGGCTGTTCGATCATCGCAGCGCCCGGAGGTGCCCAGGTCAGGTTGATGCCGATGCCACACACCGCCTTGTCCGGGGCCACCTCGACGAGAATCCCGCCAAGCTTGCGATCGTCCAGCAGCAGGTCGTTGGGCCACTTGAGCCGCACCTCTGGACCGCATGCCTCCGCCGCGGCGACGCCGGCAGCCAGGCTGAGCAGCGGATTGCGGTCGAGCACGAAGGACACCAGGAGGGCCCTACCGGGCGGGGCTTCCCATCGCCTTTCGAGTCGCCCTCGACCCGCGGTCTGGTGGTCGGCCATCACGATGGAACCGATCGGGAGCTCACGCGCGATGGCCTGCGTCGAAGTCACCGACTCGAGGCGCAAAACCTCCGGTTTACCCACGGCCGGTAAGCTACCTCAGTGCAGTTGCACCGGGCGGTCGTGCTCATCGTCATGATGCTGATCGCCGTGGGCGCGCTCGTGCTGCTGACCGCGGAAGGGATCGCGAGCTTCGACAGCAGGAGTCTTGTCGCTTTGATCGTGGTCGTCGTCGCGGCCGCGATCGGCGGCGTCGCGTTCAGCTGGAAACGCTACCGAAGCCGCCCATGAAGCCGCCCCTGCGGCTCGGCTACAAGGCGTCTGCCGAGCAGTTTGGGCCCCGCGAGCTGCTCGACTTCGCAGTGGCGGCCGAGTCCAACGGGTTCGACTCCGTCTTCGTGAGCGACCACTTCCAGCCGTGGCGCCATTCCGACGGGCACGCGCCGTTTGCGTTCTCGTGGTTGGCGGCGGTCGGTGAGAGGACGACCCGCGTCGCGCTCGGGACCTCTGTCAACACGCCGACGTTTCGCTACCACCCGGGGATCGTCGCCCAGGCGTTCGGCACCCTGGGCGCGCTGCACCCGGGACGCGTGATCCTCGGCGTGGGCACGGGCGAGCATCTCAACGAGGGCGCGCTCGGCATCCCGTGGCCCGACAACCGCGAGCGTTTCGCGCGCCTGCGCGAGGCGGTGCGCCTGATCCGCCGGTTGTGGACGGAGCAGTCGGTGACCTTCGACGGCGAGTACTACCACACGCGAAACGCGACGATCTACGACCGGCCCGAAGAGCCGATCCCCATCTACATCGGCGCGGGCGGCCCGCAGCTGGCCAAATATGCGGGTCGTGCCGGCGACGGCCTCATCTGCACCTCAGGAAAAGGAATGGAGCTCTACTCCGAGCAGTTGCTCCCCTCGTTCAGCGATGGCGCGAAAGAGTCCGGCCGCGACGCGCAAGACCTCGACCGGATGATCGAGGTCAAAGTCTCCTTCGACACCGATCGCGGGCGAGCGATGGAGGACACCAAGATCTGGGCGGCCCTCGCGCTGCCGGCCGAGTCGAAGGCGGGCATCGACGACCCGCGCGAGATGGAGCGGCTTGCGAAAACGGTCGAGGACGTCGCTCACCGGCGGTGGCTCGTGTCGGATGATCCCGACGAGCACATCGAGCAGCTCCGGCCGTATCTCGACCTCGGCTTCAACCACCTCGTCTTTCATGCGCCGGGCGATGCCCAGGCGCGGTTCCTCGAGCTGTACGGCTCGCAGGTCCTGCCGCGCATCCGCCAGGCGTGGGCCTAGTGTCCGTGCCACTGAGCACGTGGGTCGTGGTCCTGATCAAGGACTTCGACTCCGCCAAGCAGCGGTTGCGGCCGGCGATGGCCGCCAGGTCACGGCGCGCACTCGCACGCCGCAACGCCCGCCTTGCGGTGGGCGCCGCGGCCGCGGGCGACCATGTCCTGGTCGTTGCGGGGGGCGAGGAAGTTGCCGAGATGGCGGCGATGTGGGGCGCGGACACCATGCTGGAACCCCGCGAGGAGGGCCAGAACGTGGCCGCCAGGCGTGGCATCGACCGGGCGATGGCGAAGGGCGCGAACGCCGTGCTCCTGCTCTCGAGCGACCTCCCCCTGGTGACCATGAAGTCGGTCGCCGAAGTCATCCACGCCGCGGCGCGCCTGCCCTCACCCGTCGCCGTCGCCGTGCCCGCGATCGGACGTGGTGGAACCAACGCGCTCTACTTGCGGCCTCCGGACGCGCTCGGCCTCCACTTCGGCCAGGACTCGCTGGCCAAGTTTCGCGAGGACGCGGAATCGCGTGGGGTTCACTTCGCGATCCACCACTCGGACGCGATCGCGCTCGATCTCGACGAGCCCTCCGACCTCGCGCGCCTCAGCCGCGCGGTGTGAATCACGTCCAGCTCATCGGCGTCGAAGGCCTGCCGGAGGTGCGGTCCGGTGATGACCTGGGTGAGCTCATCGCGGCTCACGCGAGCCTGCAGGAAAGGGATGTGGTCGTCGTCGCGCAGAAGATCGTCTCGAAAGCCGAGGGTCGAACGGTCCACCTGGACGATGTGAGCGCGGGCGCAGAGGCGCGCCGGATCGCTCCCAACCTGATCGCGAGGCCGGACCCCAGGATGGTCCAGGTCGTGCTCGACGAGAGCGTGCGGGTGCTGCGGTCGGAGCGCGTGCTCATCACGGAGACACGCCACGGCTACGTGTGCGCCAACGCCGGGGTCGATCACTCGAATGTCGAAGCCGGCGCCCTCACCTTGCTGCCTCTGGATCCCGACGCCAGCGCAAGCCGGCTGCGACAGCGCCTGCGGGAGCTCGCCGGAGTCGATGTCGGCGTGATCGTCTCGGATACGTTCGGGCGGCCCTGGAGGTTGGGGATCGTCAACGTGGCGCTCGGCGTATCCGGAGTGCCTGCACTGATCGACCTGCGAGGCACGCCCGACGATATGGGAGAGCCGCTGCACGCGACCGTGCTGGCGATCGCCGACGACATCGCGGCCGGCGCCGGGCTGGTGATGGGCAAGACCGCGCGCACGCCGGCGGTCATCGCGCGAGGCCTGGCGCTGGATGGCGGCGGCCTGGGTCGAGACCTGGTTCGGCCCGCGGCCGAGGACCTCTTCCGCTGAACGTCGTCGTGCTCGCCGGCGGCACCGGCGGGGCCGCCCTGGCGGCCGGCATTCAGTCGGTGGGGCCGGAACATTTGCTGACGGTGATCGCGAACACGGCCGACGACGACGACTTCTGGGGCCTGCGGGTATGCCCGGACGTCGACGCCGTGATCTACCGGCTTGCCGGCCTGTTCAACGAGGAAACCGGATATGGCGTCAGGGGCGACACGTTCCACACGCTCGATGGCCTGGCGCGCGCGGGCGAGGAAACGTGGTTCCAGGTCGGCGACCGGGACTTCGCCACCCACCTCGTGCGGACCGAGATGCTCGCCCGCCACTGCACCCTGACAGAGACGTGCCTCGAGCTTGGCAAGAAGTTTGGAGTCCGGGCGCGCGTGCTGCCCATGAGCGACGATCCCGTGCGTACGCGCTTCACGACGGACGAGGGCGAGTTTTCGTTCCAGGAATATTTCGTCCGCGAGCGGCTGCGGCCAAAGCTCCGCGGCATCAGGTTTGCCGGCATCGAAGGGGCGCGCCGCTCGCCTGACGTGTCCGAGGCAGTGGCGGAAGCGGACCGGGTGATCATCGGGCCTTCGAATCCGCTCATCTCGATCGCGCCGATCTTCGAGCTGCTGCGCGACGCGCTGCCGCGCGAGCGCACGGTGGCCGTGACGCCGATCGTGGGCGGCCTGGCGCTCAAGGGTCCGACGGTCGAGATGATGCGGGCCCTGGGGTCTAGCCCGGATCCGGTCGAGGTGGCTCGGATGTACCGCGACGTCGCCGCCACCTACGTGCTCGACGAGCGGGACCACGGGCTGGCGGCTGCGATCGAGGCGCTGGGCTACGAGGTGGCCGTGTGCGACACCGTCATGCGCGACGGCGGACGAACGCTCGCCCGCGCTGTGCTCAGGTGACCTGCGAGTTGGCGACCATGACGAGCACGCCGATCAGCACCATCACGAGACCGACCACGAGGATGGCGTACTGAGCGACGGCCATCAGGTTGCCGCCCGAGCGCCTGCCCTCGGGCTCGTCGGCCTCCTCGCTCGGCGCCTCGCCGGAGGCCAGCTGCCAGGCGCCGGTGGCGCCGCCGCCCCGGTCTCCTCCCTTCCTCGAGCCCGCCTGGTCGCCTTCGGAGGAGTCCTTGTCCGGGTTGACCACCGACCACGCCCCGGCCGCGGCCGATGACGAGGCGGAGGTCGCCTGCTCCAGCGGGGCCACGCGCTCGGAGGCGGGCTCCGGCGCGGGCGTCCAGACGGGCTGGCTGGGCGCCATCGGGGTCGGCTCGGGCGCGGGGCGGAACGGCTCCGGCGCGGGCGGGGTGTAGGCAGGCTCGGGTGGCGCGGCAGGGTACTCGGGAGCCGGGGCTGGGGCGCTCGTCGTCTCCCAGGGGTTCGGCGCCGAAGCCGTCTCCCAGGGGTTCGGCGCCGGCCCCGCGGGCTGCTGCCACTGGTTCGGGGCAGGTGGCGGCGCGACTGGCGGAGCCTGGTAGGCGGGTGCGTCATACGTGATGGTCGGCTGGACCTGTCCGGGCGCGTAGGGCGAGGCGGCCTCGGGCGCCGGTGCGACAGGCTTGCCGGACCTGCCCCTCGGAGTCAGCGTGCGCTGGCGCGCCGCGCGGACCTTGTGCTCGAACTGAGAGCGCCTTGCGGAGTACATCGACCGCTTCTCGACCGACTTCCTCCGCAGCACGAAAAAGACCGCCACGATGCCCACCAACGCCACCAACGGCCCCGCCACCAGGTAAGCCATAGACGCCGATTATCGACGATGGGGCGGACATTGTTGATATGTGACAATCGCCGAAATGGCCCTTTACGACCGCGTTCAGTCGGAGATGATCGAGGCTCGCGTCAAGCGCGACGACGTCGCCCTCGGCACTCTCTCGCTCCTCAAGAGCGAACTCGTCCGAGCCAGCAAAGAGGCGAGCGCGGCGGGGCGCATCGACGACGACCTCGTCGTTCGGGTGGCCCGCAAGGAGGTCAAGCGTCGCAAAGAGGCGATCGACGTCTATCGGAAGGCCGGCCGCGAAGACTCGGCGCGCCGTGAGGAAGCCGAGATGGAGATCCTCCGCGGCTTTCTGCCGGCCTCGATGAGCGAGGAGCAGGTCGAGGCGGAAGTCCGCGCCGTGATCGCCGAGGTCAAGCCGGAGGGGCCGAAGGGATTCGGGCTCGTGATGAAAGCCGCAACTGCTCGCCTCGCCGGCCGCGCGGACGGGAACGACATCGCGAAGGTGACGCGCAGGCTGCTTGGCTAAGGGCGCGACAAGGAAGAAGCCTTCGTGGGCGGCGCCTCCGCCGCCGCGTGGCGCGCGCAAGCGAGCCTTGCTCACCGTGGAGCGGCTGCGTGACCTCTATGCCGCCGCAACCGAGCTCACCCACGAGAGCGCTTTTCAGCTCCTGATCGCGACGATCCTCTCCGCACAGACGACCGACCGTTCGGTGAACCTGGTCACGCCCGAGCTCTTCCGCCGCTACCCAACCCCGCACGACCTCGCGGCCGCGGACCCGGCGGAGGTCGAAAAGCTGATCAAGCCAACCGGCTTCTTCCGCCTCAAGACCATGCGCATCATCGGCGCGAGCCGGGCCATCGTCGAGCTGTTCGGGGGCGACGTGCCCACCACGATGGAAGACATGATCAAGATCCCGGGCATCGGCCGGAAGACGGCCAACGTGATCCTCGGGGCCGGCTTCGATGAGCCGGGTTTTGCGGTCGACACGCATGTGACGCGCCTGACCAATCGCCTCGGGCTGGTCGCCACGCGAGACCCGGTGAAGATCGAGTACCAGGTCGGCGCGATGGTCCCGAAGGAGGAATGGACGGCCCTGTCGCTTCGCCTGATCCTGCACGGGCGGCGGGTGTGCGACGCGCGTCGCCCACGCTGCGAGGAGTGCGTCCTCAACGACTTCTGCCCCTCCTCGCTCGTGCGGCCGGGGCGAAGCCTGCGGAAGGGCAAGCCGATCGGCGAGGCCCCGAACTCGGACATCAAGCTGGTCAGGGCGTAGGCAGCATCGAACGTTTGTTCTAACATGGTTGGATGGCTGCGGCGGCGCCCGAACCCCGACTCGTCGACGTCGACTACCTCGAGGTCGAGTGCAAGTCGGCGCTCAACCCGGTCAAGAACATGGGCTTTGCCTGGTCGCTCAACCCCTACACCGGGTGCGAGCACCGCTGCGCGTTCTGCTACGTGCGTGCATTCGAGCTGCGCGCCGACCGGCCTTCCGACGAACGCTACGGGCGCGCGGTGCGGGTCAAGGTCAACGTGGCATCTGTCCTCCGCGGCGAGCTGTCGCGGCGCACGTGGCGCAAGGAGACCGTGGTCATCGGCGCGGCGACCGATCCCTATCAACCCGCCGAGGGCCGCTACCGATTGACCCGTCAGTGCCTGGAGGCGCTGCGTGACTTCTCGAACCCGGCGTCCATGATCACCAGGGGTCCCATGATCGTTCGCGACATCGACGTCCTCAGCGAGCTCGCCCGCCGGGCCAACCTCCACATCACATTCAGCATCCCCACGCTGGACGACGACATCTGGCGCAAGACCGAGCCGGGCACGGCCCATCCACGACAGCGGCTGCGAGCCATCGAGAAGCTGGTGGCCGCCGGAATTGACGTCGGCGTGGGCCTGGCCCCGATCCTGCCGGGACTTTCCGACCGGCCTGACCTGCTGGAGGCGGTGGTCAAGGCGGCCCGGGCCGCCGGCGCCATCGGGCTCTGGGCGGGCATGCTGCACCTGAAGGACGGCACGCGCGAGCACTTCCTTTCGACGCTCGCGCGCCACTGGCCGGAGCTGGTGCCGCGCTACGAGCAGGCGTACCGCGACCGCGCGTACCTGCCGCAATCGTTCGGCGAGAGGACGATGCACGAGGTGGCGCGGCTGCGCTCCCTGCACAGGGTCTCAGACCGGCGCCGGGTCGTCCTGAAACCGCCGCCCGAGCCCGAGCAGCTGACTCTGCTGGATTAGGATGCATCGAGCAGTGCGCAGCCCGATCGACGTCCTGAAAGGCCGCGTCGGCGGCTTCACCAAGATGGAGGTCGCGCGGCGCACGGTCCCCTGCTACAAGCACGTCATCGAGAAGGACGGTGAGAGGCTGGCCGTCTGTCTGCTCGTCGACTCCGGCAAGCTCTACCGATTTCCCTACGAGACCGCCAAGGGGATCCGCGGCCTGGAGATCAAGGCGCGATTCCTGCGCGGCGAGATGGAGCACCTGCGACTTCGCGAGTTCCAACCCGGCCTTTGCCGCTATGTCGAAAGAGCCGACCAGGCCGTCTGACTCGCTGGTCCAGGAGCTTCTGACCGAGCGTCGCGAGCTCAAGGTCGCCGTCGAGCGCTTGAAGATCGAGCTCGCCGACGCCCAGGCGGCGGGCGGTGGTGGTGCCGACCCTCGGGCGCGCGAGGTCCAGGAGCTCAAGGACGAGGTCGAAAGGCTGCGGTACCAGCTCGCGTCGGCGCGGGCCGAGGTCACAAACCTGCGCGAGGAGCGAGACCACCTGCGCGGCGGCATCGAACGGGCGCTGGGGCAGCTGAGCGCCGAGACATAAAAGAAATAGGCCCCGCCATCAGGCGAGGCCTATCCGGAAAGTTCCTGGTTACTTGACGGCGTTGGCGACCTGGTCCACGTACTGGTTCAGGAAGCCGCCGAGTCCCGGCGCCGGGATCCGCTCGCCGTTCCCCTGCAGGGCCTTGACCATGAAGAGGATCCAGTAGACGAAGCCGAAGATGAAGATGACCAGGCCCAGGATCTGGACGATGGGAATCAGCCCGACGACGAAGCTGATGATCGAGAGGCCACCGAAGAACACCAGCGAGTTCGCGGCGTTCCACTTGACGTCCGGGTCGTCCTTACCGACGAAGAGGAAGATCAGGCCCGTGATCCAGCCCACGAGGTAGGCCAGGATCGTGTAGGTCTTCTTGTTGCTTCCGACTCCGCTCGAGGCGGGCGTGCCACCCATCGGTGCCGGGCTGGGTGGCGGCGGGGGCATCTGCGACATGAATCAATCTCCTCCCTGTTGGCTGGCGGCTGCGGCCAGATTATCGGCGTAATGCCTCAAAAACACCATACTCGAAAGGACCTCGGATCGCGTACTGGGTTCGAACGTACTCTGGTAGGCTCCCGACGAGATGACTGACTCCGGTCAGCCGCCCCCAAACCCGCCCCGGCCGCAGGTGCCCCGATGGGCACCCTACCGCCAGGAGGAGGACGATCCCGAGGCGCGCCCCGCGGGGCCGCCAGGCGACGCTTTCCCCTTCGGCGGTGACATCGGCGCCACCATGCGGATGATCCCGGTCCCGCCGCCCAACACGCCGCCCCCGTCGGTGGCGTCGATCACCACGCCGCCCCAGGTCCCCGGCGAGAGGTACATCGGCAAGTACCGGGTCAAGGGAGAGCTGGGTCGAGGCGGGATGGGCGCCGTCTACCTGGCCGAGCAGCCCGGCTTGGGCCGCGAGGTCGCCATCAAGGAGCTGATCCAGTCCGCCGATCCGGTCGCCTTGCGCCGCTTCCTGCAGGAGGCCCAGGTCATGGCCCGGACGAGCCACCCCAACCTGGTCCAGGTCCACGACATGGAGCTCCAGGGGAACGTGAACTACCTGGTCCTCGAGTTCATCCGGGGCCGCTCGCTGCGCGACTGGCTGAACGGGGCGCCGATCCCGCCGCCCCAGGTCTTCGCGGTCATGCACGGGATCCTGCAGGCTCTGGACTACGCCCACCGCCACGCCATAGTCCACCGCGACATGAAGCCGGAGAACGTCCTCATCTCGGACGAGGGCAACGTGAAGGTCGCCGACTTCGGCATCGCCCGGCTTCTGGACGACACCGGCGTGGGCGGGACGGCGACCAAGACCGGGACGACTGTCGGCACACCCCAGTACATGTCCCCCGAGCAGGTGGCTTCGAGCAAGGTTGACGGGCGGAGCGACCTGTACTCGGCCGGCATCGTTTTCTACGAGCTGGTGGTCGGCCAGCCCCCGTTCACGGCCAGCGACGCCGACGGCCCATTCACCCTGATGGCCAAGCACGTGCAGGCGCCGCCCAAGCCTCCTTCAGTGTTCAAACCCGGGCTCAACCCCGAGCTGGAGGCGGTGATCCTCAAGTCGATCTCCAAGCGGCCTGAGGACCGCTACCAGTCGGGCCAGGAGTTCGACGACGCGGTGTCGCGCGTGGCGGACCAGATGTGTCCGGGCTGGATGCGCAGCCTCGAGCCGGGCGCGGACCTGTCGAAGATGGTGCCTCGCGCCACGCCGGCGTACCCAATCCCGTCGACCCCGATCGGGATGGCGGTCGCGCATCCCCAGGCTGCGGTCGCGCCGCCCCGCGTGGTCTACAACCCGACGCCTCCGGTCAAGCCGGTCGCCAGGAAGTCGATGAGCTGCCTGAGCGTGCTCGGGATTCTGGTGACGGTGGCGATGGCCGCGGGAGCTCTAGCGGCGGCTCTGATCCATTAGTTAGGGGACTGCCCCTGGCGCGCGAGGGCCTCCTCGGCTTCGGCGCCGACCAGGATGTCGCGCGACCCCGACTGGCCTGCGGCGATCACAGTCTGCTGCGTGTACTGTGCCGTGTAGGACTGGTGGGTCTGGGTCGCCATCTGGGTGGGGAACTGGACCCATGGCGCGTCCGGCGTTTCGCGGATCGCCGTGACGTCGTAGATGCGGAACGTCTCTGCGGACTTGCCTTTGAGCTGGACCCCGGGAACCAGGTCGACCGCGATGTAGTCGCGGCACGCGTCGTATGTCGCCTGGCCGATGAGGACCTGGAAGGCGGGCGCGTGGGCGCAGAAGCGGGCGGCCGTGTTGACGGTGTCACCTAGCGCCGTGTACTGAAGCCGGCTGCGCGAGCCCATGTTGCCCACGACGGCCGGCCCTGTGTTGATGCCGATTCCGTAGCGGACGGGGGGCAGGCCTTTGGCCAGCAGTCTCTCCTGCAGCTCGTGGGCCCGGTTGACGCAGTCGTACGCGCATCGGACGGCGAGCAGGGCGTGATTCTCCTGCTCGCGAGGTGCGTTCCAGAAGGCCATGATCTCGTCGCCGACGTACTTGTCGACCGTGCCATCCCAGGTGAAGATGATCCCGCTCAGGTGGTCGAGGTACATCTGCACGACCTCGGTCACGTCACTCGCAGCCATCGACTCGGACATCGAGGTGAAGCCGCGGATGTCGACGAAGAAGAGCGAGATGTCGCGCCGCTCGCCGCCGCGCAGGATGTCATCCACACCGCCGCGCGTCTTGGCCAGCTGGGCGACGATCTCGGGCTTGAGGTACTGCCCGAACAGCGCCGTCACCTTGCGCTTCTCGCGGTCCTCATATAGGAATCGGTAGGCCGTCACGCCTGAGTAGGTGAGCGCGATGGCGAGCCAGGGATGGAAGAGGTCGGGCACCCAGCTGTTGAACGACGAGAGCGCCGACATCCCGAACGTGAACAAGACGAGCGCGACGATCGTCCCGATCAGGCCCCAGAGCACCGTCACCCTTGCCACGCCCACCGCTGTGGCCAGGCTGAGGAACAGAAGCAGGACGAGCAGCACCCACGGCGGCTCGGCCTTCAGGAATCGCGAAGGAGCGATGGGGGTCGAGATCGCGTTGAGAAGCATCTGGACGACGTTGGCGTGGATCTCGACGCCGGCCATCGGCAGGGTCGCGTTGCCGCCGAAGCTCGTCGTGACGAGCTGCTCGTCGTTGACGCCGGTCAGCCCGTACGCGCCGACCAGGACGATCTTGTCCTTGACCGAGTCAGCCGAGAAGGAGCCGTCCAGAACCTTGCCGAAGCTGACGTAGTGGCCGAAGTCTTCGAAGTTCCCCGGCGGGCCCGAGAAGTTGATGAGGACCGAACCCGAGGCGTCGACGGGCGTGGTCCACGCGGCGCCGAAGCCGGCGGCGCCGTTGGCGATCTGCAGGTCGGGCCCGGTCTTGAAGTCCAGGCCGAGCTGTCCGGCGCGGTAGGCCGCGAAGCCGAAGGTGTCGATCACCGCCGAGCTGCACGCTTGCGTCCGGGCGCACACCGGCTCGACCTGAAGCGGCACGTGTCTGACCACTCCGTCCTGGTCGAGCACCAGGTCGGGAGAGGCCAGGAGCACGTTGGGGAGCGGCTGGCTGCAGGCTCCACTCGGGTCGCCTGTGCCGTCGACGCAGCGGAACTGCCGAATCGGGATCTGGTCGACGCCGTCCTGCACCCATTTGCCGCTCCCCGGGTCGAGCTTGCCCGCGCCGTAGGCGAGGACGACGGGGATCTTGCTGGTCACCAGGGCGTCGTGGAATTTCTGATCGCCCTCCGCCGTCCCCTGGTCGGGAAAACCGATGTCGAAGGCGACCACGCTCGCTCCGGCCGCCTCCAGGTTCTGGAGTGCTGTGGCGTACCTGTCGCGCGAGATGGGGAAGTGCTGTAGGGACTTCATGCTTTCGTTGTCGATGCCGACGATGACGACCCCGTCGTAGGGCTTGCCGGGGTCGTACTGGGCGGCGAAGCGGTCCTCCGGGTGGACCGAGAGGTTGACCAGGCAGCCCTCGCCGTGGGCGTCGCAGGTCAGCTGCTGGGTGTAGAGCCAGAACATGAGACCGGAAAGGACGAGCGCGATGACGACCGCGACGGCGATTCGGTAGGTGTACCAGTAGCGGATGTGGCGGCCCAAAGTGTGGACGGATCATATCCGCGGTGAGCGTGATTTGCGGCATCGCAGGCTGGGTCGACAAGTCCCTGATCGATTCCCGCCTGTTCTATCCGCTGGCGGTCAAGACTTCGGGCGATCGCCTGCGCTTCTACGCGAGCCAGTTCCCGCTGGTCGAGGTCGACTCGACGTACTACGGCATCCCGAAGCCGGACAACGCCGAGGCCTGGGCAGCCCAGACGCCGGCCGGCTTTGTGTTCGACGTCAAGTCGTTCTCGCTCTTCACCAGCCACCCGACGCGGCCGGCCTCCCTGCCGCCAGACATCAGGGAAGACCTGCCCGCCAAGATCCGTGAGCGCAAGAACGTCTACCTGGAGCACATGCCGGACGACCTGCTGGACGAGGCCTGGGAGCGCTTCCGGGCGGCCATCGAGCCGCTGCGGGCGGCTGGCAAGCTGGGCGCGGTGTTTTTCCAGTTTCCGCCGTGGTTCCTGCCCTCGTCGCGCTCGCTCGCCTTTCAAAGGCTGCAGGGCGTTTTGTCGATGACGGTCGCCACCGAGGACTTCGGCCGGAACCTGGTTTCGCCCCTGCACGCGGTAGGCATCGCGGCACCAGCCCGGGCGCTGATCGCGGAGATCGATGCGTGTCTGATCAAGTACGAGGAGGCCAAGCGATGACGCGGCCATACGTTCCGCTGAGCGTGCGTGGCGACAAGGAACCACCTCAAGCTGACGACGTGCACGCGGTCACGCACAAGCTCGTGGTCGATGCGTCAACCGACACCATCGAGTCGTTAGCGGGATCGCTGCGTGACCTGCCAGAACCGATGCAGAAAGCGCCGATGGCTCATCGCCCGTCAGCGCGAGTGAGAACGTCGCAGCGAGCGGTGCAGCGGTTTCAACGCGGTCAGGGCGAAGTGTCGCCGGTTGAGTTCTACCGAGGCTGATGGCACTTCGGGATTTGACGCCCGAACGTCTCAGGGAAATCTCGCGTCTAGGTGGACGGGCGCATGGCGCTCTCATGCGAAGCGAGGTCGCGCGTCGAGGCGGGCTCGCTGCGGCTGCTGTCTATCGAGCTCGACGTGCGCGGGGTGAGCCTGGTCGCCGGCCGCACGGGCAGTCGCAAGCAACGCACTTGACGGTGTTGCCCTTCACATCGACCGACGACCCGGTGCTCGACTTAGTGCTCCTCATCTTGCGCCCCCTGCCGCCCGACCAGCGCCTGCGCTGGCTGGAGGAGTGCTGTCCGCGCACGGCGGCGTGGCTCGGGTTGGGCCAGAACTGGTTGCCGCTATCAGACCTGGACGAGAGCGCCTAGGAAAGACGCTCGCATCGGCCGTGCGTCTCGATTGAGAGTTTGCCGTATGCCGCAAGCGGCGAGGCGGAGGCTCCAGCGGGGATCAGCTATCCATGGCCGGAAGCCAGCCACCGAATCCTGCTTCGGCAGACGTGTCGCACCGTGTTAATTCGTGTAAAGTGACCGAGCGTCGCCGATGGGAGGAAGGGCACGTCTGGCGTGGTTGAGCGTCCTGCTGATGTCAGCGCTGCTCGCTGCTTGTGGCACAGTCCCAGTCCCCGGCGTTGACACCCCCTCGGGGAGTCCGAGCGGATCTCCGCCACTTACCTCTCCGTCGGCCGCTCCATCACCTGCTCCAGACACATTCCAGTCCGGCGATTGCACTTATCCGCCCAGCGGAGGAACGGTGTCCCAACCTGCACCCGACACGTTCGCGACCACGATCACGGTTCCGTCGGGATGGACGCTAGACGATTCGTCGCAGGACGACTCTCCTTTCTTCATGACTGCGCCTGCCTCGTACCAATACGTCCCCACGAGCATGTCTATATCCGCGCCCTTACCGGCCGATCCGGGTCAAACCGCGAGCGCCTTTCTGGCTCGCATGACTCAAGGGGTTTGGTTAGGAGATCAGCCGCTCGTGGTGAGCGCTGCACCACAGGCATGCAGCGTGGGAGGCGATGCAGCCGCTTTCTTGTCTTTCACAAGTGGCGACATGGTGGGATTCATGGTCCTTTGGCTGCACTTCGGCGACGCGTATCTGCTGCAACTAAAGGGAACCGGCGGGGTAGACAAGCGAGCTGTTCATGACGCGAAGGGTGTCCTGGCATCGGTTACGTATGCGCATAACCTGCCGCCACCCGGCTATTCACCCTCTGCGACAAGCTAGGACACGCCGGATTTGTTCAGCAAACGTCTCACGACGAGGGCCGCTTTCTTGACGGTTTTCGTCATCCTGGGAGTCATCGTTGGATTCAGCGCCCATCTGACATCGGCTAAGGCTTCCAACGCAACCGGACGCCTCAGTCTCCCATGGGCATCAGGAACCTCATGGCTTTTCAATGGACCACATACTTGGGGAGGCAACGGTTTGGGCCCCTGGAACTCGCTGGACCTGGAGGGCACCGACCGCGGGCACGACACGGTCCGTGCTGCAACCCCTGGCAAGGCTCATTTAGACGGCTGGGCGGTCTCGTGCGGTTATGTGCGAGTGGATGAAGGGAATGGCTGGCAGACAACATATATCCACATGACACGGACCCTCGTTGGGGAGGGTGCTGATATACATCGAGGCGACCCATTGGGCGTCACAGACAAGAACGTGTCGTGCTTTGGCAGTGCATCGGCGTACCACACGCATTTCTCGATATGGTTCGTTCCAAGCGGCAGCACGTTCTGCTTTGGATGCACTCAATATGGCGTTGATTGGCAAGGGCTCCATGGTGGCCAGGGCGGATGGCAGGAGCAAATTGGAAGCTACGTCTGGACAGATGGGGCACAGGAATATCAGGGATGCGCGGTACAGGTGGTTACAGGAGCTCGAACCTGCTTTCAAAGCCTACTTGGGCAATCGATCTATAACGATGGCAAGACTCCGGGTCCAATAGCCCTCGACGACCTGTTTCTTTACGATTCAGGTGGAGGCGTGACCTACGTTAAGTTAGGCAACGGCACAGGGGGTTGGACAAGCACGCCAGGTCCGTCATTCCAAGCGGGCTGGTCTGTCTATCCTGGCCAGTACAACAGCGACGGACTCACGGATTTGTTTCTTTACAACGCCTCTAATGGACAGTCGTATGTCGAGCTTGCAAACGGCTCTGGAGGTTGGTCCTCGGCTCCCGGCCCGCAATTCTCAAGCGGTTGGTCGGTTTACGTTGGTGACTACACCGGTAATGGCCTGACAGATCTATTCCTATATATGGAGTCTACGGGCCAATCTGCCGTCGAACTTGCAAATGGTAGTGGCGGTTGGAATTCAGTTGGTGGCCCTACATTTTCCACAGGTTGGTCTTTCTTTGTCGGCCTCTACAACAACGATGTCTATGCGGATTTATTCCTATACGCCTTTTCGTCCGGACTATCGGGTGTTGAACTTGCGAATGGGACCGGAGGTTGGAGTTATCATTCAGGCCCGCAGTTTTCTACGGGGCAGTCGGTCAGCATCGGGAACTTTAACTCGGACGTGTATACCGATCTCCTATTCTATGTGTACTCCACGGGTGCAACGACTATCGAGTTCTCGAACGGAAACGCCGGTTGGACCAGTCACGCTGGCAATTCATTTGGCGCTGGTTGGGGCCTTTACCCAGGTGATTTCAACGGGGATGCCCTTACCGATATATTTCTGTATGACTACCAGGGCAGCAGCGCTTACGTGAAATTCGCTGACGGTACCGGAAATTGGCAATCGGGTGGCGCGCAGCCCTTTGCTACTAACTGGTCAATCTATCCAATGTCACTTGACCGTAACGCGTCAAACGACCTCTTTCTGTACAACTTCTTTACGGGCGCGACCTTAGTTGAACTGGCGAATGGATCTGGAGGCTGGACTCCAGCTTCTAATCCGCCAACGTTCTCCGTGGGGACGGGTATATATCCTGGAGCCTTTGACTCGCAATAACCATCACCCGGAGTCCCGCGGGCAAGCGTCCGCGACGTGAGTCGCCTCGAGGTATGAACCGCGGGGCCGGTACGTCGCCGCCCCAAAACCTACGCTTTTCAGTCGGCATAAACCGCGGTGCGCCGTCCACCGCAGCCGTATTCGAACGGTCCCGAAGCACACGCTGGGCCACGACCAAAACAACAACTGCTCGAACTACTCGGTCAAGAACGCCCAGCAGCTCGAGAAGCTGCTGGAAGCCTGGCAGAGATGACGGCCTATCATCGCGATCAGTGAAGGCGCTGACCTTCCAGGGTGAAGGCGAAGTCAAGATCCGCGAGGTCCCCAAGCCTTCGGTCGCCGCATCGACCGACGCAATGATCCGTGTCACGCTCGGCTCGGTCTGCGGCTCGGACCTGCACATCCTCCACGGCCACACGCCGATGAACCCGGGCGCGGTGCTCGGCCATGAGTTCGTCGGCGTCGTCGAAGAGGTCGGCGGCGAGGTCAAGCGGTTCAAGCCGGGGGACCGCGTCGTCTCGAGCTTCTTCTCCTCCTGCGGCCGCTGCGCCCTCTGCCGGAAGGGATGGTTCAACCAGTGCGTCGACAAGGGGACCTTCGGACACGGCGAATACTTCGGCGGCCTGGGCGGCGGTCAGGCCGAGTACGTGGTCGTGCCCAACGCCGACCTCACGATGGAAGGAATCCCCGAGGGCATGCGCGACGAGCAGGCGATCTTCGTCGGCGACATCCTGGCCACCGGCTTCTTCGGCGCCGAGCGCGCGGAGATCAAGCCGGGCGACGTGGTCGCGGTCGTCGGCGCCGGCCCAGTCGGCCTGATGGCGACGATGTGCGCGCAGCTCTTCGGGCCTTCGCGCACCTTCGTGATCGACATGGTCGACTCACGGCTGGAGGTCGCGCAGGAGCTGGGCGGAATTCCGATCAACGCCAGGGAGGTGCATCCCGTGGGTGCCATCGAAAGCGCCACCGGCGGGATCGGCGCCGACTCCAGCATCGAATGCGTCGGCCTGCTGTCGGCGATCGACACGGCGATCCACTGCGTCCGGGGCGGCGGCACCATCTCGGTGGTGGGCGTGCCGAGCGCTGTGCAGGGCGACTTTCCCTACCTGCGGATGTGGCTCAAGTCACTCACCTTCCGCGCTGGTTGGTGCAACGTGCAGGCGTACATGCGGCCGCTGCTGGACCTGATCGCGGCGGGGCGGCTGCGCCCGGAGGCGATCATCAGCCACCGCATGAAGCTGGAGGAGGCCGAGGAAGCCTACCGCATGTTCGACGCCCGCGAAGCGACAAAGATCGTCCTCACGCCATAGACCCCGCCATTCGGGCACGAATGGTCGTGTCACCGACGGGCGCATCCTGCCACTGATGACGCCGCCTGTGTGGCCTACCTGGAGCGGCTGCGATGGGGCGATGGGTTTGTCTGCCCAAGCTGCGGCTCGTTGCGCTCGTGGGCGGCGAGTCGGGGCCTGGGCTCCCGCGTCTGCGCTGGCTGCGGGAGACGGGTCTCGGTGACCGCGGGCACGGTGTTCGCCGGCACTCGCTCGCCTCTCAGCCAATGGTTCGCGGCAGCTTGGCAGGTGTGCTCGACCAAGAACGGGGCTTCCGCGCTGGGCCTGCAAACTCTGCTCGGGCTGGGCAGCTATGAGACGGCGTGGGCGTGGCTGCACAAGCTGCGCCGGGCAATGGTGATCCCAGGTCGTGACCTGCTCAGCGGCGAGGTAGAAGTCGATGAAACCTATGTGGGCGGCGAGGAGCCGGGAACACATGGTGGACGCGCCCGCAGCAAGAAAGCGCAGGTCGCGATTGCTGTGGAGTGCCGGGGCCGTGGTTCCGGGCGCGTACGGCTGGGCCGTATCCCCGATGCCAGCGCTCTCTCGCTGCACGGCTTCATCAAGGCCACCGTCGCAGTTGGAGCTCAACTACTCACCGACGCCTGGCAGGGTTACCGAGGTATCGAAGGCGTCGGTTACGTGCACCGGCCGGTGTCCATCCGAGCCTCGACCGAGAACGCCTCCGAGAAGCTGCCACGCGTGCATCGGGTCGC
>WNFV01001144.1_pt1 | contig 37928 bp, 36 predicted proteins | sample 5400101 | NCBI WGS metagenome assembly WNFV01 (sample SAMN13153361, study PRJNA577476) | soil metagenome | isolation source: 115 cm soil or saprolite under grassland replicate 1 | place: USA:California | collected 2016-06-15 | reverse complement strand
CCCCGTTCGGCCTGCCGGCGGCTAGCCCAATCTGCTGGCGGCTTCACCCATTCACGGACCGCTCTCCAGGCCACGGGGCGGGGTTGCCCTCGGAATCAATAAATACGTCGTTGCCCCGACCGTCAGTTTCTACGTGACCGAGGAAGCCTTCGGAGTCAGCCAACCGTCGGGTCGTCGTGTTGTATCCGGGCTCCTGGAAAATCTCGAGGAGCCGTCGCGGAAGCGTGTCGGCAACATCTAGCTCACGTAGCGCACGTGCTGCAACGCTTTCTGTCTCTTCGGAGAGTGCGAGCAAAAGGTGCTCAGCGCCAACACGTTCCTGGCCAAGCTCTTTAGCGCGTTGCGCCGCCAGGGCGATGATTTGAGTGGCGCGAGGTGTCAGTTCCAACGGCCGTGATGGGGAAGGAGACTCTGAACTGCCTTTGAAGCGATCGTGCATTTTACTTGCACCCAGGTCCAGATCCATCCGACATCGGGGTAGAAACGGTAGGAACACTGCCACATATTTCCGAACCTGTCGATGAAGAGCTTTCCGTCGTCCGCCGGCCCGCTGCATGGCGGCCATCCGTTATCGATGGGATCGGTTTGGTACGTCGGAGCTGTTCCGTCAGGCACGGCTCCGGGCGCTTGAGAGAGTCCGAAGCCTGCCGCGACGCTGCCTGCGACTACGCTGCAAGCCTTGAAAGTGGATGCATTTGAGCATGTCCTTTCCGTTGGGGGGGATTGCGATGGTAGGACCGCCCTGTATGAGCGTCAAGATGGCCAAATTGGACATCTCTGCTGTGGGTCGATCCGCACCCCGCCTTCCCCAGCTCCACCAAGGCCTAGGAAAAGGCGTGCGGGGTAAGATGCCGAACAGAGCAATGAGGACGGACGAGCCCCTCAGTACCGATGCCCAGCCTGCCCCGCATCAGGCGATCACGGACCCGCGGCGTCGTCGCCGCGGTCGTTCCCGTTGCTCGAGAGCCTGCTGAGCTCTCCCACAACGGACTGACCTGGATCCACCTCGACGCGCCCGAGAGCGAAAGCACCGTGCAGCTGGCCGAACGCTTCGGCTGGCATGCCCTCGACGTCGAGGACGTGCTCTCGAAGCGCCAGCGGCCGAAGATCGACGAGTACCCCGAGTACCTGTTCGCCGTCCTCCACTTCCCGGTCTACGACAAGACCGTCCAGCGGCTGAACGCGGCCGAGCTCGACATCTTCCTTGGCCCGGACTACCTCGTCACGCTCCCGAACGTCGAGCTGCTCCCGGTCACGCGTCTCTTCCAGCGCTGCAGCGACGATCCCGGCCTGCGCGAGTCGCTGTTCGGCAAGGGGTCCGGCTACCTGCTCTACCACGTCCTCGACGATCTGTTCGACTACTGCTTCCCGATCCTCGACAAGATCGGCCACAAGCTCGACCGCTTCGAGGACGAGGTGTTCGAGGGTCGCTCGGAGGAGATCGTCCGCGACATCTCCAACGTCAAGCAGGAGATCATCTCCTACCGCAAGATCATGAAGCCGCAGCGCTCGACGCTGCGCCTGCTCGAGCGCCACACCGAGCGGTTCCTGCCCGAGAACCTCGAGCTCTACTTCGACGACATCGTCGATGCCTCAGAGCGAATCTGGGACCTGCTCGACAACTACAAGGAGGTCGTGGAGGCGCTCGAGGACACGAACGAGTCCGTCATTTCGCACCGCCAGAACAATGTCCTCCGGCTGCTGACGATCATCAGCGTGACGATGCTGCCGCTGACCCTGATCACCGGGCTCTTCGGGATGAACGTCCACTTCCCGGGTTTCGGCTCGGCGACCGCCTTCTGGGCGATACTGGGCGCGATGGCCGTGGTGCTTATCGGTGCCCTCGGGTTCTTCAGGTACAAGCGGTGGTTGTGAGACGTCTTGCCGCAGCGGTCGTCCTGACGGCCGCCGCCGGCCTTCTCCTCGCCGGAAGCGCGTCGGCGAAGACCAAGACGAAGACGGCTCATCTGGGGGCCGTTCGGGCGACGGTCACCTGGACGCCGGTTCAGTTCATGCAGGCCAAGAACGTCAGGCTGCGGATCGCCCGCAGCGGCCGCAACGTCCTCGACAGGAGGCTCGGGTTGTCCGCGCCGCTGCGGATCCGGATCAAGGACCTGGACGGAGACGACGACCCCGAGGTGCTCGTCGACCTCTACACGGGCGGCGCCCACTGCTGCGAGTTCTCGTTGATCTACCGGTACACAGGCAACTCCTACTCGTCCCTCAAGCACATCTGGGGCGACCTGACCTACCACCTGAACGACCTCGACCACGACGGAGTGCTCGAGCTCGTCAGCGGCGACGACCGGTTCGCATACTCGTTCACCGCCTACGCCGGCTCGGCGTTCCCGATTCAGATCTGGAACTACCAGGCCGGCAAGCTGAGGAACGTGACACGGAGCTATCCGGCCCAGATCAAGCAGGACTCCGCACGCTTGTGGAAGGAGCACCTCCAGCAACGGACCGGCGACTTCCCGGATCCCCGCGGCATCCTGGCCGCGTGGATGGCCGACGAGGACCTGCTCGGGCTCCAGGCGCAGGGCTGGGCGAAGATGCAGGCGTTGAACCGCAAGGGCGAGTTCAAGGGGATCGGCGGAGACGACCTGTGGCCGAAGAACGGCGCCTACCTCGCCAAGCTACGCAAGTTCCTGAAGAACCACGGGTACGCGTAGGCGCCCGCTTCACGCCCAATAGAAATCGGCAATTCGCACTTGTTTTTCTCTGCCGAAAGCGTAAGAATGGCGCTGCGCGCACGGGCCTGCGCCTTCCTCCCTCTCTCCCCGGAGGCCGGAGCTCGCCCGTAGCGCACCCCGCTGCGGCGGTTCAGCACCCGGCTGAGACGCTCGTCTTTCGGGGAGCAATGAGGGGGCCGTCTCAAGACCCCGGGCGGCCCCCCCACCTTTCTCTGGCCGGCGACGGCGCCGCCGGGCAGAGCCCGAATCTGCCGCCGCCTGACGCCGCTGCCGGCAAATCGACCAGAGAGGGCCGACCTCTCTCCGGCCGCTTTTTAAGTCTTAGCTACGGCGTCGTATTGAAATACTGTCCGCTCCGGCCCCGCACCGGCAGCGGCGCCCCAGAAAAAGGTGGGTGGAGGAGGAGCATGACCCGACAGTTGTGGGCGCCGTGGCGGCTCGAGTACATCCAGTCTGCGGACGAGCAGGAAGGCTGCTTGTTCTGCACCGCCCCGGCCGGAGACGACGAGGAGGCGCTGATCGTGAAGCGCGGGACGCTCGCGTTCGCGATGCTGAACAAGTTCCCGTATGCGTCGGGTCACCTCATGGTGGCGCCGTACCGTCACGTCCGGGAGTTCGGGGACCTCGAGGACGAGGAGGCGTTGGAGCTCCATCGGCTGGCCGGCCAGGGGATGGGAGCACTGGCGGCGATGTACTCGCCTCAGGGCTACAACGTGGGCTGGAACCTCGGCAGGATCGCCGGCGCCGGAGTCGTCGACCACGTCCACCTGCACCTCGTCCCGCGCTGGGCGGGCGACACGAATTTCATGCCGGTGCTCGCCGATGTCAAGGTTCTGCCGGAGCATCTGCTCGACACGCGCCGAAAGCTCGCGGACGCCTGGCCGGGCGCGTGACCAACTCGAACACTTTCCTTACAAGTGGCTAACAACCAGTGAACAGGCTCCTAATCCGCGGGCCCGAACATGGGCGCGTCAAGCCCTTCGAAAGGAGCACCCTCGTGAAGAAACTCTTGATTCTCCTCGTGGCCGCCGTCACAGCTTCCGTCGCGCTCGGCGCGACAAGCCCGGCGCTGGCCAAGAAGAAGAACAAGGGTCCCGCGGTTCACGGCATCGTCCAGTCCGTCGCCTCCGACTCGATCACGCTGAAGCTGAAGAACGGAAACTCGGCGACGATCCAGGTCTCGAGCGACACCAAGATCGTCGTGAACCACAAGCCCGGCACACTCGCCGACATCGAGGTCGGCTATCGCGCCTCGGTCAAGGGGAAGAAGGGTCAGCCGGCCAAGCTGATCCGAGCGTATGAGGCCCCTGCCGCCGACACGGTCGTCCACGGCCTCGTCGACTCGGTCGGCTCGGACTCGATCACGATCAAGGAGAAGGACGGCGACTCGGTCACGATCGCCGTCAACTCGGAGACGAAGATCCGGGTCAACGGCAAGCCGGGAGCACTCGGCGACATCGAAGCCGGGTACCGTGCGATCGTCCACCGGACGTCCGCGGACGGCCCCGCCAAGGCGCTCAAGGCGTACGAACGCCACGGCGCCAAGTCGTACTTCCGCGGCGTCGTCGAATCGGTCGGCTCCGACTCGCTCACCGTCAAGCTGCGGAACGGCAGCTCGGTGACCGTGGCCGTCACGGCCGCCACGCAGGTCCGCCTCGCGGGCCAGGGTCTCGTGGCGCTCTCCGACCTCAAGGCCGGGTACCGCGTCAACGTCCTGCGCGCCAGCGCAGACGGACCGGCACTCGTGATCATCGCCCGGGCCCCCAAGGCCTAAGGCAGTAGCTCAGGACCGACCTGAAAGGAGGAGCCCCCTAAAGGGGGCTCCTCCTATTATTGGCCCGTGCCGGTCGCGACCACCGTCTTCAACGTAGTGGCGGTCTCGCTCTGCTTTCTCGTCTGGCTCGGGATCATCGCGTGGGTCAGGCGCAGCTAGGCGGCTACTTCGCCGTCATGCGGGAGAGCGGCGAGGCCTGGGACGACTCCCGTGAGCTGACCGAGCAGGAGCGCTGGGACGAGCACGCGGCGTTCATGAACTCGCTCGTCGACGAGGGGTTCGTCCTGCTGGGCGGCCCGGTCGGCGGCGGACCGCGGACGCTGCTGATCGTCCGCGCCGACAGCGAGCAGGCCATCCATGACCGTCTCGATGCAGATCCGTGGACGCCGATGAGGATGCTCAGGATCGCGAGCATCGAGCCGTGGAACATCCTGCTCGGCGAAGTCGGCTGAAAGCCGACGACGAGGATCGGACCCGCGACTGGGGTAGGGTAGGCGGGGATGCCCGCGGTCCAGTACTTCACCGCCTGCACCCTGGACGGCTTCATCGCCGACGAGAACCACTCTCTGGACTGGCTGTTCGAGGCCCCGCACGGGGACGAAGACGAAGGCTGGGCCGAGTTCATTTCCGGGGTCGGCCCCATGGTGATGGGCGCGACCACGTACCTCTCGTCGCTCCGACGGCACGACATGCTGACGAACCCGCAGAAGTGGCACGATTTCTACGAGGACCGGCCCTGCTGGGTCTTCACTCACCGGGATCTGCCACCGATCCCTGGCGTCGACATTCACCTCGTCTCGGGTGACGTCCGCCCGGTGTACGAAGAGATGGTGGCGGCCCTGCCCGGCACCAACATCTGGCTGGTGGGCGGAGGCGACCTGGTGGGGCAATTCGACGACGCGGGCCTCCTCGACGAGGTCTGGCTCGGGATGCGCCCGGTGTGCCTTGGCGCGGGTGCACCACTGCTGCCACGGCGGATCACCACTGAGCGGCTCACGCTCCGCGAGGTTCGGCACTCAGGTCAGGTTCTCAACCTGGTCCTCGACGTGGCACGCCGGGAAGATGAGTACGGGATTGGTCTCGGCTAGCGCCGCGGGGGCGACGACGAGACGAACGCGCCGGCGCATCCAGCGAACCTCACGGAAAGAGGTACGCACATCGGGGGCCTCTTCGGGGCGGTGATCTGGACGGTGAGTTCTCGGCGTCGTATTGCGGCCGTCAACGTGCCGGTCCATCCAGGCGGCGGAACGCGTTGCGTTTTCAGCGCCTGCCTGAGCGGGGCTTTCTTGAAGCGGACGACGGGGATCGAACCCGCGACCCTCAGCTTGGGAAGCTGATTAGGCATGGGGGAAACCAGGTCTCAAAATCAAGACTCGGTACCGGCGTTGCGCAGAGCGGACGACGGGGATCGAACCCGCGACCCTCAGCTTGGGAAGCTGATGCTCTACCAACTGAGCTACGTCCGCGCCAGGCTCAGGATAGCGTCATCGGAGATGCGGGATAATCCCTCCGAGACCGCAGATTAGGAGGGAACGATGGCTGATCTCAACGAGACCGCACGAGCGCTCGTCGCGCCGGGGAAGGGCATCCTGGCCGCCGACGAGAGCACCGGCACGATCACCAAGCGCTTCGACTCGATCGGAGTCGAGTCGACCGAGGAGAACAGGCGCGCCTACCGCGACATGCTGTTCACGACCGACGGAGCGGCCGACCACATCAGCGGGGTGATCCTGTACGACGAGACGATCCGGCAGTCCGCCTTGGACGGCACCCCGTTTCCGAAGCTGCTCGAGCAGCAGGGGATCATCCCGGGGATCAAGGTCGACCTGGGCGCGAAGCAGCTCGCCAATGCGCCCGGCGAGACGATCACGGAAGGGCTCGACGGCCTGCGTGAGCGGCTCCTCGAGTACAACGGCCTCGGCGCGCGTTTCGCGAAGTGGCGAGGCGTGATCTCGATCGGCGAAGACATCCCGAGCGAGTACTGCCTCTGGACGAACGCGCATGCGCTCGCCCGCTACGCCGCGCTCTGCCAGGAAGCCGGACTCGTCCCGATTGTCGAGCCCGAGGTACTCATGGACGGCGACCATACGATCGAGCGCAGCTTCGACGTGACGTCGCGCACGCTGCACGCCGTCTTCACCGAGCTGCGCGACCAGCGTGTCGTCCCCGAGGACATGCTGCTGAAGCCGAACATGGTGCTCTCGGGTTACGAGTGTCCCGAGCAGGCCGGAAACCAGGAGGTGTCGGAGGCGACGATCAAGTGCTTCCGCCGCCACGTTCCGGCGGCGGTTCCCGGAATCGTCTTCCTCTCGGGCGGCCAGAGCGACGAGGACGCAACGGCTCGGCTGAACGCGATGAACGCCATAGGCCCGCACCCCTGGGAGCTCAGCTTCTCCTACGGGCGCGCGCTCCAGGCACCCGCGCTCAAGGCGTGGAGCGGCGATCCGGCCAACGTGGCCGCCGGCCAGGAGGCGTACCTCCACCGCGCCAAGATGAACGGGCTCGCCCGCTCGGGGAGCTACTCGCCGGAGATGGAGGAGAAGGTCCCGGCCTGAGCCAGCCCCCGCTGCCCAAGCCAGTCGGCGACGAGAGACGACTCCCAGGTGAGGCTCGGGCTAGCGACCCGAGAGCCGGCGGATCTTCGACAGCTGGTGCCGCGCCTCGATCATGCGAACGGTCCCCGAGCGCGACCGCATCACGATCGAGTGCGTGGTGATGCCGTCCTTCTCGTATCTGACGCCGCGCAGCAGTGCTCCGGTCGTGACGCCGGTGGCGGCAACGAAGCAGTCCTCCCCGGAGACGAGGTCGTCGGTGTGCAGCACCCGGTCGGGATCGATGCCGGCGTCGACGAGCGCCTGCCGCTCCTCGTCGTCCCGCGGCCAGAGCTTCCCCTGGATCCCGCCGCCTACACACTTGAGCGCCGCCGCGGAGATCACGCCCTCGGGCGTTCCCCCGATCCCGTAGACCATGTCGACGCCGGTGCCGCCTCGCGCCGCGGCGATCGCCGGCGCGACGTCGCCGTCGCGGATCAGGTGCACCTTGGCGCCGGCCTCGCGCAGCTCCGCGATCAGAGCGTCGTGGCGCTCACGCTCCAGGACGACCACATCGACGTCGCGCGGCCGGATCCCCTTGGCCCCGGCTACAGCCTTGACGTTGTCGGTCGGCGATGCGTTGATGTCGATCGCGTCGATCCCCTCGGGCCCGACGGCGATCTTCTCCATGTAGAAGGCCGCGCCGGGGAAGAACATCGTTCCGCGCTCGGCCAACGCGATCACGGCGATCGCGTTCGGCTGCCCGAGCGCGCACAGCCGCGTCCCCTCGAGCGGATCGACGGCCACATCGACCTCCGGGCCCTGGCCGTTGCCGACCTCCTCGCCGTTGAAGAGCATCGGCGCCTCGTCCTTCTCGCCCTCGCCGATGACGACGACGCCGTCCATCGAGACGGTGTCGAGGATCGCCCGCATCCCGTCGACGGCGGCCTGGTCGGCGCTCTCCTTCTCGCCGCGGCCGACCCAGCGTCCCGCGCCCATCGCCGCGTTCTCGGTCACGCGGACGAGCTCGAGCGCCAGGTTGCGGTCGGGCGCGTTCGGAGGCGGGATTCCAGCTTCGTCCGACGCTTGCTCGGCAACTCGGCTCACGGTAGTAATCCTCTCACATTCGTTCCGGCGCCTCTACTCCGATCAGGTCGAGGCACCGGGCGACGACCGCCTGCGAGGCCCGGCAGAGGCCGAGGCGGAAGGCCTGCGAGTCGCCGTCGAGCACGCGGTGCTCGGTGTAGAAGCGGTGGAAGTCGTCGGCGACCCTGATCGCGTAGTTCGGGATCGCATGCGGGCCGCGGCGCTCCGTCGCCTCCGCCGCGATGCCTGGGAATTCGGCCAGGCGCTTGATCAGGTCCTTCTCCTCGTCCGCGAGCTCCCCGGGGGGCCCGGAGCCGACCTCGGCGTCTCCGGCGTTGCGAAAGATCCCGGCGATCCGTGCATGCGAGTACTGGACGTAGTAGACGGGGTTCTTCGCAGTCTTCTCGGCGGCGAGCTCGACGTCGATGTCGATCGTCTGGTCGGGCCCGCGGGAGACGAGGTACCAGCGCGCGGCGTCGACACCGATCTCGTCGATCAGCTCGTCGAGCGTGACGATGTCGCCGCGCCGCTTCGAGATCCTCGCGAGCTGGCTTCCCCGGACCAGGTGGACGAGCTGGTACAGGAGCACCTCCACGCGCTCGGGGTCGTACCCGAGCATCCGCGCGATCGCCGCGTACCACTTGCGCGTTCCGTGGTGGTCGGATCCGAGCACGTAGATCGCGCGGTCGTAGCCACGGTCGAGCTTTTCCGCGAGGTAGACGATGTCGGCCGCGCGATAGGTGGGCCGCCCGCCTTGCTCCGGGGAGCGGATGATGACCCGGTCGTCGTCGTCGCCGTAGGCCGACGACCGCGCCCACACGGCCCCGTCCTTCTCATAGGTGTCGAGCCGTGGCAGGAACTCCCCCAGTCGCTGCTCGAGCTCGCTCTGAAGCGCCCACGTGTCGAAGTGGATCCGGAAGCGCTCGAGGGTCGTCTCGATCTGCTGCAGCATCGGGGCGACCGGATCGCCCTGTTGGGCGGCCAGGTCCTTGACGTAGTCCCCGTGGTAGCCCTCCTCCGGCGGCTCCTCCCCGCGCCGGCGCGCCTCCACTGATTCCCGGAAGCGCTCGACCTGCAGGCCGGCGTCGTTGTAGTAGTACTCGCGCTCGACGTCGTGGCCGGCAAGCTCGAGCAGGCGCGCGACCGAGTCCCCGTAGGCCCCGTTGCGCGCGTGCGCGACCGTGATCGGGCCGGTCGGGTTGGCGGAGACCATCTCGACCTGGATCCGCTCCCTCCGCTCGGCCGATCCGGAGCCGTACTCGGTACCGGCGGCGAGCATCTCGGCCAGAGCCTCGCCGAACCACGCCGATGTCAGCCACAGATTGAGAAAGCCCGGTCCGGCGACCTCGGCTCGTTCGACCTCGGGAAGCTTCTCGGCAGCATGAGCCAGCTCCTCCGCGATCTCGCGTGGAGGCTGCTTGCGCAGAGGCGCGAGCCGCAAGGCGACGTTCGAAGCGTAGTCGCCGTGAGCCGGGTCGCTCGGCCGTTCGAGCTCGACTGCCGCGCCGGCGAGCCCGCCGAGCGCCTGGCTCAGCCGGTCGAGCGTCTTAGGAGACAACGGCCCCGGAGGGCGCGAACAGGTCCTCGAGGGCGCGAATCTCCTCGCTCGTCCCGACGCCGATCAGGACATCGCCCTCGTCGAGCACGGTCTCGGGGGATGGACCTGTGTCGAAATCTGCGCCCCGCTTGGACAGCGCGACGATCGACGCGCCCGTGCGCTGGCGGATTCTGAGATCGCCGATCGTCTTCCCGACGCCCGGCCAGGCCGCCGGAACCTCGATCTGCTCGAAGCTCAAGTCCGGTCCGGCCGACGTGCTGACGACGTTCAGGAAGGCGGCGACCTGCGGCTTCAAGAGGAGAGTCGCCATCACCCTTCCGGCGGTGGCATAGGGCGTCACCACGCGGTCCGCTCCGGCCAGCCGCAGCTTCTTCGCCGCATCCTCGTCGGAGGCCCGGGCGACGATCAGCAGGTCGGGCCGCGCGGCACGCGCGGACAGCGTGATGTACAGGTTGTCGGTATCGGAGTCCGAGGCCGCGACGAGAGCCTTCGCGTGCGCGAGGCCCGCCGCCTCGAGGTCTTCGTCCTCGATCGCGTTCCCCTCGATGTAGACCTCGTTCGCCTCGCCGGCGTCCTCGACTGCCTCGGGACGGAACTCGAGCACGACGTAGGACGCGCCGGCGGCGCGGAGCTCCTCGGCGACGCGCCTCCCGACGCGGCCGTAGCCGCAGATGATCGTGTGGTCGCGCAAGTTCTGGATCGTCCTTCGCCTCCTCCGTTCCGCCCACGCTCCGGTCAACACGCCGCGCGCGACCGATTCCACGACCGCCGCGGCGACGAACGCAAAGATAGTCACGCCAGCGACGATGAGCACGATCGAGAGGATCAGTCCGCCCCTCTCGTCCGGCACCGTATCGAGGCCGGTGAGCGAGCTCGTCACGACCGAGCGGTAGAACGCCTCCAGCCAGCCCTCGTCGAGGACGCTGTGGAAGCCGATCGTCCCCGCGACCAGGACAAGGGCCGCCGCTACCAGGGCATACGCGAGGCGGCGCGCGGTCAGGGTCTGCTCCACCTGCGTAGTATCGTAGGAGCGTGGAAGAAGAGGGCCAGTCCCGGAATCTCAACATCCACCTGGACCCCGAGCACCTCGGCGGCGTCTACTCGAACTTCGCCAACATCAGCTTCTCGCCCTACGAGTTCACGATCACGTTCGCCCGGATCGATCACGAGGTCGAGGAGGGTGACGTCCCGGGCGTCGTCGTCGCCCGCGTCAACATGTCGACCCGGTTCATGAAGGAGCTGCTCGACGCGATGCAGGACTCCTGGTCGAAGTTCCAGACCACCGAGGGAATCAGGAACCTGCCGGAAGCACCGCCGCGCTCCGACGAAGGTTCCTAGCCCGCCAGGCCTCGGCCATCGCGATCCGCTGGATGATCGTGGGGTGGCCCTCGAGCAGAACGTAATCCCACCTCGGCGGTCGCGGCTGCTGCAGGCTCGTGCGCGAGAACTGCTCGAATAGCCCGCGCGCCGCGGCCGGGTCGCGCGTCGTCTCGAGGGCGATCCAGTCGGCCTCCGCCTCGTAGCGGCGCGAGATCACGTTCACGAGCGGCATCGCCACCAGCTGCAGCAGGACGAGCACGAGCATCCCGAGCGGCAGCAGGCCGGGATTGCGCAGCCCGCCGCGCCGGCGCGTCACCTCGGCGATCACGAACGCGCCTGGTAGGGCGAACAGGCCGAACCAGGCCACGCCCTTCCAGATGTGCCTGCGCGCGGTGTGGCCGAGCTCGTGGGCGATCACGAGCTTCACCTCCGCGAAGCTGAAGCGCCCGTCGAGCAGCGTGTTCCAGAGGATGACCCGGCGACTCGGGCCGATGCCCTCGGACATGGCGTTCGCCTGGGTGCTCGTCTTCGAGACGTCCTGGACCGAGATCGGAGTCCCTTCCACGCCTTCGCGGCGCTCGAGCGTCCTCGCCGCGGCCTTGAGCGCGGGGCTGCGCAGCCCGTGCGTCCCGAGCGCGTCGAGATACGGGAAGGTAAACCCAAACAGGAGCGCGATCAGGGTGAAGGCCGGGGCGGCGGCGATCCACCAGCGGCGCGGGAAGCGGCCGGTCAGGACGAGGACGACGACGATCGTGAGCAACGCCAGCCCCACCTGGCCGACAAGCTGCGCCCAGGGCTCAAGGAGCCATTCGAGCCAGCCGCCGCGGGTGAGCCCGTGACGATGCTCCCACCAGCGCGAGGCGACGGCGAACGGAAGGTTGACGAACCACACCGTCGTCAACGTCAGCATTCCGAGCACGATCCCCGTCCCGATCCGTCCGAGCGCTATCTCGCGTGCGAGGCGCAGCCCGCGGCGCGCGACCACCACGAGCGCGGCAATCGTGGCCACCACCGAGAGCAGCCAGTCGATCCGCTGGAAGCGCTCGTAGCTGAGGGTGCGGGACAGCTCCGCGGCGCTGAAGAACTGACGCGGATCGAGATCCGGCAGCTCCAGCCCCGAGGGCACCTTCGTCCGCCAGAGGAAGGCGGCCGCCAGGAGCCAGAGCGCGGCGGCCCCGATTATGGTTGCAAGCTTCGCAACCATGCGAGTCGCCGTCATCTCCGACATTCACGGCAACCTACACGCGCTCGACGCGGTCATTGCCGCGCTGGAGGACGAGCAGTTCGAGGCGGTCTGGTGCCTCGGCGACCTCGTCGGCTACGGGCCGCGGCCGAACGAGTGCTGTGCGAAGGTCGCGGCCCGGGCCGACATCTGCCTGGCGGGGAATCACGACCTCGGCGTGCTCGGACGGCTCCCCCTCGACGACTTCTCACACGAGGCGGCAGAGAGCGCGCGCTGGACGCAGGAGGTGCTGGAGGACGACGCGCGCGAGTACCTCGAGAGCCTGTCGCCCGAGGCGATGGCTCCGGATGCCGCCGTCGAGCTCTATCACGCGAGCCCGCGCGATCCGGTCTGGGAGTACGTCCTCGACGCCGGCGCGATGCGAGCCGCCCTCGAAGGGACGAACGCGTCGATCGTCCTCGTCGGGCACAGCCACGTCCCGCTCGTGGCCGTCCTCGACGACGGCCGCCTCCAGGCCGATCACGCGCCGGAGGGAAGAGAGGTCGATCTCTCGTCCGGTCGCGTGTTGATGAATCCGGGCTCCGTCGGACAGCCCCGAGACGGCGATCCACGGGCGGCCTTTCTGCTCCTCGACCTCGAGGAGGGGACGGCGTCTTTCCGGCGCGTCGACTACCCGATCGAGCGGACGCAGGAGGAGATCAGAGAACGGGGCTTGCCGGAGCCGCTGGCCGAGCGCCTAGCGCACGGAATCTGAGAGAGCGGTCCCTGGCCGGCTCCGCTCCCGCCCGGCGGAGCCGGGCTCCGCGGAGCCTGACGCCGCTGGCGGCACGGTGCTCTCCGCGTCCGTATTGAAATACTGTCCGCTCCGGCCCCGCACCGCCAGCGGCGCCCCAGAAACCGCTCTACACCTCTCTTGAAACGACTTCTTCCGGCTGCTCTCCGAAGGTGATTCCCTCGCGGGCCAGCGCGAGCTGGACTTCCTCCCGCGCCTTGTAGATCCGCCACTTGACCGTTGCGAGCGTGACCTCGAGCGAATCGGCGATCTCCGTGTAGGAGAGGCCCACGATGTCGCGCAGCAGCAACGCCATCTTGAGATCGACGTTGAGCGCCTCGACCCCGCGCCACAGAGCATCGATCGCCTCGATCCGCTCGAACGGAGCGTCCACGACCTCGAGCGGAGGGATGTCGTCGATCGTGACCAGCGCGCGGGGACGCCGCTCGCTTGCGCGGAGCTCGTCCAGCACGCGGTTCTTCGTCACCTGGAAGAGCCAGGTGGTGAACCGGCAGCGGAGCGAGAACTTCGGCAGCCCCTGGTAGACGCGGAGGAAGACCTCCTGCGTGAGGTCCTCGGCAAGGGAACGGTCGCCGACGAGACGCAGCACGTAGTTGAAGACGGGGGTCTCATAGGCACGGACGATGAGAGAGAACGCTCTTTCGTCGCCCCGTTGTGCCTTCCGCAGTACGCCGGGGTCGGGTTGCGTGAGTGACAACGTGCACGAGTATAACGCCGAAAAATCGACATCGGATTGGAATCCGGTAAGCAGACCGCTTCTCTAACGGAATGCTTACGCCTTGACGCCTGCGCTCAACAAACTCTTCCCGGTCATCTCCGGGGGAGGCTCGATCCCGAGCAGGTCAAGCGCGGTCGGAACGAGATCCGAGAGCTCGCCTCCCTCGCGGAGCTCGAGCCCTTCCGCGGTCACGATCAAGGGGACCGGGTTCGTCGTGTGGGCCGTGTGCGGGCTTGCCCCGTCCTCTTCGAGCATCTGCTCCGCGTTGCCGTGGTCGGCCGTGATCAGCGACACGCCGCCGGCCCGCTCGACCGCTTCGACAACGTCCGCGAGGCACGCGTCGACCGTCTCGACGGCGCGCACGACGGCGGGGATCACGCCGCTGTGCCCGACCATGTCCGGGTTGGCGAAGTTGACGATCGCGAACCGGTGACCGTCCCCGATCTCCTCGACGAAGCGGCGCGTGACCTCGGCGGCCGACATCTCGGGCTTCTGGTCGTAGGTGTCGACGTCTCGCGGGGAGGGAACGAGAATCCGAGTCTCGCCGCTCCACTCGTCCTCCCGGCCCCCGTTGAAGAAGTAGGTGACATGGGCGTACTTCTCCGTCTCGGCGACGTGCAGCTGGCGGATTCCGTGCTCTGCCAGCACCTGGGCCATCGTCTCGGAGACGTCCTGCTCGGCGAAGGCGACGGGACAGTCGAAGTCGCCGCGGTAGCGAGTCATCGTGGTCAGGTCGTAACCGCCTTCGAGCAGGAGCTGAGAGAGCTGCCGGGCCCGGTCGGGGCGGAAGTTGAAGAAGATCGCGGCGTCGTCCGGCTGCAGCCGGGGCCGACCCTCGATCGCGACGGGCTCGATGAACTCATCGGTCGCACCCGCCTCGTAACTTCGTTGCACCACCAACAAGGGGTCAGACCCCCTTGAGGCTACTTGAGGGTTTGTGATCGCTTCGAATGCTTTCTGTGTCCGATCCCAACGCCCGTCGCGGTCCATCGCGTAGTAGCGGCCTGCGACGGTGGCGATCTTCTCCTGCGGGAGCTCGGCGAGATCTTGGATCGCGGAATGGGGCGAGACGTCGCGGCCGTCTGTGAAGGCGTGGATCCACGTCCGCTCCTCCATGTCCTGCCGGCTTGCGAGCTCGAGCAACGCACGCACGTGGTCGATGTGGGAGTGGACGCCGCCGTAGGAGACGAGCCCGAGCAGGTGGACGTTCGTCCCGCGCTCCTTCGCCCGCTCGAACGCGCCGGTCAACGCCTCGTTCTCGAAGAAGTCACCCGTCTCGATCGCCCGGTTGACGCGCTGGAGATCCTGGAGCAGCACCCGGCCCGAGCCGATCGTGAGATGCCCGACTTCGGAGTTGCCCATCTGGCCTTCGGGGAGGCCGACGGCGGGTCCGGAAGCCTCGAGCGTCGTGTGGGGATACCGGCGCCAGAGCCGGTCGAAGACCGGAGTTTCGGCCAGCTCGACGGCGTTCCCGGGGCCAGGCGGCGCGCAGCCCCAGCCGTCGAGGATGACGAGAGCTACTACCGGGCTGCGGTCTCGCAAATCGCGACGAACGAGTCGAGGTCGAGCGAGGCGCCGCCGACGAGCGCGCCGTCGACCCCCTCCTGGGCGAGCAGCTCCTCGGCGTTCCCGGGCGTGACCGAGCCGCCGTAGAGGACGGGCACGTCGAGCAGCTCCTTGATGAACCGGTGCGCCTCCCGCGCCTGCTCGGGTGTGGCCGTCTTGCCCGTGCCGATCGCCCACACCGGCTCGTAGGCGACCACGAGCCGATCGTCCTCGGACAGGACGGAGACCTGCCGGCGCACCACGTTCTCCGTCTCCCCCGCCTCGCGCTCGTGCTCGAGCTCGCCGACGCAGGCGATCACGAACAGGCCGTTCTCGAGGGCAGCGCTCGCCCGGCGCGCGACGTTCTCGTCCGTCTCGCCGAAGTACTGGCGCCGCTCGGAGTGGCCGACAATCGCGGCGTAGACGCCGAGCTCGCGCAGCATCGGCGGCGAGATCTCGCCCGTGAAGGCGCCGTCGTTCTCCCAGTGGACGTTCTGCGCGCCGACGGCGACCTCCGTGTCGGCGAGCGTGCGGACTGCAGCCGAGAGGGACGTGAACGGAGGGAAGACGGCGATGTCCACTGCGCCCTCCAGGCCCGCTACGCGGTCCTTGAGCGCGGCGCAGAACTCGGCCGCCTCGCTCGCCGTCTTGTTCATCTTCCAGTTGCCCGCGATCAGCATGGGCGAGGATCCTATTCCGACGGGATCACTGCCACGCCGGGGAGCTCCTTCCCCTCGAGCAGCTCCAGGGCCGCGCCCCCGCCCGTCGAGGCCCACGAGACTCGATCGACGAGGCCGAGCTCGGACAGCGCCCGGATCGAATCGGCGCCGCCGACGACCGAGTAGGCATCGGAGGAGGCGACCGCCTCTGCGACCGCATTCGTCCCCTCGGCGAACCGCGGCCACTCGAACACGCCCATGGGGCCATTCCAGAAGATCGTCTTTGCCTTGGCGATCTCATCGGCGAAGAGCTCCCGAGTCTGAGGGCCGATGTCCAAGTCGAGCCAACCCTCCGGGACCGAATCGAAGGCGACCACGCGCGCCTCGGCTTCCCGATCGAAGCGCGCTGCGGCAACGACGTCCACCGGCAGCAGGACGGCAACCCCTACTAGCGGAGATTGCGCAGCAAGCTCCGCTGCCATCTTGCCGCCGACGAGGACCGTGTCGGCCTTGCCGCCGAGGTTGCGCAGCACGCCGAGCTTGTCCTCGACCTTGGCGCCTCCGGACACGAGCACGAAGGGCCGCTCGACCTGGCCGAGCAGCTTTCCGAGCTCCTGCAGCTCCCGCTCGAGCAGCAGCCCGGCATAGGCGGGCAGGAGCTCGGCGACGGCCACCGTCGAGGCGTGAGCGCGATGGACGGACCCGAACGCGTCCTGGACGAACAGATCCTGGCCCTCGGCCAGCCGGCGCGCGAACCCGGGATCGTTCTTCGTCTCGCCCGGATCGAAGCGCGTGTTCTCGAGCACCGTGAGCTCGCCGTCGAACAGCTCGCGCAAGCTTGCCTCGACCGGCTTCATCGCGAAGGCGGGGTCGGGCCCCTTTGGGCGGCCGAGGTGCGAGCAGACCGTGATTGCGCCCGCGCCCCGGTCGCGCAGGAGCTCGAGCGTCGGGAGCGACGCCCGGATCCGGGTGTCGTCGGCGATCTGGCCGTCCTCGAGCGGGACGTTCAGGTCGGCGCGAACGAGCACGCGCCTGCCCGAAACCTCGGCGTCACGGACCGAGCGCGGCCGCCTCAAGCTAGAGCAGCCGGTCGATCAGGTCGACGACCCGGCACGAGTATCCCCACTCGTTGTCGTACCAGCCGATCACCTTCACCAGGTTGCCGTTCGCCATCGTCGAGAGCCCGTCGATGATGCAGGAGGCCGAGTTGCCGACGACGTCGGAGGACACGATCGGATCCTCGGTGTACTCGAGGATTCCCTTCCACCGGTCGGTGCCGGCTGCGGATCGATAGGCCTCGTTGACCTCGTCCGGAGACGCGCTCCGGGCGAGCACACAGACGAGATCGGTCACGCTGCCGTCGGGGACCGGCACCCGCATCGCCATCCCGTCGAGCTTTCCCTTCAGCTCGGGGATGACCTCGCCGATCGCCTTCGCGGCGCCGGTAGAGGCCGGGACGATGTTCGTGGCGGCTGCGCGCATCCGCCGCAGGTCGGGCTTTCCCTTGCGGGTCATCGCGACCTGGTCCTGGAGCTGCTGCTCGGTGGTGTAGGCGTGAATCGTGGTCATGAAGCCCGATTCGATCCCGAAGCTGTCGAGCAGGATCTTCGCCATCGGCCCGACCGAGTTGGTGGTGCACGAGGCGTTCGAGATGATGTGGTGGGTGTCGGGGTCGTACGCGTCGTCGTTGACCCCGAGGACGATCGTCACGTCGGGATCGGTGGCCGGCGCCGAGATCACGACCTTGTCCGCTCCCGCGGCGAGATGCTGGGAGGCCCCTTCGCGGTTCGTGAACAGGCCCGTCGACTCCACGACCACGTCGACGTCCATGTCCTTCCAGGGAAGGGCGGTCGGATCGCGCTCGGCCAGCACGCGAAACGGCTTCCCGTCCACGGAGATCTCGTTCTCGGCCGCCTCGATCTCGTGCTTGAGGACGCCGTGCGTCGAGTCGTAGCGAAGGAGATGCGCGAGCACGTCCGGGGCGGCGAGGTCGTTGACGGCGACGATCTCGAAGCCCGGATTGCGGTCGAGATATGCGCGGTAGAAGTTCCGGCCGATGCGCCCGAATCCGTTGATCCCGACACGCTTTGCCATGATCCTCCTCTGTGGTCTCGGGCCGCGATTCTATCGGGGCCTGTCGGGCTGAAATTTTCCTGGCCATCCCGAGTTGAATTCGTCATACTTGTCGCAAGGCGGGTCCGTGCTCCTCCGGCGGCGAATACAGACCCCGTTCGTCGTCACGGTCCTGAGCGTGGCTAAGCGGAGGGGGGGTCGACCTCGGAGCTTCCCCTCCCACCCGCCTTCCTTTTACGCACGAGCAAGCTCGATGAGCTTGCGCAACCGGCGGTGGACAGCGGCCTTGCTCGTTGGCTTGCCGCACTCGAGCGCGAGCTCGCGGAGGGACATGGACGGGTGTCGGAGCCGAAGCCCGGCGATCTCTTGCAGCGGCGCCGGCAGAGCGGCCAGGCGTCCGTCCTTCCGGAGGGCGCGAACCGCGCGCAGCTGGACGTGCGCCGCGCGGCTCGTGCGGACGAGATTCGCGTGATCCGCATTCGCAAGCCTGTTCGCGCGCGATCTCGTGTCGGCGACGACGGCACGCTCCTCGAAGACCAGCGCGAGGTCGTTCGCGCCGGCGAGCGCGAGCGCGCCGGCGATCGTCTCGGCCGCCTTTGCATACGCAACGGCGTGCCGGCCCCGGTCGACGACCGCCAGCTCGACGTCGTCCCGCGCGACGAGATCGGCCAGAAAGCGCGCGCCCGCTTCCGACGCGAACCGGCTCTCGAGATGCGGCGCGCGCGGGCCGCTCAGCGAGCCCGCCCCGAGCAAGGTTCCGCGCAGGTAGGCCCCGCGGCAGCAGGCGCGGGCGACGACGCGCCCAGGAGGACGCTCCAGCGGCCCCAGCTGCGCCGTCAGGATTCCGGCTTCATGGAAGACCTGGAGTGCGCGGTCGGCGCCGGGAATGTGGAGCTGGTAGCGGGTGGCGCGATCGAATGCCCTGCGCTGGTAGGTGCGGATCTCGCTTGCGATTCCGAACCGCCGCAGCAGGCTGAAGCCGCGCCGCGCGGCGGCCGAGCTGGCGAGGTCGAAGTGGAGCGCGACGCGGCGGCGGCCGAGGAGGTGGGCCGTGCCGGCCGTGTGTGCGAGGCCGGACAGCTCGGCGAGCACGTCGCACTCCCGCTTGGGCTCGATCGCAGCGAGCTCGTTCCGCAGGTCGTCAGAGAGCGACATCGGCTCCTTCGAGCTCGAGCAGCCGGCGCTTGTAGGAGAGGCCGAGGGAGCCGTACGAGCCGAGACCCCCGGCCGAGACGACGCGATGGCACGGAATCACGATGCCGAAGCGGTTGCCGGCACAGAACGAGCCTGCCGCCCGCGGGGCGTTCGGCCGCCCGGCCAGCGCGGCCAGCTCACCGTAGGTGACGGTCTCCCCCCGGGGCACCGCCCGCAGCGCGTCGGCGAGGGCGCGCTGAAAGGGCGTGCACCAGTCGAGCTCGAGCTCGACGTCGTCGAATGAGACCGGCTCGCCGGCGAAGTACGCCCCCAACCGGCGCGCAAGTTCCGGCACAGATCCGTCACCCACCCGTGCATCCTCGGCCGATACGCTGACCACAGGGATCACGCGTATCCCATGGGGGTGGTTGGGGGCGATTTCCGGGCGCGGAAACGGAAGCTCGTGGTACAGCAACCGCTTGCCTTCGAGGGCCAGCTCACCCACTCCCCAGCCCTCGACCTCGTAGCGGACGACTTCCACTCCTTTGAATCTACAATCGCGGCATGAGCTCGCCGGGCATCTTCCGCGTGCCTCCACCTGTGAACGAGCCCGTTCGCTCTTACGAACCGGGTTCCCCCGAGCGCCGCGAGCTCCAGGGGCGGCTCGAGGAGATGGCGGGCGAGCGGATCGACCTTCCGCTCGTGATCGGAGGCGAGGAGGTCCGGACAGGCAAGACGGCGGAGGTCGTGATGCCGCATCGGAAGAGTCACGTCCTCGCCGACATGCACCAGGGCGGCCCGGACGAGGTCGAGCGCGCGATCGAGGCCGCCGCCGAGGCGTGGCACGACTGGTCGCGCACACCGTGGGAGGAGCGGGCTGCCGTCATGCTCCGGGCCGCCGAGCTGCTCGCCGGCCCGTGGCGCGCAACCCTCAACGCCGCCACGATGCTCGGCCAGTCCAAGACGGCGCACCAGGCGGAGATCGACGCGGCCTGCGAGCTGACCGACTTCTGGCGCTTCAACCCGACCTTCATGACCCGCATCTACGAGGAGCAGCCGAACTCCCCGGCCGGCCAGTGGAACAGGATGGAGTACCGCCCGCTCGAGGGCTTCGTGTTCGCCGTCACCCCGTTCAACTTCACCGCGATCGCCGGCAACCTGCCGACGAGCCCGGCCCTGATGGGAAACACAATCGTCTGGAAGCCGGCGACGACCGCCGCCTACTCGGCGCACTTCCTGATGAAGCTCCTGCAGGAAGCGGGCCTTCCCGACGGGGTCATCAACCTCGTCTACGGCCCGGGCGCGGCGATCGGGGACGCGGCGCTCGCGAGCCCGGATCTCGCCGGGATCCACTTCACCGGCTCGACGGGAGTGTTCCAGTCGATGTGGAAGACGGTCGGCGCCAACATCGAGCGCTACCGCAGCTATCCCCGGATCGTCGGCGAGACCGGCGGCAAGGACTTCATCGTCGCGCACCCGTCCGCGGACGTGGACGCGCTCGCGACCGCGATCGTCCGCGGCTCGTTCGAGTACCAGGGCCAGAAGTGCTCGGCGGCCTCGCGGGTGTTCGCGCCGCAGAACCTGTGGCCGGAGCTGAAGGAGCGGCTGGTGGAGGAGGTCGGATCGCTCCGGATGGGTGACGTGTCTGACTTCGGCAACTTCATGGGCGCCGTCATCGACGCGAGCTCGTTCCGCACCCAGAAGGAAGCGATCCAGGAGGCGCGCGAGCACGGCGACACGGAGGTGCTGGTCGGAGGCGAGACGGCCGACGACGAGGGCTACTTCGTCTCCCCGACCGTAATCGAGACGCGCGATCCGGACTTCCGCCTCCTGCGCGACGAGCTGTTCGGGCCGATCGTTACCGCCTACGTCTACCCCGACGACGAGTGGGAGGATACGCTCGAGCTGATCGACAGGGGTGCGCCATACGGGCTGACCGGAGCGGTGTTCGCGCGAGACCGCTCGGCGATCGAGCAGGCGGAGCGCTCGCTCGAGTACGCGGCCGGCAACTTCTACGTCAACGACAAGCCGACGGGCGCGGTCGTCGGACAGCAGCCGTTCGGCGGCGCGCGGGCGTCGGGCACGAACGACAAGGCGGGCTCGATGTGGAACCTGATCCGCTGGGTCTCTCCGCGGACGATCAAGGAGACGTTCGTGCCGCCCACGGACTATCGCTATCCCTTCCTGGAGCCGGACGGGTCCGGACCGCCCTCCCGGCCGTAACGCCGGACCATGTCAGCCTTTTTCCACGGGGCCGAGGCGTTCTTCGACCATCTCGCGGCGATCCATTGGGGCTTCCTCGCGCTCGCGGTGCTCTGCCACCTCATGCGCACCGCCTGTGTCTCCCGGGCCTGGTTCAACATCCTGCGCGCCTCGTATCCGCGGAAGCGCATCCGCTGGCGGGAGATCTACGGCGCCTACGTCGCCGGCGTCGGCGTCAACGCGATCATTCCGGCCCGCGTCGGCGACCTCGCAAAGCTGTACATCGCGAAGCGGCGCGTTCCGGAGAGCACGTACACGACCCTGGCCACGACCCAGGTCGCGCTGAACGTCTTCGACTTCGCCGCCGCCAGCCTGCTCCTGCTCTGGGCGCTCGTGGCCGGCGTGCTCCCGGGCCTGAGCGTGCTTCCGCACCTCCCCGACGCGGGCTGGTTCCTGCAGCACTACAAGCTGATGCTGAACATCTTCCTGGTCATCGTCGTCGTGACCCTGGTCGGGCTCGTCCTCGCCGCCCACCGGATCCGCGACTTCAAGGATCGTGTGGCCCAGGGGTTCGCGATCTTCCGCGACCGGCCCACCTACTTCAGCAAGGTCGCGCTCTGGCAGGCCACGGACTGGATGCTCCGCTTCGTCGCCATCTACCTGTTCCTGCGCGCGTTCGGGATCCCGGCCAGCTTCCACAACGCGCTCCTGATCCAGGTGGCGCAGAGCCTGTTGACGGTGTTCCCGTTCACGCCCAGCGGCGCGGGCACGGAGCAGGCGCTGATCCTGTACATGCTCGGCTCCCAGGCTTCCAGGAGCTCGCTGCTCGCCTTTGCCGTGGGAATGAAGCTGACGGTCGTCGCCGTCAACGTCGCGATCGGCTTCGGTGCGATCGCCGTGATGCTGAAGACGCTGAGCTGGCGGCAGGCTGCGGAGGCGGACCGCGCCGCGGAGGCTGCGAAGCGGGCCGGGCCGGCCCCGGCCGGCGAGACGCCTAGAACCTAGCCGGCACAACGGCTAATCTCAGGGGCCCTACAAGGGGCCCTCCATGAAGAAAGCCGCCGCACTCGTCGCCGCAGCGCTTGCGCTGGTTGCTCCCGCCACTGCCTCTGCGGGGCGAATCGCCTACGTCGCGAACTCCAACGACAACACGCTCACGCCCATCGACACGGCCACGAATACGGCCGGGGGGCCGATCGCAGTGCCGGGAAGTCAGCCGGAGGCGATCGCGATCACCCCCGACGGGCAGACCGCCTACGTGGCCAACATCGGCACCAGCACCGTCACTCCCATTGACCTCGGAACCAATACTCCCGGAACGCCGATTCTGGTGGGCGACTTCCCCGACGCGATCGCCATCACCCCCGACGGCACGAAGGCGTATGTGACGAACGGCCTGGACGACGATGTCACGCCGATCGATCTCTCGACGAACACGGCAGGCATTCCGATCCCCGTCGGCAGCGGCCCCATCGGAATCGCGATCACGCCGGATGGTGCGACCGCGTACGTCTCCAATCAGTTCGACGCCACGGTCACCCCAATCAATCTCTCCACGGGCATGCCGGGCACAACGATCTCGGTCGGCCTCTTTCCCGCCGGGATCGCGATCACCCCAAATGGCGCAACCGCCTACGTCGCCAACAACGTCTCCGATGACATCAGCGTCATCGCTACGGCGACGAACACTGTGACGACGACGATCGCGGGCGGCAACGCTCCTATTGCGGTCGCGATCACCCCTGACGGCACGAAGGCTTATGTTCCCAACTGCTGCTCCGACAACGTAACGCCGATCGACACCGCCACGAACACAGCGGGAATTGCAATCCCGGTCGGGACCGGCCCGCAGGCGATCGCGATGACCCCTGACGGCACAACCGCGTACGTGGCCAACTCGGACTCCGACGACGTGACGCCGATCAACACCGCGACGAATACCGCCGGCACGGCGATCCCAGTTGGGGGGAGCCCGTACGCGGTCGCGATCACGCCCGACCAGCCCCCGGCAGCCGCGTTCACGAACACTCCGGCTCCCGCGGGCTCGGCGACGAGCTTCAACGGCAGCGGATCCTCGGATGCCGACGGCACGGTTGCGCGCTACGACTGGGACTTCGGGGACGGCGCGACCCTCTCGAACGGCGGCGCGACCCCGAGCCACACCTACGCGCACGCCGGGACATTCATCGCGACGCTGACCGTCACGGACAACGAGGGCTGCTCGACGGCGCTCATCTTCACCGGCCAGACCGCGCTCTGCAACGGCTCTCCCGTTGCGCGCATCCAGCATCAGGTCAGCATCCTGGCGGCCTCGCCGACGCTCGCGACCACGGCTTCCGCGGGCGTCGTCCTCGGCGGGCAGGTTCACGACACGGCCACGATCGCCGGCGGGACTGCGCCGGGAGGTTCGGTCACGTTCCGTCTCTACGGCCCGGACGACGCAACCTGCTCGGCAGCGCCCGCGTTCACGAGCTCGGCGGTCACGGTCTCCGGAAACGGCAGCTACGACTCGCCGAGCTTCATCCCGACGGCGGCGGGCACGTACCGCTGGACCGCGAGCTACTCCGGCGATTCGGACAACGATCCCGCGTCGAGCGCCTGCAACGCCGCCAACGAGTCGGTCGTCGTCGCCAAGGTGAGCCCGACCTTGAGCACGACCGCCTCCGCCGGAATCGCGCTCGGCGGCCAGGTGCACGACACGGCCACGCTCGCAGGCGGCTCGATGCCGACGGGGACGATCACCTTCAGGCTCTACGGCCCCGACGACGCGGGCTGCTCGAACGCGACCGTCTTCACCGACACGGTCTCGGTCGGCTCCGGGAACGGCAGCTACCCGTCGAGCAACGCCACGCCGACCGCGGTCGGCACCTACCGCTGGACCGCCTCCTATTCCGGCGATGCGAACAACAACGCCGCCGCGAGCGCTTGCAACGCCGCCGGCGAGCAGGTGACCGTCAGCCCGACCGTGCCGGGCGTGCCCACGGGCGTCTCGGCGGTTGCGGGCAACGCGCAGGCGACCGTCAGCTTTACCGCGCCCGCATCGAACGGCGGCGCCGCGATCAGCTCCTACACCGTCACCGCCTCGCCCGGAGGCGCCCACGCGAGCGGCCCGGGAAGCCCGATCGCGGTTACGGGCCTGACGAACGGCACGAGCTACACGTTTACGGTCACGGCCACCAACTCAGCCGGCACCGGCCCGCCCTCGGCGCCGTCGAACTCGGTCACGCCGCAGCCCCCGGGAGCACCGACGATCGCCTCATTCTCTCCGACCAGCGGCACGGTCAAGACGGTGGTGACGATCACGGGCACGAATTTCATCGGCGCAACGAAGGTCAAATTCAACGGGATCGTGGCGGTGTTCAAGGTGCTGCCCGGCGGGACGCAGCTGATCGCGCTCGTTCCGCCCGGGGCGACCACCGGCGAGATCACGGTCGAGAACGGCGTAGGATTCGTGATCAGCGCATCGCCGTTCACGGTCGTCCAGCCGGCCCCTCTCCCCTCGCACCTGCACGTGGTCGGGACGGACGAGACCCTCCCGGAATGGCCCGCGCTTCCGAGCGGGCACGGTATCGGGCTCGGGCCCTAGCCCTGCCTAAGGACGGCCGGCCTTGTGCAGCTGGGCGTAGATCTCCCTCGCGGTCTTGGCCGGAAGCGCGGGGACGCCCTCGAGCTCTTCCTGGGTCGCGGCGAGGAAGCGCTCCGCCGAGCCGAAGTGGCGCAGCAGCGCGCGGCGCCTCGCGGGCCCGACACCCTTGAGCGTGTCGAAGATCGACTCGCGTGAGGCCGCATCACGGCGCTGGCGGTGGAAGCCGAGGGCGAACCGGTGCGCCTCGTCGCGGATTCTCTGAAGGAGCTGCAGTCCCGGCGAGTGACGGTCGAGGACCACGGGCCGGGCCTGGCCGGGGACGAACACCTCCTCCTCCCGCTTGGCGAGCGAGATCACGGCCACGCGCGGCAGGTCGAACGCCTGCATCGCGGCCAGCGCCGCCGACAGCTGGCCCTTGCCCCCGTCGATGACGACGAGGTTCGGAGTCACGGCGAAGGACTCGTCGTACTCCTCCGACGTCACGTCCTGCCGCCGCGCGAAGCGGCGCGAGATCACCTCCGCCATCGCGGCGAAATCGTCCTGGCCGTCGAGGCCGCGCACGCCGAACTTGCGGTAGTGCGCCTTCTTCGGAAGCGCGTCCTCGAAGACCACCATCGAGCCGGCCGGCGAAGCCGCCTGGATGTTGGAGATGTCGAAGCACTCGATCCTGATCGGGAGACTCTCGAGGTTGAGCGCCTCGCGCAGCTCCTCGAGCGCCTCGACGCGGCGCGCTCTGCGCTGCTCCGACTGGAGCGCGTCCGACTCGAGCGCGATCGCCGCGTTCTGCGTCGCGAGCTCGGACAGGCGGCGCTTCTCGCCGCGCTCGGCCTTCCGGACCTCGACCCGCGATCCGCGGCGCTCGGAGAGGAACTCCGCGAGCGCGGAGGTGTCCCCCACCCCGCGCGGAACGACGATCTGCGGCGGGACACTGGGCGCCGAGCCGTAGTACTCGAGGCAGAAGGCCTCCAGCAGCGCGGTCAGGTCGCTGCCCTCGACGTTCTCGAGGTGGAAGCTGTAACGGTCGATCAGCTTGCCGTCGCGGAGCGGGAAGATCTGGACTGCGGCGCGCTCGCGCTCGCTGGCGATTCCGATCACGTCCACCGTTCCGACCGCCCGCTTGTCTGCGGCCTGGCGCTCGGCCAGGTGGCGGACGGAAAACAGGCGGTTCCGGTTGCGGGCCGCCTCCTCGAAGCGCTCGTTCTCGGCCGCCTCCCTCATCTTCCGCTCGAGCTCGCGCAGAACCGGCCGCGTCTCCCCCGAGAGGAACTCCATCACCTGCTCGATGATCAGCCGGTAGTCCTCCTTCGAGACGTAGCCAACGCAGGGAGCGAGGCAGCGGTCGATGTGGTAGTCGAGGCAGGGAATCCCCGAGTGGCGCCCCGGCGTCGGGCCCTCGCAGGGCCGGTAGGGGAAGACGCGGTTGAGGACGTCGAGCGTCTCGCGCACCTTCTTCGCGTTGGCGTAGGGGCCGAAGTAGACGACGCCGCGACGGTGCCGCTCGCGCGTGAACATCACGCGTGGGTAGTCGTCCTCGACCGTGACGGCGATGTACGGGAACGACTTGTCGTCGCGCAGGCGGATGTTGAACGGCGGCCGGTAGCGCTTGATCATGTTCTGCTCGAGGTGGAGAGCTTCGACCTCGGTGTCGGTAACGATCACCTCGAGGTCGGCGATCAGATCGACGAGCTGGCCCATGCTCGGACGCGCGTCGCCTGCACCGAAGTACGTGCGCACGCGCGAACGCAGGGACTTCGCCTTCCCGACGTAGATCGCGCGTCCCTTCTCGTCCCGGAACACGTAGACGCCCGGCTTCCGGGGCAGCGTTTTCAGCTTGGGCTCGAGCGATTCCCGCATAGGGCTAGCGTAGCCCCGGGTACGATTCGGCCATGTCCGGCCAGTACGTGGCGTACACGTTCTACAAGGTCGATCCGGCCTGGCGGAGGCTTCCGATCGAGGAGCGCGAGGCGGGCAAGGACGCCTTCGCCGAGGTCGTCGAGTCGTGGGCCGGGCGGATGGATGCCCTGCGGGTGTACTCCGTCGCCGGGGTGCGGCCGGAGTGCGACTTCTTCCTCTGGAAGATCACCGAGCGCTACGACGACCTCGGGGAGCTCGGCGCCGCCCTGAACGGAACGCCGCTCGCGGGCTGGCTCGAGACGCCGTACTCCTACCTCGCGACGATGAAGGCGTCCCAGTACACGCAGGCGCGCAAGGCGCGGAAGGTCGTGCCGCGGGGCGCGCCCTACCTCGTCGTCTATCCCTTCGTCAAGCTGCGCTCGTGGTACTCGCTGCCACCGGAGGAGCGGCAGCGGGCGATGGACGAGCACATGCGGATCGGGCACGAGTTCTCGACGATCACGAACCACACGACCTACTCGTTCGGGATCGACGACCAGGAGTTCATGACCGCCTTCGAGTGCGAGGAGCCGGCCGACTTCATGCATCTGATGCTGACGTTGCGCGAGACCGAGGCGAGCAAGTACACCGAGCGCGACACGCCGATCTTCGTGGGCACGGGAAGGGAGATCCGGGCGGCGCTCGACCAGCTCGACGGCGCGGCGGCGCGGGTCCGCGCCTAGAACCCTCAACCCCGACTCGAGGCAGGTTGAGGGCACTTGACGTGTCCGGTTGGGACAATCGAATCTGCTCGAAGCTCCCAACCCTCAAGCAGGTGCCAGGCACCTTTAGGAGAGTTGAGGGTTACGCCGCAGCGTCGCCTCCGGCCGCTACCGTGACCCGAGCGCCATGAAGCGGCTCTTCACCGAGATGAACCCGACGCTGCGCGGATTCTTGATCATCTTCGCGATCACCGGCGTGATCGTCGCGCTCTCGCTCTACCAGACGCTGGCGGCGCTCTACCTGATCGCACGGATCGCCTTCTTCATCGCGATCGCGGTCTTCATCTTCCTGATGTGGCGCGAGCGGCGCGGAGAGATCTCGACCTGGTCGGCGCGGTCTCAGACCGTCTTCTACGGCGCTGCGCTGCTGATCGTCGCCGATCTCGGCGTCTTCTTCTGGCGCGGAATCTCGGGCCCTGACGCGCTCGCATTCTTCGTGGTGCTCGGCCTTTGCCTGTTCTCGATGTGGCGCGTATGGCGAGACGAGCACAGCTATGGTCTTTAGGACATGGTCGAGGAAGGCAAGCCGGCACCCGATTTCGAGCTGACCAGCGATTCGGGCGAGAAGGTCAAGCTGTCCGACTTTCGCGGGCAGCCGGTCGTCCTCTACTTCTATCCCAAGTCCGACACGCCCGGCTGCACCGCCCAGGCGTGCGGGATCCGCGACGCCTACTCGGAGTTCGAGCAGCGTGGCGCGGTCGTCCTCGGCGTCAGCGCCGACAAGGAAGCCGCGCAGGCGAAGTTCAAGTCGAAGTACGGGCTTCCGTTCACCGTCCTCGCGGATCCGGACCACGAGGCCGGGAAGGCCTACGGGGTCGAGAAGCCGGACAGCAAGTACTTCGAGCGCTCGACGTTCGTGATCGACCCCGAAGGGAAGGTCGTGAAGATCATGCGGAACGTCGACCCCCGCAAGCACGCGGACCAGGTGCTCGCCACGCTACCGAGCGACGGCGCGTAGCCAGATCTGCGTCCAGAACGGAGCGAGGACGCGATAGGCGATCGGCTCGGCGAGGTGCGCCAGCAGATCGCGCGGGCTGTTCGAGAACAGCCGCTTGCGATTGTTGTGGAAGCGCTCGATCTCGGTGAACCCGGCGCCCTTCAGCGCGTGCTTGAGCCGGCGCGGCGAGTAGCCGAGCTCCGTCGTCCCGAAGCGCTCCGCCGCCTCGCGCCCCTCGAAGCGCTGCTTCCAGTTCGGCTCGGCGAGCAGCAGCCTGCCGCCCGGCCGCAGCGCGCGCTGAGCCGAGCGGAACACGAGCTCGGGCGAGCCGCTGTGATGGAGCGCGTCGTAGAGCAGGCACGCGTCGAACCGGCGGCCCAGATCGAGCTGCTCCATGTCCCCGACCTCGAATGAGACATCGACTCGTTCCGAACGAGCCTGCTCGCGTGCGATCTCGATCATCTCGGGCGAGATGTCGTACCCAACGGCCTCCACGCCCTGCCGGACGGCGAGCCGCGTCATCCACCCAGGTCCGCAGCCGAGCTCGCACAGCTTCGTCCCCGCGTGGAGGTCGAGCAGCTGGAGGACGTAGCCGAAGTCGATCAGGAGCCGGGCCGTCTCGCGCGGGTCGTGCCGGAACGGCTTCGTGCGAAGCCACTCCCTTCCAGCCGTCCCAACGGAATCCGGGTATTCCACCTCCGCCTGCTTCCGACTGGCGGTCACGGCAGGATCCTATGCGGATGAGAGGACTTGAACCTCCACGGGGTTACCCCCACACGGACCTGAACCGTGCGCGTCTACCAATTCCGCCACATCCGCGCGGACAACAAGTTTAGCCTCGCATCTCGGCTTCTCGAGCCGCCGGCGGCGTAGCCGGGCTTTGCCCGGCGGAGCCTCACTCGAGAAGGATTGTCGAGACAACTTCCGATTCAAGTCGAGGCCGAAGGCCGACTTGGATCGGCGAGGACCTGAACCGTGCGCGTCTACCAATTCCGCCACATCCGCGCGGAGCTCAAGTGTAGCCAGGCTACGATTCCAGTCTGAGACGGGGTCTTGCTCTTGTTTTCTGCGGCGTCGCGGCCCTCTGGGCGACCGCGGCTGCATCCGCGCGCGCCCCACGCACCGAGGTCGTCGTCACGCTCGACGCGCCCTCCCTCGCGCAGGCGACGGCTCAGAGCCGCGCGCTCACGGCAGCGGCCAAGCACCGGCGCCTGGACCTTCGCACTCCGACGAGCGTCTCGTACCTGCGCGGCCTCGCGTCTGCGCAGCGCGCGCTCCAGAGCCGGATCGCGGACGCCGTCCCCGCCGCAAACGTGCGCTGGCACTACAGCGTCGTCCTCGACGCGCTCGCGGTCGACCTCCCCAGCTCAGCCGTCGGCCGGCTGTCCCGGCTGCAGGGCGTGGCCCAGGTCTATCCCTCCGTCCGCTACCACGCGCTCGGCGGCACGGGCCCGCTCCTCAACCAGACGCCTGCGCTGATCGGCGCCCCGTCGCTCTGGGGCCCGACCCTGTCGACCGCCGGCAACGGGATGAAGATCGGGATCATCGACGACGGCGTCGACCAGACGCACCGGTTCTTCAACCCGAGCGGCTTCACGATGCCTGCAGGCTTTCCCAAGGGGAATCGCGCCTACACCACCAACAAGGTGATCGCCGCCCGCGCGTTCGCCCCGCCCTCGCCGAAGTGGCACAACGCCAACCTTCCGTTTGACCCGGAACTGTCCGAGCACGGAACGCACGTCGCCGGGATCGCAGCCGGGGACAACGGCGTCCATGCCGGCGGAGTGATCGTCTCCGGGATCGCTCCCAGAGCGTACCTCGGGAACTACAAGGTCTTGTCCATCCCGACGGTCTCGGGCGTCGGGCCGGACGGGAACGCACCCGAGATAGCCAAGGGGATCGAGGCGGCGGTCGCCGACGGGATGGACGTGATCAACCTCTCTCTCGGTGAGCCGGAGGTCGAGCCGAGCCGCGACATCGTCGTCAGGGCGATCAACGGCGCGGCGGCCGCAGGCGTCGTGCCCGCGATCGCCGCCGGCAACGACTTCGACGCCTTCGGCCGCGGATCGGTCGGCTCTCCGGGGAGCGCCCAGGGCGCGATCACGTCGGCGGCGGCCTCGAAGTCGCGCGTGATCGCCTCGTCCTCCTCGGGCGATGCCTCGTTCTCCTCGGGCGGCCCGACTCCGGTGTCGCTGCAGATGAAGCCGGACGTGACCGGCCCCGGCGTCCGTGTTCTCTCCTCCGTTCCGCAACGAGACGGGCTCTGGCAACAGTTCGACGGAACGAGCATGGCCTCGCCGCACGTGGCCGGCGCCGCCGCGCTGCTCAAGGAACGGCATCCGGGCTGGACGGTGGAGCAGATCAAGTCGGCGCTCGAGCAGACCGGCACGCCCGTCTACTCGTCGTCGAATCACACCTCCGAGGTGCCTTCGACGCGCCAAGGCGGTGGCCTGATCTACCTGCCCGACGCGGACGATCCGAAGATCTTCGCTGCGCCGACGGGGCTCTCGTTCAAGCTTCTCCACCCGGGCCAGAGCGCCTCCCGCACCGTTCAGCTCACCGATGCCGGCGGCGGCGCCGACGTCTGGTCGGTGTCCGTCGAGCAGCTTGGCGACCAAGGATCGGTGGCCGTGACGGCACCCGCCGCGGTCAACGTCCCCGGCCCACTGGACGTTCAGGCGTCGGTCGCCGCGGGGGCTCCGCAGGCCGACGTGACCGGGTTCGTCGTGCTGACGAGAGGCGCCGACAGCCGCCGGATCCCGTTCTGGCTCCGGGTCACGTCTCCCAAGCTGAGCCGCCAGAAGCACGGCGAGCTGAAGAAGACCGGTACCTACCACGGCAACACGACCGGAAGACCCGCGCTCGTCGACACGTACCGGTATCCCGACAATCCGAGCGGCGTCGGGATCCCGGTCAACCTGGACGGCCCTGAGCAGGTCTTCACGGTGAAGCTGGCCAAGCCGCTCGCGAACTTCGGCGTCGCCGTCATCGACCACGGACCGGGCGTCTCGATCCAGCCACGGGTGGTGGCGGACGACGACGAGAACCGGCTCACCGGCTATCCGGCCCTCCCGATCAACCTCAATCCGTATCTCGCGATCTTCTTCGCGCCCGAGCCGGTCGCGGGAGCAATCCTTCCGACCGCCGGAAACTACGACGTGGTGTTCGACTCGACGAACCGTTCCAACGCCGGCAAGTTCACCTTCCGCTTCTGGACCGGGGACACTACCCGCCCGGCGGCGCGATTGCTCACCCGCACGGTCAAGAGCACCGGGTCGCTACGGCTGCGGGTGACGGACGGCGGATCGGGCATCGACCCGGTATCGCTCGTCGTCTCGATCGACGGCGAGAAAGCGCGCGCTTCGTACTCGCGCAGGAAGTCCACGGTCACGATTCCCGTCGGCTTGGCCACGACGCCCGGGCGGCACAAGCTCGTCTTCCAGGTCTCGGATTACCAGGAATCGCGAAACATGGAGGACGTCGGCCCGATCCTCCCCAACACGCGCATCCTGACCACCACCTTCAAGGCCAAGTAGCGCGCTTCAACGTTGTTGGTCGCGCTCTTCGATCGTGGGGAGCTGCTGCAGGTCGCGCTCGACGCTGGCGGCGAACTCCTCGCTCTCGCTCCGCACGATCCGCAGCGCAGCCTTGCGCCGGGCGCGCTGCCGCCGCTTCCTCCTGCCGCCACCGAACTGGTTTGAAAGACGCGGCCATTCCGCTCCGATGAGGATCAGCACCGCCGCGGCGAGCAGGGCGATCGAGAGCCAGCTCACAAGATCATTCTAGTAGAGTCGTGCCGTGCCGCCGCGTCCTCTCCGACTCGCGGTGCTCGCCGCCGCCACGATTGTCGGGCTGTCCTTCGGCTCGGCCGCAAAGGCCGGCGTCGAGACCCTCGTGTTCCGCTCCAAGCCGATCCTGGTGCAGCCGTACCAGGCGACACAGGCGGTCCAGCTCGTCGACTCCCCCGCTGTGAACGGCTACGTGACCGGCATGAGCGCCGACATCGTGGACGAGAGCGGCAATGCGGTCCCGAACAACCACGTGATGCTGCACCACGTCGTCTTCGCGAAGATCGGGACGCCTGACTACACGTGCGGATCCATGAGCGGCATCCCCGCGCAACGGTTCTACGCCGCGGGCGAGGAGCACTTCAGCATGGCGCTTCCCGACGGCGTCGGGTACCCGAACCGAGCCTCCGACCACTGGGGGATGTTGACGATGCTGATGAACCACCACGACGTCGGCATGAAGGTCTCGGTGCGCTACACCGTCCGGTACGTGACCGGCGACTCGCTCGCGCCCGTCCAGCCGATCTGGCTCGACATCCACGATTGCAGCAGCGATCCGATCTTCGACGTCCCGGGGACGGGAGGCAAAGGCTCGACGTACTCGCGCCACGTCGACCTGACGATGCGCGAGAGCGGACGGCTCGTGACCGCCGGCGGGCACCTCCACGGCGGCGGCGTCAAGCTCCAGCTCTCCGATCAGACCTGCAACCGGACGCTGTTCAGCTCACTTCCGACCTGGGGCGGGCCGATTCCGCTTCCGCTCATGCACGAGCCCGGCCCCAGCCACATGTCGAGCTTCGCCAGTCCGCTCGGGATTCCGGTCGCCGCGGGCAGCACCCTCCGCTTGACGGCTGTGTACGACAACAGCCGTCCGCACACCCGCGTGATGGGGATCATGATCGTCTACCTGGCGCCGACGCTCGTCATGGGCTGCGAGACGATCCCGGGGCTCACGATCGACCTCGGCACCCCCGGTCCGCCGCCGCGGATCACCGTGCCGCTCCTGCGCAAGCCCAAGGGGCCGGTGCGGAAGAACATCCGCGGCACGTGGGTGGCCGACTACGCCTACGGCGCGGAGCGGGTGAGCATCAAACGCGGGGCGACGTTCAAGTGGACGTTCGGCGGCGGCGTGCCTCACGACGTGACGCTCGTGAGCGGGCCGGTGGGCTTCTCGTCGCCGTCGGTTCGCACCGGAACGTTCTCCTACCGCTTCACCCGGCCGGGGACGTACAAGCTCTTCTGCTCGCTTCATCCGATGCGGATGACGCAAGTCGTCACGGTTCGCTAGCGCTACGATCGTCTCGTGAAGGACGTCCTGCCGGAGATCGAGCGCTGGCTCGCGCGCGGCGACAAGGTCGTGCTCGCAACGGTGATCGCGACCCGCCGGTCCGCCCCACGCCCGGTCGGCTCCAAGCTGGCCGTATCGGAGAGCGGCGAGATGGCCGGCTCCGTCTCCGGGGGCTGCGTCGAGAGCGAGGTCTACGAGCACGCGAAGGACGTCCTCGGCGGGGGCGAGCCGAGGCTCGTGTCCTACGGGATCCCGGACGAGTTCGCGTTCTCGGTCGGCCTGCCCTGCGGCGGCGAGATCGACGTTTTCGTCGAGCAAGCCGATCCCGCACTGCTCGACCGTGTGGGCGAGGTGCTCGAGCGGCAGGAGCACGCGGTCCTCTTCACCGTCGTCGAGGGAGACCGGCTCGGGTCTCGGACGCTCGCCTTCGAAGGAGACGAGCGCGGAGGAGACGCAATCCGTCGCGGCCGCAGCCACGTGCTCGAGGTCGACGGCACGAAGGTCTTCGCCGACGTCTTCGGCCCGCCGCCGCGCCTGCTCGTCTTCGGCGCCGTCGACACGGCGGAGGAGCTGTGCCGCGCCGCGAAGCGGCTCGGCTGGCGCACGATCGTCGCCGACGCGCGCGGCAAGTTCGCGACGCCGGAGCGCGTCCCGAGCGCCGACGAGCTCCTGGTCGCGTGGCCGGAGGACGTGCTCGAGCGCGTCCGCCCGTTACACGAGACCGCGGTTGTCGTCCTCACGCACGAGGACAAGTTCGACCTGCCGGCGCTCCAGGGAGTCCTCGAGACCGATGCGTTCTACGTCGGCGCGCTCGGCTCGCGCCGAAATCAGGCGCGCCGCCGCGAGCTCCTGCTCGAGGCAGGCGTCCCGGAAGAGCAGCTCGAGCGGATCTCCGGCCCGTGCGGCCTCGACATCGGGGCGGGGACCCCCGCCGAGACGGCGGTCTCGATCATGGCCGAGATCCTCGCGCGCCGAGCCGGCCGCGACGGCGGGTCGCTCCAGGCCTCGAGCGGCCACATCCACGCCGACGTCGCGTAGGAGCTAGTGACCCTTGAGACAGGCCGGAGGCGCCAACCACACCTGAAGCAGCGAGTCGCCCGCCTCCTCCCGCTTCACCTTGGCCGAGTCTTGCGGATCGAAATCGCCCGGGTCGTCGACCTCGGTCATGACCAAGGGAGTAACGCCGGGACCTTCGGCGTAGACCCGATACTTCTTTCCGTTCCCCGCATCGACAACGTGCGGATTGGGATAGTTGCTGTACGTCGGCAGCGGGATCATCGCGTGACAGAACATTCCCGACGGATTCCGGGCCAGAATTCCGGTCAGACGCCACCAACCGGGGCCGAGGAGTGAGTCGAGCGCCTCGTAGAAGACGACACGCCCGTAAGCGTCCCCAGGGACGCCTCCCGGCTTGACCACGAAGCCGTAGACGGATATGCCGCCGTATGTGAAGTGGCCGAACACGTTGTGCGGCGCCTTTGCTCCCTGGGCCGTGTAGATCCAGTCAGCCCACAGCTCGAGCACCGCCAGCGGGCCCGTCCAATGCGAGAGGTGGAACGCCCAGTCGTTCTGGTAGGCGAGCCATGGCGAGTAGCCGAAGAACGGCATCCAGTACTGCCATTTCTGGATTGCCCAGTAGCTCCCGTCCTTGGCCTTGCACGCGACCACCAGGAAGGCGAGCGTGGGACCGTCGTATTGCTGGCACTTGTTCTTGAAGTGCTTCCAGACGCTCTTCCCACCGCCCGTGTGGTCGATGGTGAACGCGACCTGCGGAGTGGTCGGGCTCGGCGTGAGCGCATTGACCGCACCTGACACGAGCACGTGGTTCGTGACGCCGTTGACCTTGTAGGTGAGGAGGGCTTTCTTCCCAGTCTGGTTGACGGCGAGCTTGACGTTCGTCGCGTTCCGCGCCACCAGGGTGGACGCGGATGCAACGCTCGACGCCCAGGCGAGCGCGCCGAGTACAGCAACGACGAGCGAAATCCGTGCAAGCCGAGACAAGATTCTCTCCCTCCGAGACAAGATTCTCTCCCTATTACAGCGCAATCCATTCGGGACGGCAAGACCCGAAACGGGTTAGGTGACGCGAATCGCGGCGCAGGATCTCTTGCTGACGTTGCCCACCGCATCCTGCGCGACCACGCAGAAGCTGAGTCGCGTGGGTGCGGCCGGTGCGCGCCAGCGGACGAAGTAGCCGCCGTTCTCCACTTCCTCGGAGCCCAGGTTCTTCACGAGCCTGGCTCCTCTGAACACGCCCGCGGTGACCGTCGCCTTGCCGCTGTTGTCGGAGACGTCGAAGTTCAGCTTGGCGAGCTTCTTGCGCCGGATCACGATCCCATATGCCTTGACCGCCGGCTTCTTGGTGTCCGGTGGAGGAGGAGGCGGTGGTGGTGGCGGAGGCGGAGGTGGAGGCGGCGGAGGCGGGGGTGGATTTCCGCCTCGCACCGCGTTCAGCGCGGCCAAGACGTCGATGCGCGGCGTGACGCGGCCGTTCCGCCCGTCTGTGACCGGCTTGCCCGTGGATGCCAGCGTCGACTCGATCTGCGCGGGCGTCAGCGAGGAGCTCGCCTGCAGCATGATCGCGGCACCAGCCGCGACGGCGGGAGAGGCCTGCGACGACCTCGCTCAGGCAGGCCGGCAAGGCCATGCGCGTCGTCGACTTCTGGTTCCCCGAGCCCGCGAAGACCGTGGCCCCGTTGAGGCGGAGCGAGTGCACGATCGAGGCGAAGGTCATCGTGAACGAGCTCGAGTTGTCGCAGGTGCCCGTGAAGAGCTGGTTCGTCCCGAGGCTCATGTTGATCACCTTCGCGCTGGGCGTGTTGTTCAGCACCCACTGTAGGGCGGAGACGATGTCGCTCGTGCTCTGGAACGATCCGTCCGCCGCCAGCACCTTGACCGCGACGATCTTCGTGGAGGGCGCCACGCCGATCGGCGCGATCGTGCCGTTGCTCGTGATGATCCCGGCGACGTTCGTGCCGTGGCCGTTGTCGTCGTGCGCGCTCCCCGAGCCGTTCTGCGTGCTCTGATGGTTGGGGCAGCCGCTGGGCGGCGTGATGCAATGCTCGCTGACAAGCGAATCGGCGAGGTCCGGATGGTCTTCCTGGATCCCCGAGTCGAGAACCGCGGCGGTCACCCCGTTGCCGGTGTAGCCTGCCTGCTGGGCCTCGGTCGCGTGGATGAGCGCGTTCTGCTGCACGTCCATGGCGCGGCCGCCGACGTCGAGGTCGATCCGGCGCACCTCCCGGTCGGCGGCGAGGCGCTTCAACCCGGCGGCGTTCACCCGGCCGGCGACCCCTAGCACGGCATCCCAGTGCGTGGTCGGCCGGAAACCCGAGCCGGCTCGGGCGAGCACGCGCCCGCGGACTGCACGGACGGTCGTGCGGGTCGACGAGAGCGTGCGCAGCGCGTGCGGCGCGCGGAAGGCAACGACGACGTAGGCGGAGCCGTGGCGAGCGACCGCCTGCTCGACGCGCGGGCCGACGACGCCGTGAGGCGATGCCGGTGTTCCGCCGGTCGCACCCGCCAGCGCGAGCGCGAGATGCACGAGCAGTCTCATCGGTTCCGCAGACCCCTTCCGTTCGTCTCTACAGCTTTGACCAGAAAATTGCGTCCGTCAAGTTAAGTTTCGCCAAGTTCGACGTCCTCACCCTCGGGCGATCCCGCCCCGAAGAACAAAGTGTCGTGCCACAAACCTTTTCCTGGGGGCTTTACAGCTTTGACAGATCCCGTTCAATACCTTGCGGTCATCGATCCGCCTGCGGCCCGCATGGCGGTAGTTCGCGGCACCGATAGTGCGTATGGCTGCGGGATACGCTCTTGACGTGACTATCTGCTCGAACTGCGACGCGGAGAACCGCGATGAGCGGAAGTTCTGCGCGCGGTGTGGCTTGGCGCTGGCGCTGGCTTGCGCGGCTTGCGGATCGGCAAACGAGCCGGGCGAGCTCTTCTGCGGCGAGTGTGGCGCATCGCTGCAGTTGCGCGGGGAGACGACACCCGCTGCAGCGCCTGAAGCTCCGGCGGCCGAACGGCGCCTCGTCACCATCTTGTTCGCAGACCTGGTGGGGTTCACGACGTTGTCGGAGTCGCGGGATGCGGAGGAGGTGCGGGAGCTGCTGTCGCGTTACTTCGACACCTGCAGCCGGCTCATCGGCCTTTACGGTGGCACGGTCGAGAAGTTCATCGGCGACGCGGTGATGGCGGTCTGGGGGACGCCGACGGCGACCGAGGACGACGCCGAGCGGGCAGTGCGCGCCGCGCTCGACCTGGTCACCGCCGTCTCGGCGCTCGGCGACGAGCTCGGCGCGCACGAGCTCCGGGCCCGCGCGGGAGTCCTCACCGGCGAGGCCGCCGTCACGCTCGGCGCGGAGGGGCAGGGCATGGTCGCCGGCGACCTCGTCAACACGGCGTCGCGCGTGCAGTCGGTGGCCGATCCCGGCACCGTTCTG
>WNFV01002037.1_pt1 | contig 38021 bp, 37 predicted proteins | sample 5400101 | NCBI WGS metagenome assembly WNFV01 (sample SAMN13153361, study PRJNA577476) | soil metagenome | isolation source: 115 cm soil or saprolite under grassland replicate 1 | place: USA:California | collected 2016-06-15 | reverse complement strand
AACCGACCATCACGTTGCCGCCCCGCACCAACAGCTCGCCATCCTCGCCCAGGCGGACCTCGACGCCGGGCATCGGCTTGCCGATCGAAGGCGCCTGGTGGTCGTCCATGGGAACGACGGTCGCCGGACCGGTGAGCTCGCTCATGCCCCAGACCTCATACAGGGGCATGCGGAGGGCGGCCCAGAACTCATGCACCTCCGGCCGGCAGGGCGCGGTGGACGTGATCGCGGTCGTGCAGCGGTCGAGTCCGACCTTCGAGCGAAGGAGGACGAACAGCGGCTGCGCGCGCTCGACCGCTGCGGCGAGCTCCTCCGGCACCGGCTTGCCTTCCCGGCGCAGCCGGTAGGCGGAGATGGCGGCGGACAAAGCCCCCTGCACCATCTGCCGCTTCGCCTCGTCGGGCTCGGCGGCGATCCCGGCCTGGAGTCCCGCCATGAGCTTCTCCCACACGCGGGGCACCCCGACGAAGAAGGTCGGTTTCGCTTCGACCAGGAACTGGAGCAGCAGGTTCGGGTCCGGGCAGAGCCAGACCTCATCACCAAGCACCATCCCCCGCCACTGCGACGTGAACCGCTCGGCGACGTGCGCCAATGGCAGGTAGCTCACCAGGATCTGCTGTTCGATGGGCCAGAACCGCTGCACGGACTCGAGCGTCCACATGATGTTGTTGTGCGAGTAGACGACACCCTTCGGCGGTCCGGTCGTGCCTGAGGTGTAGATCAAGGAGATCGTGTCCTCGGGCCCGACCGATCGCCATGACTCCTCGAACGCCTTGGGCTCCGCAGCGTGAAGCTCGCGGCCGCGCTCGAGCAGCGAATTCCAGGTCATCACACCTTCAGGCGCATTACCCCGAACCAGCACCAGGTGGCGCAGGTTCGGGGTGGACGCCCTGATCGCGAGGAACTTCTCCAGGAAGCCTTCGTCCTCCACGAAGGCGACGGTCGCCCCCGAGTGGTTGGCGACGTATTCGACCTGTTCCGGCGCGAGCGTGTTGTACACGCTAATCGCCGCGCCGCCCGCGTGCACGATGCCGAGGTCTGCGATCACGTGCTCCGGCACGTTGCGCGCCATGATCAACCCGAACTGACCGGGACCGAAGCCGAGCGAACGCAGCCCGAGTGTCACCGCGGCGACCTGGTCGCGGTACTCGCTCCAGGTCGAGGTCCGCCAGTCGCCGTTCTCTTTCCAGTGCAGCGCCGGCCTGTCGCCCCATTTGGCGACCGCGTCGGCGAAGGCAGTGCATACCGTCTTGCCTGAGACGGTGGCATCGATGGCGGCCCTCTCCGCGAGCACGTCCATTACCGGGAATACACTACTCGTTGGTGGTGGGGAGCACCTGATCTACGTTCGATCGCACCGGTCGATCGTGTCCTTGGGCGTGGCCGGAGTGGCGTGGGCAGCCGTCTTCGGACTCCTCGCACTGGGCGCGTGGCGAGTGCCGGCCGGCGGTATCGCCGCCGTCGTGCTGGCTGTCGGCGCCGCCACCGGCGCAGGGGTCGCCGCGTGGGCCGCGTTCAAGCTCGTCAACTGGCCCCCGGCCCGGCTGTGCCTCTTCCGAGATCGACTGGTGGTGATCGAGGGCCGCCATGAGATGCGCGCCCTCTGGACCTCGATGGAGGCCGTCACGCTGTCCGAGCCTGGGGCCTGGCCGCACGTACGGGTCACCGACCGGCTGACGATCCAGCTCAAGAATGAGACACCGCTCGTGCTCAGGCCTGCCACATTCGGCCTCGAGCCGGCTGCCTGCCGCGACCTCATCCTCCGCCTGAGGGACGAGCCCAGGCTGCGGTCCCGGCTGCCCGAGTTCGACTCGTTGCGCGACCTGGCGATCTCGCCGGTGGTCGCCGGGGAGTTCATCGACCCACGCCTTTGAGGCGCATCCGGGTCCAGTAGAGCGATCATGATCGCTCCTGTGATCTCGCTTCAGGGACGCGATTTCATCGACGTGGCCGACCTCGACCGCGACGCATTGCGCCGGATCCTCGACCTTGCCCACGAAATCAAGGGCGGGCGATGGACCGGCCGTCCCCTGGCAGGCCGCCACATCGCCATGCTCTTCCAGAAGCCCTCGCACCGGACGAGGGTCTCCTTCGAGGTGGGGATTGCCAGGCTGGGCGGCGCCACGACCACACTGACCGAGAACGACGTCCAGCTCGGCGTGCGCGAGAGCGTGCCCGACGCGGCGCGCGTCCTCGACCGTTACGTGGACGGGATCGTGGCGCGTTTGCGCTCACATGACGACCTCGTCGCGCTGGCTGGCGCCTCCGAAAGGCCCGTGATCAACGCCCTGACCGACCGCTCGCACCCCTGCCAGGTCCTGGCCGACCTGATGACGATGGAGGAGGTCCGCGGCGACCTCACCCGGCAGCATCTTGTCTACATCGGCGATGGGAACAACATCGTCAACTCCCTGATCGAAGGTGCTGCGCTCACCGGCGTGACCCTGACCGTGGTCACCCCGCCCGGTTACGCTCCGCCGGCTTCAGTTCTCGACCGCGCGCGTAGCATCAATTCAGGAAACCACCAGGTCACCCTGACAAACGACATCGCAGAGCTAGAGAACGCCACGGCGATCTACACCGACGTTTGGGCATCGATGGGACAGGAGGCGCAGCAGCAGGTCCGGCGCGAAGCCTTCGCGCGCTACCAGGTGACCCGCGGGGTGATGGATGCCTCTCCCGGCGCGGTGTTCATGCACTGCCTGCCCGCGCATCGAGGCGAGGAGGTCACCGACGAGGTCATCGACGGGCCTCGCTCGGTCGTGTTCCAGCAGGCCGAAAACCGGCTCTACACGCAGATGGCGTTGATGGCGGAGCTTTTTGCAGCGTGAACGCTGTCAACCAGTTCCTGGTCCAGCTGGCCGAGGTCATCCGCCACATCGGCCCGCTGGAGATCGTGGACGTGGCGGTCGTCACCTTCATCCTCTATCAGCTGCTACGGCTGCTCCGCGGCACACAGGGGACGCAGATCCTGGTCGGCCTGATCCTGCTCGCGGTCGTCGGTTTTCTCTCGACGACCTTCAACCTGATCTTGCTCTCCTGGCTGTTTCACAACGCGACCTTCTTCATCATCATCGCGGTCATCGTCATGTTCCAGCCCGAGCTTCGGCGTGCCCTGGACCAGCTGGGGCGCATCGGCCGCATCGGCCGGCCGCTGTCGCGGTTCAGCACCCGGCAGTACAACGAGGCGATCTCGGAGTCGATCCGCGCCGCCGAGCGCCTGAGCGCCAAGAGGACGGGCGCGCTCATCGCGTTTGAACGCGAGGTCGGGCTCGAGGACTACGCGGCGACTGGTGTGAAGATCAACGGGGAAATCTCGGCCGAGATGCTGCAGTCGATCTTCTATCCCAACTCGCCGCTCCACGACGGCGCGGTGATCGTCCGCGGCAACCGCGTGGTCGCGGCCGGATGCCTGTTGCCGCTGCCCGAGGAGGGCACGGTACGTGAGCGGCTCGGCACGCGGCATCGGGCGGCGCTGGGACTCTCCCTGGCCTCCGACGCCCTGGTGCTCGTCGTCTCCGAGGAGACGGGCAACATCTCCGTCGTTGAAGAGGGCAAGATCAGCCGCAACCTCGACCCCGACAGCCTGCGGCGCAGGGTCGCGTTGAAGGTGGCCTCTCAGAACGGCAACGGCATCTTCAGGTTCCGCCGATGAGCTTGAGCCTCTTGACGAACGAGTGGCGGCTGAAGCTCCTCGCTCTCGGTCTCGCCGTGCTGATGCTGGGCGCGGTGGCGCTTTCGCAGAACCCGCCCACGGTGAAGTACCTGACAGTGCCTCTCAACTACGTGGTGCCGCCAAACATCGTCCTCATCAATCCGCCAACCAAGACCACGATCACCTATGCCGGGCTCGCGGATGTGATCAGCAAGGTCGAAACGAGCAACACGGTGGCTACCGTCGATGCCACGGGAGCGCTGCCCGGTTCGGCCGTGAGATTGAACATCGTCGGAAGCACAACCGTGCAGGACGTGAGGGTCCAGAATCCTCCGCCAATCGCGGTCACGATCGACACCTTGCAGGCGGTCGAACTGCCGGTAGTCGTCAACGCCCGCGCCGCCAACGGCTGGTCGCTCGATCCCTCGAAGACCCTGGCGACCTGCCCGGGCACGCCGAGTCCAAGCCCGTGCAAGGTGCATTTCGTCGGGCCGGTCAGCTGGGAGAACAACCTGAAGGCAGTCGCGACATTTCCCGGTGACGTGATCGGCACGTCGAATTCTCCCAACCAGCCGGTGACGCTCCAGAACGCGAGCGGCACGCTCGATCTGTCGGTGCGAACCGTGCCGGCCTCCAGCCTTGACGTGACGGCGGTCAACCTTCACGCCGAGTCGGTCGCGGGCACGACGAGCGCCTCGGTGCCGCTTGTCGACCCGCCTCCGTCGAAGCCGCCGCCGGCGGGCTACCGGGTGACCGGGGTCACCATCACGCCTCTCATCGTCACGATCAGCGGGGCCGCGGCCGTCCTGCAGCGCGTGCGCAACATCACCCTGTCCCCGGTCGACCTGAGCGGCAGCACGTCCGACGTCACGTTCGAGGTGGGGATCAACTACCCCACTGGCGTGACCGGCTCAGTCACCACCGCCACGGTCAAGTACACGATCTCGCCTAATCCGAACGTCGGTTCGGGGTCCTAGGAGTAACCTGACGCCCTCGGCTCCCGTTCCTACGTCCCGGCAACAGTCGAAATAAACGGGCCAGAAGTTCTAGTAGAGGTAAGGAGATGTGCGGGATCATCGGCTATCTGGGCGGCCGTGAGGCGACGCCGATCCTCATGGAGAGCCTCAAGCGCCTCGAGTACCGGGGCTACGACTCGGCGGGCGTAGCCGTCCTCGAGCTGCCCAAGCCGGGTGAGGCGATCCGGACCAGCGTCACCAAGTCGGAGGCCAAGGTCGACACCCTGATCGAGAAGCTGCAGTTGAACATGCCCACCGGCAAGCTCGGCATCGGCCACACGCGGTGGGCGACCCACGGCAAGCCGACCTACATCAACGCCCATCCGCACACCGACTGCCACGGCAAGATCTTCGTCGTCCACAACGGGATCATCGAGAACTTCGCGGAGCTCAAGGCGGAGCTCGAGGCGGAGGGGCATGAGTTCCCGTCCGAAACCGATACCGAGGTCGTCCCCCACCTCATCGAGAAGTACTACAACGGCGACTTCCTTGCCGCCGTCCGCGTCGCGCTCAAGCGCATCCGCGGCGCCTACGCGCTGGCGATGTTCTCAAGCGAGGACCCCGAGCTGCTCGTCGGGGCGCGACTCAACGCGCCGCTGGTGGTCGGACTCGGCGACGACGAGTACTACATCGCCTCCGATATCACAGCGATCATCCCTTACACCAAGCGCGTGCTGGTGCTCGGGGAGGGTGAGGTCGCGTCAGTCACACCCCTCGGTGCGGACGTTTCGACTCTCGATGGTGTAACGGTGCAGCCGAAAGTCGTCCACGTCGACTGGGATGTCACCCAGGCCCAGAAGGGCGGCTTCGCCCACTTCATGCTCAAGGAGATCCACGAGACCGACGAGGCGATCGCGAACGCGATGCGAGGCCGGCTCACGGACGACGGCATGGTCACCTTCCGGGAGTTCGAGGCGACCGACGCGCAGCTGCGCAATCTGAAGGAGATCGTGCTGCTCGGAATGGGCACCTCGTTGCACGCCGCGATGATCGGCGAGTACGTGCTCGAGGACTGGGTCGGGATACCGGCCCGGGCGATGGACGCCTCGGAGTTCCGTTATCGCCGGCCCACGTTCGGCGAGCACGCGCTGAGCGTGGTGATCACGCAGTCGGGTGAAACCGCCGACACGCTGGTCGCCCTGCAGCAGGCCAAGGCGCGTGGAGCGCTGACCGCGGCGGTCACCAACGTGATCGCGAGCTCCGCCGCACGGGACGCGGACGGCGCCATCTACCTCCACGCCGGCCCCGAGATCGGGGTCGCGTCGACGAAGACCTTCAACTCTCACCTGATCAGCCTCTTCCTGCTCGCGATGCGATTGGGACAGGCCAACGGCCGGATTTCACCGGAGCGGCGTCGCGAGATCGTCGAGGCGCTGCGGGCGTTGCCGGACCAGGTCAGGGCGCTGCTCGGGCGAGACAAGGAGATCGTCAAGCTGGCCCACAAGTACAGCAAGTACCGCAACTTCATGTACGCCGGGCGCGGTGTCGGGTACCCCGTCGCCCTCGAAGGGGCACTGAAGCTGAAGGAGATCTCGTACGTGCACGCTGAGGGCACCTCGGGTGGCGAGCTCAAGCACGGCCCGATCGCCCTTCTCGACGAGCAGTTTCCGGTCGTCGCCATCTGCACCGCGAGCTCGACCAAAGAAAAGATGGTCAGCAACGTGCACGAGATCGTGGCCCGCAGTGCGCCGGTCATCGCCTTGGTTTCGGAAGGCGACCGCTCGCTGAGCAGCGTGGCCACCGACATCTTCGAGATGCCGGCCGTCGAGGAAGCGGCCTCGGCCGTCCTCAACACGGTCATGCTCCAGCTGTTCGCCTACCACGTGGCGACCAAGCTCGGGCGCGACGTCGACCAGCCGCGGAACCTCGCCAAGTCCGTCACCGTCGAGTAGGGAGCGCTTCACCTCCCCACTTGCTGGGGAGGTCGGCCGCGAAGCGGCCGGGTGGGGCGTGGCGGCAGAATGACAGCCGTGCAGCGCATCGGTGTGGACGCAGTTTCGGTGGATCGGATCGCGCTTGCCGTCAAGCGCTCCGGAGCCGGGTTCCTGAACAAGGTCTACACCACCGCCGAGCTCGCCTACTGCGCGGGCAACGACGAGCGGCTGGCCGGCCGGTGGGCGGCCAAGGAGGCCGTGATCAAGTGCTTCGACGGGACGGGGATCTGCTTCCCGCGGCGCCGGATCGAGGTCCTGCCGGGTCCGAACGGGGCGCCGCGCGCCCGGCTGCTCGGGGACGGCCGCGGCGCCCAGGTCGAGGTGAGCATCACGCATCACAGCCGCCTCGCTGTGGCGACCGCGCACCTCGAGATCTCGGATGTCTCGACCATGCTGCCTGCACCCGACGCGGTCATGATCCCGGAGCGTCCGAAGGACGCCCACAAGGGCACCTTTGGGACGGCGGTCGTCCTCGCCGGGAGCCTCGGCCTGACCGGTGCCGCCTACCTCTCGTCCACGGCCGCGGCGCGGACCGGGGCCGGCCTGGTCCGGCTCCTCGTCGCCGACACGATCTACCCGATCCTGGCCGCCAAGTGCACCGAGGTCATGGCCACGCCGATGCCCGAGGTCGCGCCGGGTGCGGTCGGCCACGCCGCTTACGATTCGATCCTGCGCCAGCTGGCGGGGGCGGCTGTGGGCATCATCGGTCCCGGCCTCGGTCGCGACACCTCGACCTGGCGCCTGGTCGTCGACCTCGCGATGCACGCCAGGTGCCCGCTGGTGATCGACGCCGACGGACTGAACGCCCTCGCCGACGCGGCCCGCGCGAAAGGCAAGCTGGGCGCGAATCGGGTCCTGACACCGCATCCGGGCGAGCTCTCCCGCTTGACCGGCAAGACGGCGGACGCGATCAACGCCGACCGCCAAAAGGCGGCGCGCGTGGCGGCGAAGGAGTGGGGGGCGATCGTCGTCCTCAAGGGCGCGCACACTGTTGTCGCCCACCCGGACGGGCGATTGAGCGAGGATCCCCACGAGGTCCCGGCGCTCGCGTCAGGCGGGACCGGCGACGTGCTCTCCGGGGTCATCGGCGGCCTTATCGCGCAAGGCTCCGATCCGTTTGCCGCCGCGGTGACCGGGGTCTACGTCCACGCCGCCGCGGGCAGGAGAATCGCGGAGCGGCTCGGGGACTCGGGCCTCCTGGCCGGCGACCTGCTGCCGGAGATCCCGCTCGTCATGAACGTCCTGCGCCAGGGCGGCCGCTGACGACTTCGCTCCGTTGGGCGGAGATCGACCTCGGCGCGATCAGCGCCAACTGCGCGCGCATCCTCGAGCACGTGCCGAAAGGGACCCAGCTCCTTGCCGTGGTCAAGGCAGCCGGCTACGGACACGGGGCGGTGCCCGTGGCCCACGCCGCGCTAGAGGGCGGCGCCACCGGGCTGGCCGTCGCCACGCTTGAGGAGGCGGCTCAGCTTCGCGGCCTGGTCGATGCGGAGCAGATCCTGGTCATGGGCGGGTTGCTGCCTTCGCAGGCCGCCGCGGCCGCCGCGACCGGCTGCAGCCTCGTCGTTTCCAACCGCGAGCTCGCCGAGGCGCTCGCGGGCTCGGAGCGAGAGGTCCCCGTCCACCTGAAGATCGACACCGGCATGAGCCGCTTCGGCTGCTCGCCGGAGGACGGGCCCGGCCTCGCGCAATTGATCGACGGATCGCGAGGGATGCGGCTGGCCGGGACCTGGACCCACTTCGCGAAGTCGGAATCGGACGACGAGATGACGCGCCGCCAGTTCCAGCTCTTTCTCGACACCGTGTCCCGGTTCGAGGCCGGGCCCGGCACGCGGCACGCATGCAACTCCGCTGCCGCGCTCCGTCACCCCGAGTTCGCGCTGGACGCGGTGCGGTGCGGCATCTCCATCTACGGGTGTGAATGGCCGGGCACGAGGCCGGCGCTCACGCTCCGCGCCGCCATCACGCACGTGAAGACCGTCGACAAAGGAGCGACCGTCGGTTACGGCGCCCTCTGGCGAGCACCCGCCACAGCGCGCGTGGCGACGGTCGCCATCGGCTACGCCGATGGGATCCATCGCGCCCGCGCCAACAAGGGTGACGTGCTGATCCGCGGCCGGCGTGCGCCGCTGATCGGAATGGTCAGCATGGACGCGATCACGGTCGACGTTACCGACATCCCGGGCGCCCAGCTGGGCGATACGGCAACACTGATCGGGCGCGACGGCGACGAGGCGATCACGGCCGAGCATGCCGCCGCCTGGGCGGGGACGATCAGCTACGAGGTGCTGACGTCCCTCGGCCCGCGCGTGGAGCGGCGCTACACGGACTAGGGCCTACCCATGCTGCCGGGTGGCTAACGTCTTGTCGACCGAAGCGACGAGCGAATACGTGGTGTCGACCATGTTGCCGACGTAGAGGCCTCCCGCCTGCGTCAGCAGCTGGTAGGCGTTCGGCACCGTCCAGCCGTAGTCGGCCGCCAACCATCCGGCGAGCTCGGCATAAGCGATGCGGGCCGCATCCTCCATCGGTCGCGCGCTGCCCACGGTCATCAGGCGTTCGGGAGATTCGATCCGCGGCCAGAGAATGGATTTGCCCTTGATGACGTCGAAGACCACCGTGACCCTGGACGTGATTTCCAGAGCGACACCGCACAGCTCACCCTGGCCCTGTCGAGCGTGCGTGTCGCCCGTGTAGAAGAGAGCGCCTTCGTTCCAGATCGGCAGATAAACCGTGTTGCCTGGGCAGACGTCGGGGACGTCCATGTTCCCGCCGAAAGGACCGGGCGCCAGGGTCGTGATCGCCTCCAGGTCTGGCGCCACCGCGAGCGTGCCCATGAACGGCTGCCAGGGCAGGGAAAGCCCGAGCTCCTCGTTGCTCAGAGACCCGTCCTTCAGCTGCCAGATCCAGACCCGCTCCTCCAGAGGATCCTGGAGCGTGCGCGTGACGGCGGTCGAGGTCAGACCCCCGAAGTACGGGATCAGGCAGCTGACGGCAAAGTCTCTGGTCGGCGAGATGTCTTCGATCCGCACGGCGAGCACGTCGCCCGGCTCCGCGCCCTCGACGTAGATCGGTCCGGTCTGCGGGTTGAGGAACTTGGCCCCGGCGAGCGCGCGGCTCGGCACATCCTGGGTTGACCGGATCCTGCTCTCGAACGCGTCCTCGCACTGGATCACCACCCGCTCACCCTTGCGCACCCGCGCGATCGGTTCTCGGTAGGGGCTGAACACGTAGCTGAACGACTGCGGGATCACTGCGACCGGTTCTGAGGCTCTCATCTGCGCCACCCTCCAGACTTTCGAAATCGACCTCCATAGAGTGGCACCGAGCGTTGACGATTGAAATTCCGGCCGGTCTTGACTGGCTCAAGGCTTCAGCAAGAGGCAAGGCATGGCTCGATGGGCTCGCTGCATCCGCAAAGACCTGCATCGAGAGGTGGGAGCTGACCATCGGCAAGCCCTTTCCCACCGCCTACACCTCGCTCACGGTCCCGGCCCGGCTTCCCGACGGCACGGACGCCGTGCTCAAGATTCCGTTTCCCGACCGCGAAAGCGAGCACGAGGCGTTGGCTCTCGCCCACTGGGATGGGGACGGTGCGATCAGGCTGCTCGCGAACGACCCGGGGCTGGGCGCGTTCCTCGTCGAGCGGTGCATCCCCGGCACGCCGCTCTCGAACATCGGGCAGGACATCGCCCTCGACGTTCTTGCGGGCCTGCTGCCTCGCCTGTGGAAGGAGGCGCCGGCGCCTCCGTTCCGCAGCCTCGCCGAGGAGGCTGCCTGGTGGGCATCGCATCTGCGCGGGCATTGGGAGCGGGCGGGCAAACAGTTCGAGGAGAGGCTCATCGACGCCGCGCTCGACGCCCTGCGCAGCCTACCGGGCTCCCAGGGCGAGCAAGTCCTCCTCCACCAGGATCTTCACGGCGACAACGTGCTCCGGGCGCAGCGCGAGCCGTGGCTCGTCATCGACCCGAAACCGCTGATCGGCGAGCGTGAATTTGCGCTGGCGCCGATTGTCCGGTCGTTCGAGTTCGGCGTCGGCCACCCCGAGGTCAAGCATCGCCTGGACCGGCTGACCTCGGAGCTCGGCCTGGACCGGGAGCGGGCGCGCCTGTGGTGCCTGGCGCAGACGGTGGCCTGGTCGATCGGCAGCGACTACCTTCCGCGTCACGTCGAGACCGCGACCTGGCTCCTCGAATGACACAGAACGGAAAGATCGGAGTCGGAATCATCGGCGCGGGCAACATCGCCGGCCATCACATCCATGGCTACCTGCTCGCAGCACAGCACTCTCAGGTGACCGCGATCGCGGATGTCGATGCGGATCGTGCGCGCAGCCACACCAGACAGTTGGGCGGTTTCGAGGTCTTCAGCGACTATCGGGAGATGATCGCGTCGCCGGAGGTCGACGCGGTCGACATCTGCCTCCCGCACCATCTGCACAAGGACGCCATCGTGACGGCGGCGGCCGCGGGCAAGCACATCCTGTGCGAGAAACCTCTGTGCCTGACGCTCGAGGAGGCCGACGCCGTGACCAGGGCGGTGGCGTCCGCCGGTGTCACCCTGATGTGTGCGCACAATCAACTGTTCCTGCCGACGGTCGCGACCGCGCGCGCCATGATTCGCGAGGGCAAGCTCGGCAAGGTTTACGCCGCTCGCACCACCGACGTTTTTGCGCTCAACGTCACCCCGGAGACGCTTGGCTGGCGAGCGGCGCGCGCGACGAGCGGCGGCGGTGAGCTGATCGATACCGGGTATCACCCAAACTACCTGCTCCTCCATCTCGTCGACAGCGTCCCTGTCAAGGTGGCGGCGATGCTGAGCCGGCATCGACTGTCCTTCATGGAGGGCGAGGACACGGCGCACGTCCTGGTCGAGTTCGCCGACGGCACCATCGGATCGATCGTCACCGGATGGGCTTATGAGCCTGCCGGAAGCACGGAACGGTTCTCGGTGGTCGGCGAGCACGGCAGCCTATGGAGCGACGGTCGCACGCTGTTCTTCAAACCGCGCGGTGGTCAGCAGACCGTCGCCCAGGAGGCCGGCCCGTCGGAGCCGGACACCTACGCCCTGGAGGTCGTCGACTTCATCGCCTGCCTGCGTGAGAACCGGCGACCGCTCAACACGGAGGTCGAGGGCGTCAACGTGCTGAAGGTGATTCTCGGTGCCTACGCGTCGGCGGATCGGGGCGAGATCGTGGAGCTGAAGAATCTCTAGACGCCTGTGGGCGCTGGTGGCGCTCCTGGTCGTGCTCGTCGCCCTTTTCCTGGACGTGGTGAATCGGTACGAGCCGATCGGCATCGACTTTCACACCTACCTGGCGGCGGCCTTGGTGGGCGTTCAGCACGGATGGTCCGCGATCTACGACCAGGACCTCGTCGCCGCCGCGCAGAAGCAGCTGGTCCCGGAGCAGATTGCGCAGCCGTTCCTCAGCCCACCCACCGACGCCTGGCTGACCGTGCCCCTGACGCCGCTGCCGTACTGGGTTGCCTACTGGGTCTGGGCCGTGACCAACCTGGTCGCGTTCGCCGCCGCCCTGGTGTGGGCGTCCCGGAGTCGAGGTTTCGAGCGATGGCTCTACGCCGCGGCGGCGCTGGCGCCGTGGTGGGTGATTCACGCGGTCAACCTTGGCCAGGTCGCTCCACTGGTGGCGACCGGCGCGGTGGTCGCGACCCGGTTCGCGCGCGAGCGGAACGACGTGGCGGCGGGGATCGCGCTGTCCCTGCTCTACCTGAAACCGAACACCGCGCTGCTCGTCCCTCTGGCGCTGCTGGTCGCGGGCCGCTATCGAATCTTTGCGGCCTGGGCTGCGGCCGGCTGCGTGATCGCCATTGTCGCCATCTTGTCCATGGGGGTGAACGGCATCTCGGATTACCTGGGCCAGCTCACAGGCGAGCTTCCCACGGGCGCGAACAACCTCACTGTCGAGGGCGCCTTCGGGATCACGGGCGGGGCGGCCACGGCGCTCAGGGTTGTCATCGCCGCGGTCACCCTGGTCACCGCCTACCGGCTTCGATCGTCGCCCTGCCTTGTGATCGCCACCGGCGCGTTGGGCTCGCTGCTGGTGGTGCCGTACCTCCACGGCTCGGACCTGTGCCTGTTCAGCGCAGCCGCCTGGATGGTGTGGGAGGAGAAGGCCTGGTGGGGATGGCGGATGCCGATCGCGGCCGGCTGGCTCATCTCGGTCCCCTACATCAACAGCACGAGCCTTGCCATTCGGCTCAACCGCTGGACGCTGTTCGAGGTCGCGCTGCTCGTCGCACTGGCCGTCGTCGCGTGGTGGCCGGCCTGGCGCCGGGTTACGGTTCCAGCTTCAGCGTGAGGATCTTGAAAGGTTCGACCTCGAGCTCGAGCACGCCGTCGCGGACCGCCACCTCCTGGCGCTCTCGCTCGAGCAGGTCGCAAAGGTAGGCGCGCCCGACCGGGAGCGACGTGCGAAGCCTTGCCCGGCAGCGCCCGCCCCACGATTCGTACAGGCGCGCGATCACTGCGTCCGAGTCCTCCGCGCGCTTGATCGCCTCCACGACGACTTGAGGAGTGTCGACCTGGATCAGCGATCGCTGCTCGCCTTCCGGCACCGCGCCGCGCACCGTGCGCAGCGGATGGTTGAGGTCTTCCGCGGCCGCGATCACTCCCGCGTCCCGGAAGTCTCCGGGATGGGGCATCAGCGCGTACGTGAAGCGGTGCTTGCCACGATCGGCATTCGGATCGGGATGGGTAGGCGCGCGGAGCAGCGAAAGGCGCATCACCGAGCCCTGGATGTCGTAGCCGTACTTGCAATCGTTGAGGAGTGCGACGCCGTATCCGGGCTCACCGAGATGTGCCCACCGGTGAGCGCAGACCTCGAACCGAGCCTGGTCCCAGCTCGTGTTGGCATGCGTGCTGCGCTCGACATGGCCGAACTGAATCTCGTATGTCGCCCGTGGCGAACGCACGGCGACCCCAAACGCCGCTTTCAGGAATTTGTGCTCCTCCTGCCAGTCGACGTCGGTCTCGAACCGGAGGACCCGCGATCCGGCGTCCAGGACCATGCGTTGCTCGAGCCTGGAAGACCCGAACTCACGCGTGAACCAGACGGCAGCGCGGAGCGGACCGCTCGTCTCCACCGTTGCCTTCACGAGCCGCGTGATATCGCTCGAGCGACGGCGATAGTCGGCGTCGACGTCCCAGGCGTCCCAGTTCTTGGGATTGTCGTCGTGCAGCTGCAGCAGGTTGCCGCGCGCGCCGGGTGCAAGGACCTCTCGGCCCACCTCCTTGTCCCAGATCGAGGTGAGCAATCCGTCGTCGTCCCAGGTCACGCGCAGCAGGCCGTTCTCCATGACGCGTCCAGAGATCGAGACTGGATCGACCTCCGCCGGCTTCGTCCGGTCGACCGACGCCCAGCCGCAAGCGGGGGCCTCGACCAGCACTGCCTCGCCGTCAACCTCGACCACCTCGCGCCGCGCGTGCGAGTTGACGTTGAAAACCGTCAGGTTGCCGCCTGAGCCGGCGAGCTTCGACTGGGCGGCCGTGATCATGCCCCCGGCGACCTCGACCACCGCCTCCAGCTCGCGCTCGGCGTCCTCGTAGACCCAGTCGATGCTCGACCCGGGAAGGATGTCGTGGAACTGGTTGATCAGCAATCGCTTCCACGTGGAATCGAAAAGCTCACGTGGATAGTCGCTCCCGACCGCCACAGACCATGTCTCGGCCTCGCGCAACGCTTGTTCAGACCGGCGGTTGAGCCGCTTCGTCCGCGCCTGTGATGTGTACGTGCCGCGATGCAGTTCGAAGTACAGCTCGCCCACCCACGTCGTGAGGTCATGCGCCTCCTGCTTCGCGCGTACGAAGAAATCCGCGGCTCGGCCGAGCTCGACCTGCGGGGCGCCTTCGATGCTGTGCAGCCGGTGAGCCGACTCGAGCATGTCGGGCTCGGGCCCGCCACCTCCGTCGCCCCACCCATAGAGATAGAGGGAGTTCGACGAGCGGTCCTGGTCTTTGAAGTCGACGGCGCTCTGCACGATCTGCGTCGCGCTGAAGTCACCGTTGTACGTGTCCGCTGGTGGGAAGTGCGTGAAGATCGCGCTGCCATCGATGCCCTCCCACATGAACGTGTGGTGGGCAGGCTTGTTGGTGTCGTTCCAGGAGAGCTTCTGGGTCAGGAAGTATTCGCCACCTGACTCCGCGATCAGCTGTGGCAGCGACGCCGGATAACCGAAGACATCGGGCAGCCAGAGCTCGCGCGTGTCGACCCCGAATTCCTCCATGAAGAATCGCTTCCCGTGCAGGAACTGGCGGACCAGCGCCTCGCCGGATGGCAGGTTGCAGTCGGCCTCGACCCACATCGAGCCCACCGGCTCCCACTGCCCAGACCTGACCTTCTGCCGGATTCCCTCGAAGATCGAGGGGTACGACTCCTTCATCCAGGCGTACTGGGCCGGCTGCGAGCAGGCGAACCGGTAATCGGGATATTCGTCCATCAGCGCGAGCGCGGACGAGAACGTGCGTGCGCACTTCCGGCGCGTCTCGCGCAGCGGCCACAGCCACGCGGTGTCGATATGCGCGTGACCGACCGCCGTGATCATGTGCGTCGACGTCGACGGTCGAGAGCTGGCTCTTGCAAGCTCCACCGGATCGTTGTTCGCGGCGAACCGAGTCAGCGCTTCCAGGTTCTGGGTCCGCCGGTCGCCGTCTGGCAGCACCATGGCCAGCTCGTACAGCGTCTTGAAGTCGAGGGCAACCTTGCGGGCGGCCGGATCCTGAATGCGAAGCTCGGCACGACCAAACACGAACGCGGGCTCGGCGGATTCGCGCAGGGCGATCATCGAAGGGGCATCGGCCGGCCCGCTGACGACTGCCGTGGGGATCGCCCCGGCCTCCAGGTAGAAGTCGACTTCTGGCGAGGAGATCGGGAGCCAACGGTGTCTCGGGTCGACGCCGCGCCATGGTTTGCCGTCGCGCCAGGCGAGCGCCTCGCATGTGAATCCCGGGTGGCGGCCCTCAAAGCCGAGATCGAAGACAGCCACCGCAGGCTGACCGGACCATCCGGAGGGGACGCGACCACGAACGTGAAACCACGTCGTGCTCCAGGGCGGCCCCCACCGATCGCCCACATGAAATGTCCTGAAGTCGCCGCGGGTGGCTTCCTCGAATGAAACCGGCGCGCCGCGCACCATGTAGGCCGAGAGCTCGAGCGGCGTGCTCTCTCGCTCGATCGCGGCCAGCAGCTGATCCTTTTTCGCTGCAAGGTCTGTGACCAGCACCGTCCCCATGCCAGCCAGAACGTTAGCCTGTCTATCCGGTGAGCCGCGAGTGAGCAACCGCCTTGGGGTCGGCATCGTCGGCTGCGGAACGGTCAGCAAGCCGTACCTCTCCAACCTGACCGCGTCCCCGCACGTGGAGGTGGTCGCCTGTGCCGACCAGAACCTGGAAACGGCCCGGGCGCGCGCTGCGGAGTTCGGTGTCCCACGCGCCGGGACCACGGATGAGCTCCTTGCGAATCCACGGGTCGAGCTGGTCGTGAACCTGACCGTCCCCAACGCCCACGCCGAGATCAGCCTCGCCGCCCTGGCGGCCGGAAAGCACGTGTACACGGAAAAGCCGCTTGCCACGACCAGGGCGCTCGGTCAGCGCGTCCTCGAGGTCGCCGCAGAGCGGGGCCTGAGCGTCGGCGGCGCACCCGACACGTTCCTCGGGGCCGGGATTCAGACGTGTCTGTGGTTGATGGAGCAGGGACACGTGGGCGAGCCGCTGGCCGCCTCCGGATTCATGCTCAACCGGGGCCCTGAGAACTGGCATCCCAACCCGTCTTTTTTCTATGAGCCGGGCGGCGGTCCGCTGCTCGACGTCGGGCCGTACTACGTGACCACGCTCGTCTGTCTGCTGGGACCGGTCAAGCGCGTCACCGGGATGTCGCGCATCCTCTATCCGGAACGAAGAGCCGACCGCGGACCGAGTGCAGGCGACACGTTCAAGGTCAGCACTGACACGTTCGTGGCGGCTTTGATCGAGTTCGAGAGCGGCGCCCAGGCGACGCTGGTGACCAGCTTTGGAATCTCGGGCCACGATCTTCCCAACATGCAGGTCTACTGCACCGAGGCCATCCTGGGCGTGCCGGATCCCAACACCTTCGGCGGCCCGGTCAAGGTCCGGTCCACCGCTGAGGATTCGACCTGGCGAGACATCGAGCTCCAGTACGGCCACACCGACGGTGCCAGGAATTTCCGCGGTCTCGGCGTGATCGAGATGGCGCAAGCGCTACGCCAGGGCGAGGCGCCGCGTGCCTCCGGAGAGCTTGCCTACCACGTCCTCGACGTCCTGCTTTCGATCGTCGAATCGAATGCGGCCGGCCGTCACATCACGGTGTCGAGCACATGCCGCCGGCCCCGACTGCTTCCGCAAGACGCGGGCCTTGTCGCGACGCCGTGATCGCGGTTCAGCTGTACACGCTGCGGACTCTCCTTCAGGATCCAGAACAGATCGGTGGTGTGCTGAAGCGCGTGCGCGAGATCGGCTATCGCGCAGTCGAGGTGGCTGGACTCGGAAAGGCGGCGATCGACCGATTCGGAGAGGAGCTGCGAAGCGCGGATCTCATCGCCTGCGCCTGTCATTGCGGGCTGGACCGGCTCAACGCGGATTTCGACGCCGTGGTCGCGGAATGCGGCGATTGGGGCTGTGAATACGTCGTCGTCCCTAGCCTCCCGCAGGAATACAGGTCGCTGGACGGCTACCGCCGTTTCGCGGTGGAGGCCGCTGACCTCGCCGGTCGGTTGAAGGCGTCTGGATTGCGTCTCGCCTATCACAACCACGCCCACGAGCTCGAGAGATACGGCGACCAGACGGGACTGGAGACGCTGTTCGGAGCCAGCAATGGCGATGTTCTGCAGGCGGAGCTGGACACGTACTGGCTCCAGTACGGGGGCGCCAACCCGGCAGCCTGGATCCGGCGCTTCCAGCGGCGGGTCCCGCTCGTCCATCTCAAGGACCTGGCGGTCGATCAAGGCAACCCCTTCGACGCCGAGATCGGCGAGGGCAACCTGGACTGGCTGGACATCCTTGCCGCATGCCGCGACGCCGAGACCCGGTGGCTCGTCGTCGAGCAGGACAACCCGCGACGCGACCCCCTGGACAGCGTGGCGATCAGCCACGCGAACCTGACCAAGCTCGTGGCGGACCTGGGATGGGGAGGATGACGATGCGCAAACGCTTGTTGGGCCGGACGGGCGTGTTGGTGACGGAGTTCGCGCTCGGCACCATGACCTTCGGGCAGGAGGCCCCCGAGGCGGCGGCGGGCGAGATCCTCGATCGTTACGTGGATGCGGGCGGCAACCTGGTCGACACAGCCGACGTCTACCCCCCGGCGGGACCCAAGGGCACCTCGGAAGAGATCATCGGGCGCTGGCTCAGCCGGCGCCCGGCCGTGCGCGATGCGATCGTCCTGGCCACGAAGTGCCGCGGCCGGATGGACGACTCGGGCAACTCGGAGGGCCTGTCGCGGCGATGGATCATCCGCGCGTGCGACGACAGCCTGCGGCGCCTGCAGACCGACTACATCGACCTCTATCAAGCCCATCAGTGGGATCCCGCGACGCCCATCGAGGACTCGCTTGCCGCCTTCGATGCGCTCGTACGGTCGGGCAAGGTGCGCTACATCGGGGTTTCGAACTTCACGGGGTGGCAGCTCGAGCGCACGGTTCAGACGGCGAAGCAGATGGGCGTCTCGATTCCGATCTCGCTGCAGCCGCAGTACAACATGCTCGCCCGCGAGATCGAGTGGGAGCTGGTGCCGGTCTGCCTCGAGCACCGGTTGAGCATCATTCCCTGGGGACCGCTCGGCCAGGGCTGGCTGTCTGGCAAGTACCGCCGCGACGCGGCGCCCGCCGGTGCGACTCGACTGGGTGAGGATCCCAACCGCGGCGTGGAAGGCTATGCGCGCCGCAACGTCGAACGCACGTGGCGGATCGTCGAGGCGGTGGAAGCGGTCGCATCCGAGCTCGGCGTGCCGCCGGCGCGTGTCGCGCTGCGCTGGCTCGCCGATCGCCCCGGCGTGGCGGCGCCGCTGCTCGGAGCCCGGACCGCAGAGCAGATCGCCGACAACCTCCTGGCCGCCGACGTCACGTTGAGCGAAGACCAGCGCTCGCGCCTCGACGAGGTGAGCGCTCCGCCGACGCCCGACTACCCTTACCGCCTGCTCGCCGAGAATGCGGCCGAACGCGCGAAACTGGCCTAGCGCAGGCCGACCAGGATCTTGCCCTCGGTGCTCAGGTAGTTGTGCTTGTAGTCGAAGCGTGGCGACTCGGCGAACAGCAAATAGAAGTACTTCATGTTCTCGGCGAACCAGTAGGCCGGCGTGAGGTCGCCCAGCGACATCGGCCGGGCCGTGATGTCGTCGATGATCGTGTAGCCGTTCGGCACGCGGCAGTAACTCTTCATCGCCTGGTAAAGCTGATAGGCACGACGGCGATACAGGTCTGAACCGCCGCTCGTGATGAAAAGGGCGAGGCACGAGTCCGCGTATTCCGGCCGCAGCTGGTGGCCGGGATCACGGATCGACATATCGCTGTAGTCGAACTGCTCTGGGAGCAGACCGTAACGGTCGAGCACCGAGCGAAACGCCTCCAGCACCTGGTCGGCCTCCTTCCGCATGCCGGCCTCGCCGAGGCTTCCGGCCCAGAAGGCGGCCAGCGACGATTCGTAGGTGTTGAGCTGCGTTCCCGATTGGAACTGCACCTGCCGGTACCAGCCGCGCCCGGCCACCTCGTCCCACTGCCGGCGCTGGAGGCCGGCGGTCAACGTCGTGAACCACGCCAGAAGGTCGGCATCTCCGAACAGCCGGTAGCCGTCGTACAGGTACTCGTAATAGGAGTCGACCGGCGGCTGCGGGCCGACCGATCCGGCGTCGAGCCAGCCGCCGGTCTCGACGTCGATCGTGGTCCCGAGCAGGTCGAGCGTCGAGCGGCGGTCGTAGACGGCCCGAGCGGCCTGCTTGGCGACCTTGAGGTAGCGGTCGTCGCCGACGAGCCTGCTCAGGATGCCGAACTCGGCGAGATTCGTCCCGACCTCGGCGACGTAATTCGCGGGCGTGCTGACGGCGCCGGAATGCAGGTTCACGAAGCGGTATGGCATGCCCGTCGGCGACGTGGTGAAGGCGGGCAGGAGGCGATCGGCAAGCTCCCGCGCCTTGGCCAGCAGCGTCCTGTTCTGGGTCGCCAGGTGGCCGGCGAGGAGGCCGCCGAGCATCCTGATCACGGTCTCGAAGACCTGGACCGGGGCGTCGATGTCCAGCTCGAGTTGCGTCTCGATCCATCGCACCGAGGCGTCCAGCTCGGCGTCGAGGCCCATCACGTAGAGCGTGTCCAACGCCTCGGCGATCGTGAGACCGACCGGGTGACCGCGGTTGAAGAACTCCTGGTGACCACCCGACAGTGGCTTCAGCTCGTCGTGGCCCCAGGCCAGCCGCTCGTAGGCGCGCCAGGCCCGCAGGAGCTCCGACCGGACGTCGGCTGCGATCTGGTCGGCGGGAGGCATCACGGGCGCAGGCCGGCTCCGCGCGAACCAGAGCGCAGCCCCGCCGAGGGTGAGGGCGGCGCCCCCCAGGCCGGCCAGGAAGCGCCTCCGCGTGATCACGCGGGGTGTGCGGCGGCTCAGGTGGGGAGTTTCACCAGCTCATGGGGGACGATCGACTGGCTCGGGGTCTGCTGCCCGTCGAGCTGCGCGAGCAGCAGGTCGACTGCTTTGCGTCCCATCTCGGCCTCGTTCTGCTGGATGTGCGTGAAGCGCGGCTCGACCAGCGGGTCGCGGGGCGAGTCGAAGCAGACCACCGTGGTCTGCCGGAGCCGTCCGCGCCGGCGAAGAGAGTCGTGGAGCAGGAGGGCCATCCAGTGTTCGGAGGCGACGAAGCCGGTGATCGACCTGTGCTGCTTGACGAACGCCTCGATCGCCGCGTGGTCGGCAGGGGTCCCGCCCCCCGCTGAGGGGATGACGCCGGTCAAGCCTGTGAGCAGATGCTGTCCCTCGAGACCGAGGCCACGCTCGCTGAACGCTGTCCTGAACCCATCGAGCCTGTCCTCGATGCTCGAGGTGTGTTCAGGATGCGAGGACACGAACGCCACTTTGTCGTGGCCGCGATCGAGCACGAATCCGGTGAGCTCTCGCGCTGCGGCCGCGTTGTCGGTGTAGACGGCGGTGGCGGCGATGCCTTTGAGGTAGCGGTCGACGAGGACGAGGGGATACTTCTCGAGCGCAAGCCTGAGCAGGCTCGCGTTGTAGAACTCGCCATTGACCGGGAATACGACCAGGCCGTCGACGGACCGCCCGCGGACCAATTTGTCGATGGCCTGCTCTTCGATGTCCTGCAGGCCGATGGTCCGCCTCACCACCACGCTGAAGTCGGCTTCACCCGCGCGCTTCTCGACTGCTTTCAGCAGCTCGAGGCCGTACGCGAGCGAGACGTCGGGCAGCAGGAATGCGATCTGCGACGTCGACCGGCGGTCGCGCCGCGGCCGCTCGCGGCCGTCGTGCGACAGCGCGGCCAGTCGTTCCGCATCACTTGCGACAAATGTCCCCTTGCCGCGGATCCTTTCCACGATGCCGGCCCGCTGCAGGTTCTGGAGAGCCCGCATCGAGGTGATTCGGCTGACTTGGTGCGCGCGCGCAAGCTCTTTCTCGGACGGAACTCGATCGCCGCTGCGCAGGGTGCCCTTGCGGATCTCGTCCACGACATAGGTGTAGAGGCGCTCATACAGCAGGTGGCGGTGCTGGCTCATCTAGGCGATGCCATATGACATGTTATGGCTGTTTGGCCGATCTTGACATGTCATATTCGCCGTGCTAGCCTCGGCCACGCCGAGGGAAGCAGGCGGTGCCGCGGCCGATCGAGGCGACAAGTTGACATCGCCGCGCCGCTGGTCGATATTCCTCGGTGGGGAGTAAAGGTAGCCCCGCGCCGGCGCGCTCTCGCCCCGGCTGTTGCGGAACGGCCTGCCGGGAAGAAGGCGCGGGGGATCGTCAGTGACGGAGGTGGGACGCAATGGCATTACTTCCCGGACGAGGGATTCGATTGATGATTCTCTCGTTACTCGTGGTCACCGCCTGCGGTGGGGGCGGTGGGCAGTCGGGTCCTCCGCTCGCCGGGTGTAAGTCGGGCACGAGCCTGGTCACCTTCTGGACCTCGCACACGCCGCCCGACTCCGACAGCCTGAGGACGATCGTAAACGCCTATAACGCCCAGAGCTCGGTGGGCTGCGTAAAGATGGTCCAGGTCCCAGGTTCCGAGACCGACATCGCCAAGCTGACCACCGCGGTCCGGGGCGGCACGGGCCCGGATGTCTACATGCTCGACCGCTTTACGGTCGCCGAGCGCGCCGCCGCAGGCGTGCTCGAAGACCTGAGCCAGTACGGCGCGGCCGACCTCGCCAGCCAGTACGTCGATTTCGCGTGGCAGGAGGCCCTCTTCAAGGGCAAGCCGTACGCGCTTCCCTTCGACACCGACACCCGCGCGCTCTACTACAACAAGACAGTTCTGCAGCAGGCCGGCGTCACAGACCTGAGCGCGCTCGACCCGGCAAAGGGTCCGCCCACGATTGCCACCATCAAGGCGATGGCGGACAAGGTCAACAAGAAGGATTCGTCGGGCAAGTACACCCAGGTCGGCTTCATCCCGTGGTGGCAGCAGGGCTGGCACTACACATGGGGCTTTGTCTACGGAGGCAGCTTCTTCGACAAGAGCGCCTGCAAGGTCACTCCCGACGACCCCAAGATCGTGAAGGCTTTCACAGACATGTTCTGGAATTGGTCCAGGTCGCTCGGCGTGAGCCAGACGCAGACCTTCCTCAGCACGTTCTCTCCCCCGAACCAGCCGGAGCAGCAGAACATGTTCCTGCTCGGCAAGGTGGCCTTCATGATCAGCGGTGACTGGGTCCTCGGCAACATCAAGACCTACACCCCGAATCTGCAGTACGGCGTCACCTACATCCCGGTGCCCAACCAGGGCGACCAGCCTGCCACGTGGGCCGGTGGTTGGTCGGATGTGATCCCGAAGGGCGCCAAGAACCCCAAAGCCGGGTACGACTTCTTGAAGTACATCGCCGGCGAACCGGGCCAGCGGCAATACGTCAAGGACACGCAGCACACGCCGGTAATCAAGGCGTTGGACCAGGACGCGAGCCTGTTTCCTGGTGACCACCAGTTCTTCCAGAAGCAGCTTCCTGCGGCGCACAGCCGGCCGCCGTTGCCCGTAGGAGCGTTTTACTGGGACCAGCTGAGCACGGCGCAGGACGCTGCCGTCCGCAACACCAAAGACCCCGCATCGGCGCTTGCGGCTGCCGCCAGCGCAACCAACGACAAGCTGAAGCAGTACTGCCCGTTGCCGTAGAAGTTCTCGATGGGAGATGACTCCGCAGTGATGTGCAGAGTCACTGGGGAGCGGCGGTGATCGCCGCTCCCCGGCTTCCGCGCCTGACGTCGGCCGACTGGCGGCAGCTGCGCACGGCCGCGCCGTTCGTACTGCCCTGGATCATCGGGTTTTTTGCGTTCACGATCTACCCGATCGTCTACTCGCTCTATCTGAGCTTCCAGCAGTACTCAGGCTTCGGCGACGCGGTGCCGGTCGGCTTCAAGAACTACCAGCACATGTTCAGCGACCCGCTCTTCTTTCAATCGCTGTACAACACGCTCTACTACACCGCGCTAGCGGTCCCCATCGGCCTCGTGGTGGCGATCGTGCTCGCCATGCTGATGAACCAGAACGTCAGAGAGGTCGCCATCTACCGGGCTGCGTTTTATCTGCCCTCGATTCTCCCGCTGTTCGCCCTGACCTTCATCTTCATCGTCCTCCTCAACCCAGGGTTCGGCTTCGTCAACTGGTTCCTCAGCCTGTTTCACGTGCCGACGATCAACTGGCTTGGCGAGGCCAGGTGGACCAAGATCTCGGTCGTCCTCCTCGCCCAGCTCGGCGCGGGTGGCCCGGCCCTGATCTTCCTCGCCGCTCTGCGCGCGGTGCCGACCGAGCTCTACGAGGCGGCTAGGCTCGAGGGCGCGGGTCCGCTGCGACGTTTCTGGCACGTCACAATGCCGCTGATCACCCCGGTCATCCTCTATGACCTCTTGTACGGCACGATCCTCGGTCTGCAGATCTTCACTCCGGCCTACATCCTGGTCGGCGGCACGAGCGGTGGCGCGGCCTACACGGCGGGGCCGGAGAACTCGCTCTTGTTCTACGTCTTCTACCTGTACAAGAACGCGTTTCAGTACAGCGATATGGGTTACGCGTCGGCGATGGCCTGGGTGCTGTTCCTGATCAGCATCGTCCTGGCGCTCATCATCATGCGTTGGTCCCGACAGTGGGTCCACTATGAGGGCGCCTAGCGAATGGCAACCGCACGCGAGATCCGAGACGCCGCTCGACCGCAGATCACCGTCGAGCGGTTGCCTGCTCCGCGCCCGCCTCTGCTCTCGCAACTGCTGCCCAAGTCGATCCTCGTCCGCGTCGGTCTGATCATCGCGTGCGCGTTGTTCGTCCTGCCCTTCTACTGGATGCTGAACTCGGCGGTGAAAACGACGGCCGAGCTCACGCAGTTCCCACCGACCTTGATTCCCAAGGTCTTCGAGTGGGGGAACTTCGTCAAAGCCGTCCAGTACGTGCCGTTCGGCACCTTCCTGCTGAACTCGATCATCCTGACCACCGGCGCCACGCTGGGCGCAGCGATCTCGAACCCACTGATCGCTTATGGCTTTTCGAGGATCAAGTGGCCGGGAAGGGATTTCCTCTTCGGCATCTGTATGGCGACGATCTTCCTCCCGTTCCCGGTCCTGATCGTCGCCCTGTTCGACATCTTCGCCAAGCTCGGCTGGATCAACACCTTCCTGCCCTTGATCGTGCCCGCGTTCTTCGGCAGCCCGTTCTTCATCTTTCTGATGAGGCAGTTCTACCTGAGCCTGCCCAACGAGATCTCAGAAGCCGCGCGCATCGATGGCGCGAACGAGTTTCAGGTCTTCTGGCATGTGATCCTTCCGCTGGCCAGGCCCGCGGTCGCGGCCGTGGTTATCTTTGCGGCGGTCCAGGCGTGGGGCGAGTTCCTCACCCCGCTGCTTTTCCTGCAGGACGAGAGCGTCTACCCGCTGTCGATCGGGCTGCAGTTCTACCGGCAGTCGCACGATGTGACCTACAACCTTCTGATGGCCGCGTCCACGCTGGTCGTGCTGCCGATCGTCGCGCTGTTCATCGCCTTCCAGCGCTTCTTCATCCAGGGAGTGACCGCCGGCAGCCTCAAAGGTTGATCCGTCGGACCTGGACCCGCGCCGCGCGCAGGCCGGATTCATTCCGACCGTCACCAGACGTTGAAGCCACCGCGCCAAGCGTTGCGCCGAGAGGGGGGTTTCGCGGGGGGATCCTGATCCCCCGCGCTTTCCAGGGAGTGACCGCGGGCAGCCTCAAGGGCTGATACTCCGGCGGCCGTCGGGTCAGGGAAAGATCGGCTCGAGCCGCGCGTGCTCCACCATGCGCGCCATCTCTTCGTCGTTTGGTCGCCGCTCGAAGCGCGAGGCGGCGTCCAGCACCCCGGGAAGCAGATCGACATCGCCCACGGTGTTGAGGAACACACCCGGACGTCCGAGCACCCACCAGACCGCGAGGTCGATCGCCGCCTGCTCCTCCAGCGGCTCATACCACGTCGTCCGCGTGCGGTCGCGTCCCATCCACGGCCGCAGCGCGATGGACTTGATCGTCTGGACCGCGACCTGACGTTCGGCGCACGTGCTGAGAAGCGCCTCGAAGTTGTTTGCGTAGTACGGCTCTTGCATGGTCACGAAGTTGTAGGGGAGGAGGACCGAGTCGAATTCAAATCGAGCCAGCGACCGCCGGTGGCCGGCGGCGATCTGAATCCCATGGCCCGTGACGCCGATGAAACGGACCAGGCCCGCCTCACGCGCCTCGACCGCCGCTTCGATCACCCCGCCCGGGCTGAGCGCCGTGTCCCACTCGATCGGATCGGCCAGGCTGTGCAGCTGCCAGAGATCGACGTGGTCGACGCCGAGACGGTCGAGCGAGCGGTGCAGCTGCTCGCGCGCGGCGTCGGCCTTCCGCTCACCTGTCTTGGTCGCCAGGAAGAAGCGGCCGGGCTCGCGTTTGAGCCAGGGCGCGATGCGAAGCTCGGAGTCGCCGTAGCCCGCCGCCGTGTCGATGTGGTTGACGCCGTACTGAAGGAGCACGTCGAGCGTGCGGTCAGCGGTCGACTGATCGACCTGCGACAGGGCAGCCGCTCCGAAGATGGCTCGGCTGCTGCGATGTCCGGTCCGGCCGAAGGCATCGAGCGCGATCACATGAACGCCTGGCCCGTCTGGGCGTCGAATAGATGGATCGACCGGATGTCGAGCCCGAGCCGCATGTGATCCCCCCGGTTCACGTGGGCATGGGAGTCGATCCGGGCGACGATTCCGTCGTCACCGGCGACACCGTAGATGAGCTGGTGCTGGCCGACCGACTCCGCCATCTCGACTTTCATCTCAATCGTAGGCATACGAGGATCGAGGCGGTCGGTCATCGCCTCGGGCCGGATTCCGAGCACCGCGCGGTCGACACGCGACGGATAGGGCAGTTCGATCTCGATGGCCGAGCCTTTCGCCTTCCGGCCGTTGAGGGTGACCGGGATGAAGTTCATCGCCGGCGTGCCGATGAAACCGGCGACGAACAGGTTGATGGGATGGTCGTAGATGTCGGTGGGCGGCGCCACCTGTTGCAGCACCCCATCCTTCATGACGGCGATCCGATCGCCCAACGTCATCGCCTCGACCTGGTCGTGCGTCACATAGATGAAGGTCGCCCGAAGTTTGCGATGGATCTTGCGCAGCTCCACCCGCATCTGCTCACGCAGCCTGGCGTCGATGCTGGAGAGGGGCTCGTCCAGCAGGAACGCACGCGGGTTCTTGACGATCGCGCGGCCCAGCGCGACGCGCTGTCGCTCGCCGCCTGAGAGCACTGGGGGCTTGCGGTCCAGGATCGGAACGATCTCGAGGATGTCGGCCGCCCTGCTGACTCGCCACGCGATCTCGGGCGCCGCCACGCCTTGCATGCGGAGACCAAACCCCATGTTGTCGAAGGCAGAGAGGTGCGGATAGAGGGCGTAGTCCTGGAAGACCATCGAGACCTCTCGATTCCGGGTCGGCACTTCGTTGACCATCGTGTCTCCGAGCCAGATTTCGCCCCGGTCCATGTCTTCGAGGCCGGCGAGCAGCCGGAGCAGCGTCGACTTGCCGCAACCGGAGGGGCCGACGACGACCATGAACTCGCCGTCGGCGACGTCCAGGCAGAGGTCGCTCACGGCGACGTCCCCACCCCGGAATCGCTTCGTGACGTGTCGAAAGCTGACTGACGCCATGGTGCCTAAACGGCGACCCGCACCCATTCGCCGCGGGCGGCAGACTCGACCGCCGCCGCCATCAGCGCGATGGTGCCGAGGTTCTTGCGACCCGATGTCTCGGGCTCACGTCCTGCCTGGAGCGCCGCAGCAAACTCGGCTAGCGCACCGGCCCGGTCGATGTGGGCCAGTGTCGGCAGGGCGAGCTTCCTGGACCTGCCTCGGCGGGGTTTCACCACCACCTTGTCCAGCAACACATTGTCCTCGCCCCGGCTCGTGAAGAACAGGTGGCCACCCTCAAACTCCATCCGCCATTCGCCCGCCCAGGCGGTCTGGTTGGCCGCGCTGATCCAGCTGCCTCGATAGCTGACGGAGACGCCGTTTTCGAAGAGGATCGACCCGATCGCCGCGGGAGGGCCGTGAAAACCGCTCCAGGGCGGGTTCGATACTGCGCACGACACTCTCGCTGCCTCGCCGGCGAGGATGAGTCGCAGCAGGTCGTAATGATGGATGGCCATGTCGATCAGGAGCGGTTGCTCGTCCGCGACGTGGTGCCGGCGTCGCGGATAAGGTGGGGATGGATCGTTGCGGCGGAAGTCGATCGCGACCTGGTACAGCTCGCCGAGCGAGCCTTCCTGGACGAATTTGGCGACCGTGCGCACCGCCGGGAAGAACCGGTAGTTCTGGCTCACCATCAAAGTGCGTCCTTTGGTGGCGGCCAGCTCCACCAGTTCCTTGGCGCACTCCAGCGAGTCGGTGAACGGCTTTTCGACCAGGACATGCGCGCCCGCCTCGAGCGCCGTGGTGGAGATCGGGGCGTGACCGGGCAGGGTTGTCGTGTTGAGGACGGCGTCCGGACGCGTCGCCTCGAGAGCGGCTTCGAGCGAGTTGAAGCAGCGGTCCGGCGAAATCGAGGTCAGCTGCTGCGTCAGCGTCAGGGCGCGCGGATCCGAATCCACGCAGCCGACGAGCTCAACCTCCGGCACTTCCGGGATGACAAAGCGGGCCCAATCGCGGCCCCAGAATCCCATCCCCACCTGGACAATCCGCAGAGGCCGGCTCACGGGGAATACGCCTGGTCCCATCCCGTTTCCAATGATTGCAAGGCAGGTGATCGTACAGTGGCGTTACTGATGGCGGAGTCCGCCGCACAGACTGCCTTCGCGGAAGAAGCATTGACACATCTCGACACTCTGTACAGGGGCGCGGTCCGGCTCACGCACGACCCGGACCAGGCGCAGGACCTGGTCCAGGAGGCGTACCTGCGCGCGCTGCGCTACCAGCACAGCTACCAGGCCGGCACGAACATGAAGGCCTGGTTGTTCGCGATCATGCGCAACCTCTTCTGGGACCGATTCAAGGGCTCGCGCAAGGACGATGTGAGCCTCGATGACGTTGGCGAGTTCGTCCTCTACGACAAGCTGCGCGACGAGGGGGCGCGGCCCGAGGCCGACGTCCTGGACAAGATCGCCGCGTCCGAGGTCGTGGCGGCGGTGGACAAGCTGCCCCCGCTGCACCGCGAGGTCGTCCTGCTGGTGGACGTCGAGGGTTTCTCCTACAAGGATGCTGCGCAAACCCTGGGCGTGCCCATCGGGACCGTCATGTCTCGGCTCCACCGCGCCCGCCAGCAGCTTCAAAAATCCCTCTATGACTACGCGCTCGAATCGGGTATCGTGCGCGCCAGCGGACCCAGCCAGGTGCCACAGCAATGAGGTGTGAAGAGTGTGGTGACAAGCTCGATCGCTACGTCGATCGAGAGCTGACGAACACGGAGGCGCTGGAGATTCAGCTGCACCTGGAGGGGTGCCCCGACTGCATGGAGCACTACGAGTTCCAGGAGCACCTGAAGCGCCTGGTCAAGCACTCGTGCGAATGCGACACCGCCCCCAAAGCGTTCCGAGAGAAGCTGCGCCAGATCCTCTCCTGAAGCTTCGCGACGCGAAGCTTTATGTCATTACTCTCGACGCATCCCAAGAACGCGTCATCGCGATCGCGGCTGCGGCGGTGCGGGGGGGCGCCGACGTCATTCAGCTCCGCCACAAGACACTTCCGCGTGGCGAGCTGCTCGAGCTGGCGCGGCGGGTGCGCGAGGTCGTGGAGGACGCCCTGTTGATCGTCAACGACTACGTCGACATCGCGTTGCTCAGCGGCGCGGACGGGGTCCATCTCGGGCCCGACGACCTGAGCGTCGCCTCCGCGCGGAAGGTGGCCGGTGACCGCCTGCTCATCGGCGTCTCCGCGTCCAGCGCAGACGCCGTCCAGCCGGGCGCGGACTACGTCGGCTGCGGGCCCGCCTTCGCGACTCCTCTGAAGCCGGAAAAGGTCGTCGTCGGGCCGGCGGGGATAGCCGCGGTGGCGGCTGCCCTCGACATCCCGGTCTTCGCGATCGGCGGCATCGACGAGACGAACCTCCACACGCTGACCGAGCTGGGCGTACGCCGCGCGTGTGTCATCCGGGCGGTGGCCGGCGCGGCCGACCCCGAGCAGGCGGCGCGCAGGCTGCGTGCGATATTGACCTCGTGAGCGTAGAGGGCGAAGGCGAGCTCGGGCTGCTCGAGCGCCTCAAGCCATACCTGGCGCCCGGCGCGACAGGGGACGACGCGGCGGTGATCGCGGACGCCGCGGGCTTCGTGGTCGCAAGCACGGACATGTTCGTGGAGGGCGTCCACTTCGACCTCGGCTGGATGACCGCCGGCGACGCCGGGTGGCGCTCGCTCGCCCTGGCCCTCGGCGACCTCGCTGCCAAAGGCGCCGAGCCGGCGTGGGCGCTCGCGTCGGTGGCCATCCCGAGGCGATGGACGGTCGAGCACCTGACCGGCCTCTACGCGGGCATGGGGTCGCTGGCGGATCGCTACAGGCTGCAGCTCTCCGGAGGCGACATGAGCGCGATCGATGGTCCGGCGGTGCTGTCGCTCACCGTTGCCGGCCGGACCGAGAGGATGCCCCTGGCGCGCGCGCAGGCGCAGCCGGGCTGGTCGGTCGCGGTCACCGGTGCTCTCGGCACGGCCGCGGTCGCTCTCCGTGAACGCCGCGTGCATCGCCTGCTGCCGTTGATAGAGGAAGGGCGCCGGCTCAACACGCTCGGTCTGTGCTGCGGCGATATCTCCGACGGCCTCGTCAGGGAGATGGAGAAGTTCGCGGCCATGTCCGGAGCCGGGTGCATCCTGCAGGCCGAGCGCGTGCCGCGCGCCGAAGGGGCGTCGCTCGAGGACGCGCTCACGGGCGGCGAGGAGGCGGAGCTGGTGTGCGTCGGGCCGGCGGACCTGATTGCGCAAGCCGGTCTCCAGGTGGTGGGCGAGATGACCGGCGACAAGGACGTCAAGGTCTCGGGTGCCAGGCTCAAGAGCACCGGCTACGACCACTTTGGCTGACATCGTGACCAACTCCCCCGGGGAGACGGAGCGTGCGGGGACGGTGCTCGGCAAGCAGCTCCGTGCCGGTGACATCGTGCTCTTGACAGGCGAGCTGGGCGCCGGCAAGACCACCTTCGTGCGCGGGGTCGCGCGGGGCACGGGGTCTCGAGCGCAGGTCGCCAGCCCCACGTTCCAGCTCGTCCGGGTCTACCCCGGTCGCGTACAGCTGGCCCACGTCGACCTTTACCGCGTCGAGAACGAGGCTGAGCTGGCAGATCTCGGGCTCGAGGAGCTGGCGGAGGGGGGCGCGGTCGTCGTCGAGTGGGGAGAGCGGCTCGATGTCGATGGGGCGGCCCACATCGAGATCGAGCACCTTGGCGGCGACCGCCGCCTGATCAGGACCAGACATGACCTTCGTCGTTGACACCTCGTCAGCGGTCTGCGCGCTGGCGCTGATCGAACCGACTGGAGAGGTCCGCGCCGAGATGCGGCTTCCGGCCCGCGCTGAGGGGCTACGCGACGTCCTCCGCGACATGGCGGTCGGACGGCGGCTCACGAGGGTGGCCGTCGCCACCGGGCCCGGCTCCTTCACGGGCCTCCGGGTCGGCGTCTCCTTTGGGCTGGGCCTGGCGATCGGGCTGCGGATTCCGATCGTCCCACTGCCGACGCTCGGGATCCAGGCCGCGCGCAGCGACGACGATGTCCTGGCGGTCGCCGAGGCTGGTCGCGGACGCGTCTACTTCCTTGCTCCCGGCGGGCGGCCTGGTCATGCGGAACCTGCCGACCTGCCCAACGACCATGTCGCCGTTGGCTGGGTGCAGCCGTCGACGGAGCGATCGCTGGTGGCGGCGGGCTTGCGTTTCGTGCCCGAGGAAAGGCTGCGGACTTTCGGCGAGGCCGTCGCGGGAATGCTCGAGACGGCACGCGAAGTTCCCTATGGTAGTCTCGAAATCGAATACATGCAGTCGTTTTCTTCGAAGGCTTAAGTGGTCCAGATCGGGCAGCAGCTCGCCCTGGAGCTGATGCGCGAGGCGGACGTCAACACGGTCCAGGAGATCGAGCGCGAGATCTTCGCCACGCCCTGGCCGCGCAACGCCTACTACCGCGAGCTCGCGTCGCGCGCGAGCGCGCACTACGTCGTCCTGCGGCAGGAAGGGACGGTCGAGCGACCGTCCGCGTATCGCGGCGCCGACTTCGACTCGACGATCATCGGCTACGGCGGCATGTGGCGCATGTACGACGAGGCGCACGTGACGACGATCGGCGTCCGCCAGGACCTCCAGCACCGAGGGTACGGACGAATCATCTTCGCGGGCCTGGTCCAGGCCGCCTACGACATGGGCGCCAAGTGGGTGACCCTCGAGGTCCGGACGACGAACGACAACGCGATGAAGATGTACGAGAACTTCGGGTTCAAGGTCATCGGGCGCCGCAAGGGCTACTACACCGACAACGGCGAGGACGCGATCGTCATGTGGTCGGACTCGATCCACTCGCCGCGTTTTCGCAAGGCGTACGAGGGGAACCTGGAGCGGATCGACTCCGAGGTCCGCGGACTGCGCCGCGACCTCCTGACGACTGGGGAGCAGTAAGAAAGACTCCTCCCCATTCATGGGGAGGTGGCGCGAAGCGCCGGAGGGGCGGTCGGGGTTGGCACTGACTCTCGGCATCGAAACGTCCTGCGACGAGACGTCCGTCGCCGTTGTCGAGGACGGCCGCACCATTCGCTCCAACGTCATCCACTCCCAGGTCGATCTGCACCGAGGGTTCGGCGGCGTGGTGCCCGAGCTTGCCGCGCGCGACCACCTGGAGCGCCTTCCGCATCTCCTGGATCTCGCCCTCGAGAGAGCGGCGGTGGCGCCGGCTGACCTCGACCTGCTCGCGGTGACACGCGGTCCGGGGCTGGTGGGTTGCCTGCTCGTCGGGGTCGGCGTGGGGGAGGGGCTGGCGACGGCGTGGTCGAAGCGGCTGACGGGAGTCAACCACCTGTGGGGCCACATCTACGCCGCGATGCTCAGCCGGTCTGACCTGGAGCCACCACTCCTGGGACTGGTCGTCAGTGGCGCGCACTCAGACCTCGTGCACATGCCCGAGCACGGGCGGTTCGAGGTGCTCGGACGCACCCGCGACGACGCCGCCGGCGAAGCCTTCGACAAGGCGGCGCGCATGCTCGGCCTCGGATTTCCAGGCGGCCCGGCGCTCGACCGCCTCGCCCGCAGGGGTGACCCACGTCGCCAGCCTTTGCCGAAGCCGTCACTGCCAGGCCTCGAGTACAGCTTCAGCGGCCTGAAGACCGCTCTCCTCTATCGCCTGCGTGATCTCGGTGAATCGGTCACCGACCAGGACCGCGCCGATCTCGCGGCCTCCTTCGAGCACTCGGTCGTGGAGTCGCTGCTGGAGAAGCTAGATCGGGCCCTGGAGGAGGCTGGGGCCACGGAGGTGGTGGTCGCCGGGGGCGTCGCCGCCAACACCCTTCTCCGCAAACGGGCCGCCGAGGTCGTCGACGGCCGCGCCCGACTCACGATGCCCCCCCTCGAGCTCTGCACCGACAACGCGGCCATGATCGCCGCCGCCGGCTACCACTCCGCCGGCCAGCCCGCCGACGTCGAACCCTCCTTAAGCTGGTAGCCGGGTGGGCATCAAGGGCTGGACGGTCGTCTTCCGTGGACACCGCATCGAAGCGGACCTCCTGGCCGCCGTGCTCGAGGCAAACGGCATCAGGGTCGAGGTCTTCGGGGACACTGGTTACGGGGTCGGGATTGACTTCACCGAAGCGCGTTTGACGGTCCCCGACGGCCAGGCGGCCGCCGCCCGGCGGCTGATGAAGGAGGCCGAGGACAGGCCTCCGGAAGCCGAGCCGGAAGAGCAGTGTTAGCAGCTGCGCCCCACGGGGTATTAAGATTTAGCAGTCGACCCGCCAGAGTGCTAAGCGCTCGGGCGGGGGGAGTGCTAATTCCAGATCAGCTGAGGAGGGCTGCACATGAACCTGAGACCGTTGGGCGACCGCGTGGTGGTCAAGCCGGTCGATAGAGAAGAGAAGACCAAGAGCGGGATCGTGCTTCCGGACACCGCCAAGGAGAAGCCCCAGGAGGGCATCGTCCAGGCCGTGGGCACGGGAAGGATCCTCGACAACGGCACCAAGGTGCCGATGGAGCTCAAGGTCGGCGACAAGGTGCTCTACGCCAAGTACGCCGGCAACGAGTTCAAGCTCGACGAGGTCGAGTACCTGATCGTTTCCGAGAAGGACGTGCTGGCCGTGATCGGCACGAACGGCGCGACGGAGAAGCAGCCGGTAGGCGCCGGTTCTGGGCAGGCCAAGAAGTAATCAAGGTAGAAGAGGGGAACGCATATGGCGAAAATTGTCACATTCGATGTTGAGGCGCGACAGCACCTCAAGAAGGGCATCGACACCGTTGCCCAGTCCGTACGCATCACGCTCGGCCCCAAGGGTCGCAACGTGGTGCTCGAGAAGAAGTTCGGCGCACCGACCGTCACCAACGACGGAGTGACGATCGTCCGCGAGATCGAGCTCAAGGACCCGATGGAGAACACCGGCGCGCAGCTCCTGCGCGAGGTCGCGACCAAGACGAACGATGTGGCCGGTGACGGCACCACCACGGCGACGATCCTGGCCCAGACCATGATCAACGAGGGCTTCCGCAACGTCACCGCGGGCGCCAACCCGATGCAGCTCAAGCTCGGCATCGAGAAGGCGGTCGAAGCCGTGGTCGCTGAGATCAAGAACCTCTCCGTACCCGTGAAGGACGACCAGGACGTGGCCCACGTGGCCTCGATCTCCAGCCAGTCGGAGGAGATCGGCAAGCTCATCGCCGAGGCCATGCACAAGGTCGGCAAGGACGGCGTGATCACCGTCGAAGACAACCAGACGATGGCGACCGAGCTCGAGTTCGTCGAAGGCATGCAGTTCGACCGCGGCTACATCGCCGCCTACATGGTCACCAACACCGACCGCATGGAGGCGGTGCTCGATGAGCCCTACGTGCTCATCACCGACCGCAAGATCTCAGCCATCCAGGACCTGCTCCCCGTGCTGGAGAGAGTGGTCCAGCAGGGCAAGCCCCTGCTCATCGTGGCCGAGGACGTGGAGGGCGAGGCTCTCGCCACCCTGATCGTGAACAAGATCCGCGGCACCTTCACGGCCGTCGCGGTCAAGGCCCCAGGCTTCGGCGACCGCCGCAAGGCGATGCTCGAGGACATGGCCATCCTGACCGGCGGAACCGTGATCTCCGAGGACGCCGGGTTCAAGCTCGACCAGACCAAGCTCGAGCTGCTCGGCAAGGCCCGCAAGGTCACCGTCAACAAGGACGACACCACAATCGTGGTCGATGTCGAGAACGATGCCAAGCGGATGGCCGACATCCAGGCCCGGATCAAGGCGATCAAGGCCCAGATCGAGGAGACGACCTCCGACTTCGACAAGGAGAAGCTGCAGGAGCGGCTGGCGAAGCTGGCGGGCGGCGTGGCCGTGATCAAGGTCGGCGCCGCGACCGAGGTCGAGCAGAAGGAGAAGAAGCACCGCATCGAGGACGCGCTCAGCGCGACCAAGGCCGCGGTGGAAGAGGGAATCGTCGCGGGTGGTGGCACCGTGCTGCTGAACGCGCAGAAGAAGCTCGACGGGGGGCTTGGCCTGAAGGACGACCAGGCGACTGGGGTCGCGATCGTCCGCAAGGCGCTCGAGGAGCCGATCAAGCAGATCGCCTCCAACGCCGGCAAGGAAGGCTCAGTCATCGTCGAGCAGATCCGCAAGAGCAAGGCGGGCGAGGGCTACGACGCCCTGAACGACATCTTCACCAACATGTTCGAGGCGGGCATCGTCGACCCCGCCAAGGTGACCCGCTCGGCGCTGCAGAACGCCGCGTCGATCGCGGCCATGGTGCTCACGACGGAGGCCATGGTCACCGAGGTGCCCGAGGAGAAGAGGGGTGGCGGAATGCCGGGCGGCATGTCGCCCGACATGATGTAAAAAGAGAACTCCTCCCCACTCGTGGGGAGGTGGCGCGAAGCGCCGGAGGGGGGATCCCCTCTAGGTCTTACGCGAGAGAGATGGAGCCCCCCGCCGGGGGCTCCTTTCTTTTCCGGCTGGTTCCTCGACCGGGATGATGCCGCCGATCCCGGCCAGGCGCCGGGCGGCGATCGAGACCCCGAACGGCAGCAGGATCATGACCGTGGCCACGATCACGGAGAGGGCGTCGGGCAGGCGCCGCGGGTCACGCAGGCCGAGGTAAGTGAGGTACCCGCCCGCGGCCGCGGTCAGCAACACGAGCAGCACCGAGCCCACGATGGCCCACGTCCGGTACTCCCGGTAGAGAGGTGGCGCCGTGCGGCTGACCAGGCGCAGGAGCCACCAAGCGGTGAGGCCGTTGAGGACCAGGCCGCTCACCACGGCGCAGGCCGCGATGCCGACGCGAAACACGGCGAGGTGGACCATGACGAACGCGGAGGCGTTGACCGCGAGGATGCCCAGGGGCGTGATCACGCCCAGGGCTAGGAGTACGAACTCTCTAAGTCGTCTGCTAGTGGCCGCAGCCGCAAGCTTGCGCGCTGCCAGCGTCGTCGCCCGTGTCGAACGAGTGGCCGCAGGAGCAAGAGTGCACGGCGTTCGGGTTGTGGACCGTGAAGCCGGCGCCCATCAGGCTGTCGACGTAGTCGATTTCCGAGCCGCGGATGTAGGAGACGCTGAAGTCGTCGACGATGATCTTGACGCCGTCGGTGTCCACGACCAGGTCGTCGGCTCGGCGCTGGTCGTCGAACGCCATCCCGTACTGCATGCCGGAGCAGCCGCCTCCGCTGACGAAGACGCGGAGCGCCAGGTCCGGGTTGTTTTCCTTGGTGAGCAGTTCCTTGAGGCGCGACTGGGCTTCGGGGGTTAGTGAGACGACAGCTTGTTCGATCACAGTCGAGATGCTACCACGGGGCCTCGTACGCTCCCACCCCCATCGGGGGAAGGGTCGGGGAGAGGGGCTTGAGTATTACCGCCGGCCAAGCTTGAACCCCTTCTTTTCCCCCTTGGCCTCGCCCGCGGTCGAGCCGGCGATGAGCTGTGCCAGCTGCTCGGCGCCGCGGGAAAGGGCGCTCTTGGGGTCGGTGAGGACGAGGATCTCGCCCTTCACGGCCGCCTCGTCCGGCTTGGTGCCGTCGAAGTCGATCTCGACCGCGAGCTCCTGCTTCAGGGTGCGCACCACGTCTTCCTTGCTCACCACCGACTTCGGCACCTTGTTGTTGAGGGCGAGGATGACGCGGCCCGGGACGATGTTCAGGACGTTCGTGAAGATGTTGAGCAGCTCGCCGACGTCCTTGAGGGACGAGAGCTCCGGCGTCACCAGGACCAGTACGCGCTGCGAGTGGTCGAGGACGCTGATCACGATGTCCGTGAAGGCGACGCCCAGGTCGAAGATGATGTAGCGGAACGCGTTGACGAGGATGCCCATGGCCCGGTTGACCAGGTCGACCGTGATCAGGTCCGCCTGCTCCGCGCGGAGCACGCCGGGAAGCAGCATCATGCCGCCCGGGTGGTGGAGGATGGCGCCGAGCACGGCCTCCTCGAAGTTCTGGGGCGGCACCTGGCTCGCGGCGGCGAGACAGCCCGTGGGCGTGAGGTAGGAGATGAGCGCCGCGTGGTTGTACGGCAGCGCCAGGTCGACGAGGAGCACCTCGCCCGGAAATCGCTTGGCGAGCGATGCGGCCAGGTTGACCGCGATGGTCGTGCGTCCGGAGCCGCCCTTGGGGGAGTAGATGGCGACGGTCGAGGCGGCCTGCTCCGGCGCGACCATGCGGGCACGAGCGATCAGGTTGGGGAGGGTGTCCTTCCGCTGCTCGACCAGCTTGGTCAGCTCGATCAGGGCGTCTGACTCGGCCGGAACCGTCTCGTAGAGGGTCTTGCGGTCGAGCGTGAGCAGCCTGCAGTCCTCGAGGGCGCGGACGCTGGCGCTGCGGGTTTCCTCGGAGATGAGCGCCATCTCGCCGAAGAAGTCGTCCGGGCCCATGAGGGCGATCGTGATCGTGTGGCCGGGCGATTCCTCGACGTAGACCTCGCAGCGCCCCGACTCGACGATGAACATGGTGTCGCCCGGGTCGCCCTGGTGGACGATGACCGAGCCTCTGGCCGCGGACGCCGGCGCGAGTCTGCGGGCCAGAGCGTGAAGGATGTTGTCAGGAAGGGTAAAAAAGATGGCGACCCGCTCCAGGATCTGGAAATGCCTTCGGAGTTCGTCCGAAGAGCCTGAGGTGGGTCGGTCGCTGTCGCTCACGCCGGAGGGAATTATAGGTTTGGGGTAGCGCGCCTCAGGTCGAGTTCCGGGCCGTTGGTAGACTTAGCCGCTGCCGGTCCCGTGGTGTAGCCTGGCCAAACACGCGGCCCTGTCAAGGCCGAGAACGCCGGTTCGAATCCGGTCGGGACCGCCATTTGAGCAGCAAGCAGCTCTCGGAGAGGTGGCCGAGTGGTTGAAGGCGGCGGTCTCGAAAACCGTTATGGGTCACTGGCCCATCGAGAGTTCGAATCTCTCCCTCTCCGCCACACTTTTTGAGAGGGGACCCTCCGCGTAGATTGAATTCAGAAGACCGGCCCTCAGGGCCGGTTTTCGTCGTTTTCGGGCACCTATGTGGCCAGCGACGAAGGAGGGTCAAATCTGTGGAAAACATCGAGAAACCGTTATGGCATTCGCAAACCGTTATGCCATCGCCGGCGGTGCTGCGGCGCTGTCCGGGCCGCCCGCCCA
>WNFV01001337.1_pt1 | contig 38065 bp, 33 predicted proteins | sample 5400101 | NCBI WGS metagenome assembly WNFV01 (sample SAMN13153361, study PRJNA577476) | soil metagenome | isolation source: 115 cm soil or saprolite under grassland replicate 1 | place: USA:California | collected 2016-06-15 | reverse complement strand
GGTGGCGACTACTTCATCCGGCGCGACACCGACCGCCAGCGTCAGCGGGCCGTCGCCCAGCTCCAAGCCCTCGGCTACCACGTCGTCCTCGAACCCCTCGCCGCCTAACACCCGGGTATTCACGTTTCAGGATGAAGTCCCAGGTTCAAGTCCTGGCAGGCCCACCACATACCCTCTGACCAGCGCAAACGCTGGTCATCCTCACGTTCAGGGCCGCGCCGGTAGAACGCATAACGCATGAAGAACGCATCACTGTGCCATCTTCTGGCGCATGGACCGCACCACCCTCAGCCCACTGCTCCGCTCCTTCGAGCGGCACCTGCGCGCCGAGAACCGCTCCGAGCGGACCATCACCTCCTACCTGGAGAGCGCTCGCCAGGCCGAGGCCTTCCTCGCCGTCCGCGGCACTGGCCTGACCGCGGCTGGCCGGGCCGACCTGGAGGCGTTCCTCGGCGGGTTGCTCGAACGCCGGGCCGCAGCCACGGCGGCCACCCGCTACAAGGTGCTGCGCATCCTGTACCGCTGGCTGGAGGAGGAAGACGAGATCGCCGGCAACCCGATGGCCAAAATGCGCCCGCCGATCGTCCCCGAGCAGCCCGTCCCGGTCGTCCCCGAGGACGGCCTGCGGCGGCTGCTGGCCACCTGCGCAGGGAAGAGCTTCGAGGACCGCCGCGACACCGCCCTGATCCTACTGCTCGTTGACGTGGGACCCCGCCGGGCCGAGCTGATGGGCCTCACGGTCGCCGACGTCGACTTCGACCTGGACGTCCTCCTGGTCCTCGGCAAGGGTCGCCGCGAGCGCGCCCTGCCCTTCGGTCGCAGGAGCGCCGTGGTGCTCGACCGCTACCTGCGGGTCCGTGCTCGCCACAAGGATGCTGGGCTGCCGTGGCTGTGGTTGGGGAAGAAGGGCCGCCTGACCGAGTGGGGCCTGGTGATGCTGCTGCGCCGCCGCGGCCAGCGGGCTGGCCTGCCCGGCCTGTATCCGCATCAGCTTCGCCACACCTTCGCGCACGAGTGGCTGGCGCAGGGTGGCAACGAGACCGACCTGATGCGCCTGGCCGGGTGGAAGTCCCGCGCGATGCTTCAGCGCTATGGCGCCTCGGCCGCCGATGCCCGGGCTCGCGAGGCCCATCGACGCCTCTCGCCCGGGGATCGACTGTAGGTCGGATCCATCGAGGACCGCCGTGGAAGTCCGGTGCAGCGCACCAGCCTTCAGCAGACGGCACTCTATGACTGGAAACGCCTCTCGATCTCTTGCAGGACGTTCCTTCGAACCGCCGCGCGGCGCGCAGGATCCTTCAGGTGATCTCGCATCGGCGACAAGAAGTCGTCGAACGCGGTGGTCTCCTGGCCGCAGCCTGAGTCCCAGTCCTCACCGGTGAGTCCGTTCAGCGCCGCGCTGAGCCATTCCTCCAAGAGGTCGGCCTCCAGGAGGACCGCGGCGCTCTGCTCATACAGCACCACGGTCTCGACGACGAACCGGGTGAGGTGGTGGGTGTGACGCTGTTGTAGGAGGAGCACTCCACGGTCGTCGAGGCAGGCGATCCGGTTATCGAGGTTGAGCAGCTCGGTTCGTACCGAGCCGATGTCTTCGAAGTTCACTGCCCAGTGGCCGCCTGTTCGGCCGGCAACAAGCTCCGGGAGTGGCATTAGCCTGAAGTTGCCTTCCCATGGCAGCCCGATGGCGCCTGTGGGCGCCACGCGGCCCATGAGCAGCCGCGGGCGGAGCAGGCCACCCTTGCCACGCATCGTGCAGGGGTGAGTCACGACCATCGCCAGCCCAGGGCCGTCATCAAGACCGGGAATCTCGACGTGATCGAACACATCGCCCTGGAAGATCGGTCGAGCACGGACGACGTCCTGCCCCCGATAGCGATACAGCTCCCCAGCGCTGTCCGGTGACTCCAACTCGGCCACGCTAGATCATTGCCTCCGCCGGATCGACAACTGGCCATCGCTAGCCTCGAAGACCTCGTGCTCCAAGCGGAGACGCCGACGCCAATCGGGCGCGAACTCGTCAAGCGCCTGCTCGGGAGTGATGCGCAGACCGGCCAGCTCGAAGAGCAACTCGATGCGGCCGGCCCGGTACAGATCCAGATGCCGGGGCGAGTAGCCAGCCACCAGCGGCAGCTCCAGCCACCCGGCCGGGTCATTGATCAGCTCATCTTCGAGGAGGTCTAGGAAGGCGGCGAGCCGGGCGACCGCCAGCCGGTGCTCAGCAGTGGCCGGCTCCCCACTCCGCCACTTCCGTAGCGCCTGCACGCTCACGCCGACGAGGCGGGCAATATCACTCCACCCGAGCCCGCGTTGGGACGACAACTCCCGAAGTAGCTGCGGCACGTCGCGGCGGGCCCAGTCCCGGGCGCGCAGCTCAAACGACAGCTGCTGCGCCACACGGTGATGGCCGACGACATCCGCGTCAAGCGTTGACGTCTCATCGCGGAGAACCCCAAACTGCCTGGTGATCGACGCCACGGTCTGGCTTGGTAGCGCCGGCAGCTCAACACCCGACGATCCCGTGACCGGTGGGCTCCGCAAGTCGAAGGGCTGTGCCGTCATCGCTTCCTCCTCAGCACCTCATCGCGCAGACGCTCAGTGAGGGATCGCTCGAACAGGCCATCCACAGGCTCGTGGATGCGATCAGCGATGGTGAGCGCGGTCGCGGTGTCAAACTCCTCCAGCACGCCCAACCTGGTCCAGAAGCTGTCGATGTCGAGAAGGAAGAACGGCCCATCCTCCGGTGGAGAGGGCAGGCGCAGCGGTCCGCTGTCGTCCACGACATGGCCCTCAACTGCACCACAGCGCAGCAGCAGTTCTTCATTGTCCCCGGTCACGAGGTGCAGCACGCTCAGGACTGTCTTGATCTCGCGGCCCTCAGCGAGACGTGCAACCGCTAACAGGTCTTCATTGATATACGGCATCCATCGCTCGACCGAGGTGCCACCGCCGGGAACGCGGATCTCGTTGATGTAGCGGAGGCCGACGCGGTCAAGCCCGACGATCGCCTGGAGTTCCTCCCCGATCGCTCGAAGCGCTGTTTCGATCGACTCGCGGAACGTCTCCCAGTGCTCGTAGACCGTCGTCTCAACCGCCAGCCGGCTTGCATCGACCGTCACGGCGGCGGTCCGATCCCGACTGAGCAGGCGGAACCCGCCTGCGGTCATCTTTGGAGGTTGAGGCTCCGCCCCCAAGCTCATCTGCAGGCCCTGAGGCACTGGCTCGATGATCGGCAGTTCGCCACCGAGAGCCTTCGACAGCGCGGAGAGGAGATCACCACCAGCCAGGATCGGTGAGAGCGGAAAGCGGAACTCTGCCGTGACGAGCCGTAGCGGAGCGTTCGGATAGACCTCCTGGCTTGGCATAGGCCTCCCCTGACTGCAACCGATACGACAACTGAAATGTACACCGGTCGACCCAGGAAGGCTATGACCAAGAGACGCAGTAGCGCTGTCGTTCCGTATCCTGCTGCCATGCCAGAAGCTTCCTATTACGCTGAGGCTTCTCCCCGATGCCTGGCCGCTGCTTCCGCATGGTCGGCCAAGAGGGCGACGCTGGGCCGACGCACTGCCCGCAGCCTGTGGTGTGGCGGGGGCCGTGGCTAGCACCCAGTGGCAGCCGCTACCAGGTGGAGGCCTGCGAGGGCCACTGTCCCACGCGGGTCGACGGTTGTGCCGTTAGGGGCTAGCGGGCGCGGCGGTCGTCAAGTCGGGCACCGAGATGGAGGCACACCCGCCCGCCTTGCCACTCGACCTCGTCGTTTATCTAGGGCCGAGTCGTCCAGTGGCCCTGTGAGCAGCGCTGTTGCGTCATGGACGGCGTCGTCAACGGGCGCTGAACGCCGGGGTGCCCAACCGGGATCCGGGGGTGGGCACGGCCGACGGAAGGAACTCCAGCCGTCTGGGTCGCCCCGGGCCTGTCCCGACCCGGGGCTTGCTGCTGGCTCCCTGGGATGCGCCGAGCAGTGCCCCTGCCGGAGAATGCGCCGAACTGGTCCAGGTGCAAAGGGGGATCCCGTGACCGATGTGCAACCCGTCAAGGACAGCCAGAAGCTCATGTGGTCGCTGGGGGACTACCGGGAACTGGCCCGGCCGTTCGAGCCGGCCGCCGTGGCGCTAGTGGAGGCCTGCGGGATCGGCCCGGGGATGGAGGTCCTGGACGTGGCGGCCGGCACCGGGAACCTGGCCGTGGCCGCGGCCCGGCGGGGGGCCCGGGTGGTGGCCTCGGACCTGACGCCCCGGATGGTGGAGTTGGGCCGGGAGCGGTCGGCTGCCGAGGGCCTGGACATCGAGTGGCGGGAGGCCGACGCCGAGGACCTGCCCTTCGACGACGGGGGCTTCCTCGGGCGCCAGATCGACATCACCTCCGGCTACGCACCGGCGCCGCCTTGGGTGATCCCCTCGCCGCTGCTGTGGGGTGAGCCCGAAGTCGTGCGAGAGCGCCTGGGGGAGCTGGCGGTGTCGGTCGAGCTCCAGCCACAAATGGCGCCGACACGGTTCGACTCCAAGCAGGCCGCCAGGGAGTTCCAGGAGCGCTACAACGGCCCGCTCATCGCCCTGCGCAACACCCTGCTGCCCGAGCGCTACGGCGCGCTGATGACGCAACTCGATGAGCTGGTCGACCAGTTCAACCGGGCCACCGACGGGACCGTGACGATCGACGTGGAGTACCTGCTGGTGGTGGCCAGGAAGCCGTGATGGCGGGTGGGCGCGGCCGCTTCGAACCCCGGGCCTCGACCTCATAGGGCGGGTCGGTGCCCAGCACCGTCCACCACTCCTCAACCGCGAGTCCGGCGGCAGCATCGGCTGGACGTGCAGGGTCCCTGGGATCCGCGTGCTGGACAGCGGAAGATAACGACGTCCACCAGGCAGGACCCTACCCTTAAGGCACTCGTGCTGGACGTGCTGAAGGCCTTGTCTCCGGCCCCAGATAATCGTCGACCTCGCGTTCGCAGTAGTCCTCGCATCCGGGCTCGAAAGCGAGCAGTTCCGCGTCTCGAGGGAGCCGCTGCAGCGTGACCAGCAAGTCTCGTACCGTCATACGCCCAGCGTAGCGGGTCCAGCGTGTTACGTGAGATCGAGCGCTAGCGAAGTAGTGCCAAGCGTTCGGGCAGCTCGTCGAGGGACTCGATGCGAAGGTGTGCCTGGGTGACGTCGGGGTGTGCGGCATGGATGTAGCCCCAGGGGCCGCGCCGCACGAACACCGCGACCATCCCGGCGGCAAGTACCGGGCGGATGTCGTTGTCCAACCGATCACCCACGTAGGCGATCTCGCCTGGCGCGCACCCGCACTCAGCGATGATCCGGTCGAAGAATCCCGGGGATGGCTTCTCGACTCCCCACCCGTCCGAGGCGCCGATGAAGTCGGCCGCTAGGTTCAGCTCTCGGAGCAGGCGCTCGGCTTGTGCGGTCTGGTTGCCTGCGATTCCGACCAGGAAGCCGAGTTGCCGCAGCTTCTCCAGGCAGGGACGGGCGTCTGGGTACAGGTCGTGCTCGTCGAAGTGCTCCGGGAAGTCCGCCTGCGCGCGGCGGAGCCGCTCGACCGCCAGGTCGAACCCAGGCCGGAAGTGCTGGAAGGTCTGCCGGTAGTCGGCGCCGCAGGCGATGACCGCGCCGAACATGGCGGAGAAGGTGTGGCGTGGGATCCCGAGCCAGTCGGCCCAGGTGCCGTACTCGGTGGTCTCATCGATCAATGTCTCGCCGACGTCGAACACGACGGCGCGCACGCGCGGCGTTGAGGGTTGCACGGGCAAGCGGGCATCCTCTCGGCTCATACGAGCGCCAAGCGCTCATCCAGTTCCCTGACCGATGCTCGATCGTGCCACGGTTGCACCAACTCGCGGAACTCCTGCAGCCGCTCCTTGCTGGTCGCATAGCCGGCCCGGGTGAGTTCGACGGCTGCCTGGCCCGCGAGTTCGGCGCCTTTGTCGATCTCGCCTTCGTGTACGTGGATGGTGGCGAGGTCGGTCAGGAACACCGCGCGCTGCTTCCCGGCGCTGACATCGAGCGCGGCGAGGGCCTCGCTCAGGGCGGTGCGGGCCTCGTCCGGCTTACCGGCGGTCAGGTAGGCGAAGCCTTTGAAGCCCTTGAGTCGGGTCTGGTCGTAGTAGTCCATCCAGGCCGGGACTTCGTGAACGACGATCAGGGCGTTCTCTGCCCGGTCGATCGCCTCCAGGGACGCCTTGGTATCCCCAGCCTTGGCGCGGATCTCGGCCTCGACCGCGGCCAACCATGACGGCAGGATCGTGAGCTTGGAGGCATACCTGTCCGCACCCTCCAGCAGGTCGAGCGCGGCGGTGAACCCGCCGCTGGCGGCAGGGACAAAGCTCATGTGACCCAGCGTGACGGCCGACAGGTGCGGGTCACCCGCCTCGCGGGAGGCGTCCAGCGCCATGCCGTAGTAGGCGCGGGCGTCCATCGGGTTACGTAGGTCGAAGAAGGATAGCCGGCCGGCGAGCAGCGCGACCTGGCTGTGGTTGCGCAGCAGGCGCCGCTGCCTTTCCCCGGAAGCACCCTTGGCGAGGTCGTCGACAATCTCCAGGTGCGCGGTCACCGGGACGAGTAGCTCCGCTGGTGGGGTCGAGTGGTACATCGTCTGGTAGCGCACCGCCAGCGATTCAAGCGTGTTGAGCGTCGTCGGCTCCAGGTCGAGGGGCTGTGCCACAGCGGCGGCGTCGGCCGGCAGCAGCTCCAGCATGGCTGCAGCCGAACTCGCGCCGAGCAGCTTCAGCCATGTCCGCCGGTGCACGATCAGGCTCCTTTGGGGTTCGAGGATCTTGGCGAGCAGCCGCTGCCCCAACGGGCCGAGCAGGGCGAGGTCGCCCCACTGTCGGAGCAGCCGGTCTCGTATTTCCAGCGCGACCGCCAAGGGTGCGGCGACCGTGTGGTCGACCCCATCGATAGCCGGCGAAGCCGGTCGCATGGGTCCGGGACCTGGCGCGGTCGATCGGCTGCGGCGGGTGCGGCGGTCCACGAACGCCTCGATTGGGATGTCCAGCACTGCGGCCAGCTTCGGCGCGTAGTGGTCGCTGACCGAGCGCTTGCCGGTCTCCCACTCACGTACGTAGTTGGGGTTGAGGCCAAGGACATCCCCGTTGCCGTGGCGGTACTCCCAGCTCTGGATCTCGTCACACAGTCGAGCCTTCGACCAGCCACGGATGCGCCGCTTCTGGTAGATCAGCTCGCCGGGATCAGAGGTCGCCATCAGTTGACCTCTCCACTGTGATGGCCTCGGCCGCATCGTACCGCACTGTTTCGCACCATTCGGTGTGTTACGGCGCTCTCAAGCACCTCCTCCAGGTCGTCTGCTTATCCACGACGCCAGCAACGGCGCCAGGCCGCGGTCCACGGCGCTCGCCTCGGCCGCACGACCCAATGGGGGTGACAGATGCTTCTGGCGCTCATCGTCCTGGTCCAGGTCCTGCTATGCGCTGGCGCCGCGCCAAGGCGCCCCTGCTACTGCCCGCATTGTTACGGACGCGGCTGTGGTGGGTGGTGTCGATGGTGTCAGTAGCCGGCGCGGAGCCAAGCAAGACGGCAGTCGTGATCGCCGCTCCCGCTACCTTGCTACCGCTTGGCTGTATGGTTGCGGACCAGCCAGCGATAGACGCTGGCCAGCAGCTCCCGCCCGCGCTCGTCCAGACGCGGATCAGCGTTCACCGCATCCAGCACGCTCGTGGTCCCGTCGCCGCGCTCGGAGAGCGGCACGTACCCGAGCAGGCGCGCGAACGAGTTCGGCTGCACCTGGAGGAGGCGCTCCAGCTCGGCGACGGTTGGCGGGTCGGGCGCCCCGAGACCCTTCTCCCACTGCCATACCGCGCTCGCGGTTCGGCCAACGGCGCGCGCGACCGCTCCCTGCGATATGCCCATTGTGCTGCGGGCCTGCCGCAGAGCGCGACAAAACGCCTCTCGTTGCTGTGCGGTCGTCACAGACCCGCCTGTAGTCCGCCGTCGATCACGACGCAGGATGCCCGATCCCTGATCACGTGTCGACGTCGGGTCGCTCATGAAGTCATACCTATGCAATTGATAGGCCAGCCTTTACTATTGACCCGGCTGGGCTCTGCTGCTCAGGGAGGTGAGGAAGGCCAGCGAGTCACCGCGATCAAGGGTGTGGCCCGGGGCGTTGCCCCGCCCCGGGCCGTGCACCGAAGAGCAGAAAGGACCCCCCTCCGATGCGCGATCAGCGTAGCGCGTCCGCGCTGCCCGTCCAGAACGTGAGTCCGGCCGAGCGCAGTCTCAACGCCCGCTTGGCAGCGCATGCGCTCCACGCTCAGCGGGACTCCCGGCAGACGACTGCCAACGGTCGGGCGGCATTCCTGGCCCGCTTCGACCGCGAAGTGGACCCGGACGGTGTCCTTGAGCCCGAGGAGCGCCGCCGCCGGGCTGAGCAGGCCCGTCGCGCCTACTTCACCCGTCTGGCCCTGGCCTCGGCCAAGGCCCGCCGCGCCAAGCTCGCGGCCTTGGGGGACAGGCCCGAAGGCGGAGAAGCGGCATGACCGAGGTCGGCTCCTGGCGTGATCGGGCCGCTTGCCGGGACTTTGTGACGGCCGACTACGACCCGTTCTTCGCCGGTACCGATGACGGCACGCAGGCTGCCATAGCCATCTGCGCTACGTGCCTGGTGCGGGACGACTGCTTGACGTTCGCTGTTCGGACCGGGCAGCAGTACGGCGTGTGGGGCGGCCAGCCCGAGCAGACCATCCGCCGGCTGATCGCCCGCGACCGCGCCGGCCGTCCCCACGGCCGCCGAGCGCCAGAGGGCCATCCCCAAGCCAGCAAGACCCACTGCAAACGCGGCCATCCATTCGACGCCGAAAACACCTACTACACCCCGGACGGCCGGCGCCGCTGCCGCACCTGCCTGCGCGAGGCGCAGCCCGTCCGAGCCTTGGAAGGAGGCGGCTCGGATGCGGCATGACCGCTACTCCGACCCCTATCCCGAGCACCACTATCTGCACGACACCTTCCTGCTGTGGTCCGCCGGCCTGCTGTTCGTCGGCTGTGGCCTGGTGTGGCTGGTCGGCCAGGTCGCCGCCATCCTCTTCGGCGCCCACCATGAGCATCTGTCCGTGCGGCTGGTCGACATGCTCGGGGTGCTCATCCGGCTGCCGGGCACCTGGGACGACCCAGCAAGGGCCTGGCCACCGGAAGTGTGGCCTCTGCTGCCCGGCCCGGTCGGCATGTACGCCGCCGCCTTTCTCACCTGCTGGCTGCCCCTCGTGGTGTTCGGGCTCATAGCCCGCTTGGTATCGCCGCGGGCAAGGCGGCAGCGCAAGCAGCGCGGCGCCAGGTGGGCGAGCCTGTGGCAGCTCCGCCGCCTGCTGGTGATCGGGCCGCGGCGGGGACGGATCATCCTGGGCCGCCGCGACCGAATTCGCGACCGCCTGCTGGGTCGCCTCTACCTGGCGGTCGAGCAGTGCCACTCGGTGCTGGCGTTCGGGCCGCCAGGGTCGTTCAAGACCCACGGGCTGGTCATCCCCGCCCTGCTGGAATGGTCCGGGCCGGTGGTGACTACCTCGATCAAGCCCGATGTGCTCCGCGCGACGCTGGCGCACCGGGCGAGCCTCGGAGCGGTGTGGGTTTACGACCCCCTCGGCCTTTCCGAGTATCCCTCCGCGCAGTGGACACCGCTGGCCTATTGCCGCACCTACGCGGATGCCAAGCGGATCGGCCGCATGCTGGCGGATGCCGCCGACGTGCAGGGCCACAAGGCCGACGACGCCAACTACTGGCAACTCCTCGGCGCCAAACTCCTCGCCGTCCTGCTCTACGCTGCCGCCGGGTCAGGCCGCACCATGGCCGACGTCGCCCGCTGGGTGGACGTGCAGGACTACGACGAGGTCTACACCACCCTGCTCGACCTCGGGGACACCCGCGCGCTGGACGCGTGGGCGGCGTGCAAAGCCCGCCCCGACAACACCCTCGGCTCGGTCTACGGGACCGCGGAGACGCTGCTGGACGTGTTCGGCGACCCCGCCGTCGCGGCCTCAGCGGAGGGCTGCGACATCGACCTGGACGAACTCCTCCAAGGCGCCAACACCACCCTGTACCTCTACGCCCCCGCCTCCGAGCAGGAGCGGCTGCGGCCCCTGTTCGAGCTGCTCGTCTCCGTCGTCATCCTCAAGGCAGAAGAGCTGGCCGCCGCCCAGCCTGACGGGATGCTCAACCCGCGCCTGTTCGTGTGCCTGGACGAGGCGGGCAACTGCGCCGCGATCAAGAAGCTCCCCCAGCTCGCCACCACCGGGCGGGGGCAGGGCATCCAGCTGCTGACCGTATGGCATGACGAGGCCCAGCTCGAGCACCGCTACGGCAAACGCGCCCACACGGTCCTCAACGGCCACCGCGCCAAGCTCCTCCTGTCCGGCCAGGCCGACCCCGCCTCCCTGGAACTGGCCTCCAAGCTGGTCGGCGACGAGGCGATCACCCACACCTCCGAGACCAGCGGCGGCGACGGGCGAGCCTCGGTCACCGAGTCGGTGGCCTACCGGCGGCTACTGCCCCCCGAGGCGCTGCGGCAGCTCAAGCCACGCCGCGCGTTGCTGGTGTACGGGCATCTGCCGCCGGTCCGCATCCGGCTGCGGCCCTGGTTCCGCTCCCGCCGGCTGGCCACCCTCGCGATGGCCGTGGACGCCCCGATGGCCCACCCGGCCATGGCCGCCGACGAGCTGGCCCCGGTCCAGCCGCTCCACCCGGCAGGCGGGGATGAGGAGGTGGCCGCCTGATGGGCACGATCCTCGATGACCTATACGACCACGAGGGCTACGCCCTGCGGCGGCTGCCCGACGGCACCCTCACCGGCACCTGGACGCACGCCACCCGCGAGTTCACCGCGTATGTGGCTGGCTGCGACTGTGGCTGGCGCGGCACCCACCCGTACCCGCCGACCGAGGAGGGCTGGGAGCTCGCGGTCGAAGCGTGGCGGAAAGAGCACGCCGAGCCGGAGCTTGATCGGCAGGCCGAGCGGCGCCGCGGTGAGCTTGCCCGGGTGCTGGAGTGGCTGGGCGCTCAGGCCGACCGGCTGGAGGACCCCGCCACCATGCAGCGGGTCGCCCGCGGTGTGGATCGCGCCCACCGGTTGGTCGCGGACATGCAGCGCGACCTGGAGCGGCACACAGCTGGGCGGGAGGCCGACGGTGGGCGCTGAGCGGCCGGCCACCCGTGGCCCCAGGCGGCTCGCCGAGGACCAGGGCATGCCGGGCGACTTCCTGGTCGGCTTCACCCACCGGCTCATGGATCGCCGTGGGCAGCTCATCCGCCAGGGCCAGGCGCCCGAGTCGGCTCGGGAGCAAGCGGTGGCCGAGGCGGTCCAGGCGTTCGGTGCCGGCGCCGACCAGCGCGGCTGGACGGTCGAGGAGCGGCGCATCGCCAGCCTCGCCGATGACGCGCTCGGCCTGGAGCAGGAGTATCGGGACCAGCACGGCTACCAGCCGGAGCTGGCCCGCCTCTACGCCGTTGGTGAGGTCCTGGAGGGCGAGCGAGCGCGCGAGGAGATCCCCTCACCGTGGTGGCGGGAGGCCGACCCGCCCCACCAGCCCGACCAAGCCCGGGGGCAGCGGCAGCCGTCCGAGCGGACAAGGCCGGACGGCTACACGGACAGGGTTCGGACATGGGAGGCCGACCGTGAACGCTGACCGGCCCGACCCCCGGCTGGACAGCGCCCGCACCGTCCGGCCGGACCGCCACCCGGACACCCCGGCGTCCAACCCTGGGGGTCGGGTGTCCAGGCTGGACAGAGTCACCCTGCAGCTGGGCGTGGTCGTGGCGGTGGTGATCGCGCTGTGCTCCTACGCGGTGTCCGCGACCTCGCTGTACGCGCTGGGCCGCCACGCCGGCTACTCCCCCTGGCAGGCCGCCGCCGTCCCCGTGGTCGCGGACGGCCCGGCGATCTACGGCATGTTCCGCATCGTCTCTCGCTCCCGCCGCAACGCCAAAGGCGCCGGCTACGGCTGGTTCCTGGTCATCGCCGGGACCTTGGCATCGATCGGCGGCAACGTCGCCCACGCCCAACCCGACCTGGTCGCCCAGACGATCGCCGCGGCGATCCCGCTGGCGGTGCTGGCGATGCTGGAGGGCCTCAAAGGCGACGCCGGCGAGGTCACCCGCCTGACCGCCGCTGCCCTGGACACCCCGCCGGGCCTGGCCGGCCCGGACACCCTGGACGCGCTTGGACAGCCGGCAGTGGCCACCACCGTCCGGCGGACGGACACCCCCGCCGCCTTGGACGGCGGCCAAGTGGACGGCGTGCGGGTGCGCGAGTTGGCTGCCCGGACCACCCGAGTGGACACCACGGCCGGTGTCCGCCAGCGGCTCCAGGCCGCCTACACGCAGCAGCGTCCAGACGGACAGCCGTGGACGGCACGGACGCTGGCCGATGTGGCCGGCTGTAGCCGCAGCAGCGCCGCCACCTTCCTCCAAACCCAACGCACCGCGAAGGACGGCGAGCGATGAAGGTGCGGCTGCACGGCACCCCCGGCGAGGTTGCCGAGGCCACCCGCCGGCTGGTCGAGGTCCTGGACGTCGTCGCCGTCTCCGACCCCTATCCCGATCGGGGCCCAAGCGTGCTAGTCCGCGTCTACCTCGAGGTCCGCCTGGACCTCACCAGCCCGGCCACGCCCACCAGCCCGGCCCGGCCGGCCCGGCCCATCCGCTCCAGGACGGCGCTGCCATGAGGGTCCGGATCGTCGCCTGTCACGGCTCCAACCAGCAGTCCGGCCTGGAGGTGGAACGCGCCTACCGCGTCCACCACGGGCCCGATGAGCGCGGCAGGGTGCTGGTGTTCGACGACACCACCACCAGCTTCCGCTGGGTCACCACCGCCGAGTACTGGGAGGTCCCCGACCCGCTGGAGCGCCACGACCTGGTCCGCATCGACCACGGCCGAGGCGGGTGGCAGCCGATCTGCTCGTGCGTGTGGCGCTGGCATCGCGGCTGGCCCGACCCGGACGAGGCCGCCCACCTCCACGGCGTCCACCAGCGCCACATGCACACCCAGCGGCGGCTGCTCACCCAACCGGTCCCGCCGCCGCTGCTGGCCTGGATCGAGCGGCTGCGGGCCAACCGCCGTGGTCAGGAGCCGGAGCGGTGAGCCGGCCCGGCTACGCCCTGCGGGATGCGGCGCTGGGCTATGCCAGCCGGGGGATTCCGGTGCTGCCGCTGCACTACCCGGTTGCCCACCTGCACGCCCCACGCGCCGTCGCTGGCGACGGTAGGGTGGTGACCCCGGAGGTGTGGACCGTATGCTCGTGTGGGGACCGGGCGTGCGGGCAGGTCGGCAAGCACCCCCTCGGCAGCCTTGTACCGCATGGGCTGCGGGAGGCGACGACCAATCGGGCGCGGGTGCTGGCCTGGTGGACCCGCCACCCGCTGGCCAACATCGGCCTGGCCACCGGCCACCGCTTCGACGTCCTGGACCTGGACGGCCCCAAGGGTGTGGCCGCCCTCCGCGCCTTCGCTCGCCAGCACCACCTCGTCCTTCCCGCGGGCGGGCCGGTGGCCCGCAGCGGCCGGGCCGAAGCCGGCTGGCATTACTACCTGGCCCCGGCCGGGCTGGGCCGCCGCCGCGGGCTGCTGGACCAGGTCGACTACCAGGGCCCCGGCGCCTACGTGGTCGCCCCGCCCAGCCGTCACGCCTCCGGTGTGGCCTACCGGTGGGTCCGCGACCTGGACCACCCCCACCCCCAGCTGCCGGGGCCGTTGCGGGCCGAACTGACCCGACCAACCGAACGGCCAGCCACCCCGGTCGTGGTCCCGCTGCCGACCCCAGCCGAGCCAGGACACCCCTACGCCCGCGCCGCGCTGGCCACCGAGCTGACCCGGGTCGCCGCTGCCCCCCGCGGTGGGCGCAACCAGCAACTGTGGGAGTCCGGGCGCAACCTGTTCAACTTCGTCGCCACCGGCGCCCTCGAAGAGCGCGAGGTCCACCAGGGCCTGCTGCAGGCGGCCGAACACAACGGGCTGCTGGCCGAGGAGCCCCGCCAGACCCAGCGGACCCTCCGCTCGGCGCGTCAGGCGGGCCTGGCCCACCCCCGCCGGCTCCCCGAGCGCACCGCCGGCGACCGTGCCCTACCCACCCCGCCGACCCCTCCGCCCCGCAGCCGCAGCGGCGGCGACCGGACCGACACCCGGGAGAGGAGGTGAGGCCCATGGCCGCCGCCGGCACCTAAGGCCGGCCCGGGTTCTGTCCGAACGGGCGGGCGCGATCACTACCGCCAAGCAGCCTCGCGCCCGCCCACCACCCGCAGGAGGAACCTGCATGGGTAGCAGCCCAACCCTAGACCAGGACCGGGTCCGCTGGGGCCTGGACGACGACGGCCAGGCGTGGGACCGGGTCGGCGTCAGCAGCCACCTGGCCGCCCATCACCCCCAGGTCACTCGTTGGCCGGACGACAACCCCTACGTCGCCCACGACCTCGACCATGCCGAGTGGATCTACGACCACCTCCACCCCGCCCGCGACCGTGAGGCCCGTCAAGCAGCCGACGAGGCCTTCACCAAGCTCAACCCCGCCTTCGGCATCCCCGCCCGCTCCGACGACGTCATCTCTCGCGCCCAGGCGCAGGCGCTTGAGGACCAAGCCACCCGCACCCTGCGGGTACGGTTCGCCGAGCTGCTCGAAAACGACCAACCCACCGACGCCGCGCGCCGGCGGGTCATCAGCCGTCGCGCCGAGCTGGCCCAGCAGCGCGGCCACCAACAGGCCCGCCAGCACGCCGCCGAGCAGGCCTTTGACCGGCTCAACCCCGACTTCGGCGTGCCCGCCGACCACAGCGACCCGGCCGGCCGGCGGGCCGTCCAGGAGCGGGAGGCCGGCCTGGCGCTCGGCACCCGGGTGGCAGTCGGGGCCAGCCGGGAGAACGACCCCCACCCGGTCCTGACCATCGCCGGGCAGGACTACCGGGCCGCCGACGCCACCCGCACCGCCCGCCTCCAGGCCGCCCTTGTCCGCCGCGACCCGGCCCGGACCGAAGCCGAACGGTGACCGCCGACCGCGTCGCCGACCCGACCGACAGCCCCAACCCCGGCCGGCCGGCCGAGCGGCCGCTGCGCTACCGCGGCCGACGGCTGGACGGCCCGATCCAGCAGTTCCACGCCGCCGTCGACGCCCTGGAGGCCGACACCGTCCCCTACACCTACTACGCCAAGGTCCTGGCCGGCCGCGACGACCGGGCAGCCCTCGAACGGTAACCACGACACCGGTGCCCGCATGGCACGAGCAGGAGGCACAAGATGCCAACAGACAACTACACCTCGATCGTCGGCAACCTGGTCGATGACCCCGAACTCCGCTTCACCGGCAACGGGACCGCCGTGGCCAACCTGCGGGTCGCGGTGACCCAGCGCCTCCAACAGGACGGCACCTGGCGGGATGGGGAGACCTCCTTCTTCAAGGTCAATGTCTGGAGGGGGCAGGCCGAGAATCTGGCTGACTCGCTGTCGAAGGGTGACCGGGTGATGGTGTCGGGGCGGCTGCGGCAGCGGTCCTGGGAGACCCCCGAGGGCGACAAGCGGTCGGTCACCGAGATCGAGGCCGACGAGGTCGGAGCCTCCCTGAAGTGGGCCACGGCCAAGGTGGAGCGGACCAGCCAACGCGGCAACGGCGACCGCAACCAGGGCAGGGAGCGGCAGGCCGAACGCGGCGGCGACTTCAACGACGCCCCGCCGTTCTGAACGCTCTGACCCAGGCAGGGCAGAACGTGGGTGCCCCGGCTCGTGGACCGGGGCACCCGAACGCACTCGCGCAACCTCGTCGCTGCACTCGTGCGTGCACCAGCGGCCGATGCGATCACAGGCCCAGGTCACGGTGGCCCGGGCGCTGATCCGATGCGGCGCCTCTCGGCCAGAAGGACCCTTTAGACACTTTGGGATAAAGAAAGGGACGCCGATGATCACGGCGCTTATCCTAGGGATGCGGTGCTGGCGGTCGGCTGGCCGGCATGGCCTGGGTAGTTGTCGGTGTTGGCTCGGCCTCGATCCCGCGCTCTGTGTTCGGCAGCTGGATGTGGCCCACGGACGACCGAGTTTGCCTTGGTGTTTGCGTCACGACGTAGACTCGGCATGTCCCGCCCTGCGAAGTAGCAGGTCCTGGTCGGCGCGGCCGAGGTGGTCGAACGGGCTGTTCTTCGGCCTACCCTGGCCGACCCTCGAGCGGGGTGCACGTAACCGGCTGCGGAGTGCGAGGAGGTTCCGGCGTGAACGCGACGCCGCGATGGTCGGGGTGGGCGGGATGACGGACAAGCTTGACGGCGCGCGGGCGACCGTGATTGATCTGTTCGCCGGCTGTGGGGGTGGATCGACGGGGTTCGCCTCGGCCGGGTTCCGGGTCGCCGGTGCGGTTGAGATCGACCCGACCGCGGCCGACGCCTACGAGGCTAACGTGGGGCTGCGCCCACTGGTCCGCGACATCTGCTCGGTTCAAGGCTCCGCTCTTCTGGAGGATGCTGGCCTACAGCCTGGTGAGCTGACCCTGCTGTTCGGTTGCCCGCCCTGCCAGAGCTTCACCATCTTGCGTCGCGGGGCGACGACCACGCCGCTCGACCTCGTCAGAAATGAGCTGCCCGCCCAGTACCTCCGCCTTGTCGAGGAATTGCGGCCCAGGCACCTGGCGTTCGAGAACGTCCCGGGAATGGTAGAGGGCCGCTGGCGCGCGCACTTCGACGTGCTGCTCGGCCGGCTGCAGGCACTCGGCTACCAGCATGCCTGGCGCATCGTCGACGCCGCCGACTACGGCGTCCCGCAGCGGCGGCGCCGGCTCCTGGTGATCGCGAGCCGCGTTGGCGAGCCGAAGCTGCCGGCCCCGACCCATGCCTTTGCCGGGGCCGACGGCCTCCCGCCGCACCGTACGGTCCGGGAGGCGATCGGGCACGTTCCCCCGCTCGAGTCCAGCCAGCGGGACCCCGAGGACGTGTTCCACCGGGCTCGCCGGCACAGCCCCATCGCCCTGGAGCGGCTGCGCGCGGTGCCCGAGGGAGGCGGTCGCAAGGACCTGCCTGCCAACCTCCAGCTCGAATGCCACAGGGACCACGACGGTCACTACGACATCTATGGGCGGATGTGGTGGGATCGGCCCGCTCCCACGCTCACCTCGGGCTGCACAAACGTCACCCGGGGTCGTTTCGGACATCCGCAGCAGGACCGGGCCATCACGCTGCGTGAGGCCATGCTGTTGCAGGGATTTCCTCCCACGGCCGTCCTGTGGGGCGGGGTCGAGGCGATGGCGCTGCAGGTCGGCAACGCGGTCCCACCGCCGCTGGCCGAACGCATCGGTCAACGGATCCTGGAGATGGAGCAGACGGCGCGGAAGATCGGCGGCGAGAGGCGTCCCGGCTCAGCGCCCGCCGCGTAGGCCGGACAAGGCGTACCGCGTCGTGCCGAGGCGTTCGATAGCGAGGAGGAGCCGCTCGAGGTCGGCGACCTGCGGCCCGAACACCTCGACGCCGATCTCGATGTGGCGGGCGAGCCCACCGGTGGTCAGGTTGGCCGAGCCGATGTAGGCCACCATCCCGTCCACGACCACCACCTTCGCGTGGGAGCCGAGCGGCGACAGGTCGGTGGCAACCTCGGTGAGGCGAAGGACGTGGACGGGCACGGTTGCCCACCTTGCGACCAACCCATCGAAGGCGAGCAGCGCTCCCGGACTGGTCAAGATTCGGACGTCGGCCCCCCGGCGACCGGCCTCGACCAGGCTGGGCGCGACGAAGTCGACCGCCGCCCGGTCGACGAAGGGGGCGGCGAGCGCCACCCGGTCGGTCGCCCGCTCCAGCAGCTCCAGGAGCACGCCGCCCGTCTGCGGGAGGGCGGGTGGCCGCATGGCGTGGCGAAGGCCCGGCGGCAGGGTGGCAACCAGGTTCCAGCCCGCCCGCGGTCCCACCGGGGCGAACGAATCGCCCACCAGCCGCAGGGCGACGGCCACCTCCTCGGCCGCCCGCCCGTCCAGGTCCCCGTTCGGGCCGACGACCCCCAGCAGGCGGAGATGGGTCAGCCACTCTCCCACCGGCGCGTGGACCCCCACCGCGCGCAGCGCCGACGCGGTCGAAGCCGCGTCCACCGCAACCCGGCCATGGGGCGCGTCGCGGAGGGCCTGCAGGAGGTGCCGCCACACCTGGGCCGGATTACCCGACCGGCCCAGGGTCTCGTGGACGGCGCGCAGGGCGGTGTTCACGGTGCGGTCAGCGCCGGGTCCCAGTAACCGGTCCAGCTCCGATCCGGCGAGCCATACAGGTACCAGCGGCTCAGAGCCCGATTCCACGACTGGCAGGCCGTCTCCGGGAGCTGCAGGCAGCCGTGGTCGACGCCGCGGTTGGCGACCATGCAGTTCGGGTCGTAGATGCACGCGGAGTTCTCCACGGCCCTGACCACGACCTCGTCGAGATTCTGCTCGAGCACCGTCCGCAGCCCTCCGATGGTGAACTCGCTGCCGCCGTTGGGATGGATGGCGAATGCCAGGTCGTGGGGGAACAGGTACTCCGACAGGGATGTCTCCGTGAAGCCGCTGTCGACCGCCAGCGCCCGCAACATCTGGTGGGCCGCAGTGTGCAGCAGCCCGAACAGCGCCCAGGCGCCGAACTGCGCGTCCTCCCCATGTACAGGAACGGAGTCCCAACGTGGGAGTTGCCCGTCGTGTGGGTCGAGCCGGGCCGCGAACCAGCGGTAGGGTCCTCCGGCCTCACGCAGTTCGTTCTCGCCGGCCAGCGAGTTGGCGACCAACCACCTGGCGACCCGGTCGTAGTCGAGCACAAAGGTCAGGGCCTCGGTCTCGGTCGGGTTGGCGAACAGCAGGTTGGTGATCGCCTGTGCGCGGCCGGCCCTTCCCTTGTAGGCCACCAGGTCCGCCTCGACCGGAGTGAACCCGCCACGGCTGTAGCCCACGGCGAGGTAGGTGACGGGGAAGTCGTTGACCAGCGCCATCCCGGCGGGGTCGAACCCGGCCCGCCGTAGGGTCGGGCGATAGCTGGTGTAGCGGCTGGCGCGGCCGGCGCTGGCCGCGTTGGCGTCCAGTCCTTCGAGGGTCAGGCGGGACAGGCGCAGGACGCGCTCGTAGACCGCGAGGTTGCGCGCCAGCGCCCGCCCGCGGCCGTCGTCGTCCAGCGGGTCGTAGCCGAGCACCTTGGCTACCCGCTCTCGCAGGTCGTCCAGGTCCACAGGCATGAACCGACGCCGCAGCGCCCGGGCCCGCTCGACCAGATTGGGGAGGCCCGTCGCCTCCATCTCCCGGATGGATTCGAGCACCTCGGGTGGCACCTCGCCAGCATCGCCGCCCGCACGGAGCCGGGCCAGTTCGTCGTCGGTGCACTCGCGTAGCCACCTGGCGAGCGTCCCGATCACGAACGCTGGGGTGTTGGCCAGGCGGGCGAAGTCCTCCCGGGGAGGGTTGACCACGGTGAGGCCGTGCCCGACGAAGGCGGCGGAGGCGGTGTGGACCTGCGGCGCCATCAGCTTGTTCTCCCAACGACAGCCACTCCTGTTGGAGCAAAAGGCGCGGACTTCCTGCGACGCGCCGCAGGCCAGGCACTCCCAGCGGAAGTCCTTGAACCGCGACACGCGGTCGTTGAGCCGGAATCCCACCGCGTAGTGGCGGGGGCAGGAGCGGGGTGGCCGCATCGGCTGCAGCTCCCCGCACTGGTGCACGAAGACGAACTGCAGCTGCCGGTTGCCGTCCAGGTTGTGGCATCTGGGACAGGGCGGGGGGAACTCGTCGACCCCGGGACGCGGGTCGGCGGCCTCCCACACGAGCCCGCACCGTGCCGCGGCGGCGCAGCGGATCATGCGTGGCCAGACCTGACAGAGCACCCTGCTCGGGATGACGATGTCGTAGTGGCGCTCGGCCATCGGGAGGTCCTCGGGGAACTCGGGCGCGCGGTCCGAGCCGCCCTCGGCGCCGACGGCGCGCTGGCCTTCGAGCCGCCAGCGCCGAACGAGCTGCCTGGCCTCCTGGATTAGGTACTCCTGGTCCAGGGCCGGGCCCTCGTGGGCGTCGTCGCGGCCATACTGGCGGACCTGGGCGGTGTACCCGCCAGCGTGGTCGAAGGTCTGGTTGGGGCGGAAGCGGTAGAGGACCTGGCCGCGGTTGCGGGACATTCTGCGGTCACGGGGATCGAAGGTCACGGACGCCTCCTTTCCGGGAGGGTGAAGAAGGGCAGGCCCTCGGCGACGTCCCGCAGCGATGTCATCGGGTGGTGCTCGAGACCGAGGTAGTCGGCCGTGCCCCGGTAGACGTTGCGGACCCCGGCGGCGGCGCTGGCCGCGGCACCGGCGGCGCGGATGCTGGACACGGCGGTCCGGACCCCGCGGTCGAGCTCCGGCCCGAGCTCGGCGGCCTCACCCCGGTCGATGAGGTAGACCTCCCGGAGCGCGGCGAGCAGGGCGTCGGGCTGAGCGGCGTCGAGGCCGTCGCGCTGCCGTAGGGCCTCCTGCATGCGCACGAGGTCGTGGAGGTGGGCGGGCGCGCGGCCCGCGTCCCAATAGGCACGGTTCACCGACTGCAGGACCTGGCCCATAAGGACACCCGGCAGGGTCTTGCGGGCGGCGTAGCGGCTCCAGCGGTTGATCGCCACCGGCTCGACCATGCGGTCCAGATATTCGTGGAACTTGCCGTGGTAGCGGAAGTGGGAGCGGTCCCGTTCCCGAACCGGGTTGAAGATCATGAACACGACGCCCAGGTAGCGGCGACCGACCCGGGAGGACGCCTGGATGTACTCGGCCATCGACTTGGGCATGCCGTTGAACACCATGAGGTTCAGCCGGGCGACGTCCAGGCCGTGGGAGACCATCGAGGTGCCGATGACGGCCTCGGTCGGACCGGAGCCCAGGAGGTCGTCGAGGGTCGCACGGACCTCGTCGTGGTGGCTGTCGCTGCTCAACTCGGCGACCTGGACCTCCTGCAGGCGCTGCTGCCGAAGCCACTCGTTGACCTGGGTGTCCATCGAGCGGGCGAGCTTGCGGAAGTCGACCAGGCTGGTCACGTAGGTCAAGCTCACCCGGTACAGGTCGATCAGCCGCTCGAGTTCCGTGGGGTGGAGATCAGCGAGCGCCGGGGGAATCTCGCCCTCCTGCAGGCGGCGGATCGCCCCGTGGGCCGCCTGGAGCAGCCGGACCATGGTCAGCTCGGCGGTGATGCGGTTGGGCATGATGCCCACAAAGCGACGCAGCGGCTGGGTCTTGTCCACGCGCCAGTAGAACGAGCCCTCCAGGGAGGGGCCGGGCAGGGGAACCACGACCGATCGCAGGCCGAACAGGTGCTCGCACTGGCGGTCCTCGCCGCGAATGGTGGCCGTGGTGGCGATCACCTTCATCCGCACCGGGCGGCCGTCCGGGCGGGTCCGGATGCCGAGGTGACGCTGGACGACCGCGAGTAGCCCTTCGTAGTGGCCGCTGAACGCGCCGAGCTCCTCGTCGACCATGTGCAGCTCGTCGACGATCTCCAGGCTCGGGGAGGCGTCGTACAGGGGGGTCGCGAGCGGCCGCAGCGTGTTGTCGGGGTGGCCCTTGGCGCGCCGCTCGTGGCACTTCATGCCGCGCCCGAACCCGTGCAGGACACATTCGCAGTCGACGTCGCCGAGCAGGGCGCCAAAGCGGTCCGACAAGCCGATCATCGCCAGCTTGTCCAGGGTGCCGACCACCACCGCCGGCAGGTAGCGGTAGACCTCGGCGTCGACCACGTGCAGCGGAAGCTCCCGCCCGCAGCCGGCGGCGGTACAGGCGTGGACCAGCCGCAGCGTGGTCGGGTCGGGCGGCAGGACCTCCACCCCCTGGGTCCGGCAGTAGGGGCAACGGTCGACCACCCGAACCTCCCGGCGGCGCCCGGGGTCGGTGATGAGCCGGTCCAGCAGGTGCTGGTCGCGGCTGAGCGAGTTGGGGGTGTTGGCCTCGCCAGCGAAGAACGCCAGCGCAAAGCGGTCGCCGGGCTCGCCGCCGACGGCCCGCAGCTCGTCGGCCGCGGCCGCGCGCACCTCGTCGGCCGCCACCACCAGATCGAGCTGCCGCTGGGTCTGCTGCACGCTGAGCAGCCGGAGCGGGAACCGGCACCAGGCGGTCACCCCCCGCCGCTTGCCGCGGGCCCGGTCGTAGAACATAGCGCAGGCCATGAGCCCCAGGTACGCCTCCGTCTTGCCGCCCGCCGTCGGATACCACAACACCGTGGCCGCCGCGGTGGGGTCGGCGTCGGCGGGATCGCCCCACAACCCGGCCGTGAACTTCCCCGGATCGTGCTCGCGCCAGGTCAGCGCCGAAAGCTGGCTGACGATGAACACGAGCTGGAACAGCCGCCAGCCCTGGTGCTGCTCGCCGGTCAGCTCCCCGAGCCTGACCATGGACCGGTTGGCGAGCCGGAACGCCAGCAGCAGGCGCTTATCCCGTCGAAGCCACCGGACGCCGTCCTCGAATCGGGCGACCTCCTGGGCAAAGGCCGCCCGGTCCTGGGCCTTGCGCCCGGCAAGCTCCGGGGCCAGACCGGAGGTGTCCCACTCGGGCGACAACGCATACCCGCGCAGGTCCTCGAGCAGCTTGGCGAGCAGCGGCAGCGGCCGGTCGGCCAGGCCGGCGAAGCCGGTTGACGGGTGCGCCCGGGCGGGGGCGCGGTGGGTCTGGTAGACCGGGGCGGCGACCGACCGCAGTCGCAAGGTCGACCCCGCGTCGTCCCGGTCGACGTCGACGCCGCAGTTGCTCGCATATGCGGGCAGGTCGGGATCGTACCGGTAGGCGTCGGGGCCGAGGTCCATCTCGATGGGGACGATGACCCCGGGGGCGGCACCCGCCTCCAGGCGGACGCGGAACAGGAAGTGGTCGCGGGCGTCGTCGTGTCGCCGATCCGGCTGCCCGGCCCGCACCCTGCCCCGGCGGGCCACGGTGGGGTCCGTGGAAAGGTTTTCGAGCGCGACGTACACCCGCTTCCGACCACCCGCCACCGGTCGGGTCAAGACCGAGATGCGGGCCGACCATTCGGGGACGACCGGGTCGCCGGGTAGTCGCCCCAGCCAGGCGGAGAAGGCCGCCTGCGAGGCGACGGAGCGCCCGGGGACGAACCGCTCGGCCCGCTCCTCGCCCTGGCGCCGCTCGACCCTTGGGTCCTGCTCGGCGGTCCGGCTGGCCCGGGCGAACCCGCGACCGAACTCCGCCTGTCCCACGTGCCGCAGCGGCTGCTCAGGATCCAGTCGCACGGTCAGCGGGCCGGTGTCGACCTCCAACCGACGGAAGACCGGGGCCAGCCGGTAGTCCCCGTCGGTACGGACCGACGACCCGTCTTCGTCGCCGAGGTAGGCGAGCTGCTCCTCCAGGAGGGGGAGGACCTTGTAGTAGCAGCTCGCCACGCCGCGCACCTCGAGCTCGGCCCGCGGGTCGGTGACCTCGAACTCGAACCCGGCAGCCCGGGGGATCTCACGCCCCCGACGCTGCTCCCCGGCGGCCAGGCTCAGGTCCTCGGGGGCGAGAGTGGCCAGGTAGTAGCGGGCCGACGGAGGCTCTCCTACGCACCGGTCGCCCTCGGCCTCCCCGGTGGCGTCCTGGACGACCGAGGCGATCAGGTAGTCGGCCATCGCCTCCTGCTGGGCCAGATCCGGGTGGTGGTCGTTGGTGGTCATGCGTCCCCCTCCTCCTCCGACGCCCGCAGGCGGCCGGTCAACACGCGTGGAACGTCGCCGGCCGCCTCGGTCGAGGCGACGCCGGCCAGGTCGATGGAGTGCTGGAAGTCGGCCGCGGTCAGGCCGCTGGCCTCGTCGACGAGCTCGTCGCCGGCGAGCCGGCCGGTGGCGGCGGCCGGTCCGAGCTGCTGTTCGAGTCGGATGAGCCGGCGCCCAAGCTTCGCGTGGGCGCCGCGCAGCGTCCGGATGGCGCGGTGCACCTCGGCGTGGCGGTCGAGGAGGACGGGATCGCCGGTCTCCTCCCCGACCCGCCGGACGTCCGCGGGGTCGTCCGGCCCGATAGTCACGCCCACCACCCAGAGGCGGACGGTCTGGTCCTCCACGCGGCAGCCCCGGTCCCGCAGGGCACGGCCGAGGGCCGCGAAGGACCCGTGCGCCTCCTTGGCGGCCTTGACGACCCCGTGCCAGTGCGCGACCCAGTCGGCCGCGGTGGCAAGGGCGGGGACCTTCGCGGTGACCTCGACGACCTTGTCGAGCAGGTCCTTGTGGCCGTCGCCGTCGATGAACACCAGGGTGTCGCCAGGGCACAGCCGTGCCACCGGGAAGGCGGGGTCGACCTGGCCGGTCGCGGCGCGCCAGCGCCTGACCGTGCCGTTGGTCTCGAGCAGGGCCCACCGACCATCGGCGAAGCGCACGCGCACGGCCGGCACGACGGCGTCGAGGGCGTCCGCCGGGCCACGGCCGACCGATGCGGACGCAAGGGGCTCTAGGGCGGCGAACCATCCCCGCCCCGACCACAGGCCCGGCGGCACCTCCGGCGGCGCGGGCGGCTCGAGCACGCTGACATCGCCGGCGTCCGGGATGGGTGCAGGACCGTCGTCGTCGACCTGCACGGGGGCTCCCGTGAGCTGTGCCCACGTGCGCGCCTTCAAGGCGGGCCGGGCCAGCCATGCCGCCCGGTCCGCCTGGAGGGCGACCGAACGCCGGACCACGTCCACCTCGCTGAACCTGACGGGCGCCTCATCCGGCGCTTGGGGTGCATAGGCGAGCACCTGCACCGTGGACGCCACGCCGGAGCGGTACACCCAGCCGGCCCAGGTCGGGACCATCCCGGTCAGCACGGCCACGTCGGCGGGCAGCTCGGCGGCGAGGACCCCAAGCGAGGTGACCCTCACCGCGCCAAGGCCCACGGTCGCGAGATGGGCGGCGTAGGCGCGTGCCAGGGCGGCGGTGCGCGCGACAAGGAGCGTGTCACGGTGTTCGTCGACGTGGGCGCCGAGCAGATGCACGAGGGCGTCGTGCTTGGCGGGTGTGTCGCCGAGCGCGGCCGCCAGGCCGGCGAGTTCGGCCTCGACCATGGGCAGGTACAGCTCCCGCGCCTCTCCGGCGGTGAGCCGGGCGGCCCGCCCCAGCGCGCGGACGCGACCCTCGACCGGGACGCCGGTCAGCTCCTCGTAGCGCGCCAACGGCAAGGCCAGCCCGAGCAGGTCGTAGAACAGGCCGAAGGCCTCCCGGGCGAGCTCGCGGGCCAAGGCCGAGCGCCCGACGCGGACGAGTGGCCCGACGTCCTGCCAGAACAGGTCCGCGTTCTCACAGACACCGTCGTGCACCACGCGCACCACCTGGCAGCCGGCGCCCGTGGCCCGCCGGGCGAGCCGGGGCGTGAGGCCGGCGACACCACGGATGTCGGCGTCGTCCCAGGCGAACACCGCGACGCGTCCGAGCAGCAGGCCAACCGCAGGGTCTGCGGGGTCCTTGGCCACGACCACCACGGGGATGTCCAAATCGAGTAGGCCGTACGCGTCCGCCGCGGGCAGCTCCACCACGGCGATGTCGGCCCCCGGCACCCGGGCGACGTCGGCCACCGTGTCCACGAACAGGGTGGACCACCCGCTCGAGCCACGGTCGCGGTCAGCGACCAGGACGTGGAGTGCGCCGCCTCGGCCCAGCGTGGCCGCCGGCACAACCTGGCGCATCGGAACGCTCGTCGACCGGGCCTGGGCCCGCACCCCCAACCCCCGGTAGCAGCCCCGGATCCGAAAGTCGCGCGTTACGACGACCACCCGCCGGTCGCTTCCCACGAATACCCCGTGGCGGCGACGCGCCTCGGTCATGCTGGCCATGTGGATGGCGGCCGGGATCAGTGCGGCCAGCGGCACCAGGGGATCGGCGGGACACAACAGGAGCGGCACGGCCCGGGCGACCGCGTGTTCGACGAGCCGGAGGGCGTCGACCTCGAGCGGGGAGACGGCGAGGGGGACGCCGTCGAGGGTGATCCGACCTTCCTCCAGACAGGAGGACAGGCCGGGGACGGTGTACGGGAGGACGCAGCCATCCCACACCGCCCCAAGGGGGCTAGTGTGCATCTGTTCACCTCGACCTCGTCGTGGCCGGGGGAACGCCAACACGCTGTCGACGTCTCGTCCGCCCGGACCACCTCTGGAGGCGCCCGCAGTATGCGGCACCACCCTGACGGAGGCAAGCACCCACCGGACCCCGGCAGGTCGGCGGGGTCCTCCGGTGCGTCGTCGTGGGCAAGCACCCCGGCGGTACGCCGCTCGATGCAGAGCAACCGCCCGCGCGACACCACCAACGAGGTCGCGTTGCGGTCGGCCCTACACCGGGCCGGCCTCCGCTTCTACAAGCATCGACGTCCAGTGCCCGGCCTACGGTGCGAGCCCGATATCCTGTTCCCGCGGGTGCGGCTGGCCGTGTTCGTCGACGGCTGCTTCTGGCACCGCTGTCCCGACCACGGCACCCTCCCCAAGGCCAACGGGCGATGGTGGCGGGCCAAGCTCGAGGCCACCCAGACCCGCGATCGTCGCAACGACGAGGCCCTTCGGGCGGCAGGATGGACGGTATTCCGTGCCTGGGAGCACCAGCCGGTCGACGAGGTCGTCGCTCAAGTGCGTCACCTGGTCAACGCCCTGCGCGACGGCCACGCTGCCCGAGCCTGACGGTTTCACGGTTCATCCGCGGCTCCGCTATTTAGGTCAGTCCCACAGGATTTCCTCCGGCCGGCGGATCTGCAGCCGCACCGGGTAGGTCGCGTCGACCTCCTTCAACAGGACGCCGACGTCCGACCCGTGGCGCTCGAACGCCAGCCGCAGGACCTCCTCCGCCACCCGGAGGCCGTGGATCAGCACCAGCGGGTACTGGTCGTCCAGCACCTCCCGCTGGGCGGCCTCGGAGAAGTAGCCGGTGGTCACGAACACCCCCAACCAGCCGCGGCGCAGCCTGGCGACGGTGCGGGCCAGGTGTAGACCCCCAGTCGCGCCCGTCTCGCACTTGGCCTGGCCGAGCACTACCAGCCGGGCCCGGGCGAAGCCGTCGCCGACGTCGAACCGGCCCACGAAGTCCGCGCCGCCGTCCGAGGACGGCGGGGTGATCCAGCCCGGCCGGTAGTCGGCCCCCTGGCCGCGCAGCACCCGCTCGGCCACCAGCTCGGCCAAGGCCTCGAATCGGTGCTTGCGGCCGTCGTAGAAGCCGAGCACCTGGCTGAGCGTCGCCGCCTCGCGCGACCCGCCCACCGGCAGCTGCGCAGCCACCTTGACCGTGCGCAGGCGGACGACCGAGCGGCGCAGGCGCGGCAAGGCCTCGACGCCGCCTTCCACCCAGTCGCACCAGGCCCGCGGCGCGAGCTTCAGGCAGTCTGGGGTGGACGCGGCCGGGTCGCGGCGCCGGTTGATCCACGCCCAGTCGAGCCGTTCGTCCTCGGCGGCCAACGACAGCACGACGATGTCGAATAGGTAGTTGGCGAACGAGCGGCCGGTCGTGGCGTCCCACTGGGCGACCCGCTCCGCGCGCCACAGCACCCCAACCCCGGAGAACTGTACGTGCCCCTTGACGACGCCGTTGACCGAAATCCCGCGGAAGCACACCAGAGGGACGGCCCTGGCCCGCTCGCCGGCAGTGCCGGCTCGATGCAGCGAGAACGCCTCCAGCAACGCCTTGTTGCCCGGGCTTGCTTCGGCCCCGCTCCGATATGCGGGCTTGTTGTCCCCGTAGTAGCGGATGTGGCCGTGGCCGGGGTCAAAGTGGTCCTGCCAGGGGGTGACCTCGGAGCCAGCCTTGTGCGGGCTGCTGCGAATCAGGATCGCCGGAGTCCGGGGTCCGTCAACCGCACGGACCATCCCGATCGGGCTGATCCCGGCCTCCAGCTGGGTGCGGGTCCCGTCCGGCGCCACGGTCTCATGCCAGAAGTTCGCCAGGCCGTCCACGGTCGGCGGCCCGGGGTCCTTGGGCGCACCGTAGCGAAGCGTCTCTCCCATCCGCATCGCGTTCGCCTCCTGTCGGGCGCATCGGCCAGGTCCTGCTCGGCCACGAGGCGGCCGCCGCGAATCCGCTCGCCGCTCGAGGGAGCGGACTGAAGCATGCTGAGGTGGCCAGCGTGATGATTCTTTCCGGACGGCAGAGCGCACCTTACCTCACGCACAGGACGTCACCGCGGTGTCGTGAGGCGAGGGTGACAAGCACCCGGAGATACTTGACCGGTACCGGTCAAAGAAGTACTATTCTTCCAGGTCAACGGGCCTGGAGGAGGACTCTGTGACTGCCATCGAGACGACCGGCTCGGGCCTTATCGCCGCCCTGGAACAGACCTGGGCCGACATCCGCCGCCGCACCCCCGAGCTGCCCGAGGTCGTCGTCGTGACCGGCACCGGCCTGTCCTCCACCGCCTTCCACATCGACGCCAAATGGGGCCACTTCGGCGCCGACCACTGGGTCGAAGGCCGCCCCACCGAAGAAGGCCAGGGCGCCGCCCTCGATCTGTCCGCCGCCCGACGCAAGCCCGAGCTGTTCGTCTCCGGCGAGTGCCTGGCCGAGGGCCCCCGCCAGACCCTGCAGACCATGCTGCACGAGGCCGTCCACGCCCTGGCCCACGCCCGCGGGGTCAAGGACACCTCCCGCGGCGGCAAGTACCACAACAAGCGCGAGTTCATCCCCCTCGCCGGCGAACTCGGCCTGGGCTGGCCGCAGGGGCAGCGGCCCCACCCGGTCATCGGCTTCTCCGAGGTCAAGCTCACCGAGGAGACCCTGGCCGACTACGCCGACACCCTCGCGTACTTGGGCGCGGCCATCCACCTGTACCGCGACACCTTCCGCCGGCTCGGCCTGCTCGGCGGCCACGGCCAGGGCGAGGGGCACGAGGGCGGCCAGGGTGGCCAGGACGGCGACGGGCAGCAGCCGACCCCCAGGACCAGCGAGCGGTTCAAGGTCGCCTGCGGCTGCCAGCCGCCCCGGTCGTTCTGGATTCGCGCCAAGCAGTACACCCCCGGGCCCATCACCTGCGGAGTGTGCGGCCAGGACTTCCAACCTGAGAACGCCGGCCCTGACCAGCAGCAGCACGACCGGTAGACCCTGGGAACGCCGCAGGCCCCGGCCAGGCCGGGGGGCCTGCGCGTTGTGGAGGTTCAGGCGGCGGGGTGGAAGCGGATCCGGGCCTGGTCGGCCAGGCCGGCGACCCGCTCGGGCGCCAGCACCGTGGGGAGGGCGCGCAGCATGCTTGGCAGGCGCCGGGCCGGTACCACAGGCACACCCTCCACGACCAGCTTCCCCCATGGGACCGGCGCGCCGTGGACGGCCACGATCGGCACCACCTGCAGGCCCGGGGCGGCCAGGACCTGGGCAGCCTGTCCGGCTTCGAATCGCACTGCGGCCAGCATCGGGGCCAGCGGGTAGCGGCCATGCCACAGCTGCCCGGAAGAATCCAGCTGAAGCCGCCCTGAATACTGCTTGGAGTCGATCACGAACACCCCACCGGGGCCGATGGCCAGATGGTCGAGGTTGGCTCGGCTGCCGGGGATGGCCAGGTCGTGCAGGATCGCCCAGCCGTGGCGATCCAGCCCGCCGAGCAGCCGGGCGGTATGCCGCTCCCCGGCCGCGCCCAGCCGCCACGCAATGGTGTCCGGGCTGGGCCGAAACCTGAGCGCCCAACCAGCCGCCGCGGCAGCAAGCACGCCGGCCAGCAGCCCCAGCCGGGGCGCCAGCAGGCTGCCAAGCAGCCCGGCACCGGCGCCGATCCCAAGGGTGGCGGCCGCCCGCCAGGGCAGGGTCCGGGTCCAGGCGGCCCACTCGGCCGCGCGAGATCGCCGCCAGGTCGCGGCGGCTGAGCCGCCGGGCTGGCCGACGGTGGCCCGCACCTTCACCGCCAGCACCGGCCGGTCGGCGCTGGTGCCGGCCAGCAGCTCGTCGGGGTCGCTGGTGAGGTGGGCGAGGATGGCATAGAGGTCGGCCTGGCCGAGCGGCCGGACCGACCCGCTCGGCCGGTCATCGTCGTCGAAGGGGAACCGTCGAGGGGTGGAGCTGGCCATGGGACCTCCTTCCATGTGGTGCTAGCCGGCGGCCCGCTCCGGACCTAGCCGGCCAGGCGGGACGGCCCGCTCGCTGGTGGGCTGGGGGTCGCGGGGGCGGTCGGCGGCGCGCTGCCTGGCATGCACCCGCCCGATGGTCGTGCGGACCTCCCGCCAGGCGGCCCGCTGGGCCGGGTCGCGCGGCTGGGGTCCGAGCGCCCGGTCGGGGTCGGTGACCTGGTAGGTGCGCCGGTAGTCCTCGATCCCCGCGGCGGCCTGCCGCCAGGCCCGCCGGGCCCTTGTCGATTGGGGGACCGGCCCCAGCGCCTCGCGGACGTAGCCGGGGTGGTCGTGCTCGACCGCCAGCCCGGTCGCGCGCCGCTGCCAGGCCAACGTCCGCACGACCTGCCGGTAGGCCGGGCCGAGGTGGGCGTTGGCTTCCAGCCAGCCGTCGCGGCGCTGCTGGTGCTGGCGGAGCTCGCGTTCGCGGTCGTGGGCCCGGTTGGCCTGCTGGGTGGCCACCGCCAACCCACCCGCCGGCCGGGTCGGCTGGTCACTACTGCGGCGCAGCCAGCGGAGCATGCCGGTTTGCTGGCGGTCGGTGGGCTGCTGGGAGGCGGCCAGGGCCTGGTCGGCCTGCTCGCGGCGGGCGGTCGCCCGGGCCAGTTCCCGGTCGCGATTGCGGGGGGCCTGGTCGAGCTGGTGGCGCAGCCGGTCGCGTTCGGCGCGCAAGTCTTGCGTTGACAGCCGGCGTAGGTCCGGGCTGCTGTGGGTGTCGATCGCCAGCGTCTGCCCGCTGGCGCGGCTGAGGGCGTGGGCCAACTGCAGGTAGGCGTCGGGCTGCTCTCGGTCGGGCAGGTCCAGGCCGGCGTCGTGGGGTTCTGGACCCACGACCGCGTACAGCTTGGTTTCCTGCTTGGCCCGCGACAGCTGCACATACAGCCAGTTCACGTCCTCCTGGCCGGTGAGGCGGACCAGCGCACGCCACTTGGTCAGCCCTTGGGCGCGGTGCCCGGTGGTCGCATAGGCCAGGTCCACCCGCCGGTTGCGCTCCCCCCGACCCCGGCCGTCCAGATACCAGCGGGGCAGGGTCACCTGCCGGCCGTGGTCGCCGTCGAGCTGGATGGTGAGGGTGCGCGCGTGGTGGTCGAGGGCGGTGATGGTGCCGCGGGTGCCGTTGGCAACCCCCAGCTGGCGGATCGCGTTCTTGCCGCAGACCACCCGGTCGCCGACCGCCAGCTGGCGGTCCTCCACCGCAAGGCGCTCGGTGCCGAGGCGGCCGTTGGCGGCCAGGACCTGCTGGCAGGCGGTGTTGAGGCGGTCGACCTCGCCGCGGCGGGCGGCCAGGATGGCCACGTCCTCGGCCGGGTTGCGCTCGGCCTGCTGGAAGGCCTGCCACCAGTCGCCCAGCAGGGCCAGGGTCGCGGCGGTCTTGGAGTCGGCCGCCACCACCCGTTGATGGTCCCGGTAGGCGCCGACCGCCTCGTCCACCAGCCCTTGGCGGACCAGCTCCAGGGCTTCGCGCTCCCAGGCCTGCTGCTGGCGGCGGTTCTCCGTCAGCTCGCTGGCGCCCAACCGCAACCGCAGGGCGCGGAAGCCGCCACCAGCGTCGATCGGGGCCAGCTGCCGGTCGTCGCCGACCAGCACCACCTTGGCCTTTGCCCGCCCGGCATGGTCGAGGAGCCGGTCCAGCTTGCGGGAGCCGACCATGCCGGCCTCGTCGACCACCAGCACCGTCCGGGGGCCCAACGCCTCCCGCGTGCTGTCCAAGTCGCCAAGCAGCCGGTCGATGGTGGCGACCTCCTCGAACCCCTCGGCCTCCAAGCTCACCGTCGCGATGCCGGTCGGCGCAGCCGCCAGCAGCCGGTAGCCGTCCAGCTGCCAGGCATGCCGCGCCGCGCCCAACGTGAAGGTCTTGCCGGTTCCTGCCCGCCCGACCACCAGGGCGACGCCTGCCCCGCCTCGGCAGAGGTCACCGAGCATCGCCTGCTGGTCGCGGCCGAGGGTCGGGTGAGCGGCCAGCGCCGCCCGGACCGCCGCATGCGAGGCCATCGCGGTCTGCTCGCCGGCCCGGCCGGTGGCGGCGGCCAACAGCCGCTGCTCCACCCCCAGCAGCTCGGCGGTCGACCAGCGCCGCTCCTCCACCGCCCGGTCGGCGACCACCGGCACCGCCCGCTCCGCCAGGAACCGGTCAGCCAGCGCCTCCAGGTCGGTCCGGGTGGCGCCGGCGAGGGCGGCGCCAAGGGCGACCAGGACGTCCTCGCGGGCGAAGGTGGACGCATGCGCGGTCAGTCCGTCCGGTGCGGCCAGCCGGTCGAACAGCCGACCGGCCGCCGCGCTGGACAGCGTCTGGTCGCGGTCGCGGACACGCCCGGTCACCCCGCGCACCAGGGTGTCCACGTCGTGTCCGCGCTCGGCCGCCTCCTGACGCCAGCGCTCGTATAGCGTCTCGGGGGTCTCGTGCTCCTTGGGCTTGCGGGTGGCGTGAACGGCCCACTTCACCAGCCTTGGCGTCCGCACCCGACCGTCCGCCTGGAGCCGCTCGACTTCGGCGTCGATCTGCTCGGTACGCTTGGAGAACCCACGGATGATCGCCTCCGGCATCCCCTGCAGCTCCCGGTTGCCATACTGGTCGGCCGCCGTCCACTCCACCCCCAGCGTCCGGGACAGCTCCCGCTGGTAGCAGGCACGGTAGATGGCGTCGGCGGCCAGCCGATGCCGGTACACATCCCGGCCGTCCAATGCGGTCCAGCGGCCGTCCGGGCCCTGGACGCGGTTGGCGATCACCAGGTGGGTGTGCAGCAGCGGGTCACCCTCGCGGCTGGTGCGATGGTCGAACCCGACCGACAGCACGCCCCCGCCAACGACATGCTCCGTCCCCCCATGACCCCGGCGGGCGCCAAGGTGCTCGTCCAGGTAGGCGATTGCCTCGGCCAGCCCGGCGTGGTGGGCGTCCAGCACCCCCCGGCCGGTCGCCGGATCGCCCAGGCCGTAGAGGACCGACACGCTCTTGGTCGGTCGCAGCACCAGATCAAACGCCGGCACCGAGTTCCGGCCGTGGGGGCGGCCCAGCAGCTCCCCGGTGTCGGGGTGGCGGCCCTCGAACATCCGCCGGAACCCCGCCACCGATGCTTCGCCCTCCCGGCCGAGCGTGGCGGCGCCGCGGCCGTACCAGCGGCCTGGGGACTCGCCGTGGCCGGACAGGTACGCCTCGTGGTCGGCAGCCAGCTCGCGGGTGTAATACTCCTCCCGCCCCACCGCCAGCTTCGCCACGTCCGCCACCACCCGCCGCTGCCTCCTCGCCGCCGTTGGCGCCAGCAAACGCACCCGTGGTGCATTGCTGTCCTCGGACGATTTCGGGTCGAGCGTAGAGCGGGCGGCTCTCGGTCAAGTGTTATGGCGGAGCGCAGAGGGTGGAGCCTCGTGGGCCTGAGCGCATCGAGTGTCTGGCCGGTGATGAAGCCGGCGTCATTGGATCCGGTCGCTGTAGGGCGACTCAACAACACGGTCCCTGTTCGTGCGGGATGGAGCCGGTGGCTTCCGTGGACATCACCTGTCGGCGGCGATACTCGACGGTTGACGTGGCCGGGGGGGTCGGGGTGTAGTACGACGAATCGAAGTTGAACGACGATCATCGGGATCAGGACGGTGCTCCGGCTCAACTTGGATGTGCGGTGGCAAAGCGGGCGTGTTGTTCGCGTGCGACTCCGCAGTTTGCCGCTCGTGGCAAAGCGAGGGGAGGAGGCCCAGCGTCTTGGCGCGAAGCCACTCGACGCTGACGACGTCGCGTCGCTGACCACCTTTCAACATTTCCTGACGGCGGTGACGCGAACGGCTCCCGATGCAGCGGGGGTCGATGTCGTTGGCTTTGAGCCGGAGGTAGCCAAGGTCCTCGATCTACTCGAGATCGAGGGACCGCCGCCGGATGTCATCTCCCTCGAGTTGCCCCAGCGATGACGGCAGGAGCGACCGCAGCTTCGGAGAGCGGGGTTCCCCCTTCGCCAGACGTGGTGGACGAGGCAGTCGGGGCTGCCGCTGGCACGCGGACGGCGGCGCGCTGGCTTGCCTCCGCTCTTGGCGGCATACCGAGCCTGGCGATCCTCGCCTCCATCGTGCGCGCTCCAGGGGATGCGGGATTTGATGAGACCAAACTCGCCGTGGGGGTGGCACTCGCTGTGCTGGGCGCCATTGTGGGTGTGCTGGGGTTCGCGCGAGTCATCGCGCCTGTTCCCCTTGAGGACAAGGACCTGCGCGGGTTCGACCTGACCCGGATACCGGGGCAGCCCTTTACGACGTTCGAGGAGCTTGTCAAGGACATGACCGACCTGCGGTCCGGCGCCACTGGGGAGGAGTACGAGGCCACAGGGTCCCTCCGGGCATCAAAGCGGGCGGAGGTCAAGGCCCAGCAGGACGAAGCAGCGGCAAAGACCGCGGAGCAGGAGGCGGCCGCCAACCCAACCGACCAGGCGCTCCAACAGCGTGCCGCAGAAGCGCGCACGCGTGCCGACGCAGCGCAGCGCGACGCCGCCGCGAAGGCGGCGCAGGCCGCGGCGGACGCAGCGGGACTGGGTGTATGGACCGAGCAACTCTCCCGTCGAGAGGCGATCCGCCGTGACGTCTACCGCCTGAAGGCGGCCGACGAGGTAGGCAGACGGTACCTGCACGCGCGGGTCGCAGCTGTCTTTGCGGCGGGCCTGATCGCCGCCGGCGTAGTGCTGCTCGGCCTTGCGCCAAAGCCCAAGGCGGCCACGTCACCAACACTCCCGCGCCTCGTGACGCTGACGCTCAACCAGGCGGGACAGCGCGCGCTCGGCTGCTCGGCCAACTCCCTACGAGCACTGCAGACCGGCGGGGATGCGTCCGCACCCATCGTCATCACGCTGCCGACGCCGGACTGTCCATCACGAGCCGTCGTCTTCACCACCACAAAGCCCGAAGGCTTCGGAACAGTGGCCCCTGTCCAGCCAATCAAGGCCGGCTGAGATGCGGCACAACGACGCAGCCCCGTCGCTGAACCGACTCGGCCTCGTTCCGGACCGGCCTGCGGTGCTTTGGGGCATGGCACCTATCCTGTTCGTCGCGCTTGCGGTCAGCGCCCTACTCTGGGGGACAGGCCACGAGCTGCCCACCAGAGACCTGCCAACGAATGCCCGGACGGATGCTAGGGAGGCCGTGGCATGGCTGGCCGCGGTGGCGCTGCTTCTGCTGTTCGCGTACCCGCTGCTGGGCCTTGCGGCCCGCTGGCTACGTGGGCTCTGGCCACGGTACGGGCCGCTCGCGCAGGCTGTGTTTTCGGTCGCCGAGGAGGTGCAGCGCCGGCACCGCGAGGCTGCCCTCACATATGAAATCGAAGTGCTAGACAAGAGCAAGTTTGTCTCGCTGAGCCCCGAGCCTCCAGACATCATGGCCTTCAGGACACGCCTACGCTTCCCGGAGGTCGGCGGGCTGCGTCCGACGGCACTCGGCAACGCGGAGGCCGCCGTCGCCGATCGAGTCCAGCGCCGCTACGCGCTTGACCTGGCGGTCACCTGGCCCCGTCTCGCGGCCCTCGTCCCGCAATTGGAGCGTATCCCGCTGAGGCGCGCCGAGCGACGCGTCGACGCCGCCGTTCACCTAGCGGCCGGCTGGGCGCTAGCCGCGATCGGCATGGCCATCGCGGCGGGGTTCTTCCCTGAGGCGAGCCTGCTGCTGCTCGCGGGAGCGGCCGGGACGCTCGTGCTGTGTGCGACCAGCTACGTGCAGGCGATCGAGCGCACAATTGCCCACGGTCAGGTCGTCGAGTCGGTGGTCGACCTGCACCGGCTCTCACTCCTTGACGCCCTTGGCTGGCGTCGACCGAGGGACGCGGCCGACGAGCGGGCGCTGTTCGGCGCCCTCTCGGTCACTCTCACGGGCGGGACCGTCGATGACCGCTTCCGCCGAGATTCCGCAGTCGCCGAAGAGGACCCCGGGCTCGCAAATCTCCGGGCTACCGTCGACGAGGCGATCGCCGCGCTACCCGATCGCCTTCACACGACGATCGACGAGAGCGTCAGCCGGGCCGTGGGCGAGAGCGTAGAGCGGGGCCTGCCGCAAGTCGTCGCCAACTCGGTGCTTGGCACCGTCGAACGCGAACTGACCGACACACTGGAGCCCACGATTGAGCGCACGCTCCGTAGGTCGCTGGTGGGCCCCCGGCTCGCGAACTTCGACGGGTATGTCTCTGTGATGCTGCTCGACGGGGACACGCTGGTAGCCATAGACGACGACCGGACGGCGCAGCTGCTCGTCGGCCGTCGTTATGAGCTGGCCGTCGTCATCGGACAGCAGGCTCGCTCCGGTTCCGCGGCGGCACGCCTTCGCATCCGCGGCGGCCAGGACGAAACGCCCGTGGAGTTCGCTATTGTCATCGATAGTAACGTACTCACACTACGCCAGCCCGAGCGGCCCATCATGGTGGAGCGCGGAAGCGAAGGTGAGGTCCGCTTCCCGCTCGTGGTCGACGGGACCACGGTCGAGTCGCCCTGGCTGTGGATCCGCGTTACCCAACGCGACCGAACGATCCAGAACGTCGAGCTCAAGCTGATCCCCCCGGATGCGGCCACATGATCTCCGGCCAGCTGCTTGCGGCGTTCGAGATGGACTCGGCGACAGGCCGCGTCGTACTCACGATGGAAGGACACGGGGATCTCGAGCTCGGCGAGCGCCATGGCCTTTCGGCGGCCCGCGAGCAGGTCGACTTCATCCTCAGCCGCTTCCAGGCGACGTTGGCCACGTCCACGCCGACACTCGAGGCGCTCGCCAAGGCAATCGGCGATCTCGACCACGACATGGGCCAAATCGCGTTCATGCTCGCCGGTGAAAGCACCGATCGGCTCGACGAGATCAGGGCCCGGTTCATCAAAGCCTGGCCACAGTGGCAGCACCCAACCGATGTCGTACCGATCATCGAGATCCGCGGCCACGATCAGGAATTCCCCTTCGAGCTGCTGCCGCTGTTCGACGCGACGCCCGTCGTTGACTTCGTCAACTACGCCGAGGCGGAGGACGCTATACAGCGGTTCCTCGGTTTTGGCGTGGCGGTGCGCCGAACGATCGGCGAGGAGGTCCAGGCCGCCGACCTTGAGGCGACCCCTCAGCTCCCTCTTCAGTTCCTGCGCTACGAGATGGATGGCACGGTAACGGAGGGCAGCTACTTCGGCGAGTGTCTCAACCGAATCGCGCTCGAGGGTCCTTGGCCGAAGCCGGACATCGAAACCAAGGATGTCCGCGAGCGCCTAATCGACGCGCTGTACGATCCCATGAAGACGCTCACCGGGGAGATGCGCGGCGGCCCACCCGTCCAGATCCAGCACTTCGCGTGCCATTGTGAGACATCGAGCGGAACGGACACGGGGTATGCGCTGATCCTCGGAGGACCAGATGCGGGTCGCCGAAGTATTACGCTCGGCCGCATCCGCACCGGGTTCCGGGTGCGCCAGCAGCAGCTCGGTGCGATTGCGGATGCGCGCCCTCTCATCGTGGCAAATGCTTGCGGCTCATCGAAGATCGACAAAGAGACGCGCCGTTCATTCCCACGGTGGTTTCTCAACAACCGCCACCGTGGCTTCCTTGGGACGGAGACGGATGTCCCGGACGAGGTCGCAGCCGCCTTCGCGGAACGCCTGTACACGTCGCTGCTCAACGAGCATCCGCTAGGCGAGGCGGTCGTACTCGCCCGCCGCCAGCTCATGGCCGAGCGGTGCAACCCCCTCGGCCTGCTCTATGTTCTGTACGGCGACCCGGGGCTCGTCATTGCTTAGACGGCGGACGGCGTCCGTGAGACCTCTAGCGCCGGATCCGGACTGCTCTTGGCCTAGCATCGGCCCGCGGCCGAAGTGAGCATGGCCGGTGCATGCCATGATGAATCGAGAACTGCTGAAGCGTGCAGATTGCGGGGCGACGGGTTAGTCGCACTGCCTTGACCGCGGCTATCGCAGCGCGTCCGTCCCAGGTTCGGGCGAGGTTGTTAGAGCGCATAACTTCGCCCCTGACGCTCGGCAGCGACCTGGGGAAACGCCGGTCCGCACAGCGCTTAGCCCTCGATAGCTGATAAGACCCCCATGGCCGGTGGCCGCCACGAGGGATGAGAATCGGGGGTGCCCGGCCAAGCTCGGCTTTCCTTGGTGCGAGAGAGCCCGTTGATAAGACTGACGCGGGGGCCTTCCCGGCACCACGAACTGTT
>WNFV01002631.1_pt1 | contig 38110 bp, 34 predicted proteins | sample 5400101 | NCBI WGS metagenome assembly WNFV01 (sample SAMN13153361, study PRJNA577476) | soil metagenome | isolation source: 115 cm soil or saprolite under grassland replicate 1 | place: USA:California | collected 2016-06-15 | reverse complement strand
GCTGCGTCACCTGCCGCACGCTGACCAGCGTGTTCGACCAGCTCCGCAGCATCATCTTCTGCAGGTTCCTGACCGCAGCCAGGTCCCCGGCCTTCGACGCCTTGAAGATCCTGCACCGTAGCCGCCGTACCAGTTCCTCGTGCACGGGCCACACGATCGCGTCCCAGTCGAGGTCCTCGTCCTCCGGTCCGTTCACCGTCACGGTGTCCAACTTGCCCCTCGGTTCCGGTGGTTCCGGCGCGTTTTCCTTCAAAGGCTCACCCGCCACACGTCAGCCTGCTTTCGCAGCCGGGCACCAGGCCCGGTATCCGGCCAGTTATCCAAGACCCCACCGGCTGGAGAGACCGGCGACCAACGGGTTCGGTTTCCTGCTGCCTTTCGGCCACCGGCGTTCGCTTCTTGGGCGTCCTGTTCCCGCCACGGGATTCCGCCTCCCTCACGGTCGGCCTACCACCACACACCCGGGCGTGATGGACCTGACGGGGTTTCCACGTTCCGCACGCATGAGACACGACCGGGTCGGGTGCCAGCTCTACCCCGGGAGCGGCGGTATCCACGCGACCGTAGAACCGTCCTCGGTCGCCGCCTGCCGATTCGCAACGGCCCGCTCCTTATCATCCCCACCACCACGACCCGACCCGGGGAGTTGCCGTAACGAGGCATCACCACTGGTTCACTCACGCTCACCCTTTCGGTCTTCCCCTTACCTGTTGCTGCCCGGTCGGAACGGGCGCCCTTGGGCTTCCCTCTGGGCTTCGTACCCGGCCATTACTAGCCACGCACGCCAGAGGCGGGGACCGGTCCAGGACACTGACCGAAGTCACGTCTTCGACATCGAAGTCGAACCTCCAATCGGCGGACTACTCTCCACGTGCGACCTCGTGTCGCACCGGATGGCGGCATGAGCGTGGTGCCCTGGACGTAAGGGGTGACGGGCTGAAGTCTTTGACCAGCAGCCAGACGGCCAAGACCATTTCCTGGACGAGGATAGGCAGGATTAAGAGCGCGTAGCCGGTCACGGGACTGTTGCTGAACAGCGCCAGCAGGCAGGCGGTCATCATCAGGAGCACCCCGGCCACGCCCCAGCCCGACAGCCATCTGGGAACGAGTCGCGATCGGTAGAACAGGGTGTAGTACATCAGGGCGCCCACGCAGAAGGCGAAGACCCCTGCGAGAGTGGAGTGGTCGCGCATGCTGAGCAGTGAGTTGGCGATTGCGTGAATCGGCGCACGGCTGTCGGCCGGTGCCGTGGCGAGCTGCTGGCCAAGGGGCAGGATGGACAGCAGGCTCACGACCGCGGCCGCGTAAAGGACCGCTTCGATGGTTCTGAAGACAACTGATCCCAGCGCCAGGGCGGCGTTGACCTTCTTCAGCAGTGGGTAGAGGGCGATGGCGATGCCGACGCTGGTGCCTGCCGCGATCAGGTAGAGGAGCGCAGCGGCGGCCAGTCGGTTGGGATGGTTGGCTACTCCCGTCAGGTAGTCCGTCCCGGTGAGAGCGGGTTCGATCGCAGCCGCCGCGAGCGCGGCAATGGTCGCAACGATGAGCAGTGCTCCCGTTGCGATCGCAGTTCTTCGAGTTGAGCTCACGATGAAATCCCTTCCGGGAGTGAGAAAGTGGTAGTAGAGGCGTTCCGCCCCGCTGAAACGGCTTGAACGGCGCCGGCGGCCACCGCAACGAGGCTGGGCGCGACCAGCCCGGCGGGTACGCGCTGCTGCGACTCGGCGGAGGTCACAGTCTTCGTCGAGTTCACCTGAATTCTTCCTCGATGGGCGACGGTGGGCGATTGACTGACCCGCGTTGCGGCTCGGGCCACGCTCGTGCCGCGTGACGTCTCCGCCGATTAACGTGTACTGCGTACACCGTGCCCTGAAAATAGGTGTACGTCGTACACTTGTCAAGCGGAGAACCCGGTCAGCGGCTGTTCGAAGGGAAGGTGGCCGAGATGGTCCGGCAAGCCGACGCCGTGCGCCGGGTCCCCCTCAGTAGAGACCGCGTGCTTCGCGCCGCGGTGGCGCTGGCCGACGAGGTCGGGATCGAGTCACTGAACATGCGCAGGCTCGCCCAGGTACTGGGCGTCGTGCCGATGGCGCTGTACAAACACGTGGCCAACAAGGACCAGCTCCTCGACGGAATGGTCGACGTCATCGTCGGTGAGATCAACCCCCCGGTCCACGGAGCCGACTGGAAGAGCGCCGTCCGCCAGCGGATCCTCTCGGCGCGACGAACGCTCCTCCGGCACCCCTGGGCCGCTCGCGTGATCGAGTCCCGACCCACCCCGACACCGGCCGTGCTGGAGTACATGGACTCGGTAATCGGCATGTTCCGCACTGGCGGCTTCTCCATCGACCTCACCCACCATGTGATGCACGCACTAGGCAGCCGCATGTTGGGGTTCACCCAGGAGCTGTTCGACAACACACCGAGCGCCGACCCACAGATGCAGGCGGTCATGCTCAACGAGCTGGCCGGGAAATATCCCTACGTCGCGGAAATAGCCGGCGCCGCGACCCACGACAAAAAGTCGGTCGTCGGTTCAGGCTGCGACGATCAGTTCGAGTTCGAGTTCGGGCTCGACCTCCTCCTGGACGGGTTTGAAAGACTCCGGCAGCAAGGATGGACATCCACCAACCAAGCGAGACCGACACGACCGTCGATGCACTAATGCGCTCTTCTCGGCACGTCCGGATGCCAACCTCCGGCGACCCGGTCACCTTCCGTGACGAGCGCTTCGCGGCAGATCCGCGCGCTGGCTGCCGGTCGTCCGGTCGTGTGCCGGTCAGCGGTTGTGCTGGTCTTGCGCGGGCCGATGGCGAAGTGACGGTACTCGATCATGCAAATTGCTCTGGCCGCCCGGTGGTCGGCCGGCCTGATTGTTGCGGCGGTGCCGCGTTACCGGTGCAACGCGTTGCGGATCGCTTTCGGGTCACGGATGCGCGCGGGCGGCTGGGCCGGCGGCAGGCGGCGCGCGGCGTGTCGGGCGCAGTGCAGCGCGGCGATCTCGTCTGCCATGCCACCGTGTACCCACTTCGGCGGCGCGGGGCAACGTCGCGCGCTGGTGCGCCGATCATCCGATGACGCGCCGTCGTGGGCGGCGGTACCGTCGTGGGCGGCGGTACCGTCGGCTATCGCCTCATGGAAAGAAGCACTCCCCATGAACGCCTCCCAGTCAGACGCCTCCCAGCATCTGGTCTTCGATCCGACCGGCGCCGATATCCATAGCGAGTCCGACCGGATCCGTGCGCAGGGTCCGGCGACCCGGGTCGAGTTGCCGGGCGGTGTGCTCGCCTGGACCATCACCAGCTACCAGCTGATGCGCCAGCTACTGACCGATCCGCGGGTGTCCAAGAACGCCCGCGAGCACTGGCCCGCTTTGCGTAACGGGGAGATCCCACCCGACTGGCCACTGATCAACTGGGTCATCTTCGACAGCATGGTCAGCGCGTACGGCGCCGAGCACGCCCGGCTACGCAAGCTCGTATCCAAGGCGTTCACCGCCCGGCGTATCGAGGACATGCGACCGGCCGTCGAGCGGATCGTCGCCGATGCCCTCGACGAGTTGGCCGCGTACCCGGCCGGAGAGGTGGTGGACCTGCGCACGACGTACGCCAACCGGATACCCGCCGACCTCATGTCCGCGATGTTCGGGGTACCCGACAGCGAACGCGCCGCGTGGCATGAAATGAACGAGGGCTACCTCGACACCTCGGTGACGCCGGAACAGGTTGTCGCGTTGGCGATCCGGACCCAGCAGACGGTACAGCGGCTGATCCGGTGCAAGCGTGAGGCGCCGGGCGATGACATGACCAGCGGCCTGATCGCGGCACGCGACGAGGAAGGCTCGCGGCTGACCGAGGCCGAGCTGGAGAGCACCGTCCTGACCGTCGTCGGCGGCGGCTTCCAGACCACGGCCGACCTGATCGACAACGCCGTCACCGCCATGCTCACCAGACCCGACCAGCTCGCGCTCGTCACCGCGGGCAAGGCGTCGTGGGACGACGTGGTGGAGGAGACGCTGCGCGCGTTCAGCCCGGTCGAGTACATACCGCTGCGGTTCGCCGTCGAGGACATCGAACTCGACGGTCTCACGATCGCGGCGGGCGAGCCGATCCTCATCGCGTTCGGCGCGGCCGGCCGCGATCCCGAACTGCACGGCGACACCGCGAAACAGTTCGACGTCACCCGTACCGACAAGGAGCACCTGTCCTTCGGCCACGGAGTGCACTACTGCCTGGGCGCGCCGCTGGCCCGGATGGAGGCGCGAATCGCGCTGCCGGCGTTGTTCGAGCGGTTCCCCGACATGACCCTTGCGGTACCGCCGGAGGAGCTCCAGCCGTCCCCGGGGTTCGTCTTCTACGCCCACCAGGCGCTGCCGGTGCGGCTCACCCATTGACGGCCGGAGGTTCACCACCCTCTGCGCAATACCGACTCAGGTCTGGCACCCGGACGCAGAAGTCTCTGGCCCGCAGCGTCAGGCCTGGGCTACGACCGCGTGGCCATGTGGTAGCGGATGCGCGGCTGGGTGGGGATCCACTCGATCACCTGGCTGGTGTCGTCGGTCGCGTCGGCCACCTCCGGATCGGTTTGCGCGGTTCACAAGAAGCGGCGGCCCCGGAGCGCACCGGTGTCCCCAACTTGGCGACAGAACGAGGCGGTGACTGTTCAGCTGCATGATCCCGGAACGTAGCGACGTTCGGTCGATTCCGTGACCGTCTCGGTGAGGGCCAGGATGACACATGCCGGCATCTGGCCTCAGGGAGGCGGTCATGGCAGACGCGACCGTGGCGCGGTCGTACCCGTTCGGCCCCATTCATGGGCTTGAGATCGATCCGATGTACTTCTGGCTGCAGGAGCACGAGCCGCTGGCCCGGGTGAAACTGCCCTACGGCGAGGAAGGCTGGCTGCTGACCCGCTACGACGATGTGCGTACCGCGCTGGGTGACGCGCGGTTCAGCCTGGCCGAGGCCGCGGTGCGCGACGTACCCCGGCTGACCCCCCAGCGGTACGGCGGCATCCTGACCGACCAGGACCCGCCGGAGCACACCCGGCTGCGCCGGCTGGTCGCGAAGGCGTTCACCGCACGCCGGGTCGAGCAGCTGCGCGGCCGGGCCGAGCAGATCACGGGCGACCTGCTCGACGAGATGGTCAAGGCCGGTCCGCCGGCGGACCTGGCGCAGGCGCTCGCGGTACCGCTGCCCGGGCTGATGATCTGCGAGCTGATCGGGGTGCCCTACGCCGACCGCGACCAGTTCCGCGACTGGGTCGGCGCATGGATGTCGGTCACCGCGCTGACCCCCGAGCAGCGCGGCGAGTACATCGCGCAGCTCGCCGGGTACGTGGCCGCGCTCGCCGCGCAGCGGCGCCAGACCCCGACCGACGACCTGCTCGGCGCGCTCGTGACCGCCCAGGAGGAGGGCGACCGGCTCACCGAGGACGAGGTGGTCCAGCTGACCCTGGTGATCCTTGCGGCCGGGTACGAGTCCACGGCCAGCCAGATCGTCAACTTCACGTATGCCCTGCTGACCCACCCCGACCAGCTCGCCCTGCTGCGCTCCCGACCCGACCTGATGCCCGGCGCCGTCGAGGAGCTGATGCGCTGGGTACCGCTGCTCGCGGTCGCCGATGTCCTACCCCGGTACGCCCTGGCCGACGTCGAGCTCAGCGGCGGCACGGTACGGGCCGGCGAGCCGGTCCTGCTCGCCAAGCATGCCGCCAACCGCGACCCGCGCAGGTACGACGACCCCGACCGCCTCGACATCACCCGTGATGCCCAGGGCGAGCTCGGGTTCGGGCACGGCGCTCACCACTGCCTCGGCGCGCCGCTGGCCCGGATGGACATCCAGACCGCGCTGACCGCGCTGCTGCAACGCTTCCCCAATCTACGGCTGGCGGTACCCGAGTCCGAGCTGGAGTGGAAGACCGGCATGGCGGTACGCGGACCGGTCGCTCTCCCGATCGCCTGGTGACACAGATGAACGAACGCTGGAAGATCACCGTCGATCGAGGCGCGTGCCTCGGGTCGGGCGTGTGCGCGGGCACCGCGCCCAGCCATTTCCGCCTCGACGACGGCAGGTCCCGAGCCATCCGGGAGGACATCGAACCGGACGACATCGTCCTCGACGTCGCCAACACCTGCCCGGCAGAGGCCATCAGCGTCTACAACGCCGCCGGCCACCGACTCGCCCCCGACACGACGTGACACCGACCATCCCGGGGAGGTGCCCCGGAGGCGGCGGACCATGCTGCCTGTTCGTCGTGGGGTAGCTCGCCCCGCACCGGCGAGGGCGAAGGTACGCCAGCAGGCGCGATCCGTTCAGCCATGAGGAATTCGTTGGTGTGGCACTGCATCGCTACACCGCCCGACCGAGCCACACGTCCGCTCATCGGCCAGATGAGGATGCCGCCCTCGTGTCCGACCTAATCGCGATGATCTTCGTGGTCCGGAAAAACGTGTCCGTCAGGGTTCCGACGAAGGCGACCGGGATGCGCATCGCGCCGTCTGCGTCGGGGTCCAGGCCCAATCGCCGGCGAACACGCCGACGCTGCCGATGCGGATGCGGTCGGGGTGCAGGTGGTCGAGGTTCATCGTTGTGGGTCTCCGTTTCCTGGAAGAAGGGTTCTGGTGGTGTGCGGTGCCGCGGGTCCGTCCGCACCCGCCGAGGGCCGGCGCATGGGTTGGCGCTGCCGCCGGTGTCGACCGGGCGCTGGGGCCGACCGACGTCGGGCCGCGCCTGCGCACCGATGGGCGTGGGCCTGTTGGCCGTGGCGGCGGGCGTGCCGGCGTACGCCGGTTGCGGCCGATGGTGCGTGGTGGATGCCGAGGCCGCGCGTTGGTTACGGCTGGCTGGGCGGGGTGTTCAGGGCGTCGTGGTCGACGCCCTGCGCGGCGGCGTACACCTCGACGCGGCTGTTGAAATCGACGTCGATGGGGCAGTCGGCATAGGTGGCCGGGTGCGCGATGGCGTCCTCGGCGGCGTTGTAGGCCTCCTCGCTGGTGCCGGCGGTGATCTCGACGACGAAGGCCAGGCCGACGCGGACGGTCCACCGGCGGGGCAGTTCGGGCAGGCCGAAGACAGCCAGCATGCGGTTGGCCACGTCCGCGTCGAGGTGGTCTGCCGACACGGCGTCGGCGAACTGCTCGCGGATCAGGCGCCGCAGCCGCTGCAGTTCGGTGCCGGGCGCCGCGGTGCCGGCCTGGGCGTCGGTGTGGCCGGCGGCGCTGCCTGCTGGGAAGGCGGGGATGGGCTGGCCGGTCACGGCTGGGCCTGCCGGGCGGGGGCCGAACAGGCGCGTGGCGGCGTCGAGCAGGCTCACCAACCCGGGGTAGACGGGGCAGGCCCGCGGGTCGGGACGGTCCTCGACGACGGCGACCGGGACCGGTTGCCCGGACAGCCGGGTCAGCCGGTACAACCGCCGGTCCACATCGATGGCGTCGACGCGGCGGACCCGCCGGACGTCGGCACCGAGGGCGTGGGTGTCCTCGTGGAGGATCCCGCAGCCCAGCAGCCCAGCAGCCGGGCCCCGGGACCGGTCTGGTCGCGCAGTTCCTCGGCGACCGCCGCGGGCAGCGGCATCCCTGCCGCGCTGTTGGTGCCTGCGGCGACGTCGGTGAGCCGCTGGGCCAGATCCTCAAGGGCGCCGGTGATGCCGCCGGCGTGGCCGGCGACGTCGGGGTGGGTCGGCAGCAGGATGGTGTCCATCTGCCGTCTCCGGCCGTGGGTGGGGTGCAGGCGCTGGGCGCGGAGCAGGATGATCATCGGGGGTTGCCGCCAGCCGTGGGTGTCGGCGTGGGCTTCGGCGTCGAGCAGGCAACAGGTCAGGACGTGGATGGTGTGCGACGACAACACCGGGGACTCCTTGGTCGTGATGGTGGGGCGGATGGGTGGGTGGCGCAGGAGGGGCCGCGGCGGGGTCAGTGCTCGACCTTGTTGAGATAGGCCGGGGTGTCCGCCGGTACCGGCTTGACCGCCCGCAGCCACGCCCAGGGCATGTGCTGGGTTCCGGCCGCGGGTCGGGCGTTGAACAGCAGCTGGTCGCCGTCGGCGCCGAGATAGACCATGACGGCGCTGCGGTCGAGTCGCTGCGTCGCGCTGCGGTAGCGCAGCCGGTACCGCTGCCCGACCACCAGTGCTGCGGCCACGTCGTCCTCACCGTAGGCGGCGGTAGCTGGGTGGGCGCCGGTGAGGTGCTGCCACGCGGCACCGGTCCAGATCTGCCACAGCCGCCCGTGCGGGTACGACGGTGACCGGGCGGCCAAGGTGCGGGCGATCGCGGCCCGTTCGGCTGCCCGGATGGGGGCGGGTCGCACGGCGTGGATGTCGAGGGTGTAGCCGTGCTCGTCGAGCAGCCGCACCAGCGTGGCACCGGCCGCGGCGGTGGCTTTGACCTGTTGTCCGATGTCGTACTCGTCGACCAGCGCTTGGAGCACCTGCTCTTCGGACGCCGGCTGCCCCCCGGTAGCCGCAGGCTTGCACGTACTCGTGGAGGTCCTGCCAGGTAAACGGGCTGGAGTTGAGGCCGAAGTATTCGGTGGGGCCGCCGTTGCCGTCGTTTTCGATCGGTCCGGCGTAGCGGCCGTCGATGGTGAGGTCGGCGACGAACGCCACCCCGTTGTGCGTAGGCATCTGCCGAAGCGACGACACGGCCAGCCGGTTGTGGGGTACCCGCAGGTCTGGGGTGTGGACCAGGATGACGGACTGCTGATCGGTGGCCGGGACCTGCCCGCCGGTGGCGCCGGTGGCCGGGTCGGGCCGGGTCGGGTGGTGGCCCGGCGTGGCGGGGTCGGAGTGTCGCATACGGGTTTCCTCCAGTTGGATCGCAGCGGTTGTGGTGGGTGGATGGGGTGGTCAGGCCGGGCGATGGCGGGGTCGGCGACGCGGATGCCGTGGAATGCGTCGGCAGGGCCGGCCGCCGGCCACCGGTGCGGTCGGGACGACCTCGTCGGGTAGCGCTGGTGGTGGGGCGCCGGCGGGCCCGTCCGGGTCGGGGACCAGCGCGGTGCGGTCCAGGGCGGCCAGGTTCAGGCAGGCGTCGGTCAGGCGGTCCATCGCGTCGTCGCGGGCCTGGTCGGCCTGGGTGAGCAGGTCGCATACCTCGGCGAGTTGGTCGGCGTGCTGGTACAGGTGCTCGGGTAGGCTGCCGGCGATCCGGTCGCGTAGCGCGGCGGCGGTGACGGTCAGCAGCCGGTGTCCGGTGTCGGCGGCGGCGTACTCGCCGGCGGCGGCGACCCAGTCCTGCACCGGCTCGGGATGTGTGGCGGACAGGCGCAGCAGGGCGTCCCAGTCGATGCGGAACCCGGCTCGCCAGGTCGCGTCGTGCAGGGCGGCGAAGTCCATGACACCCACCCCGCTCACGCGACCCGACACCCGTTGTCGGGCAGGGCGGTGTGGCAGTGTTCGACGACTCGGTCGCAGGCGGCGGTGTCGAACCCGTCGCGGTAGGCGTCGATCGCTTCGCCGCGATGGTCGGGGTCGAGGTCGTCCCAGCGGGGCGCGTCGTCGGGGGCGGCCTGGGTGTAGAGGTCGGCCTCGGTCGGGCTGTCGGCCCACCGGCCGGACAGGTCGCAGGTGGGCAGTGTGTCGAGGATGGCCGGGTCGCCGTCGTCGATGCCGGCCAGGACCGTGCGGGCGGTGGCGGCGGTGTCGCCGCTGGCGCGCCCGCCGACGGCGTCCTGGGCCCACCAGTCGGCGGCGGTGCGGCCGTGGTCCTGGCCCGCCTGGCGCAGCGCGTCCAGTACGGCCGGCCACGTGGTCTGCGCGGCGTCGCAGGTAGGCCTGCCGGGGCGTGCTGGTGCGGCGGGGATCGATGGGGAGGGATCGGATTCGGCGGTCTGGGACATGCGGGTACTCCCATGGGTGCATGGGCGGGCGCCCCGGCCCGCCGGTGGACGGCGGGCCGCGTCGGGGTGGCAGCGGTCGGGGTGCGGCGGGCCGGGGCGCGGCAACGGAGTTCGGGTCGGGTGGGTGCGGGGATGGGCCGGGTCAGCGGGTGCGGACGGTGGCGCGGATGAGCCGCAGCAACTCCTCGCGGCCGGCGCAGGCGTGCGCGGCGGTGTTGAAGGTGTCGGCGGCGGCGTCGCCGACCCGGTGGCGCAGCGCCACCGCCACCTTGCCGATGAGGATCCCGACCGGTCCGTCTGTTGCCGGCAGCCGGACCCGCACGTGCGGGTAGCGGGGCGTCGGGGCGGCACCGGTGGTGGTGCGCCGGCTGCGCCGGGATTCACGGGTGGTCACGGCGGGTCACCTCCGGGTTCGGCGTCGGGGCGGGGTGGCTCGGTGAGGGCGTCGTCGAGCCGGATGTGATGCCGGCGGATCAGCTCGCAGCCGGCGGCCACCTGCGCGGCGGTGACGACCGGCACCGGCGGGTCGGCGGTCCAGGACCCGCCGAGCGGGCGGGGCAGTACCACCGCGTCGGCGCCGCTGTGGTGGGCGCGTGCGGTGAGCAGCAGCGCGTGGCCGGCGGCGGGCAGCCACACCCGGCCGTCGGCCGGGTCGCTGGCGGCGATGACGGCGGGTCGGCCGGGGTGCAGCACCGCCAGGGCGGCGCACACCAGCGGCAGCGGATGGTCGGCCAGGTTGGAGTGTGTGGCGGCGAACCCGGCCGGTGACACCCATGCCAGGATCGGCGGTGTGCTGCCGCGCAGCGAGGTCGGATCGTGGCCGGGGACGGTCTCCTGGGACAGGATCCAGGGCCAGATGTGCGGCCCTAGGACGTAGCTGCCACACCGATCAGGAAGGATCCGGGCGACCTGCTCGTGGCTGGTGCCGGCATACCAGCGCACGATCAGCGCCTGTATCGGCGACGTCAGAGCCAGGCGTGGTAGGCCGGAGCCGGGTAGCCGGTCGCGGTAGAACGTCTCGGTGACATCGATGACCTCGTCGAGGGTGTCGCGGTCGAACCGGGCGACAACCACGCCGCGGGCGTACTCGCCGGTGCAGACCTCGGCGTGCCAGGCGGTGTGCAGCCCGTCGAGGCTGACCACCGCCGGCCGCCAGGCGTGCCCCACCGCGGCGGCGGTGACGCTGTCGCCGACCAGCGTGTTGCGCGACGGTGAAAATCACCACCAGAGCGGCGTTCACGATGCCAACAGAAATCGCGGCGAACCGAGCAGCCGGGTCGGCGACGTGTCGCCCGTCGTCGGCAAGGTGTCGGGAAAACAATACGGTCGTTCGCCCTCAATAAACGCGGCACCACGGCGTGGAGGCTGTCGGCGTACCCGGTCCACGTACGCAGCCCGGCACCTGCGGACATGCAGAGATCCACAAGCGGATGAGGGCAACGTCGGCAGCCTTGAGGCTGCCGACGCTCGCACAGCGCCCGGCCAGCCGACTACGGTCGGTCACGGCCGGTGTATGGACTACGCCGCGGTCGCAGCAAAGTAGTGTGCCGCGCGCGGCGAGTTGATCGCGTTGGGCTCCCGTCGCTAGCCTGCTTCGGGCACGCAGACGATGAGCGGTGGAGGCGAGATGGCGGGCAAGTTCGAGCTGTACAAGGACGGTCAGGGCAAGTACCGGTTCCGGCTCAAGGCCGGCAACGGTGAGATCATCGCCGTGGGTGAGGCGTACGAGTCCAAGGCCAGCGCGCTGGGTGGTATTGACTCGGTTCGGCGTAATGCCGCCGATGCCGAGCTGGTCGACCAGACCGAGTCCTAGCCGAGCGGTCGCACGCTGGCCGGCACGCCGGCTGGCGCGCGACTTGCGGAATGAGAGTGCAGTGGCCTGCGGTTTGGCTGGCCGACTCGGACAAGCTCCGCCAGCGGCGTCGCGCGACCGGTCGGCCCTTAGTCGTCGGCGCCTTGCGACGCTGACGGCGTCGTCGTCCTATGGAGTTTGGGCGGTGCGGGGCCGCTGCCCCGCACGTCCACTATCGCCAGTCGGTGTCCGCGACTGGTTTCTGGCCGGCGGCGATCCGCATTACGGTCACTGTGTAGGCGCTGAGCAGGGCGAGCCCGGCCCACCAGGGGAACGGGAAGTATCCGGCCGACGGCGCGTAGTGCGCTGTCACCTGCGGGTACTCCTTCATCGTCTGCTGGACGGCGAAGCCGGCGGCGGGGGTGAGCCGCAGCAGCCACTGCGAGACGGGGTCGGGCAGCAGCGGCAGCGTGGCGACCGTGTAGGGCAGGGCGATCAGTGACAGTCCGATGAGGATCGCTGCCCAGCCGCGGCGCAGCCGCAGACCGAGCCCGAAGGTGAGGATTGCGCAGAGGGCGAGCACGACGGCGAGGCCGGCGACCACGCGGGCGCTGGTCAGCATGGGCAGCGGCGACACCGGGATGCCGTTGCTCTTCAGGATCGCCATGCCCGTCGGCACGACGATACCGACGGCTACGAGAGCGGTGACGAAGGTTGCCGCGCCGAGGACGGTCGCCCGGGCGGCGATCACCCGTCGGGATGGCGTCTGGCGGGCTGTGCGGGTGCCGTAGCGGGCCGCGACGATGAGTACGATGATCAGCCCGATCGGCAGCCCGAGCAGGGTGTACTGGACGGCCTGCGCACTCTCGTCGCTGAGCGGTCCGATGTCGCCGCTGCCGCCGACCGTGATGACGCCGTCCTTCTCCACGGCGCCCGACGGGTGGTCCTTCTCCCAGTCGGTTTTGCTTTCGCCGCCGACCAGTTCGGTGTGCCACGCGCTAGTGGCGGCACCGTCGACAGTGAGGTGGTCGAAGACGCCGACAGCTTGGGTGTGCCGGGCCTCCCCGGTTGTGCCGCCAAGACCGACCTTACGGAGGGTGAGGTCGTTGGGGGAGGTGGCGAAGAGGCCGACCTGGACGGTGTCCGGCAGCCCGTCGAGCTTCGCGGTGGCGACGGTGTGCCATTGCGCGCCGTCGGTGGACTCGGCGCCGGTGATGTTGTCGCCCGAGCGGGTCAGGCGCAGCCAGCGAGGGGACTGCTCCGAGACGCCGCCGCCGCGTCCGGCGACGTCGTGCGTGTAGTCGTACTGGAAGCGTACGCCGTGGCTGCCGGTCATCATGAGCGCCGCGTACCGCGAGCCCGGCCGTACGCCGTCCTTGATGACGATGCCGGCTTTCGCCCACGGCACCAGCCCAGACACGATCTGGTCGTGGTTCGGCGGCGGATAGGTGATTGTCCCAGTCATCGAGGTCAGCCGGACCGTGATGCTGCCCTCGCGGCCCAGGTCGCGGTGCAGGAACGAGAACTTGTCTCTGACGATGGCTTCGTCGTTAGCGACAAGTTCCGGGCAGGGACCGCCGCAGCCTGACCAGTTGCCGGAGGCGAACAGCAGGCCCAACGCGAGCAGGATGAGCCCGGCGGCGGCCAGGGCGATCAGCCTGCTCGGGCGACGAAACGCGGTCCACTCACGCCGTATGAGTTCGGTCGTTGACATGGCGTCGGTTCTACAGCTCGACGTATAACACGGCCCGAAGCGGCGTTGTCATGCCGTTGTTAGGCCCTCCGGGGCATGCTGGACGCATGATCGGGCTGCGCAAAGGCACCGTGGGACTACGGTTCACCATCTTGTACGCCGTCGTGTTCCTCCTCTCGGGTGTCGGGCTGCTGGGCCTGACCTTTCTGCTCTCCGGCGACAACAGGAGCAGCAACCCCGTCGGGAATCCGCCCGCCCAGGCGCAGCAGCGCATCCGGCAGCTGGAGGAGCAGTTGGCCGCCGTCCACGAGCAGCAGACCCGCCAACTCCTGGTCGGCTCGTTGATCGCGCTGGCCGTGATGGCGGTCGTCTCGCTGCTGCTCGGGCGAGCGCTGGCGAAGCGCGTGCTGAGACCACTGCGGCTCATCACCAGCGCCACGCAGCGCATCTCCGCCGACAGCCTGGACCGGCGGCTGGCCGTCACCGGCCCTGCCGACGAGGTGAAAGACCTCGCCGACACCATCGACGAGCTGCTCGAACGGCTCGAGGCGTCGTTCGCCGCGCAGCGCCGCTTCGTCGCCAACGCCTCCCACGAGCTCCGCACGCCGCTGGCCACGATGCGCGCGTCGCTGGACGTCGCGGTCGCCAAACCCGACCCGGCGGCCTCGACGGTGGCGCTTGCGGACCGGCTGCGTACGCAGCTGGACCGGGTCGATCACCTGCTCGACGGGTTCCTCGTGCTGGCCCGAGCGCAGCACGGCGCGCTCGCCGACGCCGCCCCGGTTGAGCTAGGCGACCTCATCGGCGCGGCGCTGCGCGAACGGTCCGCCGACGTGCAGACCAAGAGGTTGAGCGTGACGGTCGACGTGCCACAGCGGACGGCGATCCAGGGCAGCCCGGCACTGCTGGCGCGGCTCGTGGGCAACGTCGTGGACAACGCCGTGACGCACAACGAGGACGACGGATGGATCGAGATCACCGGTTGCGCGAGCGAGGAGCAGACGGTGTTGGTCGTCGAGACCGGCGGGTGCCTGCTCGACCAGCGGGAGGTCGACCGGCTGACGCGACCCTTCGAGCGGCTCGGCGTCGAGCGTACCGGCTCCTCGGGACTGGGTCTGTCCATTGTGGCCGCCGTCGCCGCCGCCCATGGCGGCCGGCTCGCGCTGCTCGCTCGGCCCGGGGGTGGCCTCCGCGTGTCGATCACGCTTCCGGTGGCCGGGGTGCCGGTGGCGGCATGAGGGTCCTCGTCGTCGAAGACGATCACGCCTTGGCCGAGGTGGTCGCCGAAGGGCTACGCGACCAGGGGATGGCCGTCGACCTCGCCCACGACGGGCTGGCCGCGGCCGCCAAGCTCGACCTCACCGCGTACGATGTGGTGGTCCTGGACCGGGACCTGCCCGGCCTGCACGGCGACACACTGTGCCAAATGATCACCGACCGGTCGGACCGGCCGATGGTGCTGATGCTGACCGCGGCGAGCGCGCCAGGCGACCGGGTCAGCGGGCTGACCCTCGGCGCGGACGACTATCTCGCCAAGCCCTTCCACTTCCCGGAACTCGTCCTGCGCATCCACGCCCTGGCCCGCCGCAAACCCGACGCGCGGCCCCGGACGCTGCACGCGGCCGGGATCGAACTGGACCCGTTACGCCGCACCGCCGTTCGCGACGGGCGACAACTCGACCTCTCGGTGAAGGAGTTCGCCGTGCTGGAGGCGCTGCTGCGCACGAGCCCCGGCTTTCTCAGCGCCGAAACCCTGCTCGAACAGGTCTGGGACGAACACGCCGACCCGTTCACCAACACCGTCGCAGTGACGATAGGCCGACTGCGGCGCAAACTCGGCGACCCGCCGGTCATCGCGACGACCCCCGGAGTCGGCTACCAGATCGCCTAGTCGATGCACACTCATCTCGGCATCCGGATACGGAACGGGCCCGGGGCGGGTTGCCACCGGTAACGCGGCGTCGCCGATGGAATTGGTTGGCCAAGGGCTACTGTCCCCGGGACGCCTCTGGCGGTCGATGATCATCTGGAGTCCGATGGACGGTCAGCCCTCCATGCCGAGCCGTACCCGACTCGGCACCTGAACCGGTTCCAGGACAGACGCCGCCCCTTGTGGACCGGACAAGGGCCCGAAAAGAGCCGATTGATCGGGCAGCTGGTACCCGAATCGGCCGTCCGCTCAGGGCCAACCGTTGCCAGGCCAGCAGATCGCGGCGGGTCATCGGCACGGTGCCGCCCCAAAAGGACGCGCGACCAGCGCAAGCCACATCGGAATTGTCAGCGCCCGAAACCCGCCCGAGACATCGGCATCTTCAGAGTCGCCGAACACGCAGGCGGCCGGCGAGTTCGACCAGGCTGATCGAGGCGACGATGACGAGGCCGTCGACGCACAGCGGCATCAGGTGCGCGGAGACGGGGCTTTCGCCGTAGCGGGCGGTGACGCCGGTCATGTGCCAGTACGACACCCAGGCGGCGATGCCGGCGATGGCGACGGTGGCGGCGATGCGGATGACCGCGAGGGCGCGTCGGTGGACCGGGACGCGGGCGACGAGTTCGACGGTCAGCAACAAAGCGAGGGGTGGCCAGGCGGCGATGGCCTGGCTGATGGGGTTGTGGCGGGCGTGCAGGACGTTGGCGGCGATGGAGGCGGCGACGCCGAGGGCGAGGGTCAGCCGGGCGAGCATGCGGATGCGCCGCAGCGTGGTCTCGTTGGTCAACGGGAGTACCTCCGGTTGGCGTGGTAGCCACCCGGTGTCGACCGGCGACGCCCCAGGTGGCTGTGCAGTCGGTGGTCGACGGCCCGGCCCGGCGACTGCCACACCCGCGGTGTGCGGGGGCGCGCCAGGGGCCGGTTGTCAACGGTGCCGGCGCAAGTAGGGGCGGCGAATGCGGCAATCGCCGCAGCGGCTGTCCCTGCCGGGTGGTGGCGCACCGCGGGCCAGCTCGCATCAGCCTTACCCGCCGGACGCGCACGCCGCTGGGGCTGACCAGGGGCCAGCGGGCGGTGTGGCAGGCGGGTCAGCGGGCGAGGATGTTGACTTTTTCGCCGGCCAGCAGGTGGGGCGCCGTCCGGGCCCTTGATGTAGGCGTTGATCCAGATGCGGTAGGGGCGGCCGTGGGTGTCGGTGAGCCGGCGCCAGTGGCCGCGGACGATGAACCGGACCCGGTAGTGCCATTTCGCTTCCCCGTCGGCGGGTTCGGTCAGGGGCTGGGTGCGGCGCAGCATGACGACACGGGTGTCGTGCACGATGCGGGCGCGGGCGGCGCGGCGGCGGGCGGGCCGGTCCAGCGGCGGCCGGGCCACCGTGGCCAGGGGTTGGGTGCTGATGCGCCAGAAGGCGTAGGCCAGGGCGGTGCACGGCGGGCAGTGGGCGTCGGACAGGTCGATGACGTACCGGCCGTCCGGGGCGCTGTGCCACTCGGCGCCGTCGCTGCCGTCATCGCCGTGCCAGGCCCGTTCGGGCAGCGGGTCACCGATCGGCACGACGTCGAGGTCGACGAGCACGTACGGGCCGAACCGGGCGGCCAGCCGCGGGTCGCCGCCGATGTCGGCGCGCACCGCGGCCGATTGGGGGTCGTGCGGGTCGTGCAGGTCGGCCCAGCCGGCGATCAGCCAGCTGGGCGTGGCGGCGGCCGGCGGCGGGGTTGGCGGCGAAGCGGTGCCAGGTCAGCGCGCCCAGCGAATGGAGGCGGCCGGTGGGGTCACGCTGGTAGACCGGCTCGGGCAGCAGCAGCACCCCGGTGTCGGTCGGGGCGGCGTCGGCGGGTAGCACCTCGCCGGTCAGGTCGAGTGCCTGCGCGGCGGCGGCGGCGATCGCGGTCATCGCCGGTGCCAGCACCTACGCCTCGCCGTGGCGCCAGACCGTGGTGGCGTAGCGGACCGTGTCCGCGATCACGGCCTCGTCGTCGCCGGGTGGGGCGTCGTCGGCCTCGTCGCGCGGGAGGCGGGCGGGTAGCCAGCCGCGTAGGTACTCCACCAGCCACGGGGACCGGGCGTACTCGTGCATGCGGATCTTCAGGTCGGTCGCGGCGCGGGCGTAGCCGACCAGGGTGGTCTCGGTGTGGAAGCTCACGACGGCGGCCCTCATCCCTGGGGCGCTGGCTGGCGGACACCGCGAAAGGTGAGCCAGTGGCACGGGCGGCACGGTCGGGCCGCCCTGAGGGGACGGCCCGACACCATGCACGCGTGGTTCGCCGCGACCGTCAAGTCGGCGGCGGACCGGCCAGGGGTCGCCCCGGCGGCGGCACCCCCGGACTGCGGCAGCAGCCCCTGCGGGTGGGTGCCGCCGGGGCGACGCGGCGGTCAGGCGGGGGTGGCGGGCTGGTAGCGGATCCAGCCGGCCGGCGGTGTGCCGGTGCAGGCCCGGATGGCGGTCAGCGCCGCGCGGGCGCAGGCGGTGGCCTCGGGTTGGGTGGCGTGGCCGGTGTGCACGCACACGTAGACGGTTGTCGTGGCCGACGGGATGGGCGACAGCCGGGGAAACGCCGTCGCCTCGCGTACCGCCGTCGACGTCTTTGCCGCGCAGGTCCTCAGCGCCGGCCAGCCCAACCCGGCGAAGATCCGCAGTGCGGTCGCGGAGGCGCAGCGACGGGTACTCGCCGCCGGCGAACAGTTGCTCGGGCTCACCGGCTGTACGCTGACGGCCCTGCTCTCGGTCAGCACAGGCGAGGCCTGGATCGCCCAGATCGGCGATTCCCGGGCGTACCGGTACCGGGCCGGCCTGCTCGAGCGGTTGACGGTCGACCACACGGCCGCATGGCTGGGCGCCGTGTACGGCTGGTACCCGGCCGACTCACCGCAGGCGGCCGCCGCCCGCTACCGGCTGCACCGCTACGTCGGGCATCCGGACGCTCCCGAACCCGACGTGCTCAACGTGGCCCTGCGACCTGGCGACGTGCTGTGCGTGTGCACCGACGGGCTCGCCGATCAGGTGTCGTACCAGCGACTCGGGCAGGTGCTCGGATCGGGCCGCCATCCCGAGGAGATGGTGGCCGTCCTGCTCGCCGACACGCTCGCCGCGGGCGGCCGGGACAACGCCACCCTGGCGGTGGTACGCGTCGACTGACCCTGTCACGCGACCGCCCGCTGGCAGGGCGCCGTGAGGAGACGCTCTGGCGACCCCAGAGATCGGATCTCCTGGTTCTTGCCCTTACGTTAAGTATTGCTTATCGTTTTCCTTCAATACGTTTCCGCCCAGATAGCCGTGGGGGGAACGGCGCGCGCACCATCGACAGGCGCGGAGGGCATGTGTCCACACGTCGGATGAGCGTCTCCGTTGAAGCGATGGCAGATCCAGGTCGTTGACGGGTCGGCGAAGGGATCCAACCGTGCATCTCGTTCCGGTACATCGGATTCGTACCCGTGTCTGGTCGGCGTTGGGCGCGGTCATGCTGCTCGCCGCGGCTTTGGTCGCCGTCGATGCCGCCACGGCGTCGGCCGCTACCACAACCACGATCAAGGTCAGCGGTACGGCGGGTGGCCGTACCTTCGACGGCGTTGGGGCGATCAGCGGCGGCGGTGGCAACAGCCGGCTGCTCGTCGACTATCCCGAGCCACAACGCACGCAGGTATTGGATTACCTGTTCAAGCCGGGGTACGGCGCGAGCGTCCAGGTGCTCAAGATCGAGATCGGTGGTGACGCGAACTCCACCGACGGCGCGGAGCCCAGCATCGAGCACGTGAGGGGCACGGTGAACTGCGACGTTGGCTACGAGTTCTGGCTCGCCGAGCAGGCAAAGGCGCGCAATCCAAACATCAAGCTGTACGGGCTGGCGTGGGCGGCCCCGGGCTGGATCGGGGGCGGCAACTACTGGTCCCAGGATACGATCGACTATCTCATCACCTGGCTGAACTGCGCGAAGAGCCACGGGTTGACCATCAACTACCTCGGCGGCCGCAACGAGAAGGGCCACGACAAGACCTGGTACGAGAACCTGCACAGCGCCCTGCACAGCAGGGGCTTCAGCAGCGTCAAGGTGGTCGGCGACGACAGCGTCGGCTGGAAGGTCGCCGACGACATGGTCGCCGACCCGGCGTTCGACGCCGCCGTGGACATCGTCGGCGTCCACTACCCGTGCGGCTACAAGTCCGCCTCCACCACGTGCAACTCCACGGCGAACGCGATCGCCACCGGCAAGCCACTCTGGGCCAGCGAGAACGGCTCGCTCGACGTGAACAGCGGGGCGCCGGCGCTCATCCGCTCCATCACCCGCGGGTACATCGATGGGCGGATGACCGCTTACTACAACTGGCCACTCGTCGCCGCGATCACGCCGAACCTGCCGTTCGCCACGGTGGGGCTCGCGGTGGCGCCGTCGCCGTGGTCGGGCGCCTTCCGGCTGGGCAAGGAGACCTGGGCCATCGCGCAGGTCAGCCAGTTCACCCAGCCCGGGTGGAGGTTCATCGACCAGGCCAGCGGCTACCTCGGCGGCGACCGGGTCAACGGAAGCTACGTCAGCCTCAAGTCCACCAACGGGATCGACTACAGCACGATCATCGAGACGGCCGCGGCGACCGCCGCGCAGACCGTCACGATCGCGGTCTCCGGCGGGTTGTCCACCAGTACCGTGCACGTCTGGGCCACCAACCTGAACTCGACCAGCGCGTCGGACTACCTGGTCCACCAGGCCGACCTGACCCCGTCCGGCGGCAGCTACACGCTCACCGTGCAGCCCGGGTACGTGTACACGCTGACCACCACCACCGGTCAGGCCAAGGGAACCGCCACCAGCCCGTCGGCCCACAACCTGGCGCTGCCCTACCGCGACAGCTTCGACGGTTACGCCGCGGGCACCGAGGCCAAATACGTCGCCGACATGCAGGGCGCCTTCGAGGTACGCCCGTGCCTGAACGGGCGCAGCGGCAACTGCCTGGAGCAGGTCGCGCCGATCAAGCCGATCGAATGGCAGGGCGACAGCGACGCGTTCGCGCTCGCCGGCGACACCGCGTGGAGCAACTACACCGTCTCCGTCGACGTCGACCTGCAGCAGGCCGGCACGGTCGAACTCATCGGCCGCGCTAACACCCAGGCCCGGCCCCAGAGCAAGCAGGCCGGCTACTACCTGCGGGTCACCGACGCCGGTGTATGGACCCTGGCCAAGAAGGACACCGCCGGCACCTTCACCACGCTCGCCAGCGGTACAACCGCCGCGCTCGGGCTGGGCACCTGGCACACCCTCACGCTCGACCTGCAGCGCCGCGCCATCACCGGAGAAATCGACAAGACGACCCTGGCCACGGTCTACGACACCTCGTACGCCACCGGGCAGGTCGGCTTCGGCCTGGTGGGCTACCAGACCGACCAGTTCGACAACCTCGCGGTCACCCGGGGCACCAGGGGGCAGATCGTCTCCGGCGTCGCGGGCAAGTGCCTGGCGGCCCTGAACAACGGCTCGGCCAACGGTACGCCGGCGGTCATCGACTCCTGCGACGCCAGCAACCCGGCCCAGATCTGGACAGTCGGCGGCAACACGCTGCAGATCAACGGCAAGTGCCTGGACGTGACCGGACAAGGCACCGCGGATGGAACGCTCGTCGAGCTGTGGAGCTGCAACGGCGGTACCAATCAGCAATGGAACGCCGGACCCAACTCATCGCTGGTAGGCACGGGGTCCGGCAAGTGCCTTGACGACCCGGGCGGCACGACCGTCAACGGCACCCAGCAAGTGATCTGGACGTGCCACGGCACCACCAACCAGATGTGGACGGTGCCTACCTGAACCCGCATGATCGGGGTGACGAGGCGGCTGTCGGAGCAGCCGTCTCGTCACCCCGATCATGAAGCGGTGCGTCGAGCTCCCCTGTCGAGGCGCCGCTACCCGCAGACCGCCTTGTCGAATTCGAACGTGAGACCGGTAGCGGTGACCGTCACGTGCTCGAGCAGGTGTGCATTGATCACTGACCCGTCCGAGCCGATCAGCCGCACTTCGAGAGTGTCCGTCTCCGTCGCGTTCTGGAGGTTGCCGTTGTCGCCGTCCCAGAACGCGAAGTGGCCCGTGTACGTGGGCAGGCTCGGGTCATCGGGGACGACTGTTACCGTGCCGGTTTGGGTGATGGTGAACCAGAACGTACCGGCCCCGATCCCTGACGTCAGGTACGTAACGTGGGCCGCGCCGTTCGAGACCGTGGTGATCGTCGCGGGCACGTCAGTGCACGGGACGACGTCCGTGAAGGTGTCGACCTGGTTGTGGAAGACCTGCGTCTCGCTAACCGCGCCGGCGCCCTCCGCCATGGCGCTCGGGGCGCCGAACAGGAGGAATGCGCCACATGCCAACGCAGTGGCGGCGATACCGCCGACAATCCTGGCCCGTAACCGTCTCATCCTTGTACCTCCCAGCCGTGGGATTGGTCTGCTCGCAGCCGGCCCTCCAGGGGTCGGGGACGTACCGGTCGCAGGCTCCAGAGTTGCCCTGCGTAACGGTCGTGTCACCGGATGATCGGATCGAGACGAAGCGCCAGCCAGCGCCCGCGACTAGCGGCTATCCGTCCGGCACGTCCGAGCGGACAGCACCCGCAGACGCTTGGACTCCGGGTACGCGTCGGGACGGACCAGCGCTGACGGCTCGTCGGAGGCCGTGACTGGACGAGCGATTCCCGTATCCGGGCCGCTACGTCGCGCCGGGTTCGGCAAAGGGGACCACCACTCGACAAACGGGTCGCGCGGCGCTGCCGGTACACGTCACTCCCAGCCGAACGTCAGGGCGGACAGCACCACCGCGCCGGCGGAGAACCCCAACACCGTGGTCGTCCTTCCCGCGCCGTTGCGTCCGAGCAGCCCGAATATCTCGCCCGAGCTAAGGAGAACGAGACGTTTCGCACGGCCACCGTGGACTTGTACCTCTTCACCAGGCCGTCGACCGTGATGACGGGTTCCACATTTCTCATCGCACCAGACCCGGGCGGAGCCCAGATGGGCCATTCGTCCCCCGAGCCGGTTGCCCTCGGACCCACATGGGCTCGGCGGGGTGGTCGCCCCGCCGAGCGTGTCGAATCGGTTGCTCAGTCGGTCTTCCGGATCGTCACGGCCAGCCCGTTATTGAACGGGTTCGACTCTCTCAGTGCGACGTTCTGTTTCGTCACGCCGGTGAGAATCAGGCGGAAGTCACCGTCGGTACCCGCGGCCGGCCGACTGAACGCGAACGTGTAGGTCGCCCAGCCGAGCAGGGCGGGTGCGGGCAGGTCGACGATGAATGACGAGCTGGAGTCGTTTCGTACCGGTGGCCAGGTCGAGCCCTCACGCTGGACGTCGGCCGGGACGCGGAACGCGAGCGGTGACCCGCTCGGTCCCCGGTGGCAGCGAGCGGACCTGGGTCGAAGTCGTCCGGTAGGGCGAGATCCGCGCGCAGCGTCTGGTCGACTGGGCCACGCTGGGCATGATCGCCCAGGTGTTGGAGACGCCCTTGTTGGAGACGCCCTGAACCCCCAGATCGCCATGATCGCCACAACTTCGCGGACCTTGTGGTCTCAAGGTACGGCTGAAGCCACCACGACTTCGGGGAAGTTGTGGCGATCATGATCGGCACAATGGCCGGCGCGGCTACGGTCGGGTCATGGGAGAGCTCGACGAGCTGTTGCGTGACCAGATCACGTACTACCGTGCCGGCGCCGGCGAGTACGACCGAGCGTACGAGAATCGTGAGGACCTGCGCTCGCTGGACGAGCTGGCGGCCGGGTTGCCGCTTGCCGGAGACGTACTCGAGCTGGCGTGCGGGACCGGGCAGTGGACCAGGTTGCTGGCGGCGCGTGGGCACCGGGTGACGGCGTTGGAAGCCGCTCCCGAGATGCTGGCCGTGGCCCGGGAGCGGGTCGCCGGCCTCGGCGTGGAGTTCGTGGAGGCCGACCTGTTCGCCTGGCGGCCGGCGAGACGGTTCGACACCGTTTTCTTCGGCTTCTGGCTCTCCCACGTGCCACCGGCGCGGTACGCCGCATTCTGGGCCCTCGTCGAGAGCGCCCTGCGGCCCGGGGGCCAAGCCTGCTTCGTCTACACCGGCCCCGGTGAGGCGGCCGCTGAGGAGATCCTGACCGGGCAACCGGCTCCCGCCGTGCGTCGACGCCTCGAGGACGGCAGCATGCACCGGGTCGCGAAGACGTTCCTCGATCCGGGCCGTCTGACCGCGGTACTCGAAGAGCTCGGCTGGTCGGCCCGCGTGTGGCCGGTCGGAACGACTTTGATCGCCGGCCTGGCCGCACCACGTGCGTAACAGATCTTGGTCGCGTGGGTAGGCTATGGCCTGCCTGGGCGACCAAGATCTAGGAACGAGGACGACGGCTCGGATGTTGACGTTGGCCGGGGGAGGTCGGCCGGCGGTACCACGCCAACTTCGACGTGCTGTACCTGCAAGCTGATCCGCCCCTGGGGGGAAGCTGCCATAACGGATGACGCCCCGCCACTGCGGCCTGGCCGCGTTGTAGGAGCCGGCACGCATCCCCATCAGCGCCACCCGGCCGGGGCCGCCGCGTCCTGCGGCAGTGCCGTGTCGCGCTGCGCCACACCCGCGTCGCGGCCGGGGCCGGCGGCAACCGCCTCGGCGGAGCCGTCCGGCCGCGCCAGGCCGCCGCCGACGATCTGCCGCCTGAGGTGGCCCAGCCCGCGCCGCTGCAGCGTCCTGACCGCGCTTGCGCTGCGGCCCATCGTTACGGCGACCTGCGAGCGGGACTGCCCGTCGAGGTACAACAGTTCGATCGCGCGCCGCTGGTCGGGCGCCAACTCGGCCAGCGCCTGGCCGACCTCCAGCCGATCGGCCGGCGCCACGGCGGCCGGCGCGCCGCCCACGGCGGCAGGGTGGTCTTCGTAGACGGTGTACACGGCCCGGGCGTGGCGGCGGGCGGCCCACAGATGGCGCGTCACGGCCCGGGCGGCCAGCCGCAGCAGGCAGCCGAACACGTCGTCGTCGAAGCGGGCCGCCTCGGCGAGCGCGTCGCAGAAGGTGTCCTGGACCAGGTCGTCGACCGCGTCGCGGTCCCGCCCGGCCAGGCGGGCGGCCACGAACCGGGTGACCCGCCGGTGGTGGCGGCGGAATTTACCGAACTGATCTTGAAAGGTTGATCTGCTAGTCGGAGCCTCCTTGATCACGGTCACGCATAGCTGCCACAGAAAATCTTTCCTTCCTGGCGCCCGGGCGTGTCGCGCCACGGATTTCGACAAACGAGGTAGTGACGAGCGCGATGTACAAGGGCGCATCCCGTCGCGGCGGCGTGGAGTGCTGAGTAGAACCGCCAGACCACCCAATCAGCGGAGCGCCAGCGCGTGGCGGTCAACTACCTGGGCCACCGCGAACGCTCTCATCGCGGCAAATCCGTACGCCTTGATCGACTTGATGTTGGGCGCTTCTGATGTTGCGCATGCGGTTGTGGTGGGCCGTCGCGCAGATCGGCGTCGTGCATCGCAGCAACACACCGGGCCACGCTCCGGGCGTTTTCGTGTAAGACCGATTCCTTTGCCGAGCGCTGAGGTCTACACGGGTATGGACAACTACTACACGCTCGAGACCTTTTACCGCCGTAGCAACGGACTGTCCCAGCTCGACCCGCCGCTCACCCTCGATGAACGTCGGGTCATCGACTCACACTGGGGCGACGTCACCGCCGAGCCCGGCGGCGTCGACTACCTGGAGCGCGAGCTCGGTGGCGTACCCGTGCTGCGGGCAGAGCCCACCAAGGCCGTCCGCGACCGCGTGCTGCTGTGCCTGCACGGCGGTGGGTACGTCGGCGGCTCGGTCTACACGCACCGCAAGATGTTCGCCCACCTCGCCAAGGCGGTCGGTGCCCGCGCCGTGCTGCCGTCCTACTCGCACACACCGGAGCGGCAGTACCCGACCCAGCTGGACGAGGTGACCGCGGTGTACAGGGCGATCCTCGACGGCGGGGTCGACCCGAAGCACGTCGCGGTAACCGGCGACTCGGCCGGCGGCGGGATGAGCGTCTCGCTGATGCTGCGCGCCAAGGCCGAGGGGCTGCCACTCGCGGCGGCGCTGGTACCGATCTCGCCGTGGACCGACATGACGCACAGCGGTGCGTCGGTTGTCACCAACCGGCCGACCGACCTGCTCTTCGGCGCCGACCACCCGATGGACATCGACGGCCTCGTCACGATGCTGCTGCCTGCCGGCGTCTCACCCAGCGATCCGCTGGTCAGCCCGCTCTTCGCCGACCTGACGGCATGCCCCCGATGTACGTGCAGGTGGGTGGCGGCGAGATGCTGCTCGATGACGCGGTGCGCCTGGAGGCGGCGGCGCGCAAGCACGGTGTCGAGGTCGAGCTGGACGTCGTACCGGACGAGCAGCACACGTTCCAGATGTCCGCCGGGCACACGGCGACGGCGGATGCCGCGATCGCGCGCGTGGCCGCCTGGCTGAAGGCCAAGCTAGGTCTGTGAAGGACACGTTCGTCGCGCGGACCGAGCCGCTGAGGCGTGAGCTGCTCGCGCACTGTTACCGGATGCTCGGCTCGCCCGACGAGGCCGAGGACCTGGTGCAGGAGACGTACCTGCGTGCCTGGCGGGCCTACCCGGACTTCCAGGAGCGGTCGTCGATCCGGGTCTGGCTCTACCGCATCGCGACCAACGCCTGCCTGACGGCGCTGGAGCACCGCAGCCGGCGGCCGTTGCCGTCCGGCCTCGGTGCGCCGGCCGACGACCCCTACGCGCCACCCGGCGACGCCGACCTCGACGTGCCGTGGCTGCGACCGATCCCCGACGCGCTGGTCACCCCCGACTCGGCGGACCCGGCGGTGATCGTCGCGGCCCGCAACAGCCGGCGGCTCGCGCTGATCGCCGGGCTGCAGTACCTGCCGGCGCGGCAGCGGGCAGTGTTGATCCTGCGCGAGGTGCTGGGCTTCCCGGCGGCCGAGGTCGCCGAGATGCTCGACACCTCAACCGCGGCCGTCAAAAGCACGCTGCAGCGGGCCCGCGCAAGGCTCGACGAGGTGGCCCCGTCCGAAGACGACAGCGATCTGGCCGAGCCGGACGAACCGGCCGCGCGGGCGCTGCTGGAGCAATACATCGCGGCGTTCGAGCGCAGCGACGTGACAATTCTGGAGCGCGCGCTGCGCACGGACGCGTCCCTGGAGCTGCTGCCGTCGCGCACCTGGTTCGCCGGTAGGGCCACCTGCGTGCCATACATCAGCCAGGTCCTCGGCGAACCGGGCGATTGGCAGATGCGACCCACGCGCATGAACGGTCAACAGGCGGCAGTCGTGCACTACCGCGGTACCCCCTTCGGGGTCGCCGTGTTGAGCACGACCACGAATGGCATCAGGAAGATCGTGGCATTCGGGTTCCCCGAGCTGGCTACACAGTCGGCATAGCGCCTGAACTGATGACCAGTTTGTCGTCTTCGACGAAGCCGCCACCACCACCAGGCTGAAACACTCCCATTCACGCACGCACAACGAATCAGCCCCCGGTCATGCAGTGCGGCTGCGTGCGCACCGGATCGCGGCATGAGCGCGAACCCGATCGAGTGATCCTGACGGTCGATGGTTCGCATGGCGGGCGGCAATGTAAGAACGGAGTCACGCCGCAGGCGGATCACCTCTACCGGAGAGCCAGAACCCGCTGCGACCGCGACGGCGAATATCAGCGCCCCCGTCGACGGCGCCGCTTCCGGCTGGATTGATGCGGCGATCGGCGCGTTCTCTTACCTGGAGATGACTCAACATTGTCGCGCTTTGGTTTAGGCGATAGACCGACCCTAGGCGCCTGCCGCTCGCCCGCATATGGCTCAACCGAATTAGAAGACGTTATCCTCCTCCACCAGCTAAGGCCCCACTTCTGCAGGACCCAGGAAACGCTGGCACCGAGCATTGCCAGCCCAAGGCCGCTAGCTCCGAATCCACTTAAGACGGCGATACCATGAGGAGTGACAGTGCCACGGACCCCACCTACAAACAGGAGGATACCAACCACGCACATAGGAATACCGAACGCAGAAAAGGCCAAGCATTGAGTCAGTGACTCCGGAAACAACGGCCTAGTGGTTCTCAGAATAGCGATACCCAGGGCAATTCCAACCGTACCAAGCGTTATCAACCCAGGAGTGGGCACTTGAGAAGATTTACTGGCTTTCTCTGCAAGCCCCTCCAAGAACATACCAACACCGGTACTCGCGAACATCAGTCCAGTGAGGACACTCCAAGTCTGGGCGACCGATCGCTGGATAAGACAGGTCCCAACGGTGGCGGCCGCCATGGCTAGGACTGCAGGGGTTCGCCAGTCACTCGGACCCCAAGCTGTGAAGATGCCGCAAATCGCCACCACGACAACCATTGCAAGCAGAACGACCCTCGTTAGCCCTGATTCTTCACCGGGTTGATCTTGTGGCCGTTCTGACGCCGTTTATCGCTGATGGTGGATGTGTGGTGGTGTCAGGGTATGGCGGGTGGCCGGCTGTCGCACCGGGTGGGGCGTGGTCTCCTGGGTCTCCTGCTCGTTGGGTCGGGTTGGTGCTGGTCAGTCGGGCTTCGGCTGGGGCAGCGCGCGGACGCGGTCGAAGGCTTGGGCCAGAGCGGTGGCCCAGGGCCAGGTGGCCGGTAGGCGTAGCCAGCGGATGCGGGCGTGGTGCACGAGTCGGGCGGGCACGTGCAGCAGCCGGTAGCGCAGGGTGGCCGGTTCGGCCTTGGCGAGGGTGAGGATGTCGGGGCAGCCGAGCAGTTTCAGCCAGACGAGCAGGTCAACGGCGATCGTGACGGCGTGGCACCAGGCGAGGTTGACGGTCCAGGACTTGGAGGGCAGGTGCCCGAGGCCGGTGTCCTTTCCGGTGCGTACGCCGTCTTCGACGCGAGCGTGGGCGCGATGGCGGGCGTCGAGGAGTTGGACCGATAGGCCGGGTCCGGTGTTGGTGACGAAGCAGCTGTACTTGTAGCCGTCGGCGTGGAACAGGGTGGGCTGCTCGCCGGGGGCCAGCCTCGTGCGGCGCACGATCACCCGCATGGTCTTCGGCCAACCGGTGCGCCGTAGCCGCTCGGACAGCAGGTCGGTGATCTCCGCGACGTCGATGTCTTGACGTAGCGCGCCGGTGATGTTGTCCAAGCCGGGCCGCCACCGGTCGGCCGGCAGCCGGCCGATCGCGGCGCGCACGTCGGCGTCGACGTCGAAGCCGATGGAGTACTCCACGGTCCGGTCGGCGGCGTGGTTCTGCCGGTGCGCCCAGTCGATCAGGCTGTGGGAGGCGCCGGCGCCGTCGCTGGTGATCAGCAGGCGGCGTCGCCACCGCTTGGGGACCTGGGCGATCGCCTCGTGCAGCACGGCGATCAGGTCGTCGGAAGTGTTGCTGCCCGCGTTGCCCGCTCGCAGCAGCAGACTGGCCAGCTCCCCGGTGTTGTCGATCCAGCACCCCAGCGGGTGATGGCCATACGTCTTCTTGAACGTGGGCGCGGCCCGCTCCTTCTTCGAATGCGAGACCACGAGCGAGCCGTCGATACGTAGCACTACCATGCCGGCCTGGCTCATCCCGCCGGCGAATCGGGCCTCGGGCAGCCCGTCGGGCAGCAGCTGCCACACGTGCGCGCGGGCCGCGGCGCGGACCCGGCCGATGGCCGCGCGGGCCCGCCCGCCGGTCTCGGCCAACGCGCGGCGGGCGGTGGTGTCCGAGGCCACCGGGCCGAACACCTGCGCCTGCGCCCGTAACGCCTCAATATCCACGATGTCGCGGGCGCCGCAGGCGATCGCGACCGCCACGTCGGCCAGCACCCGGCCCCGATCGTGCAGCGGGTCGAAGCCGCGCCGGGCCAGCACCGCCGACAGCCCGCCGGTCAGACCGGTCCGGTCGGCCAACATCCGCACCGGCACCGCCCCGGCCCATGCCACGATCCCCTCACCGTCGGCGCACAGCCGCAGATCCTTGCTCCATGCCGTAACATCCACCCCGAAGGTGCCTTCCATGAAAGTGAAACCGGTCGACTAGACACCACCAGTTTCCCTTACGTGGCAGGCACTTTCGCGTTCCCGCGCCGTCGCGGTCACCCTATTGGATCATCCCCGGTGAATAGCCAGGGTTAGAAGTGCGGTCTCATGCAGTGACCTAATCCACGCGGCTACAAACAACACAGCGACGAACGCGGCGAGGACTGCTGGACCTCGGTAACCAACATCAACTGACGCCGCGTTGGTGGCGAGCCCAACCGTCACGCTGCCAAGAAAGCAGCCCAGAACAAGGCGCCAGTCGCGGCGACGCTGTGGCGATGAACTCGGGGAAGACCCACTCGGCGTGATCGAGGAGGGCCTCTGGCCGGCTCTGGTCATGTTACGAGGATGCCGTATCGAACATGCAGACCCTCATGGGACCGGGACCTGGCCGACGGAGGGATGATCGTTAACACATCGGAATACCGTCCACCCGGCCTGATCGAGTGCACTGACATCGGCATGACCGAGTCCCGAGCCCGGCGGCGCGGCTACGCAATGTAACGAGCGGGAGGCGGCGGATCCGGAAACCAAGATCGCCGATCTCGAAGGCCGCTAAGGTCCTGACCGGCCGGGTCTCTACGTCTGCCTTGGCGCCACCTCCGGGTTTGCAGCTTTGGAGTGCCGCAGCCATGGCTCCCGAACGACCTTACTAATCGCCCACAGTGGTGGGACGGATGCGTGATCCCTCGTGCCGGATGCATCATGTGCGGGGCCCAGGCTGTAGGCCCGGTGTTCACTCGGGCGGTGGCTCATGTTGCACCTGCGGCAGTTAATGCCTACCCAACTGGCGGAGTGTCTGTATGCGAACCAGGCCGTATTCTGCGGTACCCGCGAGGTCGGATGGTGGGTCGAGCCGGCGTCGGCAGGTGCGGCGCTTGCTACGGTCTAGGCTGGCGCGTCGGATCCAGGAGCCGCTGCTCGGCATGACGCTGAGGCCGCTCGGCGTTCGGGTGGCAACAAGGTAAATGGGGATAGCGATGACAAACGTGAAGTTCACCGGCATTCGTCACGTCAAGCTGCCAGTTAGCGACCTGGTCCGCAGCCGCGAGTGGTACGAGCGCGTGCTGGGCTACACCGTCGAGTGGGAGTTTCCCGACGACGACGGCGTCGTGCGCGGCGTCGGCGGCCGATTGCCAGGTGCGGGTGTCCTGGTAGCGCTGCGGCAAAACGCGCAGGCCGCCGCCGGCAACGCAGGATTCGACCCGGTAGGCTTCGCGATTGCCGACCGCGCGGCGGCCGAAGCGTGGATCGCGCATTTCGACGCGCTCGGCGTACGACATTCCGGAATCAGGAATGCCACCCGGGGCTGGGTAGTCGACGTCTACGACCCGGACGGGCTGACCGTTCGCCTGTACAGCACAGGCGACGACGCCGAGGACCGCACCAACCAGCCCGGCTACGCCCGCACTGTAGCGGTTGGGCAGCCGTTACAGCCCAAGTAGGCAATCAGCGCCTCGAATAGGTTAGACAAAGGCCGGATGCCTCAGCCGCCTCACACTCAGACCTGGTGAACGTTCTTGGTCAGCGCACTAGCTGGGCGACCACAAGATCGCCGCCGATGCGGCCGCCAGCGTCGTCGACCTCGCGGGACACCGGCTGAGCAGCGCCCGCGAGCAGTGTCAGTTCCACCGCGGCTGGGACCCGTCTGTCGGCAGCAGGCCGGTACAGGATGGTCAGCTCGCTGCGCCATCCGTCAACGGCCTAGATCACGTGCAACTCAATTCGGCAATGTCGTGAGCCGCGGTTACGTGCCGGAGGCCATATAGGCGGCGAGGATGTAGTTGGGGTGGCGGTCGAGGTTGTTGCGGGCGCGGTCGTAGCGCATGGTGGTGCGCGGGTCGGCGTGGCGGGCGGCGATCTGCACATCCCGCAGGCTCACGCCAGCGTCGAGCATGGTCGTCACGTGTGCCGCAACATGTGCGGGTGCATCCTGGCATCCGGATGCCGGCGGTGGCGGCCAGGTACTTGAGCCGGCGGGTGGCGGCGGGCGGTCCATCCGGGTGTCGAGGGTGTTGCGCAGGATCGGCCCGGTCTCGCGGCTGTCGACGGCGCGGTCGATCGCGCGGGCCACCGCCGGTGGCAGCGGCACGAGAACGACCTTGCCGCCCTTGCCCCGTACCCGCAGCACGCGGCGGCCGTGTTCCTCGCCGAGGTCGGCGATGCTGGCGCCGCAGGCTTCGAAGATCCGCAGGCCGAGCACGCCGAGGAGGGCGACCAGGGCGAAGTCGTTCGGGTTGGCCGACAGTCGGGCGGTGGTGATCAGCGCTTCGGACTGCAAATGCCCGAGGCCGAGGGTGGGCGACTCGGCCGGCACTGTCGGCCGGCGGACGTAGTCGGCCGGCGAGTGCGGCAGGATCTGATCGATCACACAGACCCGGTAGAAGCCGACCACCACCGACAGCCGGCGCGAGACCGTGGAGGGCTGGTAGCGGCGGACGTCCTGCAGCCAGCGCATGTACCGTTCGATGTCAACCCGCACCGCGGACAGCGGGCCGAGACCCTGATCGGTGCACCAGCGCAAGAAGACCCGCAGGTCGGACTCGGTGTGCAGCCGGGTCTCACCACGATAGCGGCCCAGATAGGCCGACACCGCGGCGCGCAGGACGAGCTCGTCGGCTCGCGCGAGGTCAGTACCGGGAGCAGAGAAGGCAGCCATACATCACCGTGCGTCACCGGCGACGATGAACGCCCAGCACGCCCGGGGCGGCTTGAGCGCGCAGCTGATCAAGTGGTGTCGTTATCTCGTTCGAGTCGACGGTGAGCGTGCCGGCGAAGATGACCCGCCGTCCGCCGAGCGACCACAATTCGCCGTCAGCGATAGCGACTCGCTCCCGTGCACTGTCACAGACTAGTGTCCGTCATGCGATCACGTGGTAATCAAGCGACGTCAGCCACTCAGGGGTCACGCCGCAACCCCGTCTGATCGCAGGACAGTACCTTCATTCGCTCCCCAGCGGGCAGCTACGGCTTGCCGCCATAAGCGGTGGAGGCGGCACGCTTCCCCCACAGCACTGTCGCAGTCGCAGCCGGCGCCCGGTGGGTGTCCGGGCGCGGTGCGCCGGTTGAGCTCTATCGGTCGTCCAACGCTTCGGTCATGCGGCGGCGCACGACCTCGGCGCGCTCTTGGTCCAGCTCACGCAGCATCGCGATGGCCTGCGTCCAGTATTCGCGGGCGGCACGGGGGTCGCCGCGGTCCATCATCACCTCGGCCAGGCTGCACAAGCTCACAGCCTCGTTGTGGCGGTCGCGGTACTGCTGCCGGATCTGGCGGGCCTCGTTGAGTGCCTGGACCGCCTCGTCGTACCGGCCGAGCATCCGGTAGATGTCGCCGGCGCTGTTGAGCGTGAACGACTCGCCGTGCCGGTCGTCGAGCCCGCGCCGGATCGCGAGTGCCCGCTCGGTGTGGTCGAGCGCCTCGGTGAGCCGGTCGAGTTCGCGGTAGACGTTGCCCATGTTGCTCAGTGCCATCGCCTCGCCGTACCGGTCGTCGGTCTCCCGGAACAGGTCGAGGGCCTGGTGGAACATCGCCAGCGCCGCGTGGTGCTGGCCGAGTCCGCGGTTCGCCTCACCCTGATTGAGCAGGCTGATCGCCTGGCCCTGGGAGTCGCCGGCGGCGCAGCGCAGCTCATAGGCCCGCCGGTGATGGGTCAGCGCTGCCTTGAATTCCTCCAGGTCGTAGTAGGCGTTGCCGAGGTTGGTCGCCACGTTGGCCACCGCCTGCTGATCGCCCAGCCGTTCGGCCGCGTCGAGCGCGGTCCTGTGGGTGGCCAACCAGTCGGTCCAGTACTTGCGGAGGTAGAAGAAGACGCCGAGTACCGTCGGCAGCTGCCACGCTATCGCGAGGTCGCCGCGGTCGTACGCCAGCGCTGCGGCGGCGACCAGGTTCGCCCGTTCGTTCTCGCACCACTGCATCGCCTCGCTCTGGTCCGCGAACCGCAGCGGTGGCGGGCCGCCGGCCGGCTGCTCCAGTTCCCGGTCGCGGCGCTTGCCGGTGAAGTGCTTCTCGGCCGCTGCCGCCGTGTTCAGGTACCAGAGCAGCAGGCGCCGGATCGCCAGGTCGCGTTCGTCGGCCGGCTCGCCGACCTCGGCCTGCTCCCGGGCGTACAGGCGGAGCAGGTCGTGCATGCCGAACCGCCGGGTACTTATCTCGACCCACAGGTGCGCCCGGACCAGCACATCGGCGTACGCTGCCGCTTCACGATCACCGGTACCGGCGAGCGCGGCGAGGGCGATCACGTCCAGGTCGGGACCGGGGTGCAACCCCCCTAGCCGGAAGAGCCGGGCGGCCGCGGCGTCGAGATGCCGGTACGACCACGAGAAAACGGCGCGGACGGCCGTGCCCGGGTCCTCCCCGGCGTCGAGCAGGTCGAGCCGGCGCTTCTCGTCGGTCAGCTCGGTGACCAGCTCGTGGAGCGTGGTCGTGCGGCGGGACCGGGCCACCTCGGCGGCGACCGCGAGGGCGAGCGGCAACCCGGCGCACAGCCGGGCGAGCGCTTCGGCGGCCTCGGGCTCCGTCTCCACCCGCTCCGGAACCCGGCTGCCCAGCAGCGCGACGGCGTCGGCGACGTCGAACACGTCGAGATCGATCCGGCTGGCCCCGGTTCTGGCGGCCAGCCCGGCGAGGCTGTCCCGGCTGGTCACGAGCGTGTAGCTGGAGCCCGTGCCGGGCAGCAGGGACACCACCTGTTCCGAGGAGTGAGCGTTGTCCAGGATCACCAGCATGCGGCGGCTCGCCAGCAGCGAGCGGTACCGGGCCGCGCGCTCGCCGAGATCGCGCGGGATCCGCCGTGCGTCCACGCCGAGCGCGCGCAGGAACCCCGCCAGCGCTTCGGTGGGCGGCAGCGGCTGGTCGGCGTGGTAGCCGCGCAGGTCCACGTACAGGCAGCCGTCCGGGTAGCCGGCGGCCGTCAGACGTGCCCACCGCACCGCGAGCGCGGTCTTCCCTACGCCAGCGGTACCGCTGACCACCACGACCGGCGCGCCGCCGACCGCCAGCGCGTCGAGACGGCTCAGCTCTTTCTCGCGCGCGGTGAAGCCGAAGACGTCGGCGGGTAGCTCGGCGGGTACGCCGACGGGATCGTGCCCTTCGGTCGGCCGGACCGGGGCGGCGAGGCTGGGGTCCTGGCGCAGGACCTGCTCGTGCAGCCGGCGGAGGTCGACGCCGGGCTCCACCGCGTACTCGTCGACCAGCAGCGTACGCAGTTCCCGGTACACCGCGAGTGCCTCGGCCTGCTGGCCGCTGCGGTAGAGCGCCAGCATGAGCAGGAGATGGACCCGCTCCCGGGTGGGGTGCGCGGCTGCCAACGCCGAGAGGTCGGCCACCAGCTCGGCTTGGGCACCCAGGTCGAGCCGTACCTCCGCCGCTTCCTCGACCGCAGTCAGGTAACGGTCGGTGAGGTTGCGCCGTTCACGTTCGACGAACGCCCCCGACACGCCGCCGAGCGGATCGCCTCGCCATAGTCGCAGAGCGTCTGCGTACGCCTCGGCAGCGGCGGTGAGCGCTCCCTCGGCGCGCAGCCGACGCGCCTCGCCGACGGCCTCGTCGAAGGCGACGAGGTCCAGGTACGTTCGGCCGGCGGCGAGCCGATACCCGGAACCGCCGGCGACCAGTGGCTGGTCGTTCTCCGCGGCGAGGGCCTTGCGCAGCCCGCTGACGTACGTATGCACCAGGTTCGCGGCGCTCGTCGGCGGATCGTCGCCCCAGATCTGGTCCACGATCACGTCCCGGCTGACTAGCTCATCCCGCCGCAGCAGCAGCACGGCGAGAAGGGCCCGTTGCTTCGGCCGGCCGAGGTCGAGCTCACGGTCGCCACGCCAGGCCCGGACCTGACCGAGCAGTTCCAAGCGCAACCCGTCGGCGTGGTCCTGCGGGCGGCCCACGGTACCTCGACCTCCAGATCGCGTATAGATCAGCTCCAGCCGATCTCCCCGACGATGACGCGGGGACGAGTGCCACGTGTGGCGCCCCGTGTCCAGGATAGGGGGGCTCATGATGATCAGCGCCAATGGCTCGGGCCCGGCGGCGGCGCAGCGTGCCCACCAGCAGCCGTGGTGGCGTGCGCCGGTGCGGCCGCGTGCTGCCACCCGGCCGCTCGCTGCGGTGATCGACTCCGGCTTCCGTCTGGTGCTCGCCGTGCAGGCCGTGGGCAACGGCCACACTCCGGGCCGGCCACGATCGCTGGCGGCCCTGGTACGCCACGGACTCCTGGTGGCGTCGGTACCGGTCGCCGTCGAGGTGATCCTGCTCGCCAGCGGCAGCGGCGTCGCACTGCGCAGTCCGGTAGCAGTCATGTGGGTGCTCATCCTGTGCGCGGCGAACGCTCTCGCGCTGGCCTTCGGTTGGCGTACCTGGCGTCTATTCAGCCGGGCCGGCCCGGACTTGGACACCCTGCTGGCCGGCTGCCCAGGCCGGACCCAGCTCGTCGGCTGGCTCGTACGCGCCCTGTCGATCCGACGACAGGTCGCCCGTTCGCTGTTCTGGGCGGCCGTCGCGTGCCTGCTGCTGTGGCTGACCCAGCCAGCCATCAAGCCACAGCTGGAGATAGGCCTGGTGTCGTACGTGTCCGTCGGGTGGACCGGCGCCATCGGCGGCAACTGCCTGTACTGGATCGTCGCGCTGTCAGAGTTCGGCCGGCGGGTACTGAGGCAGCGCTCCCTCAACCTGACCTGGCACTCGCCAGCGAGCACCCCCGGCCTGACCGGGCTCAGCGACACATTCGCCGCGCTGACGATCGCCGTCCTGGCCGCGTTCCTGCTCACCGAGGTACTCGCTGTACAAGCGTCGCGGTACGGTCCCAGCGCCGTACTGTCCACGCTCGCCAACATCATCCCGGTCGCCTCGGCGGTGGCCGCGCTGCTGGCCGGCATCATCCCGCACGGCTGGCTCTACCTAGCCGTCCGCGACGCCCGCCGCTCGGCGCTGGTTACCGTCGGCGCCCTGATCAGCCAGCAGCCGCCGACCAGCATCCGCGACATCGACCGGATGCACACCGCCATCGACCTCTACCGGCTGATCGAAACCAGCCCCGGCCTACCGTTCAACACCACCGCCATGATCCAGTACGGCGCGACCGTCCTCGGCACACTCTTGGCCTACCTCCTCGGATAACCCGCCCGCCGAACCGTCCCTGTCAGCTCGTCCTCGCAGCCATCGGTACGTTCGTGCGCGGGACCGGGACCGCTGCCCTCGTCCGTGATGGTGGTAGCGCGCCATCGGCGGCAGACATCCCATGTTCTTGGTTGTCAAGGGGCGGGCTGGAGGTGTGCCCAGGCGGTCGCCTCGTCGTAGACGGTGTTGGTCTTGAGGCAGCCGTGGAGGATGCCGATGAGGCGGTTGCCGAGTCGGCGTAGCGCGGCTTGGTGTCCGGTGCCGCGTTCGCGCAGGGTTTGATAGTAGGCGCGGGCGCCGGGTGAGCCCTTGAGCGCGCAGAAGGCCCACTGGTGTACCGCGTCGCCGAGACGGCGGTTGCGGGCGGAGCGGGCCAGCACGACGCGGCGGCTGCCAGAGGCACGGGTGATCGGGGACGTGCCGGCGTAGTTACGGCGGGCTTTGGCGTCGGTGAAGCGGTGCGGGTCGTCGCCGAACTCGCCGAGGATCCGGGCCGCGAGCACTACGCCGAGGCCGGGTTGGCTCAGGTAGCGTTCAGCGTCCCGGTGCCGGCCAAAATGCGCGGCCACCACCTCACCCAGCTGCTCGATCTCCCCGTTGAGGGTGGTGATCAGCCGGACCTGGGTGGTCACGATCGCCGCGTATGCGGCCTGTACCGGCCCGGGTTGGCATAGCTGCGCGGTCCGCAGTACCTCTTGCATCGCGGCAGCTTTGGCCTCCACGCCGCGGCGGCGAGCGCGGCGCAGCGCCGCGGCGATCTGCGAGCGGGACAGTGCTGCGGCCCGGTCTGCATCCGGAGCACGGCCCAGCAACTCCAGGGTGTCTGGGGCCGCCAGGTCGTCGAACGCGGCCAGGGCGGCAGGGAAGAACTCCCGCAACGCGCTACGCAGTCGCAGCACCTGCCGGGTGCGGTCCCAGATCAAGCTCTGGTGGGTACGAGCGACCAGCTTCGTGGCCTCCACCTGGGCGGAATCGCCAGCGACCAGGCGGTGATGAGCGTGATCGAGGCGCACGATCTCGGCCAGCACGTGCGCATCGCCGACGTCGGACTTGGCGCCGGCAGCGCGGAAGAGACCCAGCGATCTAATAGTCAAGTGCTCGCCACGCATCCGCGGGGCACGTCATCCCATCAGCTGTCGTGTCTCCTCACGACCAGCGGGCGCACAGTCTGCCGCAAGACCTCAAGGGCCTGATGAGTGGAGTGCTGACCCGCCAGCCGCTACCGGAGCCATCCTGCCGCAGCAGGTTGACAGAACCTATTAGATGAGTGACGCGAGCCGAGTCATAGCTGGGGCAGATCGCCTCGCATGCTCGATAGTGGGTACGTGGGAAGCGAACAACTCGCGTGGTCCGGCCGCGACTGGCGGATGCCGGTATGGCTCTGGGTGGGCCTGGCGACGATGTTCGTCAGCGCGCTGCATATCATCATCGACTTCGGCGTCGGACTGTTCGACCTGCACGGGACGCTGACTCTGACCGAGGCGGCAACGCTTGTCGGCGTTGCGCTCATCCAGCTCTGGTGGGCGATTTCCTTCATGGCGGGCGCTCGGGGCAACGGCAGCGGCGTCGCCAGCGCCGGGATCCTCGGCGCCGGCTGGGCGGCGCTGACCAACGGCTTCCCGATCGTCTACTGCCCGCCCGTGTGCGAAGAGGCGCGGCCGCTGACCGACCTCGGCCACGTTGGCAGCATCGTGTTCGGCATCCTGCTCGCGTTGGTCGCCATCTGGTCGCTGTGGCGCGCCCGGGCGCGCCCGGGTTGGTTCATGCCGGCCGTTGC